>OGJK01000446.1_pt1 | contig 44727 bp, 48 predicted proteins | sample 1571961 | NCBI WGS metagenome assembly OGJK01 (sample SAMEA2582120, study PRJEB24529) | metagenome | biome: Human gut stool | place: China | collected 2011 | reverse complement strand
CATTTAACTGTACTTTGATGGCTCCTCATGGTGGAATCTTTGTGTTACCGTTAATTGGTAATTGGCCTTGGTATGTTGTAGCACTTACTGCAGGTTCATTTGTGGCTATGGGTATTATGGCTGTTTGGAAGAAAAATGTTTGGGAAAATGAAAATATTAATGCAAAAGGTTAAGGGGGAAGGTAAAGTTGAAAAAAGCAAATGTTGTTATTGAAAATGAGACAGGTCTTCATGCAAGACCTGCAACTGAACTTGCCAAACTTGCGATGAAGTATAAATGTAGTATTAACTTAATTGTTAATGGAAAGTTGATTGATGCTAGGTCACCTCTTATGATTATGTCTGCAGGTATAAAGTATAAGACAGAGCTGGAAATTATTTGTGATGGAGAAAATGAAGATTTGGCGTTAGAGGATGTTAAGATTTTTTTAGAAAATAATTAGAAAGAAGGTAATTGTATGCTTGTTGGAAAAGGTATTTCTGAGGGAATAGGACTTGGAAAAGCAGTAATTTTAGAAGAAAATGGATTAAAAATAGAAAAGCAAAAAATTGAAAATATTTCAGCAGAAAAGCAACAAATATATGATGCTGTAAAAGAAGTAGAAAGTGAAATAAAACCATTCAGCTTCAGACAGCTTGGAGATGAAACGGCGGCTTCTTTGGAAAATATGGATGAGCAGCCTGAAGATTTTCAGGAGGGCATGAATGTTCTTTCAATGGAAGAGGTTAGGGAAGAAGAAAAGAAAATAATATCAGAAGAACTCAATGACGAAAGAGAAAAAATCCTGCAGGAAGCAAGAAAAGAAGCAGAGAAGATTATTGATAGTGCAAACCTTTCAGCAGATGATATAAAAAATCAGGCATTTGAAGAAGGAAAACAGAGTGGTCTTGAGGAAGGCAGAAATCAAGGTCTGATGGAGATTGAAGAACAGAAAGAAAAGTTAGAAGAAGATTATAATTTAAAAATGGCAGAAGTCGATAACATGGCAAAGAGCCTTGAACCTAAGTATGCTGATATTGTTGCGGGACTTGTTGAAAAAATAACAGGTGTTGTATGCCGGGATAAAAAAGATATTATAGTCTATCTGATAGATAATGCTCTGCATGGCAACTTACAGGGAGCAGAAAAAACGAAGAACATTACATTGCATATTTCGAAAGCTGATATGGGAATCGTTACTGCAAAGAAAGATGATCTTGTAAAAGGCTTAAATAAAGATATAGAAGTTGATATTATTGAGGATACAAGTCTTGAACATAACCAGTGTGTTATAGACTTTGATACAAAGGTTATAGATTGCAGTCTTGATACACAGCTCAAAAGTCTTAGGGACAGTTTAAGAATGATAGCAATGTAAGGTAAGGAAAGAGAGGGGCGCATAGGTATGATAGACATTGATTTATCAAAATATGATATGCTTCTAAATCAGTCATTTGAGAAAAAACTTGGCAAAGTTGCTAAGGTGGTAGGTCTTACGATAGAATCAATCGGACCGTCTGCAAAGCTTAATGATTTATGTCACATAATCACAAAAGAGACGAATCAGGTTATTAATGCGGAGGTTGTGGGTTTCAAAGATGACAGAGTGTTACTCATGCCTTATGATCAGACTGAGGGAGTAGGACTTGGAAGCAGAGTGGAAAATACAGGTGCTCCTCTGAAAGTAGCCGTTGGTGATGAACTTCTTGGAAAGACGCTCGATGGTCTGGGCTATCCTATAGACAATACTTCTCTGACAACAGAAGGGGCATATTCAGTTGAAGCTGAACCGCCGGATCCACTTACAAGAAAGATAATCGATGAAGTGCTTCCGCTTGGTGTAAAGGCGGTAGATGGTCTTATTACAGTCGGAAAAGGTCAGAGAATAGGAATATTTGCAGGAAGTGGTGTTGGAAAGAGTACACTGATGGGTATGTTCGCAAGAAATACTAAAGCTGATATAAATGTGATTGCACTTATTGGAGAGCGAGGACGAGAGGTCAGGGAGTTTATCGAGAGAGATTTAGGAGCTGAAGGAATGAAACGTTCGGTTGTCGTAGTGGCAACATCAGATAAACCGGCACTCATAAGAAAAAAAGCAGCAAAGACGGCGACAGCCATTGCAGAATATTTCAGAGATCAGGGAAAAGATGTGCTTCTTATGATGGATTCACTGACACGTTTTTCTATGGCACAGCGTGAGATAGGTCTGGCATCGGGTGAGCCGCCTGTTTCAAGAGGATACCCGCCAAGTGTATATGCAGAAATGCCAAAACTGCTTGAAAGGGCAGGATGTTCCGAAAAAGGCTCAATAACAGGTCTTTATACGGTACTTGTTGATGGGGATGATTTCAACGAGCCTATCACGGATACGGCAAGAAGTATTTTGGATGGACATATCGTACTAGACCGAAAAATTGCTCAGAAAAATCATTATCCGGCTATAGATGTCTTAGCGAGCATATCCCGCGTTATGAGTAGTATTGCCTCGAAAGAGCATAAACAATGGGCTGGAAAATTACGAAATGTCATGGCGACATATGCAGAGGCAGAGGACCTTGTAAATATAGGTGCATATAAGCCGGGTTCAAATAAAGAAATTGATTTTGCATTATCTAAAATTGATGCCGTAAACGGATTTTTGATTCAGGATGTATATGAGAAAGTTTCTTTCGAGGATACGATAAAAAGGCTTCAGAATATTTTCGAGGAGAATGTTGAAGAAGCAGAGATTTAGATTATTATAAATGAATTGAAGGTTGGCTGATGGCAAAATTTATATTTAAGATGGAGAGTATTCTTTCTGTAAAAGAAAAACTTGAAGAACAGGCAAAAGCCGAATACAGTATTGAGATGATGAAACTCAGGCAGGAAGAAGAAAAGTTAGATAAATTAAAATTAAGACGGGATATGTACCAGTCAAAACTTTATGATGCGGTAACGGACAAGCTGAATATATTAGAAATAAAGATACTTGAAGATAGCGTCGAAAATATAAAATATAACATAAAACTGCAGATGGTGGTTGTCGCAAATCAGCAGAGAGCTGTTGAGAAGGCTGGAGAAAAACTTGACAATGCCATGAAAGAAAGAAAAACTTATGAAAAATTAAAAGAAAATGCATTTGAAGAATTTAAGGCAGAGATAAATGCAGAAGAACAAAAAGAGATAAATGAACTTGTAAGTTTTAAGTTTAGAAGTGGCAGTGATGAAAGTGAGGAATAAGCGGATGGCAAAGAAAGATAAGGACAAAATAGTAGGTGAAGAAAATGAGAGCGGTGGAAGCAAGCTGGTAACTGCTTTGATAGCGATCGTTATCATTCTTATCTGGCTGGCAGTTTTTGCATTTTTAATAAAAATGGATGTAGGAGGTATTGGAAGTAAAGTATTGTATCCGGTGCTTAAAGATGTTCCGGTAGTAAACAAGATACTTCCTAATGTTTCAGAAGATGTGCAGGCTGAAGAGGGTGATTATGAATACACAACACTTAAAGCTGCAAATGAGAGGATTAAAGAATTAGAGAGTAAACTTAAGTCTGAAAATGGAACACAGGATGCAAATTCTGATTATATTTCAGAACTTGAGGCTAAGTTAATGAAACTCCAGAAGTATAAAGATGAGTATGATGATTTTCAGAAGCGTGTAAAAGAGTTTGATGAAAAGGTTGTGTTTACAAAGAATGCTCCGGATATCTCAGAGTATCAAAAGTATTATGAGGAAATTCAACCGGAAAATGCCGAAAAGATATACAAACAGGTGCTCCTCAAACTTCAATACACAAAGAAAGCAGAAGAACTTGGAAAATTCTATGCTAATATGGATGCTGATAAGGCGGCTGCAAGACTTTCAGAGATGTCTGAAGACCTTTCACTTATCAGGGATATTCTTGAAAATATGACAGAAAAACAAGCGGCTGCGATATTGCAGGAGATGGATGTTGATTTCGCCGCACAGGTTACAAAGAAAATATCATCAGTGAAAAAATAGTTATTTTTCACATTGTAAGTGTGGCTTGGAAAAGTAACCAGATGTTTACGGCATTAGCCGTTTACATATATATCTATATCAATATAAGGAGGTGAAATGATGGCAGAGATCAAATCATTGATGATGGATTCATTATCAAAGGTTCAGTCAAACAATCAGGTACAGATGAAAAAAGACAAAAATGCAAATGATTTTGCAAATTGCCTGAGTGCATCTAAAAATGGTAACACTGCTAATACTAAGAACAGTGTGTCTGACAATCAGAAAAGCAGTAATCTTAAGGTTGCAAAATCGAATACTGTAAACGAAAAAAACACAGATGATAACATTTCAGAACTTAATGCAAATACATCAGCGAAAGCAGATTTAAAATCAGTAGAAAATGTTGCAAATGAGATAACAAATGAGATAACAAATGAGGTCAGGGATATACTTGGTGTCGATGACGAGACGCTGGCAAATGCCATGACAGCACTTGGATTTAGTGCACTTGACTTGCTCGATACCAGTAATCTTGCAAAACTTGTTCTTACAATCAATGGAAGCAGTGAATTTACGGATTTGCTCACTGATGAGAATATGATGAACCAGTTAAATTCTCTTATTGATGTTGTTGAGAATATCAATTGGGAAGAGTTGACGGGAATGTCTAAAGAAGATTTTGCCACAGCTCTTGCAAATTCAATGCAGCAGAGTGACATTGAAGATGAAAATTTGATGACAACTGTTTCTGATGGTGAAACATTTAGTGTGATTCAGGAAGATGCTTCGGACGGGCAGGTGAATGTTCAAACAGATGTTTCTGATAATATAACAGATGTTTCTGATAATATAACAGATGCAAAACAGGATGTTGCTGTAGCAGTAGAGAAAAATCAGAACGAAGCAGAGCAGGGTTCGGCACAGACAGATTCAGATGCCGGTAAAAATATGTCAGAAGAAATAGCTGAAAGCACAGTGTCTGACGATGATGCGGTAAGTAGCAGGCAGACAAATGTTCAGAATAATTTTATTCAGAACATGGAGCAGGCGGCTGCAAGTGTTGAACAGACACAGAGTGCAAGACCGGATACTGTAAGGATGCAGCAGATGGTTGACATTGTAAATCAGGTTGTCGAAAAGATAAAAGTTTCACTTGGAACTGAATCGACATCTATGGAGATGCAGCTTAATCCTGAACATTTAGGAAAAGTACTTCTCAATGTATCGTCTAAAAACGGTATGATGACAGCAGTATTCTCAGTGCAGTCGGAAGAAGCAAAAGCGGCACTTGAGAGCCAGATGTTCACATTGCGTGAAAATCTTGAGTTAAGAGAACTTAAAGTCGATGCGGTTGAAGTAAATGTGTCAGATTTTGATTTTTCACGAAGTGACCAGGCTATGGACGGTGGACAGAGCAAAGCTGATGATGGAAATGGCAAACAGATGAAGTTTGACTTTGGGGATGATTCGTCAGATGAGTCAGCAATTTCAAACGAGGAAAAAGAAGCCGTGAGAAAACAGGTTATGCGTGACAATGGTTCGCAGATAGACTTTACGGCATAGATGAAAGGAAAGGAGGAATATTATGGGATTAACAGCACCGGTAGTAAACGGTAAGGTTCAGATTTCAGAGGATTCACAACAGACAAAAGAGAGAAAGACAAATGATTCGCTTGGAAAAGAAGACTTCCTTTTACTTCTTGTAACACAGATGCAATATCAGGATCCGCTTGAACCTACAGATAACACTGAGTATGTAGCACAGCTTGCACAGTTCTCAGAACTTGAGCAGATGGAAAACTTAAACAGTACGACTGTAAATACATCGGCATATTCACTTGTAGGTAAGACAGTCAAGATAGAACAGACATCAGGCACAGGTCAGGTGACAGAGATGCAGGGTACTGTAGACAAGGTAACTATTAAGAATAACAAAGCATATGTTCAGGTAAATGGTAATCTTTATTCGTACGATGACATTTCAGAGGTGATAGATTCATCATATCTTATATCGCAGTACATACCAAAGGTAAGTAAGCAGACGGTTACATATCTTCACGGAGCACCACAGGATGTAGTGATAAAGGGTGTAAGTCTTGGCTCAAACGGTTATCAGGCAGCTTCAATAGGCATAGGTCTTATTGATTCTAAGGGCAATACTACAAAGGTTGATGCAAGTAAGCTTTCATATAAGGATGGAGTTCTTACTATAGACAAGTCAGCATTTGCAAGTCTCGATGCGGGTACATATACGATTGGCTTTGTATTTGATGATGCAAACAGCACGGTTGACGCTTCAAGTGTAACTCTTGTTGTAAAGGGAATAAAAGAAACAACGGGGGATAATTCATCTTCTGACAAAACAGATACAGACAAGTCTGACAATGATTCTGATGGAAGTACGGATACAGACAACAGTACAGCAAAAACTGAGTAGGCAGGATTGAAAAAGGGAAAATAAGAGAGAGGTGGAGATTATGCAACGACTTAATGATGGTTATTCATCTATCAGTAAAATGGCAAGTCAGCTCATAAATCAGAAAAGTGTAAACAGAAATACATCCACTGACTCAAAGGATTCATTTGAGGAAATACTCAACTCTACTCAGAAAAATTCTGCTGAGAGCTTAAAATTTTCAAAGCATGCCAATGAGAGACTGGCAGACAGAAATATTAACTTATCTGCGGAGCAGATGGAGCGTCTTGAAAATGGCACAACGAAGGCTAGGGAAAAAGGAATTCAGGAGTCTTTGGTAATGGTAGATGACTTGGCATTTATCGTCAATGTTAAAAACAATACGGTTATTACAGCGATGAATGACAAAACAGATTCAATATTTACGAATATTGACGGAGCAGTGATAAGCTAAAATACTTATACGCCGGACCTCATAAGGAAGCGTAGGGATTTTGACTGATTGATAAATCCCAAAGTATCAAAGCTTTTGAAAATACAAAATTTTTGTATTTTATATGAAGGAGGAAAAATATTATGATGAGATCACTCTATTCTGGTGTTGCAGGTCTTAAAACACACCAGACAAAGATGGATGTTATTGGTAACAATATTGCCAATGTAAACACGGTAGGATTTAAGTCAAGCAGTGTAAACTTTGCTGATCAGTTTTATCAGACAATGTCAAATGCAACAGGTGCAGATGCAGCAACAGGAGCAGCCGGTACAAATGCAAAGCAGATAGGTCTTGGATCAACAGTTGCATCAATAACGACAAATATAACAGAGCCGGGTGGAACACAGACGACAAACAGAGCACTTGATGTGGCAATAAACGGAGATTCATTCCTTATCGTTAAATCAGCAGGAGCTACATACTTTACAAAGTCAGGAGCATTAAATGTAGATGCAAACGGTACATTATACTGTACGACAAACGGAGCTACTGTTCAGGGATGGATGGCACAGACAGACGCACAGGGAAATCAGAGTATTGTAAAAAATACGGTTCAGGATCTTCAGGTAATGTCTGCAGCCAATATGTACTATGCTCCTACAGAAACATCAGCAGTTACAATAACAGGTAATATTGATAAAGCGGATACAGACCTTGTGGTAAATGATCCGACAATCATAGATACAAAGAACGGTAAGAAGCTTACATTCAGTTTTTACGATGAACTTGGTCAGGAATATACAGTTAAGATGAACTTATACAGAAACGGTTCAGGAACTACAGGAACTGATGCACAGGCAACATCCGTATATTCAGTAACACTTGCCGATGTAACTGATGCGGACGGAAATTCTATTTTTGTGAAGAAAACGGTTGCTAACGGAGCAACTTCATATTCATCAACAAAAGTAAAGATAAATCTTGGTGGTGTTGAATACACGATAGCAAATGAGACTACTGATATAAATCAGAAAACAGGAGAGTTTACCATAACAGGAACAGGAACAGTGCCTACACTCTCTTTTATAGCCGAGACAGGTGACTTTTCAACCGTTAGTGATGCAAATATTCCAAATACCTCAACTGACTGGGGGAAGAGTCTTGTATTTCAGGTTACTGATGCAGGTACTCTTGACAACACATTTACAAAGTATGTTCCTGCAACTGATTCAGGCGGAGTTAAAGTAGATTTTTCAAGTCTTACACAGTATTCAAGCTCAGGTGTATCAAGCACATCATACAGCAAAGGAAGTACAAAAGGACTAGGCACGGGTAACACGGCAGGTGAGATGTCAGGTATTTCAATCGATGATAAGGGTATGATTTATGGTACATACAACAATGGTTCAAAGAAACTTCTTGCACAGATAGCTGTGGCAACATTCTCAAATCCGTCAGGTCTTGAGGCGGAGGGTGATTCATTATTCTCAGCAACACTTAACTCAGGAACATTTGATGGTGTAGGTGAGGATGTAAGTCTTTCAGGAAGTTTTGCGGTAGGTGCACTTGAAATGTCAAATGTTGACCTCGCAGCAGAATTTACAAGTATGATCACAACACAGAGAGGTTTCCAGGCTAACTCAAGAATTATCACAACATCAGATACGATGCTTGAAGAACTTGTAAACCTTAAACGATAATTATGATTAAATAAATATTTTGCAAGAAGTATAACGGGATTTTATTCAGTTAAATGCGTCTGCAGAGTGTATCTTAAATAAAACAGTGATGGTAAGGATATTGATAGAGTTATTTCTTTTTAACTTTGCCGTCACTGTTATATGAAAAAAGAAAGAAGAAAAGGGGAGTTGGTATATGATTGATGTCACAAAAATGAATGGTTCTAAAGTGACCATAAATTCAGATCTGATAGAAACGGTTGAGGAAAATCCTGATACTGTTCTAACCCTGACTACAGGAAAGAAAATTATTATAAAAGAAAGTAGACAGAAAGTCAAAAATTTAGTAATATTATATAAGCGTGAATGCAATTCTATTGATTTTAAATAGAAATTATATAAATAAAAAATAAAATTAAGGTGGTGGCTGTTTTGGATATTACAACAATTGTAGGTATGATAGTTTGTATCGTCGTTGTATTTTTCGGTATCATAACAGGTGTAGATGGATTTGCGGGTATTCCTCATTTTGGTGATCCTCCGTCAGTCTTTATTACACTTGGTGGTTCTATATGCTGTATGATGATTCAGGCAAAAGGATTTCCGGAGTTTATAAACTCATTTAAATCGATTTCGATTGCATTAAAGAAAAAAGAATTAAATCAGGCAGATGCAATAAAGAATATTATTGATTTATCAAATGTAGCACGTAAGGAAGGTCTTCTTGCACTTGAAGAAGCTGCAAATTCTATAGAGGATGATTTCCTTAAAAAAGGAATAATGCTTATTGTTGATGGTACGGATCCTGAACTTGTAAGAAATATAATGCAGACAGAACTTGATGCGGTAGATACAAGGCATAATGAAAAAATAGGTTTCTGGGCTAACTGGGGTGGAATGGGTCCTGCATGGGGAATGATAGGTACACTTATCGGACTCGTAAATATGCTTTACAACATGGATGATATGAGTTCTATCGGACCTAATATGGCGGTTGCACTTCTGACTACACTATACGGTTCTCTATTGTCCAATTGGATTTGTATTCCGGTGTCATTCAAATTAAAGATGAAGAATGATGATGAGATTACGATGAAACAGATTATGGTGGAGGGGCTTTTATCAATACAGGCAGGTGAGAACCCTAGAGTTATTGAAGAAAAACTTAAATCATTCCTTTCGCCGGGTGAGCGTGAAAATCAGGGAGATGATGCACAGGCTGGTGAAGCGGCGGCTGAAGGTGGTGAAGCTTAATGGCAAAAAAAGAAAAGGAAGAAATAAGAACCGACGGTTGGAAAGATACATTTTCGGATCTTATGAACTTGTTGCTTTGTTTCTTTGTCCTTTTGTACTCAATGTCGAATGTTGATCAGGTCAAGTATGCCGAACTCGTAGCTTCGCTTTCAAACAGTTTCAGTATATTTACCGGTGGGGAAAAAGCAGTTGGTGACGGACAACTTGTTTCAAGCGGTGCAAGTCAGCTAAACAATCTGGATGAATATTATTCTGATATGGGAAAAGCAAAAGAATCTCAAAAAGAAGAAGATCCCATGTCAGAACTTGAAAAACAGCAAAAAGAGGAACAAAAGAAATCTACGGAAAAATTATACAGTGATATTGTAAAAAAAGCAGAAAATAATCGCCTTCAGGATGCCATAGAGGTTTCTATGGATAATAGTTATCAGTATGTTATGATTTCTCTTAGTGGTGGTATTTTGTTTGATTCAGGCAGTGCTGATATCAAAAAAGGAGCTTCCATGATAATAGGAAGAGTAGGAGATATTCTTAAGAATTATTCAAATAAGAGGATAAAGATAGAAGGCCATACGGATAATGTTCCTATAGGAAGTACATCAAAATATTCGAGCAACTGGGAACTTTCAACAGCAAGAGCAACAAGTGTTTTACAGTATCTTGCACAAAAGAAAGGTTTAAATGCAAAATATCTTGAAGCATCAGGAAGGGCAGATGTAAATCCGGTGGCTGATAACAAGACCGAAAAGGGAAGGTCAAAGAATCGACGTGTAGAAATAAAAATCTACAGCAATAATGATTAGGAAAGGTGCAAAAGTAATATGAAAAAAAATATTTTTAGTGTAATTATTACAGTATTGACAGTGGTGAATGTAGTACTGACAGCAATCATGTTTTTTATAATGGTTCCAACATTCAATAAAACAAATAATCTTATAACACAGGTGGCATCAGTGCTCAATCTTGAACTTGATGGTGATTCGGACGCAAAAGGTGATGCTGATTACAAGATAAGTGACCTTGAGGACACAACAGTTTCATTTGATTCACAGCAGACTATAAATCTTAAAACAGGTTCAGATAATTCTCAGCATTATGCTATGTTATCAGGATATACGATTTCAGTAAACAAAAAGGCTGATGATTATAAAGATTTTGCTACAGATAAAGTTACGGAAAAATCATCTGTATATACGGATATTGTCCGTTCAGTAATACAGTCACATTCAAAGGATGATATATCAGAGGAACTTGTAAAGAAAGAAGCTTTGCAGCAGATTCAGAAGAAGTTTAATACTAAGGCGATCGTAGGCATTACATTAACAAACTTTATGTATCAGTAGTTTTGACAAAAAAATTACTTTGCTTTTTGTTAAAAATGTGTTATTATTACTATGGTTTAGAAAACTGAAATCTTGGATATCTTTTTGTGTTAGCATATACAGGGTTTTAGGTGTGAGGTGAAAATAATGGGAGATACCTTATCTCAGGAAGAGATAGATAATCTGCTCAAGGCGTTTAATGATGGTGATTTAAATGCGGATGATTTTAGTGACACCAAGGAAAAACAGGTTAAAAATTATGACTTTGCCAGACCATCAAAGTTTTCAAAAGATCATCTTCGTACACTCGAAATTATCTTTGAAAATTATGGCAGGCTTTTATCGACAAATCTACCGGCATATCTTAGAAAAAATGTTCAGGTTGAAGTTGTCAATGCGGAAGCAAATACATATTCTGAGTTTGCAAATGCACTTTCTAATCCTGTTATTTTAGGAGTTGTTAATTTTGCTCCATTAGAAGGAAACATTATCATTGAGCTTTCAGCAAATCTCGGATTTACGATAGTAGATCGAATGTTAGGTGGTGGCGGGGCACCATTAGAAAGAAACAGGGATTTTACAGAGATTGAGCTTATTATTTTAGAAAGAGTTTTGGAAGTATGCACAAATCTGCTTGTTGATCCATGGGAGAGCGTTGTGTCTATAGAACCCCGGTTAGAGAGAATAGAGACAAATTCACAGTTTGCACAGTTTATATCTCCGGGTGAGATGACTGCAATCATTACAATGAGTGTCAAGATTGGTTCAGTAGAGGGACTGATGAATATATGTATTCCGTATTCATGTGTTGAACCGGTTATAGACAAGCTGAATACGAAGTACTGGTATTCAAGCATGAAAGAGAGTGATTCGGGTGCTTATCAGGAAGTTATAGAAGATATAATCGACTATGCAAAGATTCCGGTAAAAGCAATGCTGGGAAGGAGTACGATTTCCGTAAATGATTATATCAATATCCAGATTGGTGATATTATTAAGCTGGATACTAAAGTTAATGATGAACTTGAGGTTTATGTGGGAAACATAAAGAAGTTTACTGCACTTCCGGGTGCGACTAGTGATTCTTATGCTGTTCGAGTTACATCAGTGATAAGGGAGGAGCAATAGACATATGGATGGAATGTTAACTCAGGAAGAGATTGATGCGTTGACGGGTGGCAACAATTCAGATAGCAGTACACAGCAGGCATCAGATATTAGTGAAAGTCTTACAGATGCAGAAAGAGATGCGGTAGGTGAGATTGCCAATATCAATATGGGCACTGCTGCGACAACATTATCTACTCTTTTGAATAATAAGGTAACGATTACAACTCCAAGAGTTTCATATGTTACCTTGAATGAACTGTCAGCACAGTATGACAGACCATGTGTATTTATACATATATCTTATATAAGCGGTATAGATGGAAATAATATCCTTATTCTTAAGGAACATGATGTTAAAGTTATTACAGATTTGATGATGGGCGGAGATGGAACAAATACTGAGGGCGAGTTGTCTGAACTTCATCTTAGTGCTATCAGTGAAGCTATGAATCAGATGATGGGTTCTGCTGCGACCTCTTTATCTTCAATGCTTGAAAAGAAAGTGGATATCAGTCCACCAGTTGCAAGTCTTGTAGACTTAAATGACACTATTGAAGATACTGAATTGTCAAATTTCTTAGACGGAGACATTGTTCAGGTAGCATTTGATATGAAAATCGGAGATTTGGTTGACAGCCAGATTATGCAGTTATATCCGTTTGATTTTGCTAGAGAATTGTATAAGAAATTTATGGGTTCGGAAGTTGAGCAGACAGCAGCACCGGCATCACAGCCGGAACAGACTCAGCCTGTATCACCGGCACCGGAACCGGTTCCAACACCGGCACCGCAACCAGTGCAGCCTCAGCCTGTACCACAGCCAATGCCACAACAGATGCAGCAGCCACAGTATGCAATGCCTATGCCAAATGTGAATGTGCAGTCTGCACAGTTCCAGACATTTAATACAGGTGTCAGTCCGCTTATGCAGGAAGAAAATATAGATCTTGTGCTCGATGTGCCATTGGAGGTAACGGTAGAACTTGGTCGCACAAATAAATCAATTAAGGAAATTCTTGATTTTTCTCCGGGAACTATTATAGAGCTTGATAAACTTGCAGGTGAGCCGGTAGATGTATTAGTCAATGGTAAATTTGTTGCCAAAGGCGAAGTAGTTGTTATCGAAGAAAACTTTGGTATCAGACTTGTTGAAATTTCAAAATAAAAATAAATTAAAATGCTGGAGGTGTAGATATGTTTAGTTTAATTACAAAGTATTCTACATTTGCCGGCATTTTTAAATTGATTTTTCTTGTCATTATCTTTATAGTTATTCTCGTGTTGTCTTATCTTGTTACAAAGTGGTATGCAAATTCCGGTCTTGTAAAAAACAAAACAAACAATATAGAGATTAAAGAGTCTTTTCAGCTTGCTCCCGGAAAGACGATTTCTATTGTAAGGATAGGCGAGAAATATGTTGCCTTAGCACAGTTTAAGGATAATGTGGTTAAATTGGCAGAGCTTACGGAGGAAGAACTCATTCTGAACCGCGAAGTTGAAATTTCGGACAGTTCTTTTAAAGATGTTTTTTCAAACATTGTTAAAAGCAGAAAAAAAGACACTAAGTCAGACAAAAAATTATGAGGAAAATAAATGATAAACAAAATTAATAAGAAAAAGTTAAAAAAAATCATAAATTCTCTTATGATAATAGGTATGTTTGTCCTGCTTTTTTCTGTTTCAAGACCTGCATTTGCAGTGGCAAGCGGTGTAGATAAAACGACTCAGGATGAAATAAGCGGACAGCCTGATATAGATGACAATACACTAGACATCAATATATCATCTAATGCGGGAAGCATGAAGTTGGAGTCAACACTTCAGATTTTGATTATGCTGACTATATTATCACTTGCACCGTCAATTCTTATAATGGTAACATCATTTACAAGAATAGTTGTTGTGTTTCACTTTCTGCGGACTGCCTTGGGAACGCAGACTACACCACCGAATCAGGTGATTGTTGGACTTGCATTGTTTATTACGATTGCAATTATGTCACCGGTTTTTACGGAGGTAAATACTAAGGCGATTAAGCCGTACACGGCAGGAAAGATTAAACAGGAACAGGCAATAGAGAAGGGGCTGTCACCTCTTAGGGAATTTATGCTGAAGCAGACAAGGGAGAAAGATTTAAAATTATTTATGGATCTTAATAAAAAATCTGCTGATGATATAAAAGATTATGATGATATACCAATAACTATAGTGATTCCTGCATTTATCATAAGCGAATTGCGTGCGGCTTTTATAATAGGTTTTTTGATATATCTTCCATTTATAGTAATAGATATGGTTGTTGCCTCGACACTTATGTCAATGGGTATGATGATGCTCCCACCGACAACGATTTCGTTGCCGTTTAAATTGTTATTGTTTGTTTTGGCAGACGGATGGAATTTGGTGATTGGGCAGCTTGTTAATTCGTTTAACTGAGGTCAGCACCTAAAGTAAATTGTTTTTTGAAAATTGGAGGGTTATTATGAATGAGGCTACGATTATAGATCTCTCAAGGGAAACCGTATTAACCATAGTAGAGACATCGATGCCACTTTTATTGATATCATTAGTGATAGGTCTGATAATAAGTATATTTCAGACCATTACATCAATTCAGGAACAGACATTGACTTTTATTCCAAAGTTTATCGCAATAATGCTTGTTGTAGTATTATGTGGAAACTGGATTATGAATAAATGTGTTACGCTTTTTGAAGCATTGATGGCAAACATTCCAAATTATATTAAATAGGGGTGAGACTGTTGAAATTTACTGTAGAATATCTTGAAGTTTTTTTGCTTGTGATGGTAAGGATTTCTGCAATGGTTTATATTATGCCTTTTTTTGGCGACAGGAGTATTCCGGTCAAAGTGAAAATAGCGATTTCATTTTTTCTTGCAGTTCTGGTTGGCAATACAGTTGATTATAATGCTGTATCTTATACTGGTGTTATAGGATACAGCATTCTTGTTGTAAAAGAAGCAATCACCGGCCTGCTGATAGGCATGGCAGCAAATTTATCATTATATATATTGGATTTTTCCGGACATATGTTGAGTTTAGAGCTTGGATTGTCTATGGCTACTGAGTTTGATCCGACATCCAATATGCAGTCAACGGTAATATCAAATTTTTTGAAGTATTCGTTTATGCTGATGTTTCTAGTGACAGATATGCATTATTATCTTATTGATGCACTATACGGTTCATTTGAGACGATACCTATAGGTGGAATGGTGCCAAATGGTGGTGTTGTTTCATTTATGGTAAAATATATAACTGATTATTTTGTTATTGGATTTAGAATAATACTGCCGGTATTTTCGTGTATTCTTGTAATAAATGTCGTTTTAGGTATTCTTGCGAGGATAGCACCACAGATGAATATGTTTGTAATAGGTATGCAGTTAAAGATTTTTGTAGGACTTGTAGTTATATATTTTGTGCTAAATCTTCTTCCGGGATTATGTGATTTTATCTTTCAGGAGATGCAGGACATGACGCAGTTGTTCATTAAATCAATAACACCATAGCTGCTAATAGTGTTATTGAGCAGATTACAAACATCTGCCTGACTCATCAATGTACTGTATAGGTTTATGGTGTGACAGGTAACTTTATATTTGCTATTTTTATGCAAATGGTTTATATTATTTTAAAAGGGTGAACAGTATGATTGAAAAAGACTCTTTAAAAGTTGTTTATTGCTACGATTTGCAGTTGTTTGCAAAAGATGGTCCTAACGGCGAAAAGACAGAGGAGCCGACTTCTAAAAAGTTATCTGATGCGAGAAAAAAAGGTCAGGTAGGAAAAAGTAAGGAAGTTACAACGGCAGCAATGCTGCTTACATTTTTTGTACTTTTAAAATTTTTTATAGGATATCTCGGAGGCAGATTTTTAAGCTGCTTTGAATATGTTTTTAAGCATATTTCAGAATACGGAAATGATGAATTTACAGTTCCGCTTTCCAGTGCACTTATGGGAGACATGGTAAAATATATACTTATCACGGGTCTTCCGTTTTATGCAGTTATATTTGTGGTCGCATTTATATCACAGATGGCTCAGATAAAGTGGAAAGTTTCATTTGAACCCATGAAGCCGAAGTTTTCAAAATTTAATCCTATCAGTGGTGTTAAGAGGATATTTTCAAAGAATAAACTTTTTGAGACTTTGTTTGATACGGCAAAGCTTGTTATATTGTGTGCCGTGGTTATCAGTTATCTTAAGGATAAGTGGGATCTTGTAATGAAAATGTATTCCTATACGCTCACACAGGGAATAGCACTTATAGGAGACATTATCATAGATATAGGTATGCGTGTCAGTATGTGGTTTATAGTTATAGGTGCCGCTGATTTTGCATATCAGAAATGGAAGTTCCATGATGACATGAAGATGACAAAACAGGAAGTTAAGGATGAATTTAAAAATTCAGAGGGTGATCCTAAAGTTAAAAGTCAGCAGCGTGCACGTATGCAGCAGGCATCAAGAAGGCGTATGATGCAGTCAGTTCCGCAGGCTGATGTTGTTATTACAAACCCGACGCATTTTGCGGTTGCCATAAAATATGATAAAAATGAACATGAAGCACCGATAGTTCTTGCAAAAGGTGCTGATTATCTTGCACGTAAGATTAAAGATGTGGCAGCAGAAAATTCAATAGAAATAGTTGAGAATAAGCCGCTCGCGCGTATGTTATATCATAATGTAGATATAGGTGCAGAAATTCCACCTGAATTGTATCAGATGGTTGCAGAAGTTCTCGCTTATGTATATAATTTAAAAGGGAAATCTTAAGGGTAAATATACATACCGTAATGTTATGTTATCATATATATGTTCATACGGTTGTGTATAAATTAAAAGTTATATTAAAATTGTTATTAATATATGGAGGTATGTATGAAAAGACAGGATATATTTCTGGGCTTATATATCTTGGTACCGGTCGTGTTTTTGATTGTACCGATTCCAACATTGTTACTGGATATTTTAATCTTATTTAATATAGGAATTGCACTGGTAATTCTTTTTAATTCACTTTTTTCAAAAGAAGCATTAAATATGTCGATATTTCCGACATTGCTTTTGATGACGACACTGTTTAGAATGTCACTCAATGTCAGTTCTACGAGAAATATCTTATTACACGGATACGCAGGTAATGTCGTAGAGACATTCGGACAATTCGTAGGTGGCGGTAACCTTGTAGTTGGTATGGTTATATTCTTTATTTTGATAATTATTCAGTTTATAGTTATCAATAAAGGTTCTGAGCGTGTATCAGAAGTTACTGCGAGATTTACTCTTGATGCCATGCCGGGTAAACAGATGGCGATAGATGCCGACTTAAATACGGGTGCGATAGACGATGCCGAAGCAAAAAGGCGTCGTGAAAAGATACAGGACGAGTCAACATTCTTTGGAGCAATGGATGGTGCTACAAAGTATGTAAAAGGAGATGCCACGGCAGGTCTTATCATAACGGCGATAAACCTTGTTGGCGGAATTGTACTCGGTGTTGTCGTACAGGGAACGGAAATAAGTGATGCATTGTCAAAGTACACTATCCTTACAATAGGTGACGGTCTTGTTTCACAGATTCCGTCATTGCTTATATCTTTGTCAACGGGTATCATAGTTACAAAGGCATCAAAGGAATCTGATCTTGGAAATGTCCTTATAAGACAGCTTTTTTCAATACCTAAAGTATTATACATAGTCGGATTTACAATGGTTTTCCTAGGTATATGCACACCTCTTAACACATTGTTATGTCTTATATATGCAGTCTTATTTATTGCGGCCGGAAGAGCGATACAGGCTAATGTTGAGGAAGCAGAGATCGAGGATGAAGTTGAAACTGAGGAGCAGTCAGCAGAGGAGATAAGGCGGCCGGAAAATGTCGTTTCACTTTTGCAAGTTGATCCTATAGAATTAGAGTTTGGTTATGGCATCATACCGCTTGCCGATGTAAATCAGGGCGGCGACCTTTTGGACAGAGTGGTCATGATAAGACGACAGATAGCACTTGAACTTGGCTGTGTCGTGCCTATGATACGACTTAGGGATAATATACAGCTTAATCCAAATCAATATGTTATAAAGATAAAAGGTGTTCCGGTGAGCGAGGGAGAGATATTATTCGACCACTACATGGCTATGAATCCGGGATATGTAGAGGAGGAGATAACAGGTATTCCGACTTTTGAGCCGTCATTCCATCTGCCGGCAATATGGATAACAGAGTCACAGAGGGAGAGGGCAGAATCACTCGGTTATACGGTTGTTGATCCACCTTCGATAATCGCGACACATCTTACTGAGGTTATAAGAAACAATCTCAATGAACTTCTTACAAGACAGGATGTTCAGAATCTTATAAATAATATTCAGGAGGCAAATACAACACTTATTTCTGAACTTGTACCTAAACTTTTAAGTGTAGGTGAGATTCAGAAAGTGCTCCAGAATCTTCTTGAAGAGGGGATTTCGATAAGAGATCTTGTGACGATATTTGAAACGCTCGCCGACAATGCGGCAACGACAAGAGACACAGATGTTCTTACGGAGTATGTAAGACAGAGTCTTAAGAGAGCTATATCTAATAAATATTTTCCTGCAAACGAGATGACGAGTGTAGTAACACTTGATCCTAAGATAGAGCAGGAGATAATGAGTTCTGTCAAACAGACAGAGCAGGGAGCATATATCAATCTTGCACCTGAAAAGACACAGGATATATTAAACTCGGTTAAAGAGGAAGTTGACAAAATGGAAGAACTTGGAAAAAATCCTATAATTGTGACTTCGCCGATAGTTCGTATGTATTTTAAGAAGATAACATCAGAGCAGTTTAAGGATTTGATAGTTGTATCTTACAATGAAATCGATACTGATGTTGAATTACAATCTATAGGGATGGTGACAGTATAGTGATTATTAAGAAATATATTGCAACGACTGAAAAAGAGGCAGTTTCACTTGCAAAGGCTGAGCTTGGTGAAGATGTCACAATTATGAATATTAAAGAAAACAATCCGAAAGGACTCTCAAGATTGTTTAAAAAGAGCAGCGTCGAAGTTACTGCTGCAATCGATGATGTCAAAACGGAATCAAAAAAACTTGAACGAAAAAAAGAGCATACGGATTTTGCCAAACTTCAACAGGCACTTGATGGAAATGGTTTTACACCGGCTCCGGATTCTAAGACAGCAAGAATGGAAGAAAATAAGGAGAGACTATTTAGAAATAATCAGGTTATAAGGGATAATGTTGTTGATGTTGTCGGCGGCAAAATGGATTCAAGCAATGAGATTGAACAGAAGTTAAATACACTTCAGGATCTTATAGAGAAACAGATGGCTCAGAGTATTAAAGATGAGCAAAAAGCAAATGAACAAAAAGAAGATAAAAATCAGGGGTATCTTGAGCTGATAAAGAAGCAGCTTTTGCAAAATGAAGTTGAGGCTGTCTATATAGATCAGATTATGGATGAGATTAAGGGAAGTCTTGGCAGAAATGTTTCACTCGATAATGTTCTGGCAAGTGTTTATCAGAAGATTGTTTTAAAAATCGGTCAGCCTCACATGATTGATACAGATAATGAGAAAACAAAATTTATATTTTTTATCGGTCCTACCGGAGTAGGCAAAACGACAACTATTGCAAAGATAGCATCAACTATGAAGTTATCAAAAAAATTAAAAGTTGCATTAGTTACATCAGATACATACAGGATAGCAGCAGTTGAGCAGCTTAGAACTTATGCGAATATTTTAAGCATTCCGCTTAAAGTAGTTTATACCGCAGAGGAGATGGAGAGTATAAGGGACGAACTGCTTGCATTTGATATTGTTCTTATCGATACGGCAGGCCGTTCACATAACAATGCCGAGCAAAAGGAAGATTTGATAAAGCTGCTTGCATCTGTACCTGAAGACGAGCAGGAGGTATTTCTTGTTTTAAGCTCTACTACCAAATACAAGGACCTCGTAAGAATATCACAGGTATATTCAGAAATGACAAAATATAATCTTATCTTCACAAAACTTGATGAGACAGATACAGTAGGAAACATATATAATCTGAGAGTGCTCACAGGTGCTCCGCTCTCATATGCGACCTGGGGGCAGAATGTACCTGACGATATAGGGAAATTTAATGCACAGAAAATTGCAAAGCAGCTACTTGGAGGAAATGGTTGATGGATCAGGCACAGCAGCTTAGAAATATAATAAAACAACAGAATATGCAGCAGCATCTTGCAAGAGTTATAACAGTAACAAGCGGAAAAGGTGGTGTCGGTAAATCAAATATGTCTGTCAATATGGCAATACAGCTTGGCAGACTTGGGAAAAAGGTTGTGATACTTGACGCTGATTTTGGACTTGCCAATGTTGAAGTTATGCTTGGAACAAGACCGAGATACAATATGGCAGATATGATATACGGTAGGAAAGGCATAAAGGATATAATCTGCCGTGGTCCTGAAAATATAGGATTTATATCAGGGGGTTCCGGAATTAAAGAGTTGTCAAACTTGTCTAAAGACCAGATTTCAGGTATAGTAAATATGATGTATGAGCTTGATTCTATAGCGGATGTAATTATAATAGATACCGGTGCAGGAATATCAGATGCGGTAATTGACATGGTACTTGCAAGTTCAGAGGTATTACTTGTCACAACTCCGGAACCTACATCTATAACAGATGCATATGCATTGTTAAAAACTATAAATAAAGCTCCGGGTTACAGTAATGATAATATAAAAATAAAGATGATCGGAAACAGAACGCTGAGTATGTCAGATGGAGAAGAACTTTACAATAAACTGAACTCGGTTGTCACTAAATTTTTACATATGAATATGGAGTATCTGGGCTCAGTTCCTTTTGATGTAAATCTGACAAAAGCTGTGATGAAACAACAGCCGGTCTCAGTCGCATATCCGAATACTCCGGCATCTAAATCCATTAAGGCAATGGCAGAAAAACTTGCTAATGTTGAGCCGGAGAATCAGAGAGAGACATTGGGAGGTTTGTCAGGTTTGTTTTCAAAAATGTTTAGAAATAGAAATAAATAGGAATATTGTAGTTTCATATGGTTTTTGAAATATAGATATAAGTGAAGATAGCCATAAATGAATCTTAAGTTCAGAATGGAGGCGGAAAATATTGAAAAATATATTGATTATAGATGACTCTGCACTTATGAGAAGAATAATATCTGATATAATAAATTCAGATGAAGAATTGCATAGTGAGCGAACTGCTACAAATGGTCTTGAAGCTATAAATATGCTTGAGTCAGGGCAGAGATTTGATTGTATCATTTTAGATATAAATATGCCAAAGATGAATGGTATTGAGTTTTTAAAGACCATGAACAGAAAAGGGATAAAACAAAATGTTATTATTGTAAGCACAATCGCAAAGGAGGGTGCAAAGGAGACTATTGAAGCATTGGAACTTGGTGCATTCGACTTTGTCACAAAACCGGACAGCCTTGCTGAAGCAAAGGGTTCTGAATTTTCAAACAGACTTATAAGTATGATTTATGCGGCATGTAATGTTTCAATCACATACATAGTTCAAAAAGCTGCAGAAGAAGTTAAGAACATGGTAGGCGGCAGAAAGCAGACTCCGGTTGTAAAGACAGGTGGAACTAAAAACCGTAAAGCATCGGCATCTGTTCCAGGTGTAAAGTACCGGAAGAAGCTTGTGGCATTGGCGTGCTCTACCGGTGGTCCCAGAGCTCTACAGTATGTTATTCCATTCCTTCCTAAAAATCTTGATGCAGCCGTACTGCTGGTGCAGCATATGCCGGAGGGATTTACGGCATCACTTAGCAAAAGACTGGATGAATTAAGCAGGATTAATGTTAAGGAAGCAGCAGATGGAGACTTTCTTCAAAATGGCACAGTGTATATTGCCAAAGGCGGTTCACAGATGAGACTTAAAAGAGCTGCTGCTGGGACATACACATTGTCAGTAACAGTTGAGGCAGCCAGAAACGGCTTGAAACCATGTGCGGATATAATGTATGAGTCACTTATGGATACGGATTTTGATGAAGTGATCTGTGTTGTTATGACGGGTATGGGAGCCGACGGCACTCAGGGAATAGTACAGTTAAATAAAACCAACAAAATTTATGTTATCGGTCAGGATGAAGAAACCTGTACGGTTTACGGTATGCCTAAGGCAATCGCAGAGTCAGGATTAGTTGATGAGGTGTTGCCATTAAAGCAGATAGCTGATGCGATAACAAGACATGTGGGGGTGCGATAAAATGGATGTAAGCCAGTATCTTGAAATTTTTATTGATGAAACAAAAGAACATTTACAGACTTTAAGTGATCAGTTGATGATACTTGAACAGGAACCTGAAAACACTGATACGATTAATGAAATATTCAGAGCAGCACATTCTTTGAAAGGAATGGCAGGAACCATGGGATATAAGCGTATGCAGCGTCTTACGCATGACATGGAAAATGTTTTTCAGGAAATCAGAAGCGGAAACATGAAAGTCAAGCCTGAACTTGTTGATGTATTGTTCAGAGGACTTGATGCTTTAGATGCATATTTAAATAATATTATAAATACTGCTGATGAAGGAACAGAGGATAATGAAGAAATAATAAATGCTTTAAACTCCATTGCTGAGAATGCTACTGGAAAGAGCACAGCATCAAAACCGGCAGAAACTAAACCGGCAGAGGAGTCAGAAAAGACAGAAGATATCCAGGGTGCTAAGTATGATTCTATTCAAATATCTGATTTTGAGAGAAATACATTTGATAAGGCAAAAAGTCAGAATCAGAATATTTTTGGTATTACGGTATATCTTCAGGAATCATGCATATTAAAGGCCGCAAGGGCATTTCTCGTATTCAAGGCACTTGAAGAATTAGGTGAAGTTATAAAGGCAGTGCCAAATGTGCAGGATATTGAGGATGAAAAATTTGATTTTGATTTCAGTCTTGTCTATTTCACAAAAGAGAGTCTTGAAACTGTTAAGGCTGCCATTGAAAATGTTTCAGAAGTGAAAAACGCAGTAGTAGGACCATTTGAGATAAAACTTGACGAGTCGGCAAAACAGGCAGCACAGGAGGAAAAAGAGAAAAAAGAAGCAGAGGAAAAAGCTGCAAAAGCAGCAAAGAGCAGCGAAAACAATGCTGCAAAAGCTGCTACAAAAGCTGAGGCGGCTCCGGCAAAGAATAAAAAGACAACTGCTACAGCAAAGAAAGCCGCAAAGCCGGCTGTAGGAAGAACAGTCCGCGTAGATATAGAAAAGCTTGATGTACTTATGAATCTCGTTAGCGAGCTTATCATTGCAAAAAATGGACTTGTTTCAATAAGTTCGTCTGAGAGTGATACCAGAAATGACACAGGATTTAATGAACAGATAGAATATCTTGAAAGTGTGACTACAAATCTTCATGAGTCAGTTATGAAAGTCAGGATGGTACCTATTGAGAGTGTGTTTAGCAGATTTCCTAGAATGATTCGAGATTTGACGAAAAAACTCAACAAGAAGATGACACTTCATATGACAGGTGAGGAGACAGAGCTTGACAGAACTGTTATAGATGAAATTGGAGATCCACTTCAGCATCTTCTTCGCAATGCCGCTGATCATGGTCTTGAATCAAATGAAGAGCGTGTGGCATTAGGTAAGGAAGAAGTTGGAAATATATATCTTGATGCATATCAGGATGGAAATAATGTAAACATTGAAGTGCGTGACGATGGCGGCGGAATCAATATCGAAAAGGTTAAAAATAAGGCAATAAGTTCAGGAACAATAACACCTGAGCAGGCTGAAAATATGACTGACAAAGAGGTTATCGACCTTCTGTTCAGACCAAGTTTTTCAACAGCAGAAAAAATTACTGATGTATCAGGTCGTGGTGTAGGTCTTGATGTCGTAAAGACAAAGATCGAGGAACTTGGTGGAAACATAGAATGTAAATCAGTGCTTGGAGAGGGAAGCAGCTTTATTATCAGACTTCCTCTTACTCTCGCAATTATTCAGGCTCTCATGGTAGAACTTGGTACTGAAAAATACGCTATTCCTCTCGGAAATATCCAGACTATAGAAGATGTCCTTATCTCAGATGTAAAATATGTGCAGACTAAGGAAGTTATCAATCTTCGTGGTACGGTTATTCCGCTTATCAGACTTGACCAGATACTTGATGTAGAACCGGTTGAAAATGATTCAGAAAATCTTACGGTTGTAATCGTAAAGAAAGGCGACAAGCTTGCAGGACTTGTTGTAGATAATCTTATCGGACAGCAGGAGATTGTTATTAAGTCAATCGGCAATTACATTAACTGTAGTAAGATGATCGGTGGTGCAACTATCCTTGGAGACGGTGAAATAGCATTGATTCTTGAAGTAAATTCTTTGGTATAGGGAGGGTCTGACAATGGAAGATATGAGTGATGTACAGAATATAGAAACTGTAAGTGATGGAAAGCAGTATATAGTAGTTAGGATAGGAACAGAGCAATATGGCATAGATATAAAATATGTTGACAACATTGTAAGAAATCAGCGTATTACAAGAATCCCAAAGGCTCAGCCTTACTTTAAAGGTGTTATTAACCTTCGTGGTGAAATCATACCGGTTATGAGTCTTAGATTAAAATTTGGACTTGAACCAGATGAATACACTAACACAACACGCATAATCATAATAAAGCTTGAACCTCAATCTGCTATTGGAATTATTGTTGATGAGGTAAAGGAAGTTGTGACATTAGGTGAAGATTCGATAGAGAAGCCAACCGTTTCAGATGCATCAGATTCTATGGTGCAGTATCTTAGTGGAATAGGAAAGCATGGAGATGGATTGATTTCTTTACTTAATATTGCATCAGTTATAATTGAAAAAGAGGTTATTTAAAATCGCAGAGGTGAAATTAAGTGCAGGAAAACAATAATAATTCAGAGGGAAAAGAAATTGAATTTGATGTTCTCACTGAAATTGGAAATATTGGAGCGGGCAATGCAACAACAGCATTGTCCCAGCTCATAAACGCTCGTATTGATATGCGTGTCCCAAAAGTGGATTTGCTTGGTTTTTCAGAGCTGGCGGAGATTGTTGGCGGAGCAGAAACACTGGTTGCAGGTATATTATTGTCTTTAGAGGGTGATGTAGACGGAATGATGTTGTTTGTGCTGGAAAGTTCTGCTGCACATCTTCTTGTAGACCAGTTGATGGGGTGTGTTTCAGGTGAAAACAAGGGAGATTTTTCAGAGATGGAACAGTCGGCTCTGATGGAAATCGGCAACATTATTGCAGGAGCATATTTATCATCAATTTCAGAATTAACAAATATGAAAATAACATCTTCGGTTCCTTATCTTGCAGTGGATATGGCAGGGGGAATCCTTAGTGTTCCGGCTATTGAATTTGGAAAACTTGGAGATAAAGCGTTATTAATAGAATCGAAGTTTAAGGATTTGGATGTAGATATCAGTGGTTATTTCATATTAATACCTACATTAGAATCATATGGACGAATTTTGACATCGTTAGGGTTATAGGTGATGGATAATGGCAAAAATGGTTAAGGTTGGAATGGCAGATTTAAATATATGTCATTCACCAGATGCAATAACAACATTGGGATTAGGTTCATGTGTTGGTGTTGCTTTATATGACAAAAACACAAAAACAGCCGGGTTAGTGCATGTTATGCTTCCTGACAGTACGAAAGTCAGACAAAATCAGAATAGGGCAAAGTTTGCAGATACAGGAATTGATTATCTGATAGAATTGTTAGAAAAGGAAGGTGCAAAAAAATCTTCACTTACTGCTAAAATTGCGGGAGGTGCACAGATGTTTGCGTTTAGTTCCAGTAATGATATGCTTAGAGTAGGTGAAAGAAATGTGGAGGCTGTTAAGGATAAATTAAAAAAATTAGGCATTCGCATACTTGCGGAGGATACAGGTTTAAATTATGGTCGTACGGTAGAATTTTATCCGGAAACAGGAGATTTTATAATTAAGTCTGTCGGAAAACCCGTAAAGACTATTTAATGGGGGGATATCTTGTGAAAACAGAGATTATACCAAAAGTTATAACACTGCTTGCGGGTGCTATAGTATCAATAGTCTGTATTATAAACGGTGTGGATGTAACGCGCTCGTTAGAATTTTTACTGGCTACGCTTATTATTTTTTATATAGTAGGTTGTCTTGTGAAAAGACTGATACAGAATGTACTTATCAGCAATAGTGTTTTAAGAAAAAAGATTGACAAACAGGCAGAAGAAGATATTGATGAGGAGAAAAAAGAAGATTCTCCTTCAGAAGATAATAAAGAGTCTGAATCTGATAATGAAGATCAGAATAAATAATAAGGACTCTGGACAGCAGTGGAAGGAAAATATCTATGGATGAAAAAGGCAAGACAGCTTTGTGGGAAGAATACTCACAGACTAAAGATCCTAAGATTAGAGAAAAACTTATATTGCAATATTCCGAACTTGTAAAAATTGTTGCCGGTCGTCTTGTTATGTATCTTGGTTATACAGTTGAATATGATGATTTGGTAGGTTATGGAATATTTGGTTTGATTGATGCTATTGACAAATTTGAACTTACAAAGGGTGTTAAATTTGAGACATATGCGAGTCTTAGGATAAGAGGAGCTATACTTGATCAGATAAGAAAGATGGATTGGATTCCGAGAACTCTCAGACAGAAACAAAAGAAACTTGAGCAGGCTATGCATGAGTTTGAAGTAGAGTTTGGAAGGGCTGCAACCAGCGAAGAATTATCAAAAAAAATGGATATATCAGTAGAAGAGTTAAAGGGGCTTGTAAATCAGACACAGATAGCAAGTCTTGTTTCGCTTGATGAATATCTTGAACAGGGAAGCGATATATCACCAGAAGGAAATAACAAGTCATGTTTTGAAAGTCCGGAACAGGTTATAGACCGTCAGGAACTTAAAAGAACATTGACGGAGGCTATAGAAGCATTAAATGACAATGAACAGAAAGTAATTGCGTTTTATTATTTTGAAGAACTGACACTAAAAGAGATTAGTAAAGTTCTTGGTGTGTCAGAGTCAAGGGTTTCTCAGCTTCATACAAAAGCACTTAAAAAAATGAGAGAAAAAATTGGAAAAGAAAATATGGGTATTTTCAGTATATTGAATATATAAGCACAGGCAAGTTGAGTTTGTGCTTATATGTGTATATAGAAGTTATCGTATATATAAAGCGATTTATCGAGAGGAGTAGGCTGATGAGGAGAAATGCATTTTTTCAGATTATACAAAAAAAAGATGGGATGTATCTTAAATCATATCCGGAAGTTGAAGGCGGAAAAAAGCTTACAATGGAGGATATACTTGATTATATAGACAAAAAAAATCTAAGAGATATAGAAACAGGAAATGTAAAACAATTTGTAGAAAAGGCGAATGCAGACGAAACAGGAAGTGTAGAAGTTAAAGTTTCAGAAGAAAATCATCTTCCTGAGAAAGAATTTGCAATTATTTCTACGGACAAAAATGGATTTTATGCAAAAATCAGGTTATATCCGCCATCCGACAAAGGGGCAAGACTTTCGGTTTCAGAATTGAAAAATCTGATAGAGCAGCGTGGAATCAAATCTGGTTTTATTGACAAAAATATTGAAATGGCATTAAGAGCCAGACTATATTGTACGGATATACTTATTGCCAAGGCTAAGATGCCGGTAGATGGAAAAAGTGCAGAGATAATATATGAATTTGATGCTGACAAAACATCAAAACCGGCGATGAGTGAGGATGGAAGTGTAGATTTTCATAAGCTTGACATGATAGAAAAAGTACAGGATGGACAGTTACTTGCTACTCTTGTACCGATTGATTATGGTACACCGGGAGAGGATGTTTACGGAAATATCATAAGACCTAAAAAAGTCAGAAATAAGAGACTAAGACATGGGAAAAATATACATTTATCGGAAGATGGTCTTAAGATGTATTCGGATGTTTCAGGTAATGTAACGCTTGTTGAGGACAGAGTTTTTGTATCAGATACATATGTTATAGAGGGTGATGTAGGTCCTTCAACCGGAGATATAGACTATGATGGTGCAGTAGAGGTTAAAGGAAATGTTATTACCGGATATACGGTCAAGGCAGCCGGAGATATTACAGTGGAAGGTGCAGTAGAGGGAGCGACACTTATTTCAGAAGGGAAGATAGTCCTGAAAAGAGGTATGCAGGGCATGGGAAAAGGAGTTATGGAAGCAAAAGGTGATGTTATTTCAAACTTCATTGAAAGTGCAACTGTTAAGGCCGGAGGAGCTGTTTACACAGATGCCATAATGCACAGTAAGATTGATGCAAACAGTGACATTATAGTAAGTGGTAAAAGAGGATTGATAGCAGGTGGAAGTGTTGCAACTACGACAAGGATTGAGACAAAAATTGCAGGCTCTACAATGGGGACACCGACAGAATTAGAGGTTGGTCTGGACACAACTTTAGGTGAAAGATATCGTATTATAGAGAAACATATCGACCAATTGATGGATGAAAAAGAGTCGATAGTAAAAAATCTCGCATTGCTGCAAAAGCGATTAAAGACACAGGGTAAACTTCCGGCAGATAAGATGAAATTTATAAAAGAGGGTACAGAGAGAATCAAAGTCATTGACAAGACTGTTGAGGAGGAGACAGAAGAATATGAAAAAATTGATGAGGAGATGCGAAGAACCTCCGACGGAGGAAAGATAAGAGTAGAAAGTATTGCATATCCCGGAGTTAAGATAGTAATATCAAACATGACATCATTTATACATACAGAGACACAGCATTGCACTTTTGTCAGAGAAGGTGCAGATATAAGAATAAAACCTTACTAAAAAATAAATTTTATAAAGCTGAAAGGGGTGATTTCAATGTCATTGACGGTAGATTATATAACAATGCCACCAAAATCGCAGGAAATTTCACAGATTCAACAGTCGGAGCATATAAAACAGGATGTTGAGAATCAGCAGACGGCGGCAATGTTTGAGCAGACTGTGCAGAAAGAAACAAAAACTGCAATAGCGAGACGGAATGTTAATAATGACGAATTAAAGAATGATGAAGAGGGTGGAGGAAAAGGAAAATACGGTAAGAATAGCAACGGAAAAAATAAAAAATCTTCCGAAAAAGACAAGGTTAAAAATCTTAACCCGACAGAGGGTGGATTATTTGATATAAAGATATGATAAAGAAATGAGGATAAAAGTAAAATGATCGCAATAGAAATAATAATGCTCATAATTGGTATAGCAGCAGTTATTGCAAGTTTTCGTCTGTCAGATGAAAAGGAAACAGATAATACAAAGAGTAATATAGATGCAGAAGAACTCGAAGAAAAGATAAAGGATGCCGTTAAAGAAACAGAAGACTACATCATAACGAAAGCAGATGAAAAATTCAGTCAGATTTCAAATGACAAGATAATGGGATTTAATGAGTATTCAAAAGAGGTTTTTGATAAAATAGAAAAAAATCATGAAGAAACTGTTTTCTTATACAATATGCTGACGGAAAAGGAAAAAGAGATACAGAAGCTTGTTCACAGCGTAGATACAACAAATGCAGGTCTTCGTGATGAAGCAGCTAAGACATATCAGGAAGTAAAGAAACAGTTGTCGGATGTTGACAGTGCCATTAGGCAGATTGAGGTTGAAAATGTAAGGAATACAGGTGAAGATGAGAAATCAAATGAGGCATTTTCATCAGTGCTTGATGATGATGAAGCAAAGGCAATAGCTGAGATTACCGAGACATCGGACGGAAGAGATTCTGAAGAAGAAAATACTTATTATGACAGAAATAAAAGAAATGATAATTCTTCAAATTCAAATAGTGAGATTATTGCATTGTATAAAAAAGGAATAAGTATATTGGAAATATCAAAGATGCTTTCAATCGGACAGGGAGAGGTAAAACTTGTTGTAGACCTATATAACGCAAGATAATGTTAGATTATTCTGGCTGCACCGTGGGGTGAACAGTAATAAATGGCAGTTATATAGTTATAGTGTATGTGGACGGCTGCGATAGATTGACAAGTAATGAAATGGAGAGATAAAATGGATAAAAAATCATTTATAAGAGGTTTTGGAACAGGAGTTTTGTTTGTTGCTGTTATCCTTGGAATATCATGTCTTATACGGACATCTGATTCGGCAGTTATATCAAGAGCGAGAAAGCTTGGTATGACTTTTAGCACGAGCGGCAATAGAAGTGTATTAGATACAAAAGCACCGGCAACAGGTTCCTCAGTGTCAGGTGGAAATGACAGCAAGTCAAGTAGCGATGATGCAGATAAGCAGGATAACAATATTAAAAATACACCAAAAGCATCATCTAAGGCTTCAAAAAAGAGCAGTGATACAGACAAGTTTAAAAGTGAAAAGAAAAAGTTAGAGCAGGATATGGAAAATGAAAAGAAAAATCTGACAATAAATAGCGGAGACTGGGCAAAGAAAGTCGCAGATAAACTTGAAAAAGAAGGAGTTATAGACGATTCAGATAAGTTTGTCGATTATATGAAAGACAATGATTATGCTGGAAAGATAAGGGCTGGCGAGTATCAGTTTGAAGAGGATGAGGATTTTAGTGAGATAGCCAAGATGATAACTAAACAGAAAAAGTCAGGCAGCAAAAAATAGTGTGAATATAAATATTTTTGTTTTTGCCGCAGTGCTGTAAAAATGGAGGAATCAGGATGAAGTTCAGACCGTGTATAGATATTCATAACGGATGTGTAAAGCAGATAGTTGGAGGTTCACTGACCGACAACAAAAATCAGGCAAAAAATAATTTTGTCTCTGAAAAAAAAGCGGATTTTTATGCAAATATGTATAAGAAAGATGGATTTAAAGGCGGGCATATAATTATATTAAACCCGGCAGGAAGTACATATTATAATGAAGATATAGAACAGGCAAAACTTGCATTGGCAGCATATCCTGGAGGAATGCAGATAGGCGGTGGAGTAAATACTGATAATGCAGAAAAATATCTGGATATGGGAGCCTCCCATGTTATCGTGACATCTTATGTATTTAGAGATGGTATTATAGACTATGACAGATTGGAAAATCTATCTCATTTAGTGGGAAAAGAAAGACTTGTACTGGATCTTAGCTGCCGTTCTGATGGCAATGATTATTATGTAGTCACTGACAGATGGCAGAAGATGACAAAAGAAAAATTTGATAGCGAACTTCTAGAGAAACTTGGAAGTTATTGTGATGAGTTTCTTGTTCATGCTGTTGATGTCGAAGGAAAATCATCGGGTATTGAAAAAAATGTTGTAGAAACACTTGGAAAACTCGAGGACAAAGCTGTGACATATGCAGGTGGAATACATTCAATGAAAGATATTTCATTTATCAGGGAAAAGGGAAATGGCAGGGTTGATTTTACAATAGGAAGTGCACTTGATCTCTTTGGCGGAAAAATAAAATATGCAAATCTTAAGATGTGCAATGTGTAAGAAATGGTGTAACAATTTTGTAATAAATTTTAAATGCGAAATATCAAAATAAATATAAACAAAATAAAGAGTGTAAAAATTGTCGAAAAATGATAAATTTTGCACTCTTTTTGAATGCAAAAACATACAGAATATACAATTACTATTGGGGGATAATAGGTGTGGATTTAAAATTTTGTGTTAGGGGGGTTGCATTTTCTAAAATCTGTGTTATAATTGTTACATAATTGTTAAGCAAAGGTTTAGAAAATATTGCATTACATTAAAGCAATTATAACATTTAGGAGGTTATATTTTATGAGATTCAAGAAAGTCGCTGTGATGGTCATGGCAGTATCATTATTTATGACATCATTCACAGCCGGTTCTTCATATGCATCAGCTAATGAGACAGCAGATACCCAGATTGAAGGCATGATACTCAAATCTGAAAATGTCAATATAGAAGAAACTACTGTAGTTCAGTCTGTTGCAACATCTTCAAGTATATCAGATAAATCAGATACAAAGGCTTCAAATAAAAAGACAACAAAGGCTAAAAAAACAACTAAGAAAAGGAAAAAGAAAAAATATTCAAAAGCTGATTTAAGACTTATGGCAAGCATAATTAACTGTGAGGCAGGTTCAGAGCCTTATCAGGGAAAAGTTGCAGTTGGTATCGTAGTAATGAACAGAGTAAGTTCAAAGTCATTTCCAAACAGCATAAAGGGTGTTATTTATCAGAAAGGACAGTTTTCGCCGGTAAGAAATGGTTCGCTTAAAAAAAGATTAAAACAGTATGATGCAAAAAGAACAGGTTCAAAGCAGTGGAAAAGCTGTATAAGTGCTGCAAAAAGAGTTTTACAGGGACAGAAAACTATCCTTTACAGAGGAAAGACAAAGAATATGAAAAGTTTTCATTTCTTCAGTGTATATCTTGCAGGTGCCAGAATGAAACTTGGTGGTCATAAATTTAAATAATATATTAAGAATACAAAAGACATGTCATGATATTGATATGTCTTTTTTGAAAGTATAGAAATATTACAATTAAAATAAAAGGCTGAACTGTTACCATTAAAAAGCGAAAAATAAAAAATACTTTAATATTTGTAAATTTTATGTTAGAATATAGGACAGTATTTTGTTATCGCTGCACGATAATGTGAGAGGTAACAGTATTTTAAATATAAGATATAAGATCGAAGGAGGAGACACAGTTGAGTAGTCCGGTTGATATTAAGGAAAATTCAGAGGAAAAGAAGGAGACAGTATCTCGTAATTTTATTGAAAACATAATAGATAAAGATATTGAGGAGGGACGTTGCAAAAAGGTAGTAACAAGATTTCCACCTGAACCAAATGGTTATCTTCACATTGGACATGCAAAGTCTATTATTTTAAATTCAGGCCTTGCAAAAGAATATGGCGGACAGTTTAATCTGCGTTTTGATGATACAAACCCTACAAAAGAAAAATCAGAATTTGTTGATTCAATTCTCGAAGATGTTAAATGGATCTGCGGAGATCTTGATATGGAGCATGTTTTTTATGCATCAGATTATTTTGATATGATGTATGAATGTGCCGTAAAACTTATCAAGAAAGGAAAGGCGTATGTATGTGATCTCTCAGCAGATGAGATAAGAGAGTATCGTGGAACATTAAAGGAGCCGGGAAAGAACAGCCCATATAGAGACAGAACGGTTGAAGAAAACCTTGATCTTTTTGAGAGAATGAAAAACGGTGAATTTGAGGATGGAAGCAAGGTACTTCGTGCGAAGATAGATATGAGTTCGCCTAATATAAACATGAGAGATCCCGTAATCTACCGTGTTGCAAGAATGAGTCATCACAGAACAGGTGACAAGTGGTGCATTTATCCTATGTACGATTTCGCACATCCTATTGAAGATACGGTTGAGGGAGTTACACATTCTATATGTACACTTGAGTTTGAAGATCACAGACCTTTGTATGACTGGGTAGTAAATGAGATCGACATGGAAAACAAGCCAAGACAGATTGAGTTTGCAAAATTATACCTTACAAATGTTGTGACAGGTAAGCGTTATATAAAGAAGCTGGTTGAAGATGGAATAGTTGACGGATGGGATGATCCAAGACTTGTATCTATAGCAGCACTTAAGAGGCGTGGATTTACACCGGAGTCAATAAGAATGTTTATTGAACTTTCGGGAATATCAAAGGCACAGAGTTCATCTGATTATGCGATGCTTGAGTATTGTATAAGAGAGGACTTAAAGATGAAAAGACCTCGTATGATGGCAGTGCTCGATCCTGTAAAACTTGTTATTACAAATTATCCTGAAAATGAAATAGAGTATCTCGATGTGTCAAACAATCAGGAAAATCCTGAGATGGGCAGCAGAAAGGTTCCATTTGGCAGAGTTTTGTATATTGATAGAGAAGACTTTAAGATTGAACCTCCTAGAAAGTATTTCAGGCTGTATCCAGGCAATGAAGTCCGTCTTATGAATGCATATTTCGTGACTTGTACGGATTATGTGACTGATGAAGACGGAAATGTCACGGAAGTACATTGTACTTATGACCCGGAGACAAAGAGTGGTTCAGGGTTTAATGCAAGAAAAGTTAAGGGTACGATTCACTGGGTTTGTGCTGAAACAGCGGAAAAATGTGAGATAAGGCTGTATGAGAATATTGTAGATGAAGAAAAAGGGGTGTATAATGAAGATGGTTCGATTAATGTTAATCCAAATTCATTGACAGTTCTTGATGATTGTTATGTAGAGCCTGCTCTTGCAGAAGCAGAAGCACTTGACAGTTTCCAGTTTGTAAGACATGGTTATTTCTGTGTTGATTCAAAAGATTCAACAAAAGAGCATATGGTATTTAATCGTATTGTTTCATTAAAAAGTTCATACAAACCAAAGTAAGGGGGATTTATCATGGGATTATTTTCCGGATTAGAGAAAATTGGACTTGGAAAGCTTGACAAGCTTGAAATATTTGAAGAAGATTCCAAGAAAAATGCTGCAAAGCCAGGGCAGCCGGGTACAGCGGCTACACAAAAACATAAGGTGACAGAAGAAGATCTGCTGTTTGATAAATCATATACATGTCCGGTATGTGACAATGAATTTCATTCAAAAATGATAAGAACCGGAAAAGTTAAGCTTTTATCTGCGGATACTGATCTCAGACCTAAATATCAGCTTGTAGATTCGCTTAAATATGATGCACTTGTGTGTCCTGAGTGCGGATATGCATCATTAAGCCGTTTCTTTAAATTTATGATGCCGGCACAGGCGAAACTTATTCGTGAAAATATAAGTAAAAATTTCAGCGGACTTCCGAAAACGGGAAGTACATACACATATGATGATGCGATACTTCGTCATCAGCTTGCTCTCGCAAATGCGATAGTGAAAAAGGCAAAGAACAGTGAGAAAGCATATACCTGTCTTAAAATGGCATGGCTCTACAGAGGAAAAGCAGAGACTCTTCCAAAAGAGACAAAGGACTATGATAAGACTATAAAAGAGCTTAAAAAAGAGGAAACAGAACTTCTTTCTAAGGCTTATGATGGATTTATGACAGCATTTTCAAGAGAGTCATTTCCTATGTGCGGTATGGATGAAATGACGGTTACTTTCCTTGTTGCCGAGCTTGCAAGAAGAACGGGCAAATATGAAGAATCAGGAAGATGGATATCAAAAGTGCTCACTTCACGCAATGCAAATGAGAGAATTAAAAATAAGGCAAGAGATATTAAGGAGCTTCTTAACGAAGACAAGAAGAAAGCCGGTATCAGCTAAATGATAAAAGAGACAGAATTTTAAATTCTGTCTCTTTGTTGTTCTGATGATTTTTTATTCTGTGTGGCTGTTCCGGTTTGTTTTTTGTTTATAGCATAAAAGATTTTAAAACAGATTGTTAATGGTATATTTTTAAATAGTCTATTCTATGAAAAGTCCATTTGTTTTTAATATACTTCTTTGAATGGCATCTTTGGAATTTTTCCAGGGCTCATTTTCATTTTTATAGTCAAATTTATCGATAAACCATTCGAGCTCATCTGTCACACGCTTAAAATTATTTATGTATATATCATTTAAGTCTGATATAAAATTATTTAAAGCTGAAGAGTTTAATGTTTTTTCGGCATATTCATATAGCATACCATAATGTTTTGTGCAAAAGCCTTTAGATTCATTAAATTTCTTTTTGAAATCATCATCATGTGTGTAGCAGTGTATGACTGTCTTTATATATCTGTCAAATACATTTTCTATACGGTTACATATATAGCATGAATTTTCAATTTCTTTAATATAATCAATAAGCGGTGATTTTTCTTTTTTGCCAAACAGACTTTTTTTGGAAGAATTGCATGATTTTGCCATTTTCTCAATATGTTCACCGGTATGTTTCATATGTGTATGCAGCATAAGAGCGATACCAAGACGGTTTTGTCTGTCGTAGAGTTGTTTTATGTGTTTTGTGCAAAATCCGGTTTTGTTTGTCTCCATTCGTATGTCGTCTTCCATATAGCTTGGCCCTAACATAAAATCAATTGATTCCTGTTCGAGATTGTCATATATCTTGCAGAGAGGACATTCACATGGTTCGTTAAATGCATCATTGACAGGTATAGTATAAAGCTGTTCTTTCATTGTGACCTCCATAGGTGTCTGATTTAATTGTGTTTCTTAAAAAATTATATTATATATAGGTTCGGCTGTCAAAAAACATTATTGTTCCAATTATTTTCGCTATGACTGCTTTGATGCAGATATAGGTAAATTTTAAATGCCAAAAGTTTAAAATTGTGAAAATAAATATAAAAAATTTAAAAGTGAGTAAAAAAGAGAAAATAAGAGAAAAGATGAGAATTATAGGAAAATAGGCTGTTTTTTCATAATGAATAATATTGCAGAATATCATTAAATGAAATATATTAAAACTATGGTTAGCACTCGGAGTAAGTGAGTGCTAGTAAACTAAGAAGCGTAAGGAGGATATAGACATGAAATTATCACCATTAGGAGACAAAGTTGTATTAAAACAGTTAGAAGCAGAAGAGACAACAGCATCAGGTATCGTATTACCGGGAAATGCCCAGGAAAAGCCACAGCAGGCAGAAGTAATTGCCGTTGGTCCGGGAGGAGTTGTTGACGGTAAAGAAGTTAAGATGCAGGTTAGTGTAGGAGATAAGGTTATCTATTCTAAATATGCAGGTACAGAAGTTAAACTCGGAGATGAGGAGTTTATCGTAGTTCGTCAGAATGACATTGTAGCAATCGTAGAGGATTAAGGTTAATATATTTTATTTAAAAAATATCAGTTATAAGATATAATCTTATTTCAAATAAAAAGATTTAAAACAATAGAATTTGACACAATAAAATTAAAGTGATTTGTAGAAATCAAATATAGCAGATTAGGAGGCTTTTAATAATGGCAAAGGAAATTAAATTCGGTGCAGACGCAAGAGCAGCTCTTGAGAGTGGTGTAAATAAACTTGCAGATACAGTAAAGGTTACACTTGGACCTAAAGGAAGAAATGTAGTATTGGATAAATCATTTGGTGCTCCGCTTATCACAAATGATGGTGTTACTATTGCAAAAGATATTGAACTTGAAGATGGATTTGAGAACATGGGTGCTCAGCTTGTAAAAGAAGTTGCAACAAAGACAAATGATGTTGCAGGTGATGGTACAACAACAGCTACAGTTCTCGCTCAGGCAATGGTAAATGAGGGAATGAAAAACCTTGCAGCAGGTGCAAACCCTATCATTTTAAGAAAAGGAATGAAGCAGGCTTGTGACTGTGCAGTTGATGCTATTGCAAGCATGAGCTCAAAAGTAACAGGAAAAGACCAGATTGCAAAAGTAGCAGCAATCTCAGCAGGTGATGAAGCAGTCGGAGAAATGGTTGCAGATGCAATGGAAAAAGTTTCAAATGACGGTGTTATTACTATCGAAGAGTCAAAGACTATGAAAACAGAACTTGACCTCGTTGAAGGTATGCAGTTTGACAGAGGTTATGTTTCAGCATATATGGCAACAGATATGGATAAGATGGAAGCAAACCTTGACAATCCATACATCCTTATTACAGACAAGAAGATTTCTAACATTCAGGAAATCCTCCCATTACTTGAGCAGATTGTACAGAGCGGTGCTAAATTACTTATCATCGCTGAGGATGTTGAGGGTGAAGCTCTTACAACACTCGTTATCAACAAACTTAGAGGTACATTCAATGTCGTAGCCGTAAAAGCTCCAGGATATGGTGACAGAAGAAAGGCTATGCTTGAGGATATTGCAATCCTTACAGGCGGTACTGTTATCTCTGAGGAAGTAGGACTTGAGCTTAAAGATACAACTATCGAGCAGCTTGGCCGTGCTAAATCTGTTAAGGTTCAGAAAGAGAACACTGTTATCGTTGACGGTGCAGGTGACAAGGATGCTATCGCAGGAAGAATCGCCCAGATAAGAGCACAGATGGAAGAGACAACATCTGATTTCGATAAGGAAAAACTTCAGGAAAGACTTGCAAAACTTGCAGGAGGAGTTGCAGTTGTCCGTGTCGGAGCTGCTACAGAGACAGAGATGCAGGAAGCAAAACTTCGTATGGAGGATGCTCTTGCAGCAACAAAGGCAGCAGTAGAAGAGGGAATCATCTCAGGTGGTGGTTCAGCTTATATTCATGCTTCAAAGGAAGTTGCAAAACTTGCAGCTACACTTGAGGGTGATGAAAAGACAGGTGCAAATATTATCCTTAAAGCACTCGAAGCACCTTTATCAACTATCGCACATAATGCAGGTCTTGAAGGTGCAGTTATCATCAACAAGGTTCGTGAGTCTGAGGTAGGAACAGGATTTAACATCCTTAAAGAAGAATATACAGATATGGTGGCAGCAGGAATCGTTGACCCTGCAAAGGTTACAAGAAGTGCACTTCAGAATGCTACAAGCGTTGCATCAACACTTCTTACAACAGAGTCAGTAGTATCTACCATCAAGGAAGATGCACCAGCAGCTATGCCGGCAGGTGGGGCACCAATGGGAATGATGTAATAAATAATACAGACCATATTATTAAATTTAAGACAGAGGGTTTCAGATATGAAGCCCTCTGTTGATTTTTAGTCAGATGAAATCCTGGAAATTTAGGTTACTTTTATGCTGTGATAGTTGGTTTTAATCGTGTATGTGGATGATGAAAACGAAAACTCTGTCTTGAAAATAAAAAGTGTATGCATTATAATAAACTTTGCACAAATAAATATATATTTTAGGATGGATTTTGACAATGAAAGAAAGAATTGGTTATGTTGATGCGGCTAAAGGGTTGGGAATGTTGCTGATAATGTTAGGACACATCACTAAGTATGATAATCCTGTTGATTTATGGATGTCATCATTTAAGGTAGTTATTTTTTATATTATGTCCGGCTTTCTGATGAGTTACACGGGATCTGTCAAAAAGAGAAGTTTTGGTGTGTTCATGAAAAAAACACTCACAAGTCTTGCCATACCTTATGTAACCTTTAGTATTCTTGGTATTATGTTCAAAGTTGGTTGTATTTATGTGAAGGAAAAGCCAATAAAAAAGATTACAAAAGTATTTTGGGAATATTTGTGGGACAGTGTATTTTTAGCAGGTATAAATTCAATGTGGTTTTTGCCGACTATTTTTTTCGGAGAGATTATATTCTTCTTTTTAATAAGAAGCCACATTGCAATAAAGCTTTTGTATTCAGTTGCAGGTCTGTATGCGATAACAGCGACAAACAATATTATTGACAGTTTTGTGCTTCGTGCAGACGGAAAGCTTACACAGACAAGCATAGACAATATTTCGACTCTGCTTGGTGCCATCGGAAAGGGATTTATGGCGGCATGGTTTATCGGGGTAGGATATGTTATATATAAATACTATCGCAAGATAAAAAGTGACGGCTTAAAATTGGTGGCTGGTATTACATTTTCTGTTGTAAATATAATATTGTCACAGATGAATTCACATATAGATATCCATATGCTTGAGGAGGGAGACAAACCTGCATTGTTTTATATCTGTGGCATTGTTGGGTCTCTTGGTGTCATAATGATACTTGATTTCCTGTCAAAAAGAATCAGTTTGTCAGGTCTTGATTTCTGGGGAAAAAATTCGCTTGCCGTCATGTGTACGCATACTGTTTTCGGACTGCGTTCGGTAGCGTATTTTGGATGGGAAAAGGTTACTTTTCTTCCTGATGTAGGAAATCACAAATATGTCGGTCAATGTATTATCATACTGGCTATTCTTATGATGATAGAGTATAGTCTGATATTGATAATAAATTCAAAATTCTGGTTCTTACTTGGAAAGAAGAAGAGTCAGATAGTTTCATGATAAAGAGAGGAAATATAAAATATGGAAGAATTATATTCAGAAACTTATTTAAAAGCTAAGCCGTCACCGAAAAGAACGGCATTAAGGTTTGGGCTGATTTTCTTATGTCTTTTTTTGGTAGTGTTTGATCTTATGGTTTTAAAAAGCTTATATCTTCTGATATTTGTTTTTATTGTTGATGCCATGATAATTTATTTTCTGCCAAAGAAAAATGTTGCATATGAATATGTTTTTGTCGATGGTCAGATAGACTTTGATTTTATAATCAACGGTGAGAGAAGAAAACATAAAAAGAGAATTGATATGGAGAAAATAGAACTTATTGCACCGGAAGATGCACCGGTTTTATACAATTCAAGAAATCTTCCGATGGAGGATTATTCTTCAAGAATGTCCGGTGACAAGCATTATATCGCAGTTGTACTTGGGGACAAAGGAAAAGAGAGGATAAGATTTACTCCTGATGAAAAAATGCTTGAGCTTATGAAACTTAAGGGAAGAAGTAAGGTACAGGAGGCATAGGTAAAATCAGTGTTGACAAGCTTAAAAACATTGTTATATACTAATACAATACACTATTTACGAATTTAATAAGGAGGATATTAAGATGGGTAAGATTATTGGTGAAGGCATTACATTTGATGATGTTTTATTGGTACCACATTATTCAGAGGTAATTCCAAATCAGGTTTCTTTAGCAACCAATCTGACTAAATCAATTAAGCTCAACATACCTATGATGAGCGCAGGAATGGATACTGTTACAGAGTATCGTATGGCAATTGCAATGGCAAGACAGGGTGGTATAGGAATCATCCACAAAAATATGTCAATTGAGGCACAGGCTGATGAGGTAGACAAGGTTAAGCGTTCAGAGAACGGTGTTATCACAGACCCATTTTATTTATCACCGGAGCATACTTTAGAAGATGCAAACAATCTTATGGCTAAGTTTCATATTTCTGGTGTGCCTATTACAGAGGGTAAAAAACTTGTCGGTATAATCACAAACAGAGATTTGAAATTTGAGACTGATTTTTCTAAGAAGATTAAGGAGTCTATGACTTCAGAAGGACTTATTACTGCACAGGTTGGAATTACTCTTGAGGAAGCAAAGAAGATTCTTGCAAAATCAAGAAAAGAAAAACTTCCTATAGTAGATAAGGATGGAAATCTTGCAGGTCTTATCACAATAAAAGATATTGAGAAACAGATACAGTATCCTTTAGCAGCAAAAGATTCACAGGGCAGACTTTTATGTGGTGCGGCAGTCGGAGTTACTGCAAATATTCTTGACAGAGTTGCAGCACTTGTTGAAAAACATGTTGACTGTATCGTTATTGATACTGCACATGGTCACAGTGCAAATGTATTAAAGGTTATAAAGATGGTTCGTGATGCATATCCTGACCTTCAGATAATCGCAGGCAATGTAGCAACAGGAGCAGCTACAGAGGCTCTTATAAAAGCTGGTGTAGATTGTGTCAAGATTGGTATCGGACCTGGTTCTATCTGTACAACACGTGTTGTTGCAGGTATCGGTGTGCCACAGATAACAGCTATCATGGATGCATATGAAGTTGCTAAAAAATATGATATTCCTATTATCGCTGACGGTGGTATCAAATATTCGGGAGATATGACAAAGGCTATCGCAGCAGGTGCAAGTGTCTGCATGATGGGCAGCATCTTTGCAGGTTGTGATGAAAGTCCGGGAACATTTGAACTTTATCAGGGACGTAAATACAAAGTATATCGTGGTATGGGTTCTATCGCAGCTATGGAAAATGGAAGTAAAGACCGTTATTTCCAGACAGGTGCAAAGAAGCTTGTTCCTGAAGGTGTAGAGGGACGAGTTGCATATAAAGGAACGGTAGAAGATACTGTATTCCAGCTTATGGGAGGACTTCGCTCAGGTATGGGATATTGTGGAGCACCTGATATCAAGACATTACAGGAGACAGGAGAGTTTGTAAAGATTAGTTCAGCATCCCTTAAAGAGAGTCATCCACATGACATACATATTACAAAGGAAGCTCCAAACTACAGCGTAGGAGATAACTAGGAAATATGAAAAGACTTTCAAAAGCGAAGCGGCGTCGTAGAATGAAAGTATTGTGTGTTTCGGTTTTGGCAACGGTTATATCTGTTTTAGTTGTGGGTGGCATATTGGCTGTCAAATCAGAGTTTTTAAAAGTGAGAAACTCTGATGTATCAAAAATCAACTTGAGTAGTATAAAAGTACCAAGACCAAAGATAAATGTGAGATTACTTACGGAAAATATAAATTCAAGACCCGGAATTGCTTTAAGAAGAGTGAGAGGTATTGTTATTCACTATACAGCAAATCCGGGAACTGATGCGATGGCAAACAGAAATTATTTTGAGAGCAGGAAAAATGAGGAAGACAGCAGCAAAAACAAAGTGAGCAGTCATTTTATTATCGGTCTTCATGGACAGATTATACAATGTATTCCTTTAAATGAAATTTCTTATGCTTCAAATAATAGAAACTCTGATACTATATCGATTGAGTGCTGCCATCCGGACAAAACCGGTAAGTTCTCCGAGGAAACTTATAAGTCATTGATAAAACTTACAGGATGGCTTTGTACGCGGTACGATGTCAGTAAAAGTGATGTGATAAGACATTATGATGTGACTGGTAAGCTTTGCCCACTCTATTATGTCAAGCATAAGACTAAATGGAGAGATTTAAAAAATGATATTTGGTCTTACATAATGAGATACAAAGGAAAGCCTCGGTAAGAAAGTATAGATAAAAACAAATATAAATATAAGGGAAATACCGTTTATGAGGTATTTCCCTTTTTAGGTTTAAAGCTGTAATTCTATATTTCGGTTTATTGGTTTATATGGGGTAAATTTTACTCCTGCTGAGTTCATCATCCTTTTTGCTGCGATAACGGAAGGAGTATCAGAATATTTGTCTGACATATATATAACTTCCTTTATACCTGACTGAATGAGAGCTTTCGTACATTCATTACACGGAAAGAGTGTAGTGTAAATCGTGGCATTTTTTAAGTTTGTACCGGTATAGTTTAATAATGCATTAAGCTCGGCATGGCAGACATAAAGATATTTGGCATCAAGTTCATTGTCAGAAGTGCGTTCCCACGGATATTCATCGTCAGAACAGCCCATAGGCATCCCGTTATAGCCGACGGATAAGATTTTATTATCTTCACTGACAATACAGGCACCCACGCTTGTATGTGGATCCTTACTCCTTTCAGCAGAGAGGAGAGCAATGCCCATAAAATATTCATCCCATTTTAAATAATTTTCTTTTTTCATCGTTTGTCTCCTGTATTTTATATTATAAAAAGGTCAAAACCAGCGTTTTGCAACCAAGAATTGCTTTACAATTCTCGTTGGCTTCACGCTGCATTAAGAGTATTTTCCTATATATCAAAAAAGAGTTGCCCACACCATTGGCAACTCTTTAAATTTTAAATAGATTACGCGATTTTATTTACAGCAACTGTAATACGAGAAATCTTTCTTGAAGCTGTTTTCTTGTGGAAAACACCTTTGCTTGCAGCTCTATTGATTTCAGAGATTGCTGTTGTTAAAGCCTTAGAAGCAGCGTCCTTGTCTCCTGCTGCGATAGCAGCATCAACACTTTTGATAGCTGTCTTAACTTTAGACTTGATTGCTTTATTTCTCTCTGCATTTCTGCGATCAACTAAAATTCTTTTCTTTGCTGATTTAATGTTAGCCATTCCTTACACCTCCCAATTGTGAAATCTTTTGTTTCATCAAACCGGACACGGTCGCTTTGAAGTAAACATACTCATTTATCATAGTGATTTTTAAGGTGTTTGTCAAGTGGTTTTTGAGAGTTTTTTATAATTTTTTTGGCGAACGGACGCCGAAGCAAAGGATTATCATGCTACGCTCAGGGACGCTTTCACTCGGAGAAGCGTGTAGCAGTACATAGGCAGATAAAATACATCTGCCAAGTACCGACACGGTTTCAACGCCCTTCGGTCAGTATGATAATCTTTTGCTTCGGCTGTGAGTTTGGTGTGGTGGAAAATTTGTTTGTACTTGTAATTGTATATTTATATTTTTTTTGGAGAAGTTAAAAGGTGTGGTTATTTTAGATATATTAATGGAAAAATTTATTTTTATGAGTAATCGTGTGATTGAAAAACATCGTTATCTTCGCAATTAACACAGCTTATATTTGGGAGGAAATTATGCTTAGCAGAGTGACAGATTTGGCTCTTGAAGTCAGGGAGAGTTTTCCAGATGATAATGTAGAGATTTCAGGAGTTAAGATAATAAAGAGAGATACCGGCGTTTCAGGAATTTCTATGACGGAGGTTGAAATTAAGGATGAACATGGCATGAAAGCGATGGGAAAGCCGGTAGGAAAATATATTACTCTTGAATTTTCAGATAGGGAGTGGGAAAAAAGTGACGAGACAGGACTTGAAAAAGTTTTGGCAGGGATTGTGGAAAGCATTATTGTTGAAAAAGTAAGTAAGAACAGAGAAGTGGCAGGGAGTGTATTGGGTGAAGGTGATGAGAATATAAATATAAAGAAGAATAAAAAAAACGAAGATTGGGAAAATCAGATCGGAAGAGCGTCGTGTAGGGAAAGAGTGTAGATCTCGGTGGTCG
>OGJK01000441.1_pt1 | contig 45076 bp, 50 predicted proteins | sample 1571961 | NCBI WGS metagenome assembly OGJK01 (sample SAMEA2582120, study PRJEB24529) | metagenome | biome: Human gut stool | place: China | collected 2011 | reverse complement strand
CGGCGAAGGCGTTGAGCGTGTCTTCCAGACTCACTCTCCGGTAGTTGACAGCATTTCTGTCAAACGTCGTGGTGCTGTTCGTAAAGCTAAACTGTACTACCTGCGTGAGCGTACTGGTAAGGCTGCTCGTATCAAAGAGCGTCTTAACTGATAACGTATTCGCGCTACATCCAAAGCGTGTTATGAAACAAGGGGTTAGCGAATTGCTAACCCCTTTTTCATTGGTGGTGGCGGCAAATTGGCTGCAGAGATTGGCGCGATGGCGACAGATATAAAAAAACCTGCCGAAGCAGGTTCAAAGCCAAAGTTGCTGTTGTTGGTTTCTGATGGGATGTGGCGGAGCAGGATCAACAGTGCCCGGTTTCACAATGAATCTTGATAGCGTCTCAAAAGTGATAAATGTACATCCGCAATTTATGTTCTGGCATTGGTGATAACGTTCTTTCGTTTCGGTGCTAAGGTACCGGCTAGTACGAGCATGTGCGGCGTTTTGGCATAACGGGCAGTGCATCATAATTTTTCCCCCTGCTGGCGCGTTTGAGGGAATAATAAACTCTAAAATTGCATTTGCAAGTTATGATTTGCTTTTTTATATTTCGCTTTCCTCTGAGCTGTACTCTATATCAGATAGCTTAACCTCAAGCTCTAACCCCGTCGTGAAGCCACTATTATTCAGAATGTGAGTTACTTTACTGATTAACCATACCTGTTCGTCTATTACGCGCTTAAAGCCCGACACACGTACAGGCGTCTCAGGAAATAAATCCGCTCGCCCTAGCGCCAGTGTGATTGAAAACTCCGCAACGCCTCGCTGCAGTTTATCCCACTTAGCCTGAGCGGCACGCATCGCCTGCGCCTTTGATGCGTAGACCGTTGTCAGCGCCAGCACGTTATCGGCTTCACCGGCCATATACTCACCCTCGCGAGCCTCCTGCTCTTTTTTGGCCTTTGTCTTTTTGCTGACAGGCTTTGCTTTCGGGTGCTCCAGTGCGCGTAGGTGTTTCTCTTTTGGCTGGCGTTTCAGCGTCACTTTTTGCTTTTGCGGCTTCGGGTCTTTGGTGTGCAACCATTTTGCCGTTACGCCGGTATAAGCCCCACGGTCGGCAATAGCAAATTGATGACGGTCACCATTGCTACGGGTCAGCGTCATTTGCGGGATGGGTCTGCCGCTGGCCGTCATCGCACTACCGGCTTTCAGAAACAGCAATTTCCCCGCTTTCACTGACACCGCAGCTCCGTTTCGGTCAGCTAGCCGGGTCAGAAACACCGCGTCGGACTCCTGCGACTGGTCGATATGCGGTACCGGGATTTTTTTCAGTGAATCAGCGACACTGGCCGTCAGTTTATTGCGTTTTGCGATGGTGCTGACCAGTTCTCCGATGGTGGTGTCATGCCATGACTCTTCACGCCTGGAATTTAGCGTGCCGCGAAAGTCCGCGCTGCGCGCCCGGATGGTCAGGGTGTCAGGCGCTCCCCGGTGCTCAATCTCATCGACCGTAAAATCCCCCTTATTCAGCAACGCCGAGCCCTGCCAGCCAAGCCACAGCGTCAGCACTGCCCCGCGCAGGGGTAACTCAACTTTCCCGTCGGTATCATCAAGCTCAATATCGAGCTGGTCAGCCTCAAAACCCCGGTTATCGGTCATGGTGAGAGAAATCAATCGGTCACTAAAATTGCTGGTAATGTCCTGGCTGTTCAGCGTCAACATAAATGCCGGTGCAAGGCTGGCACCGGCGTCAATTGCCATCCCCGTTATCATGCAGTGAAACCTCCGGGCATACCCTGCAGTTTATCTGTCAAATTACCGGCAGAGCCGAGAAGCTCACTGGCCTGTTTATTCAGGTCACCAAACATCTCTGTCAGCGATTCATCAACCCGTTTTAGCGAAAGCGTGAAATCAATCTTTCTGGCCGCACCATCACTGAAAAACTCGGTGCGTGTAGTCGATACTTTATCGACGATATACATCCCGAGGATATTTCCGGTTCCCTCTATCAACGGCCACGCTCTGCCTTCATTGGCCATCACCTCTACAGCCTTTAGTGAGATCCAACCGCCAGTGATAGCGGGGTATAGCGTACCAGCAAGCTGTATAGAGGTTTCCCCCTCGCCAAGAAACTGATAGGCAGGTGGTTTACCCACCCGGTCATTGGACACCCAGCGATAATCTTTCGAATGCTGCATCGACTGGTAAGGCAGGGTGCGAAGTTCAAACACAAACATTCCGAGAGCAAGCATCATCGTTTAATCCCCCTCAATAGTCGTGGGTCATGTTGGCACGCTGGCGGGCGCGTTTATCGCGCTCAATCTGTTCGAGCGTGTCGCGTAGTTGTCTGTCAAGCTGATGCCCCGGCGCAACACCTCCCGGCAGATTGATGTTGTATTCGCTTTTGCTCTGGTCAATGTAAGAGCGCCCCGCCGGTGCGGTAACTGGCTGATAAGCCTGATAGCCGCCATATGTGCTGGTTGCCGGGATGTAGGAATTACCCTGTGTGGCGGCATTGGTTTTGGCGGCGGTCTGGTCGAGGCTGTCCGACTCTTTGTTGATGATGCCGAGCTTTTCGAGAAGCCAGTCGACACCGCTGCGCAGCTTGTTAAAAACATTGAGCGGAGCCATCAAGGCAGAGGCCAGTGCCTGACCAAATATGACGCCGACATTTTTGCAGCTATCAAGCGTTTCCTGCGTGGCCTTAACCGGTGCTATCAGGTCTTTAAACCACTGCCAGACGCCGCGCAGTTTCTCGCCGAGACCATCAAAAATGGGAGCCAGTGGAGCTAACATTTCCCCGACTGGGGCAAAGGCACTCATGATGCCTTCAATCACTCCCGAGAAAAATGCGCTGATGGGCTCCCAATATTTACGGATGAGTAGCGCCCCCGCCACAATCGCCGCACCGACGGCCACTATCGGCCAGGTAATCGCACCGAGCGCTGTCGCAATGGCACTACCGACGACAGTAAAGACCGTACCCAGCACGCCAGCAGCGGCGATAATTGCATTAATCCCCATGACAACCGGCCACGCAACGAGACCAATGCCGCCGATGATACCAATCAGCGCCAGTGCACCACCGGCGATGATGCCGATAGTTTCCGCTAACTCCTTGTTGTCTTTGATCCAGTCATCAAGCTTTAGCACATACCGTGTTGCTGTCTGAGTTAGCTGACGCAATGAGCTATCTTGCTGGTCATAGAGGTCAGTGCCGACCGCCTCATATGCTGACTGGAACTCCTTGAAGTCGCCGCCGAGGTTATCCTGCATAACCTTGACCAGCTCCTCTGTTTTACCGTCTGAATCCTTTATCGTGGCAGTTAGCTTATCGAGTTTTCCGCTTGCCGCTGCCGCCATAAGGACACTTGCAGACTTCATAGCCTCCTCGCCGAATATCGTTTTCACGTACTCGGCCTTTTGTGAGGTACCAAGATTGTTGCGCTTAAAACTGGCCTGCATTTCTTTCAGGATGGTAAATAGCGGGCGCGTATTGCCTTTGCTGTCTGAGGTTTTAACTCCCAGCTCTTTGAGAGCATCGTATGCTTTGCCTGTGGGTGCCTGTAGTCTCGTTATAACAGCAGCGCCGCCAGTCCCAGCCATTGACCCCCTGATGTTATTATCATGAAGTGTGCCGGTAATCGCCGCCGCCTGTTCAAGACTCACCCCAGCATTTTTCGCAACAGGGGCAAGGTAACTTAATGAGTCACTTAGTCCCTGAAAATCAGCGGTGGTTTTGTTCATCGTGGTTGAAAGAACATCACCGATATGCGCAGCCGCGTCATTAGAAAGTTGAAAGGCGGCTTTTGTCCCCATCAACAGTTGCGCGTTTTCCTCCATTGTTTTTTTGTTTGCAAGCGACAGGTTGAGAGTCACAGGTGTCATGGCCGCTATAGCCGCCGCATCACCACCACCTTTTGCAATGATAATCTGCGCACTGGCTGCATCATCAGCAGAAGCGGCTGTATTGTCACCGAGCTGGCGCGCCTGTTTGCGTAACGCCTGCATTTCTGGCGACTGCTTATCGACCCCGAGCACAGCCTGCAGCTCGGAGTTTTTTTGCGCAAAGTCATAACCGGGCATCAGCAATTTAACCCCGGCCATCGTTCCCGCTGTCGCAATACCGACCCCGGCAGCACCTGCAGCGGCCATGTTACCGGCAAGCTCCTTACCCGATTTATATCGCTCTTTCACTCGGTTTAGGTGCGCCTGCTGTGCGCTGACCTTCGCCAATGCTTCACGCTGCCGGTTGAGCTGCGCCGTCGTCTCGCTGATACGTGTTTTAAGCCCCCGCTCATCGTTTGCCAGATTGCGGGTATTGATACCGGCGGCACCCAGCTCGCGTTGCTGGCGTTTAACCGACTCGGTGAGGCTGTTGTATTTAACCTGCAGCCCCTCGGCGGCACGTTTTGCGGATTCGAGCACCTGTGCCTGCGCTCGCGTCGGGCGCTCAGTATTTTTGAATTGCGTGGCAAGCGCTTCAGCCTCGCGCTTTGCCTTCTCCAGCGACTGGCCGGTTACGGCCAGTTGAGCGCTGGTTTTGCGAAAGCCGTCGATTTTCGCGGCCTGCCCGTTCAGGTCACGCAGCCCTTTTTGTGTGTCGCGAATATCGCCCGACAGGGTTTTACTCGCGGTCTGGATGGATTTAAGCGGTCGGGTCGCCTGGTCGACCGCTTTCAGCAAAACCTCAAGTCTCAGGTTATTACTCATTGTGGTGTCCGCTACGCTGCAGCGCCTTTTCGCGCCATGTGATGAGCTCGGTCAGGCTCAGGGAATAGAGATCTGATAGCGGCCAGTGGAATATCACCGCGATATCCGCCATCAGGTCATCGGTCGACAGGTCGGGCGGGAAATCTACTCCGCCGAAGCCGGTGACAAAAAACCAATCACCTTAGCGGCCAGCGACAGCATATCGGGCAGGTTCATTGCGGTAAGCTCCTGCGCCGTAAGCGCGGGGTAGGTCATGCGTGGCAATACCTTAATCAGCGCATCGACTTCGGACTGCGCCACCGCTGCCAGACTGACACCGCGCAGGGTACCGGCGTTCGGCTCAATCAGTGTGACTTTATCAATCGTCTGACCGGCGCGCTTAATCGGCTTGTCGAGGGTCACGACGTTCGGGTTTACGGTGTCAATTTCATTGCCAGCCATATCAACAAATTCAGCGGTTTTACGTGGTGCTTTTGCCATGATGTTTTTCTCTGCTCTGAATGGGGATTAATAACCGGCCAGCAGTGCTGACCGGTCAGGGAATTACAGCCCGATTGCGCGGCGGTGCTGTTCCAGACGGTCGACGCCGTTCACCTTCTCAACCATGTTGACGGTGTCGATTTCGATGACGTCGCTACCATCAATCGTGAGGCGGTAATAGGTGCATACGGTCGACAGTTTGGTCGAGGTGTTTTCACCCTGCTTATTCTCGCCGCCGTCGATTTCTTTATGACGGCCACGCATGACCACCTCGACCGCCACGATTTCGCCAGTGTCGTCACGTTGGTAAGAGCCAGCAAAACGCAACGGCACAGCGTCAGCACCCGGCGCGGCGTACTGCGCCCACAGCGCCACATCAGGCAGGCCACCGACAGACCATTCGACGGTGAGCGCATCATCGTCGAGACCAAGGTCAATCGCCGCCGCGCCATTCATGCCGCCGCCGCGATAGTTTTCGAGCTTGCGGGTCAGCTTCGGCAGCGTCACGGATTCCACAACGCCCATGTAGCTAAGGCCGTCATTGAACATGTTCAGATATTTAAGTTTGCGGGGTAGTGCCATGTTGTTTCAGGCTCCTTAGCTGTTGACCGATTCGGCCAGATCCACCAGATATTTATCGGTGATACGCTGGCGCAGGGTTAGGCTTTCCAGTGGTGGAACCGGTGTATAGTCGTAGTCGATATACAGTTTCCCGGCCTTGAGGGTTTCCTTATCGTTCGATTCCTCGTCGAACCAGCATTCACCGTCCACGATGTAGCCGTTTGATTTCAGCTCGCGGAATTTGGCGTTAATGCCGTCGACAATGTCACGGATAAGTGATGCGGTGATGGGCTTATCGACCGCCCACATGTGCGCCTCGGCCATCGTGTCGGCCAGCACCTGCGCGGTGCGGGTGTAGTTCTCAAACAGGAAAAGCGGGTCATCAGAGCAGGTGCGGTTACCCCAAAAGCGGAAGCCATCCTTACGCACCAGTGTCGTGACCCCGGCCTCGTTGAGCAGATCAGCATCGGTGCCGGATGCCTGCAAATCCCAAAACACTGACGCACTGATGCCGGTAACACCCTGCACGCCGACGTTAGACAGGGTTTTGTGCCAGCCGACGGTCTGGTCGATATAGGCACGCAGGCCGAGTGCGCGCGCAGTTGCGTATGCCGGTGCGGTGGCGTTTGTGGTGGTATCCCATGCAAGGAAATCAGGCCAGATGACCATCAGCTCGCGCTGGCTGAAATTCTCGCGATAGGCCATCGCCTCGGAAATGGTTTTACAACCCCATGCGCTGACATAACCAAAGGCGCGCAGGCTGATACAGACCGACGCAAGTGCGACTGCGACCTCTTTGGTATCGAGCCCCGGCACGCCGAGAATGCGCGGCTTAACGCCGGTGACCGCTTCGGCAGTCAACAGCGCCTTGATACCGGTGTATTTACCGTTCTCATCCGTGCCGCCGATGATATTTGAAATGGTCTGCGCTTCCGCGTCTTCTCCGGTACCTTCGGCAACACGCACGACAACGGTGACGGGCTTTGACTGGTCGGCGATGGCCTGCAGGGAGGCAGACAGCGTGCCTTTTTTACCGGCTTTCGCAATGGCGCTCTGCACATTGGTAATCAGTACCGGCTCGTTGAGAGGGAATGTCGCGGCATCCGCATCGCTGGCCGTGCAGACCATGCCGACAATTGCAGTCGCGACCGTAGAAATAACACGCGTACCGTCATTGATTTCGATGACCTGCGTGCCGTGGTGAAAATCACTCATCCGGTTAACTCCGTGGTTAGTGGGCGAGTGTTATTGTCCTGGCTGGTCTGGTGATGGGCTATTTGTCGGCGATGGGTGGCTGATGGCACATAAACAAATCATAAAAAAGACGGGCATCAGCCCGCCCTGCGTTACTCCGGTTTAACCGGCCACTCGGTATCCGGTGCCGTGGAAGTGTCGACCGCGTTCAGCGCCTGAATGTATTTCATCCACGTAATCAGGCTGGCCTTGTCATCGTCGCTGATGATGCCGAGCTGCAGCTCAGTCTGCCACAGGCTGATTGTGCTTTGGGCTTCCGCCAGCAATACGGCTTTTTTCTGTTGCGCCTCCATAACCTGACCGCTTTTCTGTGCATCCTCATCCGTCACCCATGCGCTACCGTTCCAGCGGTCATATGGGGTTGATGGTGCAATCGTGGTCACGTTATCGGCATACTCTCCCGGCGAGGTAATTTCGACAGTCTGACCAGTTTGCGTGTCATAAACCGTATCGCCCCGGTGGTCTGCGACATACTCCCAACCATCAAGGCTGGCCTTACGGCACACGGCAAAGCCGTCTTTTCCTTCGACCGGCGCATCAGTGCAGGAATTAGCAGGAATCCCCACCCCAACAGCCAGAAACTCGACCGATTCCGCCAGATATTCACGAGTGATGAGGTCAAAATTATAAACGGTAATCTCACCGGCCTTTGTGGCAATGCCGTTTTTGTTCAGTGTCGCTTTCGCCATTATGCCGCCCTCACGATGTAGTTAAATGCAATGTTCCTCGCACGGGTTTCGGTCGCTGTTCGCACCGCGCGTGAAGCATCAAACGTCCAGTTTGCAGCACCATAACCACCCTCAGTGGATGGTGTTAAGCCTAAGGATAAAATCATTCCATCCTGACGGAATGGCCCCGTATAGACGGTATCTTTGAAAAGCTGAGTACGGCCAAATGAACCGACGATATTCTGGATAGAGTCTGACTGAGCAGACAACAGGCTACGCCCTGAATCCACACCGCGCCCGTCGTCCCACCCGCGCAGAAACTCACCACGCAAATCAGGCAGACTACCGGACGGATAAGCGATGGCCAGCTTTGGATATTTCGCCTTGTCAAAAGCCGCGCCATTGCATTTCAGCCAGCCGCTCGGCGGTGTTGCCTGCGGCCACGGCAGCGGGAAACCGACCGGAATGTATTTATCAATATCCGCCGTTTTGAGGTACTGCGCGTGCGGGTCAGCGGCGGCGAGGTGTGCGGCCAGCAGACTATCGGCATAGGCTTTCACCTCAATAACCTTATCGTCGACATACTGGCGCGTTGCCAGCACGACCGACGGGTCGATTTTCAGGGTGATGGCCGACGTGCTCGACACAATCAGAATCATGCGAATGGTCTGCGTGCGACCGCTTCCCTCCTGCAGTTGCGGCTTGTAGGTCTCCGGGCAGTTCGCCACGGCAATCAGGATGCCGTCGTCGTCATAGAGACCAATCTCGCGGATCCAGAAACCACCTTCATTCTCGGGAATAATCTGTTCCGCGATAATCTGGCTGGTATTGGTCGGGTCAACGGTCAGCAGGTTCAGCGACGCGATGCGCTTCTGGTTAATGAGCTTCGTCTGCGCCGGGTCAGGGGTCGGCAACGTACCATTCGCATCACCGACGGCCATCTGCGTCAGGTTGAGTTTGGTGCCGAGTGCCGCCGCGTTCGCCAGCCGCGCCGCGCCCTGATTGGTCAGAATGGCAAAATATTTTGCGGTCATGCGTTCACTCTCAGGTTATCAATCAAATGGATGGCCGAGGCCGGGTAATATTCACCGCCGACGACAATTTCCTCGGGGGTGTAGGGGTAAACGGTCAGCGCGTCGCCGTCGTAACATCCAGCGCCGACATACAGCTCGCCGGTTGCACTCAGGCTGATAGCCAGCCCGGTCAGGTGGCGGCTTGCCGGTTTGGCGTCTTCAATCAGGCGCTCAAGCTCATGATACATTTCGTCAGTGATGCCGCTGTCGAGCACGCCGACAACGAGGCGGAATGTGCCTGGCTCCTCGTCGAGCTGCCACCACTCGCGCACCTCAATCAGGAAGCCGAGCGGCTCAACCACCCGACGCAATGCGCTGATGGTGCCTTTGTGCTGATGGACGAAAAACGAAGACGCGCAGACGCTGCGCTTTGTCGCCTCCGGCCACTTCTCATCCCACCGGTCGACCGACAGCGCCCACGCCAGATACGGCAGCAGGTTTACCGGGCAGGTACGCCAGTTCCACAGGGTGCGCAACGGTACCGGCACGCGCTGAATCTCAGAGAGTGCAGCAGCGGCGGCAACTTCCAGCGGCGACGAGCCAACGGGTAACAATCTGTCACTCATCCGAGCCCCCGATAGTTATCTGGTACTCTGTGCAGTTCGACGCCTGCGACTTACTCAGCACTATGTCGGTCTGCGGTGATGCCAGCTCGACACGCTGCACCCCTTCAACATGCAGCGCCGCATAAATGGCTGACAGACGGATATCACGCCCGAGGCGGTGCTGCGCGCTGATGTAGCTCTGCAGCTTCTGCTCTGATGCCTGCCTGATGGGTTCAGATTCGGGACCGGGGTAAACGTAGAGCGTCGCGTCAATCTGGTACGGCACAATCTCGGCTGACTGGACGGTAACCCGGTCAGCCACCGGGCGCACATCTTCGGCGTTCAGCGCTTTATCAACAATCGCCAGTAGTTCAGGGCTGGCAGTGCCGTCACCCTCGCGCGATAGCACGGTAATCGTCACGCAGGCTGGCGACGGGCTTGCGACCGACACGTCAGCGACACGCCCGTCGGCACTGCGACCGTGATACTCGTATGCTCCGACCGGACCCGCCACGCTCAAGCCCTCAAACGCCTGTTGCGTGCGCAGACGCAGGTCGGTATCGGATTCCATAACGGCAGGTGTCGGCGGAATGGTGGTGTCATCCGCCGGGGTGATGGTCAGGCGTTCGGTATTGTTATTCCCTGCCACGACGTCGAGGTCGTTACCGGCGGAATAGGCCAGCGTCACCGCCTGCGCGGCTTCGTTCACTCGCTGACGCCAGATAACCTCACGGTAGGCGTTTTCCTGCAGCAGCTTAACAACCGGCTCAGACTCAAGCGCGAGCGTCCGGGCGACGGCTTCCTGCTGGTCTTCTGGATAGAGCGAAATCAGCGTCGCAATGCGTTCCGCAAGGATAGTTTCATAGTCCAGTTCCTCGACCACATCGGGAACAGGTAGCAGGCTCAGGTCAACAGTTGCCATAGTGATTTAACTCAGTGAAACAGTGGTTGAAACTGACGCACCGGTATCGGTACGCACCCCGGTAATATCGACATACATTTCGCCAGTGTCGCCGTGCTCAAAGCTGATGGATGTAAGCCTGATACGTGGTTCCCAGTTCTGGATCGCGGAATAGCACGCCACCATGATTTGCAGCCTGAGCGCCGGGGTTTGTGGCATATCAATCAGCGCAGACAGGAGCGAGCCATATTCACGGCGCATTACCCGCGAGCCGACCGGCGTCAGCAGAATGTCGCGCATGCTCTGGCTGATATGCTCAGTGTCACTGATGCCGAGGCCGGTATTGCGGTTCATCCCCAGATAACGGGCTGTCATTTAACCCCCTTAGTCCAACTTCCACCGCTCTGCACATTGCCGTGGTCATGGTCATCAACCTGCACACCGTTAGAGGTTAATTTCCCGCCGGAATGTTCGATGTTGCCTTTCATCTTGCCGCCCTTTTGTACCTCAAGCGTTGCTGTCGTCAGCTTGTTGGTACAAACAACCTCCGGGGTATCGAGGGTTATGCGGGTTTCTGCTTTCACAAGTACCAACGGCACGGTAGCCGTGATGGATCGCGATGCCGTCACATCAGCAGTCTTGATGCCGCTGACTGTCAGCGCGCTGGTCTTGGGCTCGTACTCAATGACCGCACCATCAGGGAAAACCACATGCCATGCATCCGCCGAGGCAGATGGGGCGGGGTTATCGTCGGAGAAAATCCCCGGCAGCACGAAAGCAGTATCAAGCTCGCCACCAATTGCCAGCAGCAGCACCTGCTCACCGACCGAGGGAGCCCACCATGTGCGCGAGCGTCCAGCTCGGGTAGTCAGCCAGTTCAGCCATGTAGTCTGGATCCCGCCGCTTTGTACGCGGCACAGCCCCTGCACGATATCGACCTCAGTCACCACACCTGAGCGGATGAGGTTGCGAATCGCGCGCGCTAATTCTTGTATGCTGTTCAGAGTGTTCATAGGGACTATTTTGAATTTTGGGTGGAATATTTGCTAATCAGATATTTTCTTTCAGGGATGGCACAACGCTATGAAAAGCATTGCTCTTGCGTTAGCATTGCTGGGAAAACATATTTTATATGGAGTTCTTATGAAGTTGTTAATTCCGCTAACCCAAAAAGGCCCATCATTGGCATATAATTTAAACTTCCTTGCTCAGGATGGTAATATATACATTAGTGACAATCATAGAATCGCACTATGGTGCTGGATGCAACACTTACAGCCTGATAAAAATATCGCATTATTTCATATTGATAGGCATTATGATGCTCTCAACCTATACGAACCCTATATAAGTAAATTTCCGGGGGTGTTCAATTTAAAATCCTATCTAGACTACTTAAGTCTAGAGGTAACAGTCGGTGGTAATAAAACACCACTGATACGGTGGGATAATTATCTATCCTTTTTTATTTCAGATGATGCACTTCAAAACCATATTGAGTGTATTTATCTAGCAACACACAATGATGGCACATACCCGCAGAATCCTTTTAATCATTGCTTCAGAGACATTGAGCCTTATGAGCTTCTTGAGAATTTAGATAGCGCCATTGATAACCATGAAAAAATCATCATCAATATTGATCTTGACTACTTCTTCACAGGTGAACATTATCTTAAATTTATTGATGACGCGTTCATTAAGGAGTTATTTAAAACAGTAAGGGCGGGCATTGATAAGAATAAAATAGCCTGCTTGACCATATGCCTGAGCCCTGAGTGTTGCGGAGACACCAATGGTTCTTGGAGTAATTCCGAATATGTATTAGATATTGCAAAAAAAGAGCTGGGGATAAACTTAACTTTATAATCTAAAACAAACTTAATACCTAAATATAGGAACTGCACCAACTCTGACAGTTCCTGTAATGACTCACATAGTAATTATTTATTTAAATGGCTGATAATAATATCTTCAATTGCCTGCTCATCATTCCAAGTGAAACCGAGCAACGGGCGCGCCTCGTACTGCACATCCCGGCGGTTTCGGTTTGGCCGATCTTTTAGGCCGTACTGATGCACCCGCGCCATGCGCTGCACCTTTCCGGTAAACTCCACCACCGCCGCACTGTCGCTGCCTTTGGCTTTCATAAAGCGACTGGTGCGCAGTTTGGCGAACATTTCACGTTTAATCCGACCTTTCTTGCTCCTCACCGGCTGGCGCTTTCGTGCCGCATACGGGGTGCCGTCTGGTGCCTGCTGGCGCTTGATACGCTGTTGCTGACTGATACGCAGCTTTTTCGCAATCTCAGCCGCCATTTGCCGACGCGCCGCCGGTGACAGGCTGGCAATCAGACCGGCAAGGCGTTCCTGCAGTGCGGTTAACTCACTCATCCCACTTACTCACCAGTTCGCCGTTAACGTACAGCTCGACCGGGCGCGTCACCGGCTCAGGCAGCGGCGGCTCAGGGGCATAGCTGACATGCAGCGCGCCGTCGACCTCTTTGACGAGCGTGCGCTCGGTGAGCCTCAGGCTGATACTGATATCGAGCGAATCGTCGTTATTGATATCAATAATCCAGGTGAATCCTTTTTCCCGCCCGTCGTCGGTGGTCATAATGTCCGGCTGATGTTCACGCAGCCACGCCTGCACCGGCACGAATATCAAATCAAGGTCACCGGTGAAGTCGGTCACCACCACGTTAAGCACGTACACCTTTTCAAACGACAGCGAGCTCGCCAGTCTGGAATCGGTATGGCCGTTGTCGGCAAAAAGGCGCAGCATATCGGGGTTGTTTCGGAGCTGCGGCACGGCGTTAATCAGCGCTTTGCGCAGGCTTTTGTGCTTCTGCATCGAGTTCATCCTGACAGTGTTTGACGGTTTTGACCTGTAGCGCGCAGGCGATCAGCGCACCCTCAAGGCGGCGGATATCTGCGCTCAGGTCACCATTGGTTTTCGGGTCACTTCCCGGCATCGGGCAAAGGCTCACTCTCGGGCATCCGTTGACCACAATCACCGGCGCTGGCGCAGGCGGTGCGGATGTGCAACCGACGCACAACATCAGGTAAAGCAGCGTTATACCAGCGGCGAAAGGCTTCATTTTCATTAAGTAACCTCGTTATTGATTGCTCGCGGCGGCTGGCTTCCTCGCTGGCCTTTGCGAGCTGTTCACGCAGTGCCACCTGCGCAGATTCATTACGTCTGGCAAGCTGACCGGCAACACTGAGCTGATTTTTCAGCATGCCAATCGTCGTCTTTTGTTCGCTCGCGACGCGGTTTGCTGTCTCAAAGGAGCGGGATAAATTGCCGTTCTCATGGCGCAACCACAACATCCCGAGCACAGTCAGCACCAGAAGTGTAATCAGGATTTTCATTCCATTACCCCGCCAGCGGTGCGCCATACGGTGACCAGTTTGTCGAGGCTGTGCTCACGTTGGCCGTAACCGGCACCCGGTAACGACGCCCAGATATTGCGGCACCGTGAAATTGCCCGCTCAATACGCCCCGCCTTAATATCCTCAATGGCACCGCGTTCGCGGATTAACTGAATCGCAAGTTTGTCCTGCGACAACGGGCTGAAATCAGGCAATGCGAGTTGTTTCTGATAATGCGGCCAGTAGAGATAAAGCTGCTGGTAACGCCCTGATGCCGTGGATTTTTCGCCGCGTCGATTAAACACTTTCGCTGGTCTGCCATGTGCGAAAGGGTGGTCGGTGTAGTCGGTGAAAATTTCCGGCTTGCCATCAAGGCCAGTGACAATGACGTCGTAACCACGATTTTTCGTCAGCGGATGCGTCGCCGTCCCTTCGGAATAGGCCAGCATGTCCAGAAATGCGGCGATATTCTGGTGAGTATTAATGACCGGCATCGCTATCCCCCTGTTGTGACTTAAAGCGGCGCTGAATGGCGATTTCCACCACCTGATAACCTGCAATGCCGAGCATGGATCCAATCCCGCAAACGGCAGGCAGTGACATATCTGGAAACTGCACCAGAACAACACCGGCGACCATTGAAACAAAACCGCCGAGCAGCATGCGGCCGATAAACAGGCGCGGGGTAATGGGCTCACCACCCGCCAGCACTTTTCCGACAACAATCATCACGCCAATCACAAACAGTGACAGGACGCCTTTTTCCCCTTCTGTCATGGTTTACTCCCAAAGGTTGATAGTTTCTGTTACGGGTGACGATGCCACGTCGGGCAGGTCAATCGCCGTGCCATGCGGCAGAATGACGCCCAGCTCAGACAGACCGGGATTAGCCTGCAGCACCGTCTCGACCACGCCCTCAGTGCGCCCGTAATACCGGGCGCAAAGCGCGTCGAGGGTGTCGCCCTGCATCGCGTAGACTTTCATCAGAGCTGACCCACGATGCAGCGCGGCTTGTCCTGCAGACGCGAGACCGACCAGCGCATATCCCGCCACAGGTCATCAATGGTGGTTTCGACGCTGTCGGCTTTTTTGTCACCCTTGCCCGTGGCCTCAACCCCGCGATAACGCTCATACAGGGTGGCGGTCGCCATCGCCGTCACGGCGCTGAGGTAGTGGAAAACGCGCACATTCTCGCCGTCGATTTCCTCGGCGTCAGGCACGTCGGCCAGTGTCTTAAACCCTGCGGCAATCTGGCGCAGCCGGTAGTCGTAAAGCTCCGCATTGGTTTCCGCCATGCCGGTCTTGATGGCGTTGCGCAGGCGCGCATCGGAAACCGTCTGCTCAAGGCGCATCAGTTCGCGCACCCGCTTCGGATCCACATCAGGGAAAAAGAACGTGTTTTTAATCACTGCGTCGCCCGTCTCCGGTGCGGGAATCACCACGCCCGGTACGTCCTGCGGTTCGTCGGGCTGATTCAGTATTACTGTCGTCATGACAACCTCATTAGGTTGGGCGGTGGACGCCGGTCGCCGTCAGGGTCAAAACCCGCTTTGACCGGCGTGCCGCCCGGCTCGGGGAGCGTTCAGTTAACCGGCGGTTTTTACCGCCTTTGGTGGACGCCCGCGCTTTGCCGCCGGTTTGTTGGCAGGTTTGCGCGTGCGCGGTTTAGTCGTTTTACGGGGCGCGGCCTCTGGCTTTGGCTTCAATGCCCGTTCCAGTCGCTCAATCTCCTTGCGCACACCGGCATTGCGGTCGAGCTGCATCGCGCGCTGAAACTGCGCCAGCGCCTCTGCATTCATACCGGCATCACGCAGGGTCAGGCCTGTCACCTTATGCAGACGGGCGCGCACCATATCGGGAACGTCAGCGCCGTCGGTCAGGTCGATAGTGGTCTGCAGCCAGGAAAGGTCGACAGACTCACCGGCATCGCGCAGGCGCTGCGCAGCAAGCGCCACTTCCTCAACCAGCATGTAAGGTGTTGTGCGGCGGTGGTCAGAGGTGAGGCCGTATTTCAGCGCGTACGGGGCAATTTCCAGCGCGCCAGCGATATCACCGGCATCGAGACGCCACAGCATGACGGTCATGACAATGTCATCCTGCGCACCACGGCCATCAGCCAGCACACCGGCGACCCACGGCGCATAGAACGGCAGCAGCTCGCGCTTTTTCTCGGCTTTACGTTCGTTTGAACGGATGTTTTTTAACGTGCGGCGGTCATCGGCCAGCTTAACCAGCATCTGCTCATAGGCGGTTGCATGGCGCAGCGGGGCTTGCTCCCGCTGCGCGGCTTGAGAGGCCGAGACCCGCATCATGTGACGCTGTGCGGGGCTCGTCATGGTTTAGGCTCCGCTTTCCGGTGCTGCAGGTGCGGTGAAATCGCCCAGGGTGATGTTTTCCAGCAGGCACCCGGCGGCATACGCCTCGACCACATAGTCGATATTCATCGACTCGTAGTTTTCAACGCGGTCTTTTTTCGGGTTTTCATCAATGCTGCGGCGGTGACTCTCATCCATGAAATAGATAGAGAGGTTTTCCAGCGTGGTCACTAACACGGCATTCGCCGGGAAGTACGGCACACGCACAGCAGGCAGGTTGCCGATTCGCTTCTGGCTGATGATGATATCTGCCGCAAGCGCCTCGCTGTTTTCCTGCGGCTTGTTCACCAGCGGGAAATATTTGTCGGCCAGCAGCTTACGGCCAACGATGGCAACGAGTTTCGGGTCATCCTGATAAACCTCGTCAATCAGGTTGTTGGTGGCGTCCATCACCAGCGCGTCGAGGTTCTCATAGTCGCCGTTTCGACCTACACGAATCACTGCTGAAACGACCTTACCGTCAGCGTCGGTGATGTTGCTCATCACGCGCGTCGGGGCTTCATTGCGGTATTTCTGCAGCCAGCCGACGGCCACATCCTGCAGCATCGGATTTTTGGTGCGGTCAGAGGTGGCGGCGCGGGTGGTACCGTTAAAACCGGCCATGATGAAATCCAGTGCCTGACGTTTGACAATGGCGTCGCGGATGCGGCGCTGGAAGTCCTGAAAACGCGCCCACAGGTCGAGGGTTTTATATTTCAGATGGAAGTCAAAATTAATTTGGTCGCACTCGTACTTGTTGGACTCAAGCGCGGTGAAGTCGGCGGTCTTACGCTCATCATCGCCCGAGGTGTCGGTCGTGCTGGCGATAGTACCGGTCACACCGACGCCGATTTTCTCACCCTTCATTTCTGCGACCGGCAGAATATTAATCGTCTGCAGAAACGCGGATGACTCCTGCACTTTGTTCATCAGTGTTTGCGTGACGGACGGCTCGACGGTGAATTTTTTACTGACATCATCAGTACTGATGCCGTTCAGCTCAGCGACGCGGGTCAGATAGGCATTGAACTTAAAACGGGTATCCGGGCGCATAGTATTTCCTGTTTGAATTTATCGGTTAGTCACTGCATCGGGCGGGGATGCCGCCCGGTTTCTGGTCTGCGGTTTATCAGCAGTCGGTCAGCAGCTCATCGCCACCACCGCCGCTGGCTTTCGTGCGTCGCGGCTGGCTGAAACTTTCGGTTTTATCGAGGGTGGTTTTCAGGTCGGAAAATGCCTGGCTGGTTTCTTCAACCTTGCCGGTCAGTTCCTGTTTGAAAGTGGCAAACGCGGTTTCCATAGCGGAAAGGCGCTCGTCCTGTTTTGTCAGGTTGGTTTGCACATGTTCGCTGACGGTGGTCACCGCTTCATGCACATCATTCAGGCGCGCATCGTCGCTGACCTGCTTACGGCTGAAAATGGCTTTCACCTTATCGGCCAGGCTGTTGAGCACCGTGTCGGGAACGTCTTCAAACTCCAGCTCGGCCAGAGTGGCAGCGGAAAAGACGTTTTCAGGGTTGGTCTTAAAGCGCTGCAGCGGGTTGTGCTTCGCGTTGCGGCAGAATTCGAGGTATTCAGTGCCGAGGCTCGCCGGGTCATCGGTGACAGCAAGGCCGACGAGGTAGCATTTGCCGGTATTGGCAAAATTCGGCTGAATTTCCATTGAGGTGTAGACCTTCTGCAATTTTTTATTCATCGCAATCAGGTCGTCGGTTGGGGTGATTCTGGCGAACAACGCCCATTTGCCGTTAAGCGCAGAATCGTCGTCAATTATTTCAGCTTTCAGTTCAACCACATCGCCTAAGCGTTTGAAGTCGCCATCAGGAAAGAGACCGCGAATATGCTCAAGGTTAATGCGGCAACCGTAGACGCGAGGGTCAAACGATTCGGCCATTTCCTGAATATCGTTGCCGCTGATAATGCGGCCGTCGCAGGTGTCACCCTCGACGCCGATGCGAAAGAATTTTGAGACTTTTTTTGCCATTGTCAGGAGTCCTGAGGTTGAGGTTACTGGTCACCGCCAGTTTCCAGACTCAGGACACGCCAGACCACCAATGACGACTGGACAACCGCCCACACAACAGCACCTTAGCGAATCACTGACGGCCATTAAGTAGCCTTGCCCTGAATCCACTACGGCGAGGCATCAATGACCATTTCCACCGATACAACCTTGTTGCATGATCCGCGACGGCAGGCATCGCTGCTTTACTGGCAGGGTTTTTCCGTGCCACAGATTGCCGAAATGCTGCAGGTCAAGCGCCCGACCGTGCAGAGCTGGAAGCAGCGCGACGGCTGGGACGGCATCGCGCCGATTTCCCGCGTTGAAAGCAGCCTTGAGGCCAGGCTGATTCAGCTCATCGCCAAGCCGCAAAAGACAGGGGGGGATTTCAAAGAGATTGACCTGCTCGGACGGCAGATTGAACGGTTGGCGCGAGTCAACCGCTACAGCCAGACCGGCAACGAAGCCGACCTTAACCCCAACGTCGCCAACCGCAACAAAGGGGAGCGCAAAAAGCCGAAAAAGAATTTTTTCAGCGACGAGGCTATCGATAAACTAGAGGAATTATTTTTCGACCAGTCTTTCGAGTACCAGTTGCAGTGGTACCGCGCAGGACTGGAGCACCGTATTCGTGACATTCTCAAATCCCGCCAGATTGGCGCGACATTCTATTTCTCCCGCGAGGCACTGCTGCGCGCACTCAAAACCGGCCATAACCAGATATTTTTATCAGCCAGTAAAACGCAGGCTTACGTGTTCCGCGAATACATCATCCAGTTTGCGCGACTGGTCGACGTTGACCTGACTGGCGACCCGATTGTCATCGGTAACAACGGCGCAAAACTGATTTTTCTCGGTACCAATTCCAACACCGCGCAGAGCCATAACGGCGATCTGTATGTCGATGAAATATTCTGGATCCCGAATTTTCAGAAACTGCGCAAAGTCGCCTCGGGCATGGCCTCGCAAAAGCACCTGCGCTCGACCTATTTTTCGACACCTTCCACGCTGGCGCACGGCGCTTACCCCTTCTGGTCTGGCGAGCTGTTCAACAAGGGGCGCAGCCGGATTGCCGACCGCATCGAAATCGACATCAGTCACAGCGCGCTCGCCGGTGGCCAGCTCTGCGACGATGGCCAGTGGCGGCAGATTGTCACCATTGAGGACGCCCTTGCGGGTGGCTGTACCCTGTTCGACCTCGACCAGCTCAAACGCGAAAACAGTGATGAGGACTTTAAGAACCTGTTTATGTGCGAGTTTGTCGACGATAAAGCGTCGGTATTCCCGTTCGAGGAGCTGCAGCGCTGCATGGTCGATGTGATGGAGGAATGGGAGGACTTTGCCCCGTTCGCCGACCATCCGTTCGGCTCTCGTCCTGTCTGGATTGGCTACGACCCGTCACACACCGGCGACAGTGCCGGGTGCGTCGTGCTCGCGCCGCCGGTGGTCTCTGGTGGCAAGTTCCGCATGCTGGAGCGCCACCAGTGGAAGGGCATGGATTTTGCAGCACAGGCAGAGGGCATCCGCAAGCTGACCGAGAAATACAACGTCGAATACATCGGCATTGACGCAACCGGCCTCGGTCTCGGCGTGTTCCAGCTGGTGCGCTCATTTTACCCGGCGGCACGCGGCATCCGTTACACACCTGAAATGAAAACCGCAATGGTACTCAAGGCGAAAGACACCATTCGCCGTGGCTGTCTGGAGTACGACGCCGGAGCAACCGACGTCACGCAGTCGTTTATGTCGATTCGCAAAACCATGACCAGCAGCGGGCGCAGCGCCACCTACGAGGCCAGCCGTACCGAGGAAGCCAGTCACGCCGATATCGCATGGGCGACCATGCACGCCCTGTTAAACGAACCTCTTTCCGCCGGTAGCGGCATGCATTCAACGACAATTCTGGATATTAACTGACATGAAAAAGCAACTGAAGATACCCACCACAACGACCGTTAGCGCACCGCAAAAAATGGAGGCGTTCACCTTTGGCGAGCCCTCTGCCGTTCTGGATCGTCGCGATATCCTCGATTATGTCGAGTGCATCAATAACGGTAAGTGGTACGAGCCGCCGGTCAACTTCTCTGGTCTGGCAAAAAGCCTGCGCGCCGCCGTTCATCACAGCTCGCCGATTTACGTGAAACGTAACATTCTGGCGAGCACCTACATCCCGCACCCGCTGCTGTCGCGTCAGGATTTCAGCCGCCTCGTGCTGGATTATCTGGTCTTTGCGAACGGTTATCTTGAGAAGCGCATGAGTGTTACCGGTCACCTTTTAAAACTGGAAACATCGCCAGCTAAATATACACGTCGTGGCGTTGAGGATGGTGTTTACTGGTACGTGTCGAGCTTTAACAACCCACATCAGTTCGCACCCGGCTCGGTGTTTCATCTGCTGGAGCCTGACATTAATCAGGAGCTTTACGGTATGCCTGAATATCTGAGCGCACTCAATTCCGCCTGGCTGAATGAATCCGCCACCCTGTTTCGTCGCAAGTATTACCAGAATGGCGCGCACGCGGGTTACATCATGTACGTCACCGACGCTGCCCAAAGCAGCACCGACGTTGAGTCACTGCGTTCTGCGATGCGTGATTCAAAGGGACTCGGGAATTTTAAAAACCTGTTTTTCTACGCACCGAACGGGAAACCGGATGGTATCAAGATTGTGCCGCTGAGTGAGGTTGCCACGAAAGATGACTTTTTCAATATTAAAAAGGTGAGCGCCGCTGACCTGCTCGATGCGCACCGCGTGCCGTTCCAGTTGATGGGGGGCAAGCCTGAAAACATCGCATCGCTCGGGGATGTTGAGAGGGTAGCAAAGGTGTTTGTTCGCAACGAGTTAACACCGTTGCAGGAGCGATTCAAAGAAATTAATGACTGGCTGGGGGTGAAGGTAATAAGCTTTAAAGATTACACAATCGGATAAATATCGATATAGAAAAGCCGCTTGTTAGCGGCTTCAACCGATCGCCATGAATTGACTGTAAATTTTCACAATTAAATTTTATACATTTCAACGAATTCCCTAACTCCTTCCTTGTCAAGAATTTTTGTTGCCTTAATGTATTTGATTGCGTACCAATCATAATGCAAACTCAAGATTGCAATGATGCTAATTACTTTAATATCAGTAAGATTAATCAACGTTTCATACATTTCATCTCTCTCGCTTTTTGTAAGTGTATTGGCATCGACTAATTTGAGAATGAGATAGAAACGTCTTACTAATGAAAAAAATGATCCATCATCATCCAAACTATCTAACCAATGGAATACACGCTCCTTGCTAACTCCAGCCTCTTTGAGGGGTAACAAACAATCTTCAATGAATGTTACTGCTGCTCCACCACTCAATATTTCATCTGTTTTTTCTAACTGTTCATCAACATTTTGCTCATCATCATCCTGTTGTGATATACATATTTTAAAACGACTGAAGTTTTCCTCCTGCGATTCAATCAAGCGAAAGAATCGTAGCTCAAATTTTTTATATTCCTCTAGCTTCTCTTGTCTTTTTATTTCATTGGTTAAGCTTTCATTAGATTCGCGCTGTAACCCTATTGAGTTAATAAGTAGATATATGGTTATAAAACTTAAAATGGGGTTGACCACCCCACCTACGTAGTCGCCAAACTGTCCCCAAACTTCAGTTTTTTGGGAGAGGCTTCCGTCTATGCCAAAATGAAGATAGTACGCTGCCCAAGCAGCAGCTAGTATCAACCCACATATGCACTTAATTCTATTCATACTTATTCCAATACACGCACAGAGTGTACTGCATATTTTACAGTCTCACCGCTCATAATTACAACCCTACTGACAGTCATACTAAGATATATGTAATTATCGGATCTTCCATTATTATTATGTAGATTCAAAGAAATCATTCTTTTCTGTGCGGACGGAACCATTCCTAATTGGTTGGCAAAACCAAAAGCAACAGTCTCGTCCTCATCTTGTAGCACTAAACGGCCATTACCTGTACGAGAGTTGAATCTTGTAACCATTGCAATTATATTAAATCTTTCCCTTTCAACCGTTGTGTGAGTTAGATTTGCTGCAGTCCTAGTATTTAAAGTCACTATTTTTCTTTGTCTACCATCAGGTTTAAAATTGAAATCAATATCCCAGTTGCGACGGTAATTAATTTTGTGCATGCGTATTAAAGGATTCCGAATACGGCTTATAATTTCATCTTCAAGATATTCAAGCTCTTCAATATAATGTCTGGCTCGTGCTGATAAAGCCGGAGGTTGTATATACATAGCTTCAGATATGTAAAATCCCATAATTTCCGCAAGTACAGGGTTGGTTATTTCAACTAAACGAGCTTTTAATATTGGGTCATCTATAGCTAACGCAAAGTTTTGTCCATAAGAACTCGGGAAGCTCTGATGTAAAACTGCTCGCGCTTTATTAGCAGGACTTCTTCTTTTAACGACTTTTTTTTGTAGGATTGCTTCTGCTAGTAAACAGGTAACTTCCGATGCTCCGCCTAACGTTTCCAGCGCATAATCCATATCAACGGGCTGATCACCACTCCTGATAACCACATCGTAATTCACAACACCAGTCATAAAAACCCTTATTCATCAAAAAAGAGATTCGGCAAATTCTGATTGTATAAAGTTTGCAGTTCATAAGCACACTATTTTCTTCAAAGTAAGCAATCGTTTATGATCCAGCGCGCAATACTTTCCCCGCCACGCCTGCCCGCTTTACGGGGCGGTTTTAATGCAGTTGCATGAACTCTCGGGATCCGCGCCAGCTCTGGCGGCGCACGGTCAGAACGGGCAACCCCTGCGAATGCAAAACCATGCACCTGTTGCATGCACGGCTAAAACGGGGAAATCGCGGAAAAATGGCATAAAAAACCGGCATTCACGGTGCCGGTTTGGGGCTGGTTTTGGCGCGATTACTGGCCGCGTAATGCGCCAATAACACTATTGAGGCACATGCTGTCAAAAATCAGCAGAAAAATCGTCGTCCACCGATTTTCATAAACGAGAGATAACATATTGATATAGATCATTTTATTTGTGCATTCTGATGTGGTTTAACAGGTGTTTGATAACGACCGTAAGCTCATCTTTACTGGCTTGCTCGACCATTTTTTCGGTGTAGCTTTCCACCTCACGAGAACTCAGGTCGTTATTTGAAGCCATTACGGTCAGCTTTTTTGCCCAATCGGCAAACGGGTCTATCGATGAAAGGGAATTATGCATGTCCAAAAACCTCGAATTATTTAATCAGCAGACGGCGGAAATTTTTGCGGTGTTATGGGATAACTTCCCGGTGCCGCAGGTCATCACCTACGAAAAATTTAACGCCGCGCTACCTGATGACTACTTTGACCAACTTAACTCACCGGAAATGAAAGCACTGAATCAGTTGCGTAGTGTGGTTGAGGGTACATTCACTTTTCTCAGTGAAAACGGCTACATCCAGTATGAAACAGACAATCAGACTTATTTTCGGGATGTGCGCCTGACCGAGAAAGCACTCGCCGTGCTCAACAAAAAGCCCGAGGCACTCGGCGGTAATGAAACGCTGGGCGATAAGATTATCAGTGCGGTGAAAGACGGGACACCCGGAGTTATTGCCGGTGCGGTGACAAACCTGCTTTCGCTCGGTGTCAATCAGGTAACCAACTAACGCCTCGCGTGGCTCGTTGTTCAACCCCGTCAGCACTGAAAGCGAGTTTCAGCGCTTGACGACGTTTGCTAGCGTCGACGTGGTGGGGGTGCGTATTGTGTCGGCCTGCTGATGCTATCCAGCTTGCCGTAATTATCCCTGACTATTTCGGCACACCCGACCAGCTCTGTGGGTGTCAAATTCTCATTGACCATTATCTGCTGCAGACGATGAACGATGGCCATCAGTTTGATGCTTTTAGTTTTGTGATGCGGAATTTCACCTGGTAGTCGATGCATATTATCACCCTCAATGAATTTTAATCAGTGCCGTCAAAACGCCACTATAAAACTATCTCAGGTCATGCCTCATTAATCATGGGCGTGTCATCAATAGCACATTGAGAAATTTTGAAAGGCAGGACTTAAGCCTCGTGGGCTCGTTACTCAACCCCGCCGACGCAAAAAGCTAGTTTTTGCGCCAGCACGGTTATTATGTTTAACGCCAGCTATCGTCTTCCCACATCTCTTGTAATATGCTGCCTAATGTTTCTCTGTCCGCCTCTTTATCGAATCCGATAGCCTCTACACTAGTCATTGACCCTTTCTTAACGTTAACTTTTGTTGCAGGAAAACGCATTGTACTCGATGTGTTATTTCATTCTGAAAAGCATCAATGATCTGTTGCCCTAATTTTTTGTTCTTTATCCAACGTGATATTGATTCTCATAATCTAATCAGCCTTATAAAAATTATCATCTTCGGTTTCGTTATTTTCGCTGTTTGCTAGGTCTGCAATGAGAGTGAGCGCGAGCTTTAAGTCTGATGGCTTGCAGTTTGCAATCAGAGATACCTCGGCAATAAATTGCACACAAGCCCACTTTTGCTGCGTTCGGCTGCAATGTTCGCCAACCATGAAATCCCTCCCACAGGGTTACTGTATATTTATACAGTAACACGTATTGGCAAAAAATGGGAAGAAAAAAAACGAATAGAGCGATTGCCGTATGTGCATGATATGGATATGAATTACTCATGTGTTGGTTTTGATGATTCAGCCATCGCCGCAACACGATTAAGGATTTTCCGAGCTTTAGCCTCATGCGATGGTGCTGCGGAAAATATTTCCCCTTTGGCCGTTCCGCGTAGCCATTTGCCATCAAAACAACTTTTACCACCGGCCATCAGGTGCAGGGCTTCGCTCCGGCTGATTGTAATGCCGGTTGTCAGTTGTATCTCGTCGATAGTTTTAGCTATAGCTGCGTTTTGCTCATCCGTTCCGTGGCTGAACTTTCGCCGTATTGCTGGTTTTTGCTTCCTGAGTCGGTTGGTTAGCTCTCGTCTTTCGCGTCGACTCAGGGGCTTTGTCAAATCCAGTACCGGTGGAGCGTTTTCGCTTCCCGTACAGTTATTGACAGAACTCCGAGGGACGGCTTTGCCGTCCTGAAGGTCAACGGCCAAATCAACAGCATGCTTCGGAACAATCTTCCACTGAGTGAGCCGGGTTAAAATCGGGCTACCTGCACCTATGGAGGAATCGTAGACCCCCTTAATACATACCGTTTCCTCACCGTACTGATTAAGCTCGGTACGTGGTTCATACAGTGTGCGCACCTGTAAATCATCGCGACGGACAAACGGTCCACCCTGCGCATTAACATAACCAGCCCAGTCACCAGCGTCGGCGGCATCATGGACGGCGGCAAACTCAACGCTCAGTCCGTGCGCGGTTTCGGTATCAGCGAGGCGACGCAACTCACGGTAAACCGTCACCGGCGCACCACCGATAAACTGAAACTGACGGATGTGCCAGCGCGAAGCCCATGCTGATACGGCGGGGGCTGTCTCTTTCAGCAGTTCACCGCTTTCATCATCGGTTTCACCATCGAGAGCATAACCGTCGATATTTTTTGATATGTATTTAGCAACATAGCCGGTTGCGCTGCCTTTCTCCGGGTCAATGGACTCGGCGTGGAAACGTGCTTTTTTTGCCTTATCGCTTTTCAGTTCGCGGCGGTCTTCTTTCCACGCGTATTTACGGACGATGGAGCGAACATATTCAACATCTTCCGGCAGCATGAACATCAGCATGTGCCAGTGTGGAGTACCGTCGTGATGGGGCTCGGCGACACGAATACCGAAAATACGGACATCTTCCCGATGCAGTTTGGCACGGATACGCGCCCAGATATCAGTTAGATAGTTTTGCGTGTCAGCCGGGCTGGCACCGCTCCATTTGCTGTTACGGTAACCGGCTTTAGTCGTGGCGTGATATTTCGACGGCGCGGTCAGAGTGTAAAACTCACCGACATAACCGAGCTCATTACAGATGTTTTCAAACCCACGAATGCGAGTCATGAGCTCACAGCGGCGAATCGCAGGGTTAGCAACTGAGCCATCATATTTTTCAATCAGGCTGATACGGTTGCCGTCTTCGTCTTCGAGATCCAGACCTTTGAGAAATTCACGAGTTCGGCGCTTTTGTTCACGCCAGTCAGTCACGCAGTTTTTACTCGCATAGGTGTTTTTTTTCTTGCTGACGTTGCCGACTGCAATTTGCAGGTGTTCGCGCCACGTAGCTGCAACCCGGCGCAAACGACCACGCCACCACCCATCGTTAAACATCTTGGCGATAGCCGGTGCGATTTCATCCGCGCCAACATATTTTTTTGCAACCCGATCCCAATGGGGGGGGATAACGTTGAACTGGAGGGAAATAAAGCCAGCACGATTATACCAGGTGTACAGCGTTTTAAGCTCGCCGAATCCGTGGTCATTAATGTTGGCAAGTTCACCACGAATGAAATTAGCAATATCGGCGGCCAACAGGTCAACATCAGCGCGCGACATATCCGGGAGGCGGTTATATCGGGCGACCATATTAACCATGCGTGACGCCAGATATTGCATAAGCTGGGTATCAAAATGACTTCCAAAAACAGAGGTTGATACCTTGCTGTTGATACCCGCGCATTCGTATTTTTTTGCGACCAATTCAAGACGCGGCAATGCCTTTTTGCAGAAGCTGATCAAAAAGGCATTGGCTCGTTGAATGCCCTGATTTTGCTCCAGCACTGCCGCAGTGCGATAAACATCTAACCGCACGCAGTCGGGCTGGAGAGAAAGCACCTTTTTAGCATGCAGCATCGCCGCGAACATACGGTCGCGGCGATGCTGTTGCTTATAAGTAAGGTATGGGCTGGCTATAGCCGATCGTGGAGCATTCCACGGATAAGCGAATTGAACAGCCAATTTATACCCCCCGATAGTGTTTGTTTTTTAGCTCTGCGATTTGCTGACAAGTCACGCAAAATGCCACCCCCTGAATTGCAGCACGGCGAGCTTCCGGGATTGGTGAGTCACATTCTTCGCAGAGGAAAGGAGAGGACGCTGCTATACGGCTGCGCGCGTTGCTGATGTGGCGCTCTCGGTCTTCCTGCTCGCGCAGTTGTGCTAAATCCATTGCGTCGGCCATTAGTGCAGCTCCTGTGATTCGTTTTCGTAGCGGGTGGCCTCACGGCGCAGCAGTTCAGCGGCTTCGGTGCCGTTCATGCCCTCTTTAGTGATATGGATAGCCAGCGCCTCAAGACGGATTGAAACGGCGAGTGCGCGGTCTTTGCGTTCTTCTTTTTTTGCATCTGTCAGCAGCACGGCCAGCGTGTCACTATCAGTATTAAAACTACGGGGTTCGGTATTACGCATAACTAACTCTCCTGATTTTGGGCAATAAAATGCCCGGCGGGTTTACGCCATTAATTTCTGTTTTGGTTAATTCGGCATGGTTAGCCGTTTGGGAAATAAGCTCACTACTGCACGAAAATGATTCATCGCTGTAATAAGCGCTTTTTTCTCGTCAGTAGTCAGCTCACTTAATTCGAGCTCATGACGAGCCGCCGGTATTTTTGCCAGAAAGAAAATAGCGGCCAGCGCCCGATTATTTTCTTCAAATTGAGAGTCGCGTTTATCGCGCATATCATCGACAAAGCGCTCAACCTCTTTCCAACTATCGCCCCAATATCTCGCGCGCAATTCAGCTACATGATTGAGACCGGCCAGACGTTCACCCGCTTTTAGCGGAATAGTCGCGGAAACAGCTTCGATAGCCATGATTCCCCCAGCTTTTGAGTAGAGAGGCCAGCCAGTAAATCAGACTGAGAGCGGCACGGGTGCCAGCGCTTACCATCTTTACCCGCGATCCAGCCGTGACCGTAATGCATACCTGGATTTTGTTTAACGAGCAGAGATGCGAATGAGGGTTCATTTTTCAGCATAAACACCTCATACCAAACCAAATGTTGCGCCGATGCCGGTCATGGTATCAACCACGCTCGACATTGCCGGGTTAGCCTGTAGACGCGCCTGTAACGCCAGCGCCGACAGAGACAACATGCGGATGCCTGCATTAACACTCTCAACCATGCTGTGTTTGCGGTCAGAGGTCATACGTTCATTTGATACCGCACCGCTCGCCAGTTCGCCGAGTTCACTCATTGCGCGCATCACATAAGACTGCAATTTCTCTTTAGCCAGCTCATTAACCGGCACGCATGGCAGACAATGTATTTGCGCCAGAAAGCCATCAACGAGGGTTGAGTCTTCGGTCAGGTCAGTCAGCAGCCACAATTCAGGCGGTGTGAATTGGTGAGGCTGTTCTGGGTTGAGCTTGTTACGTAACGTTTGAACGTTCATACCCGCACGCTCGGCCAGCTTCGCCATGTTGTGACGCTGCGCAAAAGCCCGGCACGCTTCGTCATAGTGAGGATGTTTAGAAATCTGAAAATCAAACATGGTTAAATTCCCTCTAACTTGCATAATCAAATTCAGTTAAGAGCGATGCGGTGGTCGATGTAGCGACAATCAATCGCTTGCTGGGTTAGTTTGTCGCGCCATGCTTTCACGTTTACGAGGGTGCGGCTTCGTTTTCCAGCCTCTTCCTTGTTGGAAAAGTCTTTAGTTGGAGCTTTGAGGAGGATTCCCTCATCAAGCCATTGCCAGACCAGACGCTCGCTTACACCGCGAGTGGCGGCAAAGTCTTTCACTGTCATTGTGTCTGACATAGCGGAGCGGATCATTGTCTGCAGAGCTGGCAGCATAGCGGTAACGATGGCATCAAACTGAGCCGGATCTAACAGCACAGTTTGATTTTGTGAGTTTTGCGAATCATGCGTCGAGATTGATTTTGCATCTGACATATCGCATTATCTCCTGTTGTTTGTAGTGAACTGCATTGATGTGCATCGTGGTTGATAATCATCACTTTAGTTCTCGAAATTTAATTTTGCAATGGCAAAAATTAATTTTGGTGGCGATACATGGCTAAATTTGGAGATGGTGCGGCTCCGGCTATCGAAAGAATCCTTTCGGCTTATGGACTTAGCTCGCAAAAAGAACTTGGCGAAAAACTTGGTATTTATGCCAACAACATAAGCAGTTGGCTTGCCAGAGATAGCGTTCCGGGCAATGTATTTGTTGAATGTGCTATTGAAACGGGCGCAGATATCGGATGGTTAGTGACAGGGGAGCTTGCAAAAGCAAACTCTCCACGTGCGACCCTGAAGGGCAAAGAGCTTTATGAAAAGGTCATGGCTTCAGGTGGTAAACCTGTTCTGAGACGCATCCTTGATGCTTACGGTTTTTCTATGCAAAAGGAGCTGGGTGATTTACTCGGTATATCATCTGGAACAATTAGCACATGGGTTCGGCGTGATTTTTTCCCAGGCGATGTAGTTGTTACTTGTGCCCTTGATACTGGTGTTTCGCTGGAATGGTTAGCAACCGGCAAGGGGCAAATGCGAACTAACAGAGAAATGGTCACATCAAGTTTTTCAATTAAAAAATTTCGCCTTGAAGCGGGTGAGCTTAAGGACGCTGGCGAATGGCATCCAGACCCCTCGATGATACCCTCTGACTCAGAGGAGTTGATTTTTGTTGAAGGTGTTGGAGCCTCTTGGCTTGTCAACCGTTCTGCTTCGAACATAAGTAATGGGCGTTGGTTAATTGATATTGACGGCGCTCTTGATGTTTTTGATGTAATTCGTCTTCCCGGCGGAAAAGTCAGGTTGTCAAATAAGTCTGCCGAGTTTGAATGCAGCATTACAGATATCACACCAGTAGGTGCTGTAATTTTCACATTGGAAAAACACGTATAAGGGACATTATGAAACGTAAGCTTTTTTTAGCTTTATTTCTTTCACTTTCTTTCGGTGCATCAGCCGCTGAAAAAACACAGGATTTAGACGGTGCTAAGTTTGGTGATGATTGGCCGTTAACTTTTGAAAAAGCTACGGTGTCTTGTGTTAATGGTAGATATGCCTTTGTGTACGACAAAGCAACAGATGACCGATACCCATTAAATGGGTTTGCTATTGATGGTGTAAAGTCTGGAAAGCTTGAGGGGAGCGATATTGATACTGTTTGGAAAGATAGCCCGGATTATGAAGGAGTAAAAATTCCTTTGGATCCCGTAATGGATGCTGCGACAGCACTTTGCGAATGATAAGAGTTGCCTCGGTGACATTATGACTATAAGTAAGCAAAAAAATGGCAAATGGTTATGTGAGCTTTATCCTAATGGGCGAGAAGGGCGGCGAATACGTCGGCAATTCAATACCAAAGGTGAGGCCGAGGCATTCGAAGCATTTACGAAAAGCGAGAGTGAAGATAAGCCGTGGCTCGGCAAGAAAGAAGACCGCCGACGCTTAAGTGAGATTATCCAGCTTTGGCATAATTTACATGGACAGGCGTTGGTCGCCAGTAAGTCGCGGTTAGCTAAGCTTCAAATTGTATGTAACGGGTTGGGCGACCCTATTGCATCTCGTCTTACCGCTAAAGATTGGGCTCATTACCGTGACCGTCGATTACGTGGCGAAATAGACAACGGCTATCACAAAGACCCGGCGAAATGGATCGCCAAACCTATAACTGTCAATCGCGAACAGCAATACCTCGAAGCTGTGTTCAATGAACTGCGGCGATTAGGTGAATGGAGTTTACCCAATCCACTGGACGGGATTCGTGTATTCAAAGAAGCTGAGAAAGAAATGTCCTGGCTAACTTTGTCTCAGCTCCCGGAGCTGTTCCGAGCCTGTGAACAATATGGCAAAGAAAATCTTACTATGATTGTTAAGGTGTGCCTGGCTACTGGCGCACGATGGGGAGAAGCTGAGAGACTTACACGTCCCCAACTTTCCCCCTGCAAGCTGACTTTCACCAAAACCAAAGGTAAGAAGAATCGCACGGTTCCGATTCCTAAATGGCTGTATGACGAGTTGTCCGAACGTCAGGGAAGAATGTTCAAGCCCTGCTATCAGGACTTTAAGAAGATGCTCAAACTCACAAACATTGAATTGACTGAAGGGCAGAAAACGCACGTTTTACGTCACACCTTTGGCGCGCATTTTATGATGAATGGCGGCAATATCCTTGTACTCCAGAAGATACTCGGTCACGCAAATATTCGCGAAACAATGAAGTATGCGCACTTTGCTCCTGACCATCTTGAACAAGCTGTCACCTTGAATCCGTTGTCACTGTGTATTGGCGACAACGTGGCGGCAGAGGTTGCGTAACGCTGCAATTCACTGCATTAAAAATTGCATTAACTAATTGTTTTATATGGTAAGTGTTTGTTTGTTATGGGGTGTTAATAGGAGCGTCTTAACTAAGATTTCGCTTAAGCGACATCCTGTTAAGAAGGGCTGGCCAATTGGCTGGCCCTTTTTTATCTGTTTGCTGGTGTTTTAAGGGGTAGTAATCACCACTGCGACGCGGCGGTTCTCGGCGCGGCCCTGGGCGGTCTTGTTACTGGCTATGGGATATTTTTTTCCTAAACCCTGTGTGGTGAGATTGCTGCGTGGAATTTGTCCACCCATAGCCCATGCATCGGCCACGACATTCGCCCGTTTCAATGATAAGCCTTCGTTGTAACTGTCTTCACCATAGTTATCGGTGTGTCCATCCATACGGGCATGTGTTAGCCCTGTCGAGGCCAATTTAGCTGCCATGGTTTGGATCTGTTGCTGGCTTTCCGGGAGCAATTTGTAGTCATTTTTTGCGAACAGAATGGCATCTGATAAGCCCAGCGACCAGTCGCCGGCGGATTCAGTAAATCCATAAGATTGCATAGCGGCGACTTGCTCAGGAGTAAACTTTCCCTGAGGGGACTGGCAGCCAGTCAGTATTAGTGAGGTGAAAACCAGGGGTGCTACCAGGTGCTTTATCATATCGATATATCCTTGTTATCTCACCAGCTTTTCGGCACGCTGGTGTTTGGCCTGATACATATTGTGATCGGCAAGCTCTTGTAATTTTTCCGCAGAGGCGTGCTCAATGGTCATCGCGTAACCAATGCTTAATGTCATGGTGGTCTGATGGCCATTATGAAGAGCAAACGGGAGATTAAAGATTTGTGTCAGTGCTGAACATATCTGCTGCACTTCAGATTCCGACTGTACATCATAGAGCACCATAGCGAATTCATCGCCGCCCAGGCGGTATGCTTTATGTCGCAGCCCGCCAAATTCAGCTAACCGTTTTGCGATTTCAATCAAGACTCTATCGCCCGTCGCATGACCCCAGGTATCATTGATGTATTTGAAATTATCGCCATCAAGAAATAGTAACGCCGACGTTTTTCGGGCATCGGAATTGTTCATCAACGTGTTGATGCCGCTACGAAACGCTGCGCGGTTAGCCAGCCCGGTTAATGGGTCATGTAGCGCGGTACGTAGAAGCTGCGCATTTTTAGCCTGTAAACGAAGCTGCCACTCTTCCATTTCATCCAGCAGACTGTTGAAGTCGAGAGCGAAGCGGTGAAACTCAGCGATACGTTCTTCCGAAACTCGTCGGGAAAAATTGCGGTTGGAACGCACATCATGTACGACATCGGTGATATTTTTCAGCGCTTCTACCAGGCCATTGTGCAAATGGCGGGTGAGGGTAATTGCGATGCCTGATGCCAGCAGAATACAACCGGTCAGTACGGCGAGCGAAAACCAGATAAAATGGCTGATTGAACTGTCGCGAGCGGTTAAGCGTACTTCGCCAATGGTTTCACCATTGTGACGAATCGGCTGAATGATGGGGGCAGGGAAGAGCCAGTGGCTTATGAAATTACTGAAAGTATCGCCTGGATCCTTACGGGTGTAATGCCAGAATATTTTGCTGCTTATCACGTACTTCTGCAGTTGAAAATTGCCCTTGCTGGCCCAGCGCTGCCAGTGTTTCAGTTGCTGCAGGGCCATCGGCAAAAACGACAGCTGCTTCCAGACTGTAAGTCATTGTTGCTGCTGTCAGTGCCAGGTTTTTTTGCGCGTACTGTTTCAGGGTCAGCACCGAGGTCACGGAAAGCAGCAACCAGATCAGCATCATAGTGATAAATATGCTGGTCATACTGATGTTGCGTAATGCTCTTTTAAACGTGGGGCGCTTATTAAGAGAATTATCGTTATCCATCATTTTTCTTCCGTGCGAGCATTAAGACATCCGGGTTGACCTTTACACCGCTACGCGATAAGGCATCCAGGTTTACGGCAAATCTGACGTCATTATTGTGGATGATCAGACAAAAGGCGCTACCAATAATGCACTCGGTATTTTGTTCGGCAATTAATAATAACGCCTTTGACGGATATTGTTCGGTTAATTCCATCTGGAATGTCGGTGACTCGTTGCCAAAATAAAAACCATTGCAGCCTGAAATCATCGCCTCTTGTTGAGTGTGAATGATGACAGGCAGATAAGGCAAAGATGTCGCGGCATTCTCTTGTAGGGCGGTACTAAAACGTGAAGATGAAAAGATACATAACTTTGGTGGCCCTGATAGCGCAGGCCAGCGGGTGTAACTGACAATACCGGAAACCATCATACGCACGTTTTTCGCAACGTCAGAAGGCTCCTGAGCGAGTATTGGTGCTCCCGTCAGCAGGAGAATCAGAAGTAAGAACAGTCGGTGAGAAAAACGCATTCAGGGATCCCCACCATCTTCGCTCGAAATGCATCGATATTTTTTCAGAATGCTCATTAAAATATCATTTTTTCATGCGACCGTCATCAATGTGAGAAATAAAACACAATGAGTAAAATCTTATGTTTAATTTATTTGTGGGGTTTTAATTAATTTAATCGTATTGTGCTGGCATTTTCATCAGCCCCTTTTTGCCATACTTCATGCAGTTGGCTGGCATTTTCAACATTGTTGCAGCTGGCAGGAAAGCTTTTACCGGAAAGTCCTCGGGCATAAGTAAAATCGGTCTGGCAAGTTTTCTTTTGTCCTTCGGCATATCCTTTAAGGTATAGACCGCGATCCGCCTGTGAATCGCTAAATGCATCGTCATCTTTTATGGCGCTGCCCGATATCGCATCTTCCATACCGACATCATACCAGTCGGTGCTGGTCAAGGTTGGCGCGTGAGTATAAGGATCAATCTGACATCCGCTAACCAGTAAAGCCAACAAGGGGGCGATAAACTTTTTCATCATTTCTTTCTCCTTTTTCAAAGCATAGCGGATTGTTTTCAAAGGGAGTGTAAATTTATCTATACAGAGGTAAGGGTTGAAAGCGCGACTAAATTGCCTGTGTAAATAAAAATGTACGAAATATGGATTGAAAACTTTACTTTATGTGTTATCGTTACGTCATCCTCGCTGAGGATCAACTATCGCAAACGAGCATAAACAGGATCGCCATCATGCAAAAAGACGCGCTGAATAACGTACATATTACCGACGAACAGGTTTTAATGACTCCGGAACAACTGAAGGCCGCTTTTCCATTGAGCCTGCAACAAGAAGCCCAGATTGCTGACTCGCGTAAAAGCATTTCAGATATTATCGCCGGGCGCGATCCTCGTCTGCTGGTAGTATGTGGTCCTTGTTCCATTCATGATCCGGAAACTGCTCTGGAATATGCTCGTCGATTTAAAGCCCTTGCCGCAGAGGTCAGCGATAGCCTCTATCTGGTAATGCGCGTCTATTTTGAAAAACCCCGTACCACTGTCGGCTGGAAAGGGTTAATTAACGATCCCCATATGGATGGCTCTTTTGATGTAGAAGCCGGGCTGCAGATCGCGCGTAAATTGCTGCTTGAGCTGGTGAATATGGGACTGCCACTGGCGACGGAAGCGTTAGATCCGAATAGCCCGCAATACCTGGGCGATCTGTTTAGCTGGTCAGCAATTGGTGCTCGTACAACGGAATCGCAAACTCACCGTGAAATGGCCTCCGGGCTTTCCATGCCGGTTGGTTTTAAAAACGGCACCGACGGCAGTCTGGCAACAGCAATTAACGCTATGCGCGCCGCCGCCCAGCCGCACCGTTTTGTTGGCATTAACCAGGCAGGGCAGGTTGCGTTGCTACAAACTCAGGGGAATCCGGACGGCCATGTGATCCTGCGCGGTGGTAAAGCGCCGAACTATAGCCCTGCGGATGTTGCGCAATGTGAAAAAGAGATGGAACAGGCGGGACTGCGCCCGTCTCTGATGGTAGATTGCAGCCACGGTAATTCCAATAAAGATTATCGCCGTCAGCCTGCGGTGGCAGAATCCGTGGTTGCTCAAATCAAAGATGGCAATCGCTCAATTATTGGTCTGATGATCGAAAGTAATATCCACGAGGGCAATCAGTCTTCCGAGCAACCGCGCAGTGAAATGAAATACGGTGTATCCGTAACCGATGCCTGCATTAGCTGGGAAATGACCGATGCCTTGCTGCGTGAAATTCATCAGGATCTGAACGGGCAGCTGACGGCTCGCGTGGCTTAAGAGGTTTATTATGGTTGCTGAATTGACCGCATTACGCGATCAAATTGATGAAGTCGATAAAGCGCTGCTGAATTTATTAGCGAAGCGTCTGGAACTGGTTGCTGAAGTGGGCGAGGTGAAAAGCCGCTTTGGACTGCCTATTTATGTTCCGGAGCGCGAGGCATCTATGTTGGCCTCGCGTCGTGCAGAGGCGGAAGCTCTGGGTGTACCGCCAGATCTGATTGAGGATGTTTTGCGTCGGGTGATGCGTGAATCTTACTCCAGTGAAAACGACAAAGGATTTAAAACACTTTGTCCGTCACTGCGTCCGGTGGTTATCGTCGGCGGTGGCGGTCAGATGGGACGCCTGTTCGAGAAGATGCTGACCCTCTCGGGTTATCAGGTGCGGATTCTGGAGCAACATGACTGGGATCGAGCGGCTGATATTGTTGCCGATGCCGGAATGGTGATTGTTAGTGTGCCAATCCACGTTACTGAGCAAGTTATTGGCAAATTACCGCCTTTACCGAAAGATTGTATTCTGGTCGATCTGGCATCAGTGAAAAATGGGCCATTACAGGCCATGCTGGCGGCGCATGATGGTCCGGTGCTGGGGCTACACCCGATGTTCGGTCCGGACAGCGGTAGCCTGGCAAAGCAAGTTGTGGTCTGGTGTGATGGACGTAAACCGGAAGCATACCAATGGTTTCTGGAGCAAATTCAGGTCTGGGGCGCTCGGCTGCATCGTATTAGCGCCGTCGAGCACGATCAGAATATGGCGTTTATTCAGGCACTGCGCCACTTTGCTACTTTTGCTTACGGGCTGCACCTGGCAGAAGAAAATGTTCAGCTTGAGCAACTTCTGGCGCTCTCTTCGCCGATTTACCGCCTTGAGCTGGCGATGGTCGGGCGACTGTTTGCTCAGGATCCGCAGCTTTATGCCGACATCATTATGTCGTCAGAGCGTAATCTGGCGTTAATCAAACGTTACTATAAGCGTTTCGGCGAGGCGATTGAGTTGCTGGAGCAGGGCGATAAGCAGGCGTTTATTGACAGTTTCCGCAAGGTGGAGCACTGGTTCGGCGATTACGCACAGCGTTTTCAGAGTGAAAGCCGCGTGTTATTGCGTCAGGCGAATGACAATCGCCAGTAATAATCCAGTGCCGGATGATTCACATCATCCGGCACCTTTTCATCAGGTTGGATCAACAGGCACTACGTTCTCACTTGGGTAACAGCCCAATACCTTCATTGAACGGGTGATTTCCCCTAACTCTTTCAATGCTTTTTGCATTTCCGCTGATTCAAGATTGGCCTGAATATCCAGATAGAACATCTCTTCCCATGGATTACCGTGAATCGGGCGTGATTCCAGACGGGTCATAATCAGATTGTGGTTGCGCAGTACCAGCAACGCTTCAACCAGCGCACCGGCTTGTTGCCCGGTCGCCATTAACAACGTGGTTTTCGCCGGAACCTGATCAGACACGTTAATGGCTTTACGCGCCAACACCACAAATCGGGTGAAGTTTTGTCGCTGATTTGCTTCAATACGCTCCAGTACCTGCAAACCGTACAAAGTGCCGCCAGCTTCGCTTCCCAACGCAGCAACATGCGGTGATTTTGCCTGTGCAACCTTTTCCATTGCCGCAGACGTACTTTCGGTATATTCAATCTTCCAGTGTGGATAACGATTAAGGAATTTGCTGCATTGCTGGAATGGCTGCGGATGGCTGTAGACCGTATTGATGGTGGATAAATCAGTAGTGCCGGAGACCAACAAACAATGGTCGATAGTTAACGTCATCTCGCCAACAATCGACAAGCTGGTATGTTGCAGCAGATCGTAAACGTCGTTTATGGCACCGGAGCTGGTATTTTCAATCGGTACGACGGCATAGTCGGCCTGGCCGGTTTCCACCTGATTAAAAATATCGGCAAATTTGGCGCAGCCACTTTCAATGAATTGCTCAAAGTGACGGGCAGCATACTGGCGCGCCGCAAGATGGGAATAAGAACCTTTGGGGCCGAGAAAAGCGATGCGTGCTGAGTGCGGATTAATTTTATTGAGATGTTGTTGGAGCAAAGCCTGCTGAGTTAATACGGAATCTTCAATGATGAGCTGGAACAGGCGAGTAATGTAATGGGCGTCCAAATGGTGCGCTTTACCGAGCGTAATTAATCTTTCCAGTAAATCGCGTTCACGATCAATATCACGTACCGGGCGATGCGAGAGCAGTTTGGCTTTTCCTACCTCGACGGCCAGTTCGCGCCGCTCTGCCAGTAATGCTAATAATTTTTCATCCAGCGCGCTGATTTTCTCTCGCAGCGCCAGTAACGGGTTTTCCGATGTCATAGTGTTGCCTTTTTGTTATCAATAAAAAAGGCCCCCCGATTTGGGAGGCCTTATTGTTCGTCTTCGCATTCTGTTTCACACGACGAAACGCCTCCCATTCAGGGGAAGGTAAAAAAGAATGCGAAGAAAAACGGTGTGTGTTTCATGTTTGTTTCCTTAAGTGACTTTAGTACAGTACCCGTACTGTTTTCTCGCTGTCAACAAAAAACGCGCCCGAAGGCGCGTTGGCGATACACTCAATATAAAGGACTACTCTTCTTCAACTTCTTCGACGAAGTTGGCGTCTTTCACCGACGTTGCGGCACGACGTGCTTCGCCTTTGTGCTGCAGTTTATTGAGCTGCCGTTCCAGCTTGTTGATCAATTCGTTAATTGCAGTGTACATATCTTCATGTTTACCACTGGCAACCAGAACGCCGTTAGGTGTATTGATAGTGGCGTCAGCAACGAACCCTTGTGGTTCCTTGGACAGAATGATATGTGGATTAATCAGATGTGTTTGCCATTTTTCCAGTTTGGCGAGACGGTCTGCGACATGTTGGCGGATTGCCGGAGTAATTTCCATTTGTTTGCTGGTAATGTTCATTGTCATAAATTTTACCTCTTGTCTTCCCGTCTTGGTGAATTCAGCATACCGTTCCTGATGTCAAAATGTGTGATGGGAATCTCATAATTTTGTCACTTTTTGTCAACGAATCTTTTTTGTGAGAAATCGCAGGAAGAGGTGTTTTTTTACTTGAGGAATATCTCAAAGCGAGCCATATTTGATGAGATCGATAGAGACTAAATCGCTTCAGTTTCACAACTAACAGAATAAAAAAACGGCAGCTCAAGGGCTGCCGTTTTGTGTTTCAGGTTTCTGTTATGTATTGCTGCTGTTTGCGGCGATGATTTTCGCTACTTTTTCAGCTTGCGCATTCATCTGCATCTGACGGTATGCATTTTCCATCAGTGGCAGCGCATCACGCGTAGCCTGGGTATCCGGGTAGTCGCGCAACATGCCTTCTACGCGGTTAACGACGGCAACCCATGCACCACGTTCTGTATAGTACTCGGCAACGGAGTATTCATATTTCGCCAGACGATCTTTCAGGAATACCAGACGTTTGGTGGCATCGGTAGTGTACTGACTGTTCGGATAGCCGCGCACCAGTTTGGAAAAGTCACTAAACGCAGCTCGTGCATGTTGAGGATCGCGATCGCTACGATCGACGCCAAAGAACCCTTGCAGCGCACTGTCATCCAGCGCCATATTGGTCAGGCCACGCATGTACATGACATAATCGATATTCGGATGGGTCGGGTTAAGGCGAATAAAACGATCGATGGCAGCCTGTGCTAACGGCAAATCGGCGTTTTTATAGTAGGCGTAGATGAGATCCAGCTGCACCTGCTGCGAATACGGACCAAACGGATAGCGATTATCTAACGCTTCCAGTTGCGTTATTGCCTGTCTCCAGTTACCGTCCTGCAGCTTTTGTTGTGCAGTCGCGTAAATTTCATTTGGCGGATTATCAGGTACTTCTTCCTTTGACCCCGAACAACCCGCCAAAAACAGGCTTAGTGTGGCGGCTGCCACCAGATATTTCATGCGCGTCATGACGTTTTGACTTTCCTCAAAATGTAATACGGGAGATTCTCTGTTCCTGCTCCCGGTTAAGACCAGCTACAATAGCACACTATATTAAACGGCAAAGCCGTAAAACCCCAACGATAAACGAAGAAGCAGTATATATGGCACAACGAGTACAGCTCACTGCAACGGTGTCCGAAAACCAACTCGGTCAACGCTTAGATCAGGCTTTGGCCGAAATGTTCCCGGATTATTCACGTTCGCGAATAAAAGAATGGATCCTCGACCAGCGCGTGCTGGTAAACGGCAAAGTTTGTGATAAGCCGAAAGAAAAAGTATTGGGTGGCGAGCAGGTTGCCATCAACGCTGAGATTGAAGAAGAAGTGCGTTTTGAACCGCAGGATATCCCGCTGGATATCGTCTATGAAGATGAAGATATCATTGTCATTAATAAACCGCGCGACCTGGTGGTACATCCTGGCGCGGGTAACCCGGATGGCACGGTACTGAATGCGTTGCTTCATTACTATCCGCCCATTGCCGATGTACCACGTGCGGGCATCGTCCATCGTCTGGATAAAGACACCACTGGCCTGATGGTTGTGGCAAAAACCGTTCCGGCTCAGACGCGTTTAGTCGAATCTTTGCAAAGGCGTGAAATTACTCGTGAGTATGAAGCGGTGGCAATTGGTCATATGACCGCTGGCGGTACAGTAGATGAACCCATCAGCCGCCACCCGACTAAACGTACTCACATGGCGGTGCATCCGATGGGCAAACCGGCGGTGACTCACTATCGCATCATGGAACACTTCCGTGTGCACACGCGTCTGCGGTTGCGTCTGGAAACTGGACGTACGCACCAGATCCGCGTGCATATGGCCCATATCACTCATCCGCTGGTGGGCGATCCGGTTTATGGTGGCCGTCCGCGTCCGCCAAAAGGTGCTTCGGAAGCGTTTATCTCCACATTGCGTAAGTTTGACCGCCAGGCGCTTCATGCAACCATGTTGCGTCTTTATCACCCAATCTCCGGCATCGAAATGGAATGGCATGCGCCTATTCCACAAGATATGGTGGAGCTGATTGAGGTGATGCGCGCCGATTTCGAAGAGCATAAGGATGAAGTGGACTGGTTATGAGTAAGCTGATTGTCCCGCAGTGGCCGCTGCCAAAAGGTGTTGCGGCCTGTAGCTCTACCCGTATCGGCGGCGTGAGCTTGCCCCCGTATGACTCGCTCAACCTCGGTGCCCATTGTGGCGATAACCCGGATCACGTTGAGGAGAATCGCAAGCAACTTTTTGCTGCGGGAAATTTGCCTTCAAAACCGGTCTGGCTTGAGCAGGTACACGGCAAAGATGTGCTTAAGCTCACTGGCGAACCTTATGCCTCAAAACGGGCGGATGCCTCTTATAGCAATACGCCCGGCACGGTTTGCGCAGTGATGACTGCCGACTGCCTCCCTGTGCTGTTTTGCAATCGAGCGGGAACGGAAGTCGCCGCCGCTCATGCTGGCTGGCGTGGACTGTGCGCAGGCGTGCTGGAAGAGACAGTTTCCTGTTTTGCTGATAATCCAGAAAATATTCTCGCCTGGTTAGGGCCGGCAATTGGTCCACGCGCGTTTGAAGTGGGGGCGGAGGTTCGCGAGGCGTTTATGGCAGTAGACGCCGAAGCGAGTACAGCTTTCATTCAGCATGGTGATAAGTATCTGGCGGATATTTATCAGCTTGCCCGGCAGCGTCTGGCGAACGTGGGTGTTGAGCAAATTTTCGGCGGCGACCGTTGTACATATACGGAAAATGAGACTTTCTTCTCTTATCGTCGCGACAAGACCACCGGTCGTATGGCAAGTTTCATTTGGCTGATATAACCTAAAGAATCAAGACGATCCGGTACGCGTGATTTTCTTTTCACATTAATCTGGTCAATAACCTTGAATAATTGAGGGATGACCTCATTTAATCTCCAGTAGCAACTTTGATCCGTTATGGGAGGAGTTATGCGTCTGGATCGTCTTACTAATAAATTCCAGCTTGCTCTTGCCGATGCCCAATCACTTACACTCGGGCACGACAACCAATTTATCGAACCACTTCATTTAATGAGCGCCCTGCTGAATCAGGAAGGGGGTTCGGTTAGTCCTTTATTAACTTCTGCCGGCATCAATGCTGGCCAGTTGCGCACAGATATCAATCAGGCATTAAATCGTTTACCGCAGGTTGAAGGTACTGGTGGTGATGTCCAGCCATCACAGGATCTGGTGCGCGTTCTTAATCTTTGCGACAAGCTGGCGCAAAAACGTGGTGATAACTTTATCTCGTCAGAACTGTTCGTTCTGGCGGCACTTGAGTCTCGCGGCACGCTGGCCGATATCCTGAAAGCAGCAGGGGCGACCACCGCTAACATTACTCAAGCGATTGAACAAATGCGTGGAGGTGAAAGCGTGAACGATCAAGGTGCTGAAGACCAACGTCAGGCTTTGAAAAAATACACCATCGACCTTACCGAACGTGCCGAACAGGGCAAACTCGATCCGGTGATTGGTCGTGATGAAGAAATTCGCCGTACCATTCAGGTGCTGCAACGTCGTACTAAAAATAACCCGGTACTGATTGGTGAACCCGGCGTCGGTAAAACTGCCATCGTTGAAGGTCTGGCGCAGCGTATTATCAACGGCGAAGTGCCGGAAGGGTTGAAAGGCCGCCGGGTACTGGCGCTGGATATGGGCGCGCTGGTGGCTGGGGCGAAATATCGCGGTGAGTTTGAAGAACGTTTAAAAGGCGTGCTTAACGATCTTGCCAAACAGGAAGGCAACGTCATCCTGTTTATCGACGAATTACATACCATGGTCGGCGCGGGTAAAGCCGATGGCGCAATGGACGCCGGAAACATGCTGAAACCGGCGCTGGCGCGTGGTGAATTGCACTGCGTAGGTGCCACGACGCTTGACGAATATCGCCAGTACATCGAAAAAGATGCTGCGCTGGAACGTCGTTTCCAGAAAGTGTTTGTTGCCGAGCCTTCTGTTGAAGATACCATTGCGATTCTGCGTGGCCTGAAAGAACGTTACGAATTGCACCACCATGTGCAAATTACTGACCCGGCAATTGTTGCAGCGGCGACGTTGTCTCATCGCTACATTGCTGACCGTCAGCTGCCGGATAAAGCCATCGACCTGATCGATGAAGCAGCATCCAGCATTCGTATGCAGATTGACTCAAAACCAGAAGAACTCGACCGACTCGATCGCCGTATCATCCAGCTCAAACTGGAACAACAGGCGTTAATGAAAGAGTCTGATGAAGCCAGTAAAAAACGTCTGGATATGCTCAACGAAGAACTGAGCGACAAAGAACGTCAGTACTCCGAGTTAGAAGAAGAGTGGAAAGCAGAGAAGGCATCGCTTTCTGGTACGCAGACCATTAAAGCGGAACTGGAACAGGCGAAAATCGCTATTGAACAGGCTCGCCGTGTGGGGGACCTGGCGCGGATGTCTGAACTGCAATACGGCAAAATCCCGGAACTGGAAAAGCAACTGGAAGCCGCAACGCAGCTCGAAGGCAAAACTATGCGTCTGTTGCGTAATAAAGTGACCGACGCCGAAATTGCTGAAGTGCTGGCGCGTTGGACGGGGATTCCGGTTTCTCGCATGATGGAAAGCGAGCGCGAAAAACTGCTGCGTATGGAGCAAGAACTGCACCATCGCGTAATTGGTCAGAACGAAGCGGTTGATGCGGTATCTAACGCTATTCGTCGTAGCCGTGCGGGGCTGGCGGATCCAAATCGCCCGATTGGTTCATTCCTGTTCCTCGGCCCAACTGGTGTGGGGAAAACAGAGCTTTGTAAGGCGCTGGCGAACTTTATGTTTGATAGCGACGAGGCGATGGTCCGTATCGATATGTCCGAGTTTATGGAGAAACACTCGGTGTCTCGTTTGGTTGGTGCGCCTCCGGGATATGTCGGTTATGAAGAAGGTGGCTACCTGACCGAAGCGGTGCGTCGTCGTCCGTATTCCGTCATCCTGCTGGATGAAGTGGAAAAAGCGCATCCGGATGTCTTCAACATTCTGTTGCAGGTACTGGATGATGGGCGTCTGACTGACGGGCAAGGGAGAACGGTCGACTTCCGTAATACGGTCGTCATTATGACCTCTAACCTCGGTTCCGATCTGATTCAGGAACGCTTCGGTGAACTGGATTATGCGCACATGAAAGAGCTGGTGCTCGGTGTGGTTAGCCATAACTTCCGTCCGGAATTCATTAACCGTATCGATGAAGTGGTGGTCTTCCATCCGCTGGGTGAACAGCACATTGCGTCGATTGCGCAGATTCAGTTGAAACGTCTGTATAAACGTCTGGAAGAACGTGGTTATGAAATCCACATTTCTGACGAGGCGCTGAAACTGCTGAGCGAGAACGGTTACGATCCGGTCTATGGTGCACGTCCTCTGAAACGTGCAATTCAGCAGCAGATCGAAAACCCGCTGGCACAGCAAATACTGTCTGGTGAATTGGTTCCGGGTAAAGTGATTCGCCTGGAAGTTAATGAAGACCGGATTGTCGCCGTCCAGTAAATGATAAAACGAGCCCTTCGGGGCTCGTTTTTGTCTATAAGTTAGACGGAAAAGACTATATTTAAGATGTTTTGCCTGAAAAATGAGCGAACGATAAAGTTTTTATATTTTTCGCTTGTCAGGCCGGAATAACTCCCTATAATGCGCCACCACTGACACGGAACAACGGCAAACACGCCGCCGGGTCAGCGGGGTTCTCCTGAGAACTCCGGCAGAGAAAGCAAAAATAAATGCTTGACTCTGTAGCGGGAAAGCGTATTATGCACACCCCGCGCCGCTGAGAAAAAGCGAAGCGGCACTGCTCTTTAACAATTTATCAGACAATCTGTGTGGGCACTCGAAGATACGGATTCTTAACGTCGCAAGACGAAAAATGAATACCAAGTCTCAAGAGTGAACACGTAATTCATTACGAAGTTTAATTCTTTGAGCATCAAACTTTTAAATTGAAGAGTTTGATCATGGCTCAGATTGAACGCTGGCGGCAGGCCTAACACATGCAAGTCGAGCGGTAGCACAGAGAGCTTGCTCTCGGGTGACGAGCGGCGGACGGGTGAGTAATGTCTGGGAAACTGCCTGATGGAGGGGGATAACTACTGGAAACGGTAGCTAATACCGCATAACGTCGCAAGACCAAAGAGGGGGACCTTCGGGCCTCTTGCCATCAGATGTGCCCAGATGGGATTAGCTAGTAGGTGGGGTAACGGCTCACCTAGGCGACGATCCCTAGCTGGTCTGAGAGGATGACCAGCCACACTGGAACTGAGACACGGTCCAGACTCCTACGGGAGGCAGCAGTGGGGAATATTGCACAATGGGCGCAAGCCTGATGCAGCCATGCCGCGTGTATGAAGAAGGCCTTCGGGTTGTAAAGTACTTTCAGCGGGGAGGAAGGGAGTAAAGTTAATACCTTTGCTCATTGACGTTACCCGCAGAAGAAGCACCGGCTAACTCCGTGCCAGCAGCCGCGGTAATACGGAGGGTGCAAGCGTTAATCGGAATTACTGGGCGTAAAGCGCACGCAGGCGGTCTGTCAAGTCGGATGTGAAATCCCCGGGCTCAACCTGGGAACTGCATTCGAAACTGGCAGGCTAGAGTCTTGTAGAGGGGGGTAGAATTCCAGGTGTAGCGGTGAAATGCGTAGAGATCTGGAGGAATACCGGTGGCGAAGGCGGCCCCCTGGACAAAGACTGACGCTCAGGTGCGAAAGCGTGGGGAGCAAACAGGATTAGATACCCTGGTAGTCCACGCCGTAAACGATGTCGACTTGGAGGTTGTGCCCTTGAGGCG
>OGJK01000436.1_pt1 | contig 45326 bp, 30 predicted proteins | sample 1571961 | NCBI WGS metagenome assembly OGJK01 (sample SAMEA2582120, study PRJEB24529) | metagenome | biome: Human gut stool | place: China | collected 2011 | reverse complement strand
ATTATGCGAGATTACCAAACTTTTAAGACCCTTTTCTTATCCCGAACTCAGGTTGAAAGGCGAGGAAAAGACATCCGGACTGCACGAGGTTGACACCGACAGGCTGTTTAAGGACTTGAAGGCAGGTAAGACCGTCGTTCTGAACGATTACTACAAGGACGAGGATATGAGCAAAGGCATGGACCTCATGATAGAAGAGGCTCATGACAAGTTCCTATCCAAGCTCAATACATTCAAGGAGAAGCCTACACGCGAGATGTTGGAGAAGGCTATGAAAGACCGCGAGCAGTGGATAGACGAGCTTGCCGACATGTTCAAGAAAGGCAAGACCGAGGGTGTTGTGAACGGCAAGTACCAGAAGAATATGGACGTAGCCGGTAGCCTTGCTAATATGCTTGGCGAGCGGAAGGCGATACAAGAGTTGCTTGGCATGGGCCTCAATGGTGGATCCACTGCACAGCAGCGGCGTACCGAACCGAGCGAGAAGAAAGAGAATACACGATACAGCGAGCGAGGCTTCACGCTTCGACCTGCCACCGAAGAGGACGTAGAAAAGAACATGCCCATCTACGTTGATGGCAAGCGGACGAATATAGTAATGCTTGTGCGCAAGGGCGAGCAGGTAGGCGCAGCTCAGTTCTCTCAGCCGGTGATAGAGGCTGTCTATACCACAGACAACGAACGTGTGCCATTGTCCAAGATAGAGGTAGAAGAAGTGCCGACGACGGTGCATCTGAAGACCGCAGGCGACTTCTACGAGGCCTACGGCAATGACGCTGTGGCATTGGGCGAGGTTACTGGTGTGAGCGTTGTTACGAGAAAGGACGGGATCCGTATGGCCGGTTTCCCGAAGAAGATGCTTGACGAGTATGAGCAGGGTCTTCGCAACAATGGCTGGGACGTTAGCGTTGACGGCATGGCTACGAAGAAAGCCACTGAGAAGATACTTCAGCAGATGCAGAGCGCACCTAAGGCAAAGACTTCGACCAATGCTATCAAAAATGCGTTGCGGGGCAAAAAAACTTCGTCTAAGGAGAATAACGAAAAGAAAAAAGCAGTATCTTCGCAGCAGGAACCATCATTGTTTGATGATTTGTTTGGAGGGGAGGAAGCTGCCGCAAAGCAGCAGCCTACAGAACAGAAAGCTACCGAGCAGACATCAGGGCAGGGTACTACCGAGCAGCAGCCTGCCGTTATCACTACCGATGATGAGAAAGGCAAGGAGAAGCCGATAGAGACCAAGCCTGAAAAGGAGTTGAGCGGCGACAGTGCAGAGTATCAGCAGCGGCAAATTCAGGAAAAGAACTTTGTCATTGAAATTCAGAACGCCATCGAGGACGATGCAGCCTACGGCAAGTACGACCACAAGCTTACGATGAGCGACATCAAGAAAATGGCTCAGAAGTATGACTTGCTGAAAGACTACAAGGACACCGACATGCAGGAGCTTGTGGAGAGAGCAATGACACTTGCCACAAGGCAGGTTGCTCAGGCTGACATCAATAAGGACGAGCAGACAAAAAAGGCTGGTTTTGACGAGGTTGTAAGACTGTATCAGTCTCAGCCGAGCCTGAACGCGAGAGACACCAGCCGTGTTGCTCATCAGCAATACTCAACACCTACCCCATTCGGCTATGTGATGGATATGTTCATGATGGGTGGCGATAAGAAGCCGTTGAAGCTGTTGGAGCCGAGCGCAGGCAACGGAGCGTTGACGATAGGCATCCCGGCACCGCTGTGGCATGTGAACGACATCGACGAGCGCAGACTTATGAACCTCCGTACCATGCCCTACGGTCGGATAACCAATCAGGACGGCACCATGCCGTTTGAGCCCAAGGCATACGACGCAGTGGCTACCAACCCACCATTCGGCAGTACGCAGGAGAAGGAGTTTGACGGCGGCAGGACGAAGATAACCAGTCTGGAGGGGCTTATGGCTATTAATGCTCTTGCCTCCATGAAGGACGACGGGCGTGCCGCCATCATCATCGGCGGCAACACCCAGTATATGAGCAATGGTGCTATGCAGGCCAAGGATATGAAACTGTTCAAGCACCTGTACACCCATTACAACGTCGTTGACGTTATCAACCTTGACGGCGACATGTACAAGCGCAACGGAACCGGTTACAATGTGCGCATGATACTCATTGCCGGACGCAAGACCGACGTAGGCGACAATCCTGAGAAGTTCACCTTCCCACCGGTGAAGAAGAAGGCGCGAGCCGAGCAAGTAAAGACATTCGACGAATTATATAAACGAGTAGAAGATGACATTCAACAAGCTAAGCAAATGGAGCGTGAGCCTTCCGCTGCTGTCAACAGTGACGGAAGTCAGCCAGTCAACAGTGCGTCAGAGCGTACTGGCAATAGTGAGGCAGCAGGTGGAGTTCAGCAACAACCCGTACGAGCAGGCGAGATGGAGCGACGTCCACAACCCGGACGGAGTGTACGACCTTCCTCAGCCCAAGACGGACGAGGAAATGGAGAACGAGGCCAACATGGAAGCGCTGACCGACTGGATAATGCAGACGGACGAGATGCAGGAAGCAATAACACTGTTCAGGGGAACAGACCCACACAAGGGCAATCCTCAGAACGGCGAGAAGTCGGAAGCACTGGACGAGGAACAGTCGGAGGAAATCAGCGTGGAGGAACTTCTGAACGGAATAACACCACTGGAGAGCGACCCGCGATAACCAAAAATGCTGAGGCACAGCCTCAGCGTACAGAACCGCGCGCACCACAAGCACCCCGTCAGAAGGTAGAGTTAGGACAGGAGAAAGTAGCCTATCCTAACAAGAGCCAGAGCATGACACTTCAAAGCCGTGTGCCAGCCGCACAGGCCGAGGCTATTGCCGAGAACCTTGACAAGCTTGGCGATGTTGACGAGATGGTACGCTCAGAGCTTGGCTACAGCAGCAAGGACGAACTGTACTCTCATCTTGCCGCCGAGCAGATAGACAGTGTGGCACTTGCCATCAATCAGATGAAGCATGGCAAGGGCTTCATTATCGGCGATATGACCGGTGTAGGCAAAGGCAGACAGGGTGCAGCCCTTATCCGCTGGGCTATCAAGCAAGGCAAGACCCCTATCTACTTCACTCAGAAGGCACGTCTGTACACGGACAACTACCGTGATATGTGCGATATAGGCAGCAATGGTTTACGTCCGTTCCTTATTGCCTCAAATGATGATGGCAATATCGTTGAGAACGTTGTCGATGAGAACGGCGAGAAAGTCTATGACAAGAATGGCGAGCCCGTTACCCGTGTCGTTTACGGACTTCCCAAGCCCAAGGAGCGTGAGCGTGTCTATGACTACATACTCCAGAACGGCAAGCTGCCACCTGAGTATGACTATGTGCTTGTCACCTACTCTCAGATACAGTCCGGCACCAAGACCTATGAGATAGGCAAGAATGGTGAAATAGAAGTTAAGGACAAGAAATACAAGGGCAAGACACCCGGTGCTGACAAGAATGGTGATATTCGCCGTGATGTGCTGGAGACGCTTGCCAAGGACAACTATGTCTTCTTGGACGAGAGCCATACCGTAGGCGGTCAGTCGTCGAGTGGTTTGTACATGCAAGACTTGCTCAAAGGTGCAGAGGGAGTAACATATCTTAGTGCCACCTTTGCCAAGCGTCCCGACAACATGCCCCTGTATGCCATGAAGACAGCCATGAGCGAGAGCGGTCTGAGCCAAAAGGATATGATTGACGCTATCCAGAATGGCGGTGTAACATTGCAGGAAATTATGTCCAAGCAGCTTGTTCAGAGCGGTCAGATGATTAGACGTGAGCGTGATTTCACCGGCGTAAGCATTGACTGGGAAGGCGTGGACGAAGAGACCGACAAGCAGCAGCGTGCCCAGTTTGACGAGGTTGCCAAGATATTCAATGCCATCCGTGAGTTCCAAGACAACTATGTAGACCCGTCTATCGAGAAGATGAGCGAGGACATGGCCGAGGAAGGCATGTTCAGCAAGAAGACCCAAGGCACCAGCCACATGGGTGTGAACAATGTCCCCTTTGCCAGCAAGATGTACAATCTTGTCAATCAGCTGTTGTTCTCACTGAAGGCCAATGCCGTAGCCGATAAAGCCATAGAGTGCTTGAAGAAAGGCGAGAAGCCCGTTATCAGTTTCAACAACACGATGGAAGGCTTCTTGGACGACATGCCGAGGAACACCCCAATGCCGGAGCTTCCAGACTTCTCCTTGACTCTGATGAGAGCTTTGGAGGGCACGCTTCGTTATACCGAGGGCGAGGTAGGCAATAAGGACAATCAGGTCAACAAGACCCTCAACATCAACGACCTTGGCGATGAAGCCGTTGCCAAGTACAACGAGATACGCAAGACCATTCTCAACCTGAGCATAGGCTTGCCCATTGACCCTATGGACGCTATCAAGATGCGGATTGAGGCAGCAGGTTACAAGGTAGGTGAGATTACCGGCCGCAAGTCAGAGATGGTGATGGACGCCGAGGGCAACTATATCGTTCAGAGCCGCAGCAGCAAGGAGATGGACGGCAAGGCCGCCGCCTCTGCCTTCAATAGTGCCAGCGGCAAGAATGGCGGTTTGGACGTACTGCTTATCAATAAGAGCGGCAGCACCGGCATCAGCCTCCATGCGAGCAGCAAGTTCAGCGACCAAAGTCCTCGTGTGATGATAGCCGCGCAGTTCCAGAGCGACATCAACGACGAGGTACAGATGCGCGGCCGTATAGACCGTACCGGGCAGGTTCATCGTGGCAGGTACATCTACTTAGTGAGTTCCATCCCGGCAGAGCAGCGTTTGCAGATGATGTTCAAGAACAAACTGAAATCGCTTGACGCAAACACCACCTCTTCGCAGAAGTCGAAGTTCAACGAAATGGAAGTTACCGACTTCATGAATAAGTACGGCGATGAAGTAACATGGTCGTATATGATGGAGCACCCCGACTTGGAAGATCGCCTTGGCGACCCACTCGACATGCTTTCTGATGAGAGCAAGAAGAGCAACCGCCGTGGCGGTGATGAAGAGAACAATCCAAACTCAGGTTGTGCCGGAAAGATACTCCGTCGTCTGCCATTCCTCAGCGTTAAGGAGCAGGAGCAAATCTTCAATGACCTTGCCGACGCATACAAGGTGAAGATGCAGATACTCAACGACGCAGGAGAGAACGACCTTGAAATTACCACCATGCCACTGAGAGCCGAGACCAAATCAAGGAAGGTTTGGAAACAAGGCTCAGACCCCGGCAGTGATAATGCCTTTGCCGACAATACATATCTGGAGACGGCAGAAGTGGACGTGCTGAAAAAGCCTATGAAGGCTAAGGAGGCGCGTGAGTATGCCGACCGCCTGACCGACGGCAAACCGTGGGAGCAGTGGCACGAAGAGCAGCATGAAGCCGTAGAGAAGTTCTATGCAGACAAGGCAAAAGCCGTTGAGGATAAGGCGAAAGCCGAGGCACAGAAGCGCATTAACAAAGCCCGTGAGGACTATATCAAAGGTTGCCTGAAAGCCCGTAAGAAAGGTGACAACAACTGGAGCGACGAAGAGATAAGCCACATGGCAGATATTGCCGCAAAGGAAGCCGCCGACAAGGAGCAGACGAAGATTAACAAGCGTACCGTGAGCATAGACGCACAGCGCAACGACGTATTGGGAGCATTGGACGCCTTCACTCCTTTGGAACCGTTAATCATCCCTCTGAACTTAAAGGACACGAGCACGACCGTTATTCCGAGCCTTGGCACCTTCCTTGGTATCAAGTTCGGCAAAGGTTATTCCCGTTCATCCTCAACGGCAGTGTTTGCCACCCTTGACGGACGCAGAAAGATTGAAGTGCCCCTTAGCGATAAGACAAGCCTTGAAAACATTAAGCACCAAAGCGTGATGTTGGGTTATCAGGCCCGTGGCCTCAGCATGGACAACTGGGACAGCAAGGTACCAACAAAGAGCCGCAAGACCGCATACATCGTAACTGGTAACTTGATGCAGGCACTTGTAGATACTCAGAAATCTCCGGAGACCAAAGGTCAGCTTATCAGCTATACGACCATTGACGGTGATGTCAAGCAAGGTATTCTGATGAATGACCGCTTCAAAGAAGAGGACTTAAAGACCAGCGTTCCCATCAGTGCCATGCTGCAAAAGATTATCGACGGCGACGCCGTTGAGAGTGCTGACAAAGAAGTCAAGATAGAGCGTGGCATGTCGTACCACTATAACGACTTCAAGCTGAGCGTCCCCAAATCGAAGTCTCGTGGCGGCAAGTACTTCTTGGATAAGAAACTTCTGAGGCTACTCGATGACGAGTTCACCACCAGCGGCAGCAACATGACCGCTTGGGTCAGCCAGCAGAACCTTAAGAAAGTACTTGACTATCTGAGCAAGACCCTTGGCGTTATCGTACAGGTGAAAGCCAACCTTGAAGAGACAGCGGACAGTCCACATAATGACGAACCTGCCACCCCATCAGAGGCTGAGGAAGGTGGCGTGCTGTACAGAGAAGTTGACGACGAAGAGGCAGCGAGACTTGACAGCGAGCCGACGGTTAAGGTGTACCGAGCCATGCAGGAGCACGACGGTAAGCTCTATCCACCGATGAGTGGCAGGGTGAAGACACAGGTTGAGACAAAGAAAGGCACCCTGCGCACGAAGTGGGTATGGCGTAGTCCTATAGAGATTGGCAAGTGGGAGCAGAGCGAGGAACACCCAGAGATGGCTAATGAAGACGGAACCTTTACCCTTGACAAGGGCAACGGCAGCACCATCAACGCAGCCTACAATCCGTATATCCACACTTCACGCACCCCCATCAACGACCAGTTCTCATCAGCATGGAACAGACCAGAACTTGTTACCGTAGAGGTGGAAGTCCCGGTTAGTGAGCTTACGAGCGGTTATCATGCTGAGAAGGCAAAGGACTCGACGGGCGAGGTAGAATGGAAGTCCGGTCCCGTCGGCAGAGAGATGGCGGCACAGGGCAATCCTCGAATGGTTATTTTGAGCCGTTGGGATAAGCCTGTACGCATTGTACCTGTAGATGAAGTTGCCGATGAGTATGCCGTCAGGCTGGCAGGGACGGGGATAAAGGTACCGTTCAACACCGTGCCACCTGCACTTAGAGACGCGCTTGTTGCAAGAGGCGTTGAGATTAGCGAGCCTGAGGAAGGCAATGCAGGAAAGGCGAGCCGTCCGAGCTATGAAGAGTGGCTGAAAGGCAATACCCGTCGTCGTGAGGGCAGTGGAGCCTATAGCGATGAAGAATTATCGCTGATGAACGACCCTGTAGCGAAATGGCTTGGCAAGAGCAACCGCACCAAGGCACAGCAGAAAGCCTTTGCCAACAGAGAGCGCAAGAGCATGGAGAGTGCCGCAAAGGAGCTGGCTGATAGGCTTCACCTTGACAACGTGAATATCGTGATGGACGCATCCACGCTGGAGGGCAGAAAGGCACGTGCCAAAGGTTTCTATGACCGCAACACGAATGAGATAACCATCGTTATTCCTAACCACCGTGATATTGACGACGTGATGCAGACCTTGCTCCATGAAGGCGTGGCGCACTACGGACTGAGGAAGATGTTCGGCAGCCACTTCGACACGTTCCTTGACAACGTGTATGCAGCCGCCGACAACGATGTGCGCAGGCGGATCACGGAGTTGGCACTGAGCAAGTACGGTGGCGACTTCCGTGTGGCTACTGAGGAATATCTTGCAAGCCTTGCAGAGCAGACCGACTTCGAGCACATACCCGAGACCTTCTGGCAGAAGATAAAGGACTTTTTCCTTGATATGCTTCATGCCATTGGCTTTGCGGACTTTGCCGATAAGTATGACTTTACCCTATCGGACAACGAGCTGAGGTATATCCTTTGGCGTAGCTATGAGAACCTGAAGGAGCCGGGACGGTACCGCAGCATCTTAGGTGAGGCTGAGGACGTGGCTAAGCAGGCGGAACTGCAAGTGGGGAACTATAGCGAGGATAGCGAGGACCGACAAGATAGTCCGAGCGAGGCGGCAGAGAGCCGTGAGGACGCTATAAAGCGACTGACACCGAGACTCGTGAATACCTTCAAGAGCTGGGCAAAAGCGAGAAACGCTTTTGATGAGGCTTTCGAGAAAGACCCGGAGGGAGAGCGGACGTTTGAGCTTGGCGACGAGCTTAATAAGTGGAATGACCTGATGGACGAAGCCAAGGACGTGTCAATGGAACATGGCATAGACTTAGGCGAGTTGCTGAGGGATAACGGCATTAGCGGTGACGACCTTGAAAAGTATGACGATATGTTTGGCGGGAGAGCAGCAGGAGAGCCACAGGCATGGGGCAAGCGTGACATGCTGAGCAGGGCTGAGCAGGTGAGCCACGGGATAGACCCGGACTTGCTGTTCAGAGACACCATCGAGGACGATGACAATACCGCCCGTGAGACATACAACCGTATGGCAGACAAGGCGAGGAGCCGGATACGTGAGGCATGGCAGGACTCGATGATAAACGTGCGGAACTTGCAGCAGGCGGTGTTGGAACAGCGTGGCGAGAAACTCGAAGACTACGAGGACGCATACAATGCCGAGAACCGTAGCCACGGCAAGAGCCGAGCCGAGAGCGAGTATTTCACCGACAACCTCTACAAGCCCCTGTTAAAGGCTGTGGACGATGTGGCAAAAGCCGCAAAGGTGAGTGTTGGCGATGTCACCGAGTATATGATGGCCAAGCACGGACTGGAGCGAAATATCGTCTTTGCCCGCCGTGATGCAGACGCTGCGTACAAGAAAGCCTATGACGAGGCAAAGGGCAAGTATGATGCCCTGATGAACGCCAGCCGTGCCGAGAGCGACCCGAAGAAAGCCGACGCACTGGAGAAAGCAGCAAACAAGGTGAAGTTCCCGGACTACGATGATATATTCAATCATCTTCGTATGAGGGACTATGCCGGTCTTACCTCCCTTACTGGTCAGAGCGACGTACAGGACGCAGAGGCAGAAGCCCAGCGGATTGTGGTGGACATGGAGAACAGAGCCATTAATGGGGTTAATGGGTCGAATGGGGTTAATGGGGGAAGCCCTATTGACGAGCTATGGAAGGCGACAAACGCAGCTACCAAGTGGACGCTGAAGAAAGGCTACGAGAGCGGCATCATCAGCAAGGATAACTACAACTACGTGAGTGGTATGTTCAACTACTATGTTCCACTTCGCGGCTGGCAGGAGGACACTGCCGGAGACCTCTTCGACTATGTAGGCAGCGGCGACAAGGGTACCGCCTTCTCCCCGACACTCCACAAGGCCAAGGGCAGACGTTCGGAGGCCGACAACCCGATAGCCTATATTGGCAATATGGCCGTGAGTGCCATTGTTCAGGGCAATAAGAACAAGGTGAAGCAGACCTTCTTGGGCTTTGTCGAGAACCACCCGACGAACCTTGTTACGGTGAGTGAGATGTGGTACAGGAACTTTGGCACTGACACCGACCCAGACTGGCGTGAGGACGTACCGAACATTCCCGAGGACGCTACCGCCGATGAGGTTGCCGACATTGTCCAGCAACATGAGGACATGATGGAGCAGCTCAAAGACCTTGGCAAGGCTACCAAGCAGCGCGGTCGGTTACACCTTGGCGTACCCGTGAAAAAAGGTCAGGCACTGGAGCACCATGTGGATGTGATGGTTAACGGCAAGAAGTATGTGCTTTACATCAACGGCAACCCTCGAGCAGCTCAGGCTTTGAACGGCACGCGTCAGCGCAGGTCGAGCGAGCGCAGCTTTGAGAGCAGCAAGATAGCCCGGATGGGCAGACTTCTTGCCGAGCGATACACGAGCCTCAGCCCGGCGTTCACTGTTAGCAATGCCCTTCGTGACCTCACTATGGCAGCTATTACCACCCTTATCAAGGAGAGCCCGGCCTACGCGCTAAGGTTCAGGCTGAACGTTGCGAAGCTTGGCGGTCCTTTAAGGATGTTCACACTGATGAAGTGGTACAAGAAAGCCGCTGCCCAGCAGCTTCCTACTGGACAGATGAGCGAGACTCAGAAGTACTTCTATGAGTTCATGACCGAGGGTGCCGAGACTGGTTTCACGTCATTGAAAGAGATAGACGAGTACAAGAAGGACATGGATAAGATGTACCGCAACATGAACCAGAAACATCTCAACCCGAAACGACTGTTCCGTGGATTGAGCCAAGGGCTGGAGTATGCCAATCGTTGCATTGAGGACATGACCCGATTTGCCATCTATATGTCGAGCCGCCAGAGCGGTCGCAACGTGAAGCGCAGCGTCAATGACGCAAAGAACATCACGCTGAACTTCAACCGCAAGGGCAGTGGCGAGATGGGCAATGCCACCTACAGGAACTTGCAGATATTTGTGAACCCAGCCATTCAGAGCTTGCAGAACGTTGGCAAGATGGCAAAGGACCACCCCGTACGTTTCACCCTTCTTACGGGCTCCATTGCATTGATAGGCGCAGCGCAGGTATTTGCCACTCAGCTGTTGTGGAGCGTATTCGGTGGTGGTGACGGTGACGATGACGACTGGAACGCCGTAGATGAATACTGGAAGTTACCGTCTTGGCAGCGTCGCAACAACCTTGTGATGTGGATACCGGGTACTAAGAAGTTTGCGATGATACCTTTGGCTCAGGAGTTCCGTGTTTTCCACGGCTTTGGTGAGACCATGACAACGGTGATGGAAGGCAAGAGCGGTGAAAATCCTGCATTGGAGGTTCTTACACAGGCTTCCGACCTTTTGCCCCTTGACTTCGCCGGCAACAATGGTAATCCACTTGTGAACCTTGCCCCGACCGTTACGCAGCCCCTGTTGCAGGTAGGTTTCAATACCGACTTCACCGGCAGGCCACTGTATAAGGACAACGACTTCAACAAGTATGAGCCGAGTTTCCAAAAAGCCTACGTCGGAACACCGAGCTGGCTTGTTAAGTCTTCGGAGTTCATTAACGACTTCACGGGCGGCGACGAGCATAAGCAAGGCTGGTGGGAGCGCACGAAGGTTGGCAAGGAGTTGAACAATCCGGCAGTCGTGGACCACATTCTGAAAGGCTACTACGGTGGTATGTACAGTTTCTTAGCCCAGCTTGGCGGCACGATGTACACCCTTGGCACTGGCAATATGCCGGACGCTCAGGAGGCTCCTGTCGTGAACCGCGTGATAACAGCCCCACGCGAGACCGAGCAGGGCGGCAAGCAGAAACTTCCCGACTGGTACTATGACCTGTCAGAAGAGAATGCCCGTCAGCAGAACGAGTTCAGCGGTTACAAGAAAGACTACATGAAAGGCGATGCCGACGGACAAAGGAAGTTCAACGAGCTTATCAAAGGCAAGGACTTCCAGAAGTGGCAGAAGGTCAATACGTATATAGGAGCCGTTCAGCAGATACGCACGGCAATGAACTATACTAAAGACCCGAATGAAAAGGCTGAGCTGGAAAAGAGCCTTGCCGAGGTGCTTGGCGAGTTGAAGAAGATGAAGGACGAGTGAGCCTAACGCCGCCATGTATGGCGGCTCACGGGACTGCTTGGCAGGTATCCGCTTCACAGCAGCTGCCTACAGGACGGATCAGGTTCGTACGGACGTATAAACTTAAACGGCGGAGATAGGCGTGAGTGCCTATCTTTGCCTTTATATATAGAAATGATATGCTGACAATAGGAATAAAGAAAGCCAAGTCGAACGTCGAGGACGGCATACCGCACGTTAAGCTAGGACGGCGCAAGCGTACCAGCCTGCACCCGATGAGCCGTGTTCGTGGCGATGATGCCCCCGACTTGGACAGCATCAAGCGCGAGGTGCACAACCGCACTAACCGCCGTGCCTACGACGTGCTCATGGAAGCCAACTACTATTGGAACCAGATGAGCGACTTCCGCCGCGAACGAGAGCGCAACAAACGCTATACCTACGGTTACCAGTGGGACGACATCGTTACGGTGAATGAAGATGGCTGCATCAAGAAAATGACCGAGGGCGAGTACATCAAGAAGCAGGGCAACGTACCGCTTAAGAACAATATGATCCGCAGGCTTGTGAGGAATGTTGTCGGCGTTTTCCGCAACCAGTCGAAAGAGCCTACCTGCACGGCACGAGACAGAGACGAGCAGAAGCTTGGCGAGACGATGAGCACTATCCTTCAGTGCAACCGCCAGCTGAACCGCATGAGCGAGGTTGACGCACGCACGATGGAAGAGTTTCTTATTAGCGGCTTCATTGTTCATCGCAAGAGCTACGGCTGGCGTAACGGCAAGGAAGACTGTTGGACGGACTATGTGCAGCCCAACAATTTTTTCATCGACAACAACATGCGCGACTTCCGTGGTTGGGACGTAAGCTGTCTTGGTGAGGTGCATGATATCAGCTTCGGCGAGCTGTGCGAGCAGTTTGCCCAGAGCCCTGAGGACTATCAGAAGCTGAAAGACATCTACGCCTATGCCATGGATAAGCAAGTTATCTCCACTACCATGGCCAGCTTCGGTTACAGCAACAACAACGATACCGACTTCCTTGTTCCGAGAGACTACGGTCGTTGCAGGGTTATCGAGGTGTGGCGGAAGGAGCAGAAGCCGAGATACCGCTGCCACGACTATCAGAACGGTGACATCTTCAAAATCAATGTTGAGGACTACGACTACTATGTTACTCAGGTGAACAAAGAGCGCATGGCTCTTGGCAGAGCCAACGGCATGGAAGATGATGAAATCCCGTTGGTCGAAGCGGAATGGTTCATGGACGACTACTGGTACTTCTACTACCTCAGTCCGTTTGGCGACATACTGAAAGAGGGTGAGACCCCGTTTGAGCACGGCAGTCACCCGTATGTATTCAAGGCTTATCCGTTCATTGACGGAGAAATTCACTCTTTTGTCGCCGACGTTATCGACCAGCAGCGCTACACGAACCGCCTCATCACCCTTTACGACTGGGTAATCAGAGCCACCGCCAAGGGAGTTCTGCTCATACCTGAGGACTGTCTTGGCGACCACGACCCACAAGAGTTTGCCGACGCATGGACACAGGTCAACGGCGTTATCGTTTTCAAGCCGAGCAAGAGCGGTCAGTTGCCCACTCAGATAGCCGCTAACGCCACGAACATCGGCATTGGTGAGTTGCTGAACTTGCAGTTGAAGTTCTTTGAGGACATCAGCGGCGTTAACGGCGCATTGCAAGGCAAGCCCGGCTATTCGGGCACGTCTGCAGCCCTCTACAACCAGCAGACACAGAATGCCACGACGAGCCTTTTGGACTTGTTAGAGGCGTTCAGCTATTTTGTCAGGGACGGCGCCTACAAGGACGTAAAGAACATGCAGCAGTTCTATGATACCAAGCGCGTGTTCAACATTGCCGGTAAGGCAGGTTCCCAGATTGTCTATGACCCGAAGAAGATACGTGATGTTGACTTCGACCTGAATATCAGCGAGAGCACTACGACCCCGGCCTACCGTCAGATAGCCAATGACTTCCTGATGCAGTTGTGGCAGAGTCAAGCCATCAGCGTAGATCAGCTGTTGCAGTATGGCGACTTCCCGTTTGCCGACGATTTGCTACAGAGCATACAGAGCCAGAAGGAGCAGGTCAAACAAGGCGGCATTCCGGATGGTGTCAGTCCTCAGATTATGCAGCAGGCACAGGCACAAGCCGACCCGAAGGCGATGCAGATGCTTGGGCAGTATATGGGTAACGGCAGGCAAGCGGCATGATGGGCGCGGCGAAGGAAGGCAATGTGTTTTTTACCATAGTTTTGCGTAATGAATAGTAATAATGTTTTTAGTTGGAAGTTTAGTCATTAAGGTTGAATTAGGTTAGTTTCTTTATTAGTAAAAGGTTGTTTTTAGGAGTAAAGACGGAATGCGAGGGACTTGTGAGAAGCCTCTCGCATTTTTTTGTTATTGAATATACTGTTATGGCGATGATAGCATTGTACAGAAATGCCGTTAGATGGTAGCGGCAGATACCGCCGTGCGCTGCACGCCCACAATGGAGGCATGCCGCTTCACCGCCTTAGGCGTTTCCATCTCGAAGAAACAGATGTGCAGACCTATAGCCCGTGTCATTAGCAAGTCGTCGTGCTTTCCCTCGATAGCCCCGAAGGCACCATTCTGTTTGCGCTCATACGTCTTGTACTCATCAAGACACCGTTCATCACGCTCGACGTATAGGCTTTCCCGAATAACCTTCACGAGAGTAGATATAATCATCGGCTTAGTGGAGATGTTGGTGTGGAAGCCATACTTGCGAGGCGCGCCCTCCTTGATGTCCTCTTCCGACTGTTTGCGAGCGTACAGGTTATCGTACACGTCCTTTATTTGGTTGAGTATAAACTGCGACTGGTCTCCATCGACAATGCGCTCCTTATCGTGTGTCTCCAGTGTGTTGCTCTCAATGACAAGCAGTGCGTTATCATAATACGCTGCAATCTGTGCCGCCTTCCATGCGAGCAGGTCGATGTCGATATGCCCGTACCACTGCGCCACGACGACCGGTTTGTCTCCGTCCATCATGTACAGTCGGTCGAAGACCACGATAACAGACCAGTCGGCCTTGTTAGAGCGTCCTCCAATATCCACCGTAACGAGATAACGGTGCCTTATAACCTCTTCGGGGTCAATGTCCGGCTTCTCCCATATCCAGAACAACCCTTGCTTATCCTCAGAGAAGCGCACATGTCTGAGTGCCTCCGGTCCCTCATCTTTATCCCCATAGACATCTCCTATAAACTTAGGCGGACGGCACCCTGCTTTGAGCTTATCGACGAGAGCCTCATCAAAGACGTGTGAGCCAGAGTTGACGAATGCCTCAATGTCGTCGGACGGATACTCCGAAGCCATGACGCTGTGCGAGTTTTTTCCCGACCTCTCGACGACATACCAGTGAATAGCCTCCAGTGTAGCCCCATACGTCCACAACTTCCACAAGTACGCTCCACATTCCTCCCGGTCGGACATTACGTTGTGGTTGTTTCTATTTTCCCACAGGCTTATGGCGAAGTCAGCCCGCTCATCGTCTGATGCGAATGGCAGCGTGTAGATGTCGATGTCATACCACGCGATGAAAAGCGCCTTGAACATTGAACGTCCAGCCTTTGCCGCGTCGTACTCACGCTGAAAGAAGTTCCCCGTACCGTTAGCCGTTGACTCATATACCACCATTGTGTATGGTCGATATACCATACCCGAGCATGCCGAGCGCACAATGTCCTCCGGCTTCTTTCCGTCGGTAGTTTTCCATAGTCCCACCTCAGAGAGGTGTACAAGGTTGTAATCGCCACCACGACATGAGTCAGGTCTTTCCGCCGTACCAATCTTAATCTTGCAGTTGCGTTGCGGCACACGCTTTATAGCTCCCGATTTTCCGACCCCAACGAATGTTTCTTCGTTGTCGTTGTACTTCTCTCCGAGCTTGTGCAGCATTTCGACAGGATATGAAGCCATCATACGGTTGAACATATCCATAATCTCATCCGAGCCCATTCCCTGATGCGCTATGATGAGCGAGTTGAGCCCGACCCTTAGCACGAGCTGCAACCAAGCCATGTATAGCTGTATTGTCGTTGAGCCACCCCATTGCCGTGCTTTGAGCAGAATAAGCCGTATCGGCATGTTGTGCGTGCGCATACCCTCCAGTACCTCCACGAGCTTTCTCTGCGGACGCGTGAGCCTGAAGAGCACGTCTGGCCCTCCACCTTTGTTTTTGATATAAACGAACATAGACGCCCAGAAGGGGAAGTCGTGCTTGCACCTTATTCTGACGAACTGCTCCACGACCTTGTGCACGTCTTCCTCTGTAGGGTTGTCAATGTTCATTTCCTCCGCGAGGAACGTTCCGATAGAGCCGCACTTGACAATCTGCCTTACGAGCGGCACCCTCATCATATCCTTTGGGAGCCATTGTTCCTTTATCGAGAAGTCGCTGATAACAGCCCTGACGCGTCTTCCCACACTTCCTTGCCCCGTGACAGGATTGAATACGGCATGAATAACCGCTTGCCTATGCTCATTCTCTTTTAGAATGGCCTGAGCCTCAGTCTTCGCAATTTTTTCCTTTTCCATTCTTCACGGTTCTTACAGATTATACACTTTGCAGTATTTGCACTGATATAGAATTTCGGTGCTGGCTGCACCACAACCTCCTTGCAACATTCAAGGACAGTCATCCCCGGCGTATTCTTTCTCATCTTCACAACCCGTCGGTAAATCTCCTGAAACATCTCCCGCTTTAGCGGCCTCATGTTCCTATAGTTTTTTGTCCGTTTGTCAATCATTGCCGACACGACAATCGCCGCCCTGATGTCAGAGACATAGAAGCGTGGCGCAGGCTGACATGCAAGGAACTCGTAACACTCAGGCATACGTATGTATGCACACGATGAAATATAATCGTCGTATACCTGCATGAGGTCAGCAATTCTCTCCTCAGCGCATTCCATGATAGAGCCGAAATGCTTCATTTTTATCCTTATGTTGCTGAAAGTGGATTATTTGCACAAAGGTAATAAATCTTTTTGTATAAAGATAAACTTGCACTCCGAAATTTAAGCGTTATTTTTGTGCAAATAAAATTGGCATTGTCCGCATTATTGCGGCTTACCCATAAAAACTACTGTAAATATGGCAAACGACAACAAAGGTGGTGGCGTATCAGCACCTCCGACAAAGAGCAGGCGTGACACGGCCCTTGAACGTCTGAAGGCACGCTATCCGGACAAGAGCTTTGACGATGACGAGTCGATGTACGGTCAGATGCTTGACGACTACGACGCAGGAGCGCAGGAGCTTAACGGCTACAAGGAGCGAGAGAAAGCCTTCTCCGACCTTTTCACGAGCGACCCACGCAGCGCAAAGTTCCTCACCGACTGGAAGAACGGCAGGAACCCTGCTGTGGCACTGGTAGAGATGTTCGGTGACGACTTCGTAGATGAGCTTAAAGACCCCGACAAGCAGGCGGAGCTTGCTCAGGCGAGCAAGGACTTTGCCGAGCGTGTGGCAAAGGAGAAGGAGTATGACGAAGAATACACCAAGAATATCGATGCGAGCCGCCAGATGATAGAGCAGCTTCAGCAAGAGGAAGGTCTATCTGACGACGACATCGACCGTGCAATGGAGTTCCTTGTCGGTATCATGAAGGACGGCATTCTTGGTAAGTTCAGCAAGGAGAGCGTACTGATGGCACTGAACGCCTTGGACCACGATGCTGATGTAGCCGCTGCCGAGGAAGAGGGCAAGGTAGCCGGCCGCAACACCAAGATACAGGAGAAGCTGAGGCAGCGCAGCAAAGGCGACGGTACAGCGAACCTTGCAGGCAAGAATGGCTCAGGCACCAAGCAGCAGACACGTCGGCCGAGCATCTTCACACTGGCAGAAGAGGCGCAGACATAACAGCAGCCGTGGCAGAGCCCCGGCATACAGAACGGCAAGAGTTATGATAGAAGTGAAAGTTATAGAGCCAAAGAAAAACCTCCTTTCAAAAGGCACGGCGGGTATGCGCTGTCACGCTGGTGGACAGTGTGCGACAGTAAGCGCCATTGCCGGTGCCTCTGGAGGGATAGGCAATGGCAGACTTGTAGAAACGAGTATAGGTTAGAAAAATCATCATTAAAACATTAACGACAATGGCAGAACAATCAGCACAGGTATCCACCGGCGGTGCACAGGCCACCTCCGGCAGCGCAGGACTAAAGACTCAGGTAGGTGGAGCCTCCACCTCCGTGAGTGCAGCCGCAGAGGCAACTGGAGGCATTGCCCCCGGTAATTTCGTTGAGACAGACATCGACGACGAACTATTCAAGTTTAACAGTGACGACACCCCGCTTATGCAGCTCATGCTGAGGGCGAAGAAAGTCAAGGCCACCTCGCCAAAAGTAGAACACTACATGATTGACGAGGCTAAGAGCAGCGTTACCACCGTCAAGGCTGTTGAAGCCGGTACTACCATGCAGGTAGTGCTTCCCCTTGGCAGTGAAGACCAGCCCATCATCCATGCCTATGACACCCTCCGTGTGCGTGGCGTGAACGGTTATTCAGAGGCAGGCATTGAGCAGCCGGGCAAAGACCTTATGTTGTGGGTTGTTGGCAAGGACACCACGACCGGCAACCCCGTTGTTAGAGCCGTCAACGGCACCAAGGACAGTGCCGAAAACCTTTACAGCAAGGTTCCTGCCATCCCCTCAGGAACGGTCATTGACCTTTTGGGCAATGCCATGTACGAAACTCAGAAGGTTGTACCTCCAAGTCTTGTCTTGCCGAAGCCAACCATCATTCAGTTGCAGAAGCGCGGCATGACACAGATAGTGAGCGATTACTTCGACGCTCAGAAGAAGCGCATCCCATTCACCAAGGCCGTAGTTGCCGAGGCAATGATTACCGACTTCAAGCGCAAGGGCAACCGCACGCTATGGGTGAGCCGCAACGGTCACTTCGTTGTTGACACCGAGAAGGTAGGCACACAGGACGTGTACACCACCGAGGGTATCCGCTGGCAGTTCAAGAAGGAGCTCCAGCATACCGGCAAGTGGACTTACGAGCAGTTTGTAGGTTTAGCCAAGATGTTCTTCACTGGCGAGGACGTACCTAACACCTGTCTTGCCCTTTGCGGTAAGAACTTCTTGGAGAATATCCAGTGCATCGACTTCTCCAAGCACCCCGAGGTACAGATTAGCGTGCAGACGAACAAGCTTGGCTGGAAGGTTACCAATATCCACACCGTATTTGGCGACTTGCAGTTCAAGCGTGAGCCGACCCTTGACCGATTAGGCTATTCTAACTCCGCCGGTCTCTTAGGTGATAACCGCCTTGTCCACTATGTTTATCGTCCTGAGAGCAGCGACACCGAGAAGATTGAGGGCGAAGAGGCAAGCCGCGAGAGCGTAATTGCTTGGGACGGTCTTGGTCTGAAAGGCACCTGCCACATCTGGATTGACGGTGAGGGCGAGGGTGCTAACGCAGACAGCACCACATTTGTCATGTGGGACAGCGCAGAGGCACCAGCCACTACGCAGGGCACCAAGAGCCCCGTTTATTACCTCATGCAGGACTGCAAGGGTATCTCCGCCAGTGCAACCCTTGGCGAGCTGTGGTACTACGACGGCAGGGCATGGGCAGAGTACACCGGCGAGATTATCGTGTAAGCTGAGAGCCACTGCAAAGCAGCGGCATACAGAACGCAAAGAACCATTAACGAGGCTGACGGGCAAAGAAGCCTGTCAGCCTTTCATAAAAACAAGCAACGAAAGATGGCAACTAAAAAGAAGATAAAGACATACGGAGTTCGTGGTCTTATGGAATGGGTATGCAATATCCCCGTTGGCAAGTCCCACATACGCATCGAGTTTACCGGCGGCATACTGACAAGCTACGGCAACACCCCTGCGAAGTACGTTACCAAGGACCTCTTGCAGCAGACAATCATCGAGCACAGTGAGTTTTTCAAGAAAAAGCGCATTGTCCTCCTTAGCGTTGTTGACACTGACGAGGACGAGGACAAACTGCCCAAGAGTTCCGAGGCGCCCAAGTCGGCAGAGAGCACAGAGGCACCTAAGCCAGCCTCGGAAGCCAAGAGCGCGCCTTCCAATGCAGTGGCAGCATCAAGCGATGATAACGTCAGTGAAGCAGATACCGCAGAAGCAGCACCTGAGGAAGCCACCGATGAGGACGACAGTGACACCTCCACCGATGATGGCACATTGAATGGCAAAGCAGACACCGACGGCGAGCGCACCCCAGACGGCAAGCTCATCGTAAAGGTAACGAGCCTTGACGATGCAAAAAGCTATCTCAACGAGAAGTGCGGGATAGCTGTGAGAGAGCTTCGCAGCCGAGCAAAGATTGTTGAAGCCGCAGAGTCGAACGGTGTGTTTTTTGAAGGCATTTAATAAAATGACATGAACGACTTTTGGCATGATATATCAATTAACCACACTCATGCGGGAAGTGCGTATTGTCATGGACAAAAACATGACCAGTACCGCATTGCGCGGTCTTGGTGATGTAGATACGCTCAGCGTTGACGACATCATCAAGAGCCGTATCGTTGACGCAGCGAAGCGAGTAGAGCTCCAAGCCCCACTCCATTATCTTGAGAACGGTCACAATTTTGGTGACAACATCTATTGGGAGCAAGGGAAAGCCCGTGCAGGTTGCGGCTGGACGTTGCTCCCAACTGATTTTATGCGGTTGATGGTCTTCCAGATGAGCGATTGGAAGCGTCCCGTTTTTCAGGCTATCTCCCCGACAGACGAGGAATACGCCCTACAGTGGAGCCAGTTTAGCGGTATCCGTGGCAATACCGAATTTCCTGTGTGCGCCATCAGTGTTCGCCCAGAGGGAAGGGTATTGGAATTTTTCTCCTGCAAGGACAATACCGCCGAGATTGTCAAGGCAGTCTATCTTCCCGAGCCAGCGATAGACAGCGACGAAGGCATAGACATCTGTGAGCGATGCCACGATGCCATTGTGTATATGATAGCTTCCCTTTCTTTCTATGTGTTAGGCGAGAAGGAGCAGGGTGACGCAATGGCACAACTTAGCCAGAACTTAATACAATAACGATATGAGCAGTATACCAACAAAACAGATAGACGGCGACGTTAGCGTAGGCCGTAATGTGAATGTCGGCGGCAAGGCAGACATCAAAGGCAGTGTATCGGTCGGTCACAACCTGAAGGTAGATGGCTGGCTTGACGCGAAGAACATCAAGGGCGCGAATAAGGGCGTGTTCACCGACATCACCAAGTTGCGCGAGACCTATCCTGACGGCACATTGCCTGACGGAAGCTGGGCCATTGTGGGAGGCACGTTGCCCGGCGAGCTATGGTACGTTAACGGCGGCTCATGGGTGGACAGCGGCAAGACGGCCGGCAGTGTTACTGTTGACGTCGAGCAGTATTTGGAAGAAGTACAGACGATGAGCGGCGACATCGACACGATGAAGACCGACATCAGCAACATTCAGAAGAAGAATGACACACAGGACACCAATATCTCCACAGCCCAGAACGGCGTTACCGCCAATACCGGATTAATCAGCAAACTGTCAACCGACCTCAGCGCTGAGACCAGCGAGCGTAAGCAGGCAGACACAACCCTGCAAAAGAACATTGACGCAGAGTCTCAGACCCGTAACAGTGCAGACAATACTCTTGACGGCAAGATAAGTGCAGAGGCTACCGCACGCAGCAATGCCGACGCGGACTTGCAGAAGACCTTGCAGGGCAACATCGACGCACTGGCGCAAGCCGGTTATCGGTTTATGGGCATTGCCACAGAAGAAACCAATCCCGGCAAACCAACACAGAAATTGTTCTATATTGCCACGAAAGCAGGTACGTACACCAACTTCGGCACCGGTATTTTTGAAACAACCAACGAAGGTGATGCTTCTATCGCCAAGGAAGAAAAGATTTCGGTTTCCGAAGGAGAGGTGACTTTCCTGCTATATAATGGCTACACTGCTTCAGCAGTCAAAGGTTGGGTAAAGATAACTCTTGACCTTACGGACGCAGTTGTGAAAAGCGTCAATGAGCGGTTAAGAGGTATCGAAGATGGCGTTGCTCCACTGGGCTCTGACGGTATTGTCCCGGACAGCTATCTTCCAACTATTAATCCCGATGTGGTATGGATAGATACTTGGCTAAAGAGTGGGGACAACGTACCAGCTGCAGGGACTGGCAGTAACTGCTATTATAACGAGGACACTTGTAAGTTATACCATTCGAAGGTTACGAGTGAAAGCAATACTCCTAATACGACATGGGAATGGGAAGAAGAAGCCCTAAGCCCTAAAGTTATCTATGTAGATAAGTCCAACAACCTGTCTTACCGCTATGACACCACCAAGAGCAAGCTTGTAGCCATCAGCAGCAATTCGAGCGGTGGTGCTTACAATCCGAGTGCAGAGGACGGCCGCGTGTATGTGCTTTGCGACACCAACGACACGAGCAACTCCGCCGTTCACGTGGCAAAGCGTAACGGTCAGGCCAAGTTGGGCTTGCTGCTTACGTTTGCGTTGAAGAAAGGCACATGGAAGACCTATCAGTATGTTGGCAGCAACACCGAGGACGAGAACTGGTATGACACCGACAACTGGAAGGACTTCGGCAGTATGGTGCAGGGCTCAGAGGCCGTTATAGACCTTGACACCATTGTTCCCCTTCCAACGGGCTACTATACCCTTGGCACAGCCCTCAACGCCCTTAAGACCTATCAGGAGAGTACCGGCGTGAGTTATCAGAAACGCGGTCTGATTATCAGCTACTCCACGGAGGCTAACAAGGTTGAGACGAAGCAGTATCAGGGCGACAGCGCACTGACCGATGATTTTTGGATTGCCGACCTATGGCAGGACTTTGGCGGCGGCACAAAAGTGAAAACCAGCGACACGATGGAGGACGGCGGTCAGGACGCATTCTCCACGGGCGGAGCTTACAAGGCAGTGCCCACTGAGATAGAAGCCGAGGAAAGCGAGGGCAGCGTGGCTTTGCGGCTGAAAAGCAAGGGCGGCGACGTACTCTCAGAGACCCAGTTTGCCGTAGGCACTGGCAGCGGCAGCACCGGCGGCACGACCGTAGCCATCAACTTTGAGGACGACCCCTTCTATGTACGTGCAGGCGGCACCGCCATCTTGAAGGCAGCCATACGAAGCGTAACACAGCTTGCCGACGGCTCCGCGCAGGACAACAAGATAGCCAGTGTCGTGTTCACGAACCGGACGACGAAGACAGTTGTTGCGAGCTTCAAGCCCAATCAGGCGAGCAGCTCATCGCTGAAAGCCTTCAACTTCGAGTTTGACCTGTCGAGCATAGCCGTCAATGCCGGTAGCACGGAGCTGCAAGCCGTGGCCACGGACGCTACTGGCAAGACCGCCACGCGGAATGTGGAGATGATCGCCGTTGACGTTACCGTTGAGAGCAGTCAGACGCTGAACTACACCAAGGACACGAGTTTGCAGGTAGGCGGGCAGAAGGTGAGCATTCCGATGTACCGTTTCCCGCACAACGCCAGTGACAAGGGCATACAGACGAAGATAGAGATATACAAGAGCGGCGCATGGGAAACTTTGGAGAACGTGCTTGTAAAGGACACCTATACCCATAACGTCACTGTGGACCCCACGGGCATGGGTCATGGTGCCTATCCGCTGAGGATACAGGGCACCGATGTCGCGTCGGGGCTTACGGGCAATGTGCTTCACACCGCCGTGATGGTGATAGAGCAGCGCGAGAGTGTGAGCGACTATAACAAGCCCATTGTCGTTGCACGCTGGTATGACGACAATGATGGAAAGGTGAAGCTGTTCCAGACTGTCAGCTTTGACGTGGCGTGCTATCAGCGGAACAATGCCAACCCGACGGTAGAGGTGAGCGTTACGGACGTAACGAAGAAGACCACCGAGAGCATTGCCAGCAAGACCATGAACAGAAGCAGCTACTACACGATAGAGAAGCGCATTGTGGGCTACAGTGACGGCGACGAGCTGAGCTTTGACGCTGCCGCACAGCAGCAGCCTACGGAACAGGGCGGCACTGCTACGGCTGTCGGGCTGGTGGAGAAGCCGACGTTTGACATCAACGGAAGCCTGCTGAGTATCGCCGAGACCGAGGGAGCCTACTACAAGATAAGCCTTGCCGGACGCAGCAACAGCGACACCGACAAGACCATCAAGACCACGGCCAGCGACGGCAGCGCGGTAGGCATCAACGTGCACGGTTCAAACTACTCTACCAACGGCTTTGTCGCCGACAACTTCGGCACGGAGCAGTCAGAGGGCCGCATGGCACTGCGCGTGGCCGAGAACGTTACCGCCGAGTGTACCGACAAACCGTTTGCGAGCAACGCCATCCCCACCAACGGCATGGCATTGAGCCTGACGTTTATGGTGAAGAATATCGCCAAGCGCGACGCACAAATTATCAAGTGCATGAGTGACAAACTTGGTTTTGTGCTGACGGGTGAGAAGTTTATCGTGAGCACCAACGGCGACAGTGCGGACGCACTGAAGAACGTTCAGAGCACGGCAGCAACCAGCTACCTTGACGGTGTAGTGTACCGCATCGACCTTGTGATAGAGCCGCAGGCGAGAGCCCCCTACTCAGGCATTATGCTGTGCAAGGTGTTCCAGAACGGTGACGAGAGCGCCTGTGTGCCTATAGACACCAGCAACGGTTTCCCGACCTTTGACGACACCATCCACTTCGACGGCACGGACGCAGACCTCTATCTGTACGAGATAACGAGGTGGAACAGCTACTACGACTTCATTCAGGCGTTCAACAACTACATCGTTAACCTCACCGACACGCAAGCCATGCTGACGGAGTATGAGCAGAACAATGTAATGACGGACGTAACGGCAGAAGGCACTACGAAGCCCCATCCTGCCATGCAGAAGCTGCTTGACAGGGGCATCATGGTTTGCGTGATGACAAGGACGAGTGACAAGAACCTGAGCAATGACGGCAGCCCGGTAACGGACAGCAAGATATACTATCCCGACTACATAGAGTCGTTGAAGGACAAGAAGACCAGCGTACTGGAAGACTGGTATCTGTACTTCCCCGACCGTCCGTGGTCGAACTGCAAGGTAGAGGCCGTCCCGGTGACGAACCAAGGCACATCGACGCTGGCTTACGCCATCAAGAATAAGAAGGCGAAGTTCAAGAAGTCGAAGAAGATAACCCTTCTGTACACCCGCGAGCAGATTAGCGAGATGTACAACGGCGATGAGACTATCCTTGCCAAGTATGACGACGCTGCCAAACTTGCGAAGAAAAAGAAGATACGCATCAAGGAAGGCAGCACACCCATCAACACCATCACGGTGAAGGTAGACTACTCCGACTCAGCCGGTGCGAACAACTGTGCCCTTATGGAGCAGATGAACGACACCCAGATGGCCCTTGGTACTGACTATATCACCCCGTCGCAGCGTTACAATACCAACAAGAGCGAAGAGCTTCACAGCAGCATTGACGGTGTGACGTGCGCATTGTTCCGCACCGACTACCGTATAGGTCAGGACAAAGGCGCGGAAGCCGCCACGTTGCCTGAGAACGCCTATTTCCACTCTAAGGGCAACTTCAACGCCGACAAAGGCAACCCGCACTTTTTCGGTTTCGAGGACGTAGAGGGTTATAACCTTGGCTGCGTGAACTACGGTGACTTCAAGGAAATTGTTACCCCTCGCGGCACCGACATCGACGACTACAAAGCAACAGTGCTGAGCAATCCGGACAGCCTCGTTCCGGGCACGCTGTACATGCTCAGCGAGTTCTGCGGTCCGAAGACCCGTTTCCTTGAGAACGACGGTACGGGCAGCATGACCGAGATAGACGCTGTAGCCGTTGACGACGAGCGCATCCTTGACAAGACCCTTGCCGAGGTGCAGGCCGACAACGTGAGCAATTACGACTGGGGCGAAGCCTACAAGACGAGCGACGGGAAGTTTGTGCAGTACAAGGGCGGCAAGTGGAAGGACACCACTGGCAGCATGACCTTTGACAGTGCCACACAGAAATGGAGCATCGTTGGCAGGGTTCTGAACCCTGTGGAGTGCTACGAGTACCGACAGTACCAAGAGTTCTGCTGGCAGCAGGGCGTGAACAGTGTTGACGACATGCTGAAGACGCTTCACACCGATGATGGCGACGTACCTATTTGGAGCACGTACTATGAGATGCGTTATCCTGACGACGACGATTTGAACGCCCTCTATGCGTCTGGGCAGAAAGTGCCATACCAGCTGTACAGAGAGCTGGCCTTCTGCCAGCAGTGCAACCAGAACCTCACCGAGGACGCTACGCAGAACGCCGCGAAGAAAGCCGACGGCAGCGAGGCAATCTTCAACGGAGCCGGAGCAAGCACTACCATCACCCTTGACGGCAAGAGCGTAGCGGGAACGAAGGAGAACCGCCTGAAGAAATGGCAGCACGAGATGCACAACTACTTCTCCCCCCAATCAACGAACTGCTATATCGTAGCGAGCGACTATAAAGCCACCGTTGACCAGAGAGCCAAAAATATGATGGCAACTGTGTATTTGGAGGCAGACGGGAAGATGCGTTTCTACTTCAACCACTGGTATGACGGTGACTCGTGCGATGAGGCTGACAACGACTGCTACCTCACCATACCTTGGGACATGGACGGCGCGACGAGCCACCTGTATCAGGGTTGGGACGGCGTGATGTTCCAGCAGAGCTATGCGCTGTTTGCCAAAGGTGAGGGCGTATGGACGGACGACAGCGGCAAGAGCGTGCTGACCCTGCACGACACCGCAGCCGCCATGCGCGGCACTAAGACCAGCACCGGCCTTGACATCTTCAGCGCCGACGGCTGCTACAGATACTGGATGACGAACCGCATACTGAAATGGCCGAAGGTTGTTTCCAGTTTCGACGGCGAGCGCAAGTATATCGAGACCGCCACAGCCGCCGACAACCACTACCCGGCACTGCACGGGCTGCGCCTTGACAGTCTGCCCGCCTTCCAGCGCAAGCGTTTCGCCTACCGGGACGGCTACTTCCAGACCGGCGACCTCTTTAAGAAGTTCTTCAAAGCCCGTATGATGGGACCTATCAAGGTGAAGATAACAGCCGCGCAGGACGGCTACTTCGGCATGGGCGTGGACTCTACGAGCTCCGCCAAGCATGCCTGCTATCTGAAAGCCGGAGAGAGCTACACCTTTAGCGACGCAGCCGCCGGAGAAGGCGGCAAGCTGATATACATCTTCGGCGCAGACAAGATAGGCGCCCTTGACCTCAGCGGCTGCACGCCCAAGAACTCGAACTGGATGATAGCCGACTGCACGCTGCTTAGAAAGCTCATTATCGGCGGTACGGACTACACGCCTGCCTACACCACCGACATACTGAGCGCACTGAGCCTTGGGCAGATGCCCTTCTTGGAAGAGATAGACATCAGGAACACCAAGATACTGACGCTGAATGCCAGCGGGTGTCCCCGCCTGAAGAGCGTGCTGGCGGAGGGCAGCTTGCTCAAGACGTTCAACGTAGCCGAGGCGAGCCCGATAGAGACCCTGCACCTTCCGGGCAGCATGACCGACCTGAAGTTTGTGAACCTTCCCAAGCTCAGCTACGTGAAGGGCGGCGGCATGACGATAGAGGGCTTTAGCAACGTCAAGACACTTACAGTGAACGGTTGTCCGAACATCGACGGAGTATCACTCCTGACGGATGTTGTGAACGGCGGAGAGACGCTTACAGGCGTGAGCATAGCCGGTATCAGGACCATCGGCGAGGCAAGCGTGCTGCAATCGCTGAAATCAGCCGGAACCATCGGCCTGAACTCAGAGGACAAGACCGTGTGCGACGGTCTGAGCGGTCAGTGGACGATGAAGAAGTACACCGACGAGAACGTTATCAGCGACTTGCAGGGCTACTTTGTGAACCTCACCATACGTCAGCAGTTGTACACCGACTATGTAATCTTCGACAACACGAAGTCGCAGAAGAGCATCTACAACACGGACAACGGCACCGGCTATGTGGACGAGAACACCTACACCACCTACAAGCCGAGTGGACACATATTGAATATCCGCAAGAGATGCAAGGGCGTGAGAGGCACCTACAACAGCGAGACACACAAGATGCACATGGATCTGCTGAGCGACAGCAACTACACGAAGCTTGCCGACGGCGTTACGGACAGCGACATCAAAGACTCACTTGGCAAGATGTATGACTTCTTCCAGTTCATACCCCACTACTGGTACAAGGGCGTGAACGACTACAAGACTCAGAAGAAGCACATACTGCTGAACACGTGGAAGAACATGCCGGAGAGCACTGCCAGCAAGACCACACAACCCAAGCTCTCCGAGTGTCTTTACAAGGACACCTACGGACTGATGGACGCAAATGTCAGTGTTGGCAATGTGCTTGGCGACGACTGCTTCGGCGTGCTGACAGCGTGCGCGACGTACAGAATGGACGTAGAGGGCATGAGACAGGTAAGGTATATAGGTCTAAACAATGCCACGGTCTGCTCTGTGTTCACCGACGCAGATAGCAAGATACTGCAGAAGGATGTGTTCTCTGTCAGCGGTATAGCAGAGAGTCCGTTGGACTTCTCAAACGAGCGCGGCGACTATCTGTTCCGGGACGTTCCGACGACGGCAAAGTATTTCTACTTCACGTGTCTGCGCAACCTTGACGATGAGAGCCACATGATACTCTCCACGGACAGCACCGACCTTGAAGCGATAGAGCCCGGCTGGGTAGAACACAAGGCAGGGCTTATCGGTCTGAAGACTATGACGACCGACGACCTTGGCTATGCCCGTAGTATCAGCGGGCGCACGACGCGACGCGGCGACGGCACAGCTGTCACCAGTACGGAATGGAACTACGATGCCGACGGCAACCCGACGAACATGCCTGTGAGTACCCCGCACTACACCTATCAGGACATGCTGAACCTGTGCCGGTATCGTGGTAAGGGCTATCATGGCATCAGCTACGAGCAGAGCAAGGACATGGCTATCCTGAGCCTTTGCTGGTGCGGACAGAAGGACGACCAGAGCTATTACGGTTTCGGCTGTAATGCCAGTTACACCACCGGACAGCGTGACAATATGGGCAACTCGGACACGAAAGGCGCGAGCAATACTCCCAACCTTGTATGGGGTTTGGAAGGATTTATTGCATGTACGTATGAAGTTATGGATTATATTGGCATGAATATACCTAACTTTAAGGCGTGGAAAGCTGCGAAGCGTACTGACGGCAATATGGGCGACGTTACCAACGGTCTGATGCACATCTATGATGAGTACACCGATACGGAGCGCACCGTGCAGGCCATCACCACCAACGGACTGTGCATTTCACGCATCGTGCTTGGCAGACACTGCGACGTTATAGCAAGCTCAGGCTACAGCAACCGCAAATGGGACACCTGCTATTGTGCCGTATTCTGGTACTCAGATGCCAAAGGGCGCTGTGTCGGCCGTTCGTACCACTATACGCATACGGACGGCGGTCTCGTTTATGCGGGCGCGGACAACTGTTCTGCGTACTCGGACACGAACTACGGGGTGCGCCTTGCCTTCACGGGAGAGCTGGAGAACGAAAGCGAAATCGACCCCACGCAGAGCGAGGCGTCTTGAATTTGAATGTGAAGAAATGTGAAAAATAAAACAAATGAAAATGAAGAAACGAAGATCGCCGCCTTAGCGCGGCAAGAGATATGGGCCGCTGCTCAGCAGCGGCGTACTGGACAGCGGGCGTAGATAGGCGAATAAGCGATAATAAATACAGAGATATGGAAAAAGGATTTGAGAAGATTTACGGTATCACGGAGCGCCGGGACGAGGTTGTCCGGAGGGGTTCGGAGTGGTATCTGTACTGGGGTCAGGGCAAGGACGCTCAGGGCGACTATGTATGCCGTAAGGTGTACGACCACAAGCCCGACGAAGACGAGCTGAAAACGGACATCACCGACCTGATTAATGCCACCGTTGACGCAAAGATACTGAGCGGCTACGAGTGGAGCGGTCACAAGGTATGGTTGAGCAGCGAGAACCAGTTCAACTACAAGGCTGTGTATGACTTGGCCTGCAAGGACAGCAGCGTGCTTCCTGTTAAGTTCAAGCTGAGCGACAGCACCGAGGGCAAAGCAGTGTATTACACCTTTGAGGCACTGGAAGAGCTGACGAGCTTTTACCGTGGTGCCATCAAGTTTATCAACGAGAGCGTGAACGAGGGCTGGGCGGAGAAGGACGGCATTGACGCCAAGAAACTACTGGAGGGCGCGGAATGAAGAAGTTGAGAGGAATGCTATGGAAGCCGGGCGTGAACGGTCTTGGAATAGGGCCGAAGTGGCTTAGACGGCTGTTGCCCTATCGCAATCGCTTTCATGAGGCAGCACTGCATCATGATGTCAGATATGACAAGCGAGGCGGTAGCAAGGACCGATGCAAGTACGACATAGCGTTTTTGGAGGATATGGTTTATTACAGTTCATCGACGCTTCAAGTGAGTGTGGCGGTGGCGTATTACTATGCCGTGAGAGTGTTCGGGTGGTTGTTTTACAGATATAACAGATGAGGCCATGGGCGAGATTAAAGGTATACTGATAGCGACATGGGCAGTGTTGATGAGCTGCCTGATGCCAATAGGCGACTTCATTGTTGCGATGATCATGCTTTTCTGCCTTAACTTCTGCTTCGGATTGATGGCAGACATCGTGAACGGTGGAAAGTGGGAACGTAAGAAGGCACTTCAGTTCTTTGGGCAGAGCACCGTGTTCTTTGTACTGATGTTTGCCGTGTTAGGTATAGGAGACAAGCTTCACGCTCACACGGATGCCGTAAACGGAGTGAAATATCTGTGCTGGGTAGCTGTTTGGTTTTTCGGCGTGAATATCTCAAGGAACTGGATGAACATTACCCCCAAGAAGAGCGTTTGGCACCGGATAGCATACTTCATATACTATGTGCTGAGCGTACAGTTTGTAGAGAAGATACCGTTTTTGAAGCGGTTTATAACGGAGAAAGAACAGGAAAAGATTGACGAAAATATAGAGTAAACTATGAGAAAGATTAATGAGATTATCGTGCATTGCACAGCAACGCCGGAGGGTAAAGACTTTACCGTTGAGGACATTACTCGCTGGCATAAGGCTAAAGGTTGGAAGTGTATTGGCTACCACTATGTTGTGTATAGAGACGGCAGCGTCCATGCAGGCAGACCGGTGAACGAAGTCGGCGCACACTGCTATGGACATAACCAGAACTCTATAGGCGTTGTCTATATTGGCGGTCTAACTGCTGACGGGAAGGCGGCAAAGGACACGAGGACGGGAGCGCAGAAAGAAGCACTTAGAAACTTACTGAAGAAGCTTGTTAAAGAGTACCATTTGCCGAAGGGCAGCATTCACGGACACCGTGACTTTGCAGCCAAGGCGTGTCCGAGTTTCGATGCAACTAAAGAATATGCAGGGATATAAGATGGGCGGCGGCTTGTAAGCCGCCGAACGGGACGGTGGACGGGATAGAGACACTAATAGACACTAACGGACACTAATAGACGTAATAAATATGATAGATTTTGATAGATTAAAAGGGTGGCTGCTGGGCTTGATAGCTTGCGCAATCATCACACTGCTTGTAGGGTGCAGAACTACCAAGTATGTGCCGGTGGAGAATGTGCGGACGGAGTATAAGGACAGGGTTGTTACGGTGCATGACACGGTGCGGGACTCTGTGCGGACGTTTAATAATGTGTATAGGCATGACAGCATGGCCGTGATGATGAGGGGGGACACGGTGTTTGTGGACAGATGGCACACGCTGCGGCTTATCAAATGGGAGAAGGCTACGCATATGAGTAACACCGTGGCCGGAGACAGTGCTTTGTCGGTGAGGGTGGACAGCGTGCGGGTGCCTTACCCGGTGGAGCGGAAGCTGACGAAGTGGGAACGGGTGAAGATGGACTTCGGTACGGCGGCGATAGTGATAGCAACCTTAGCTATTATGGCAGGGATAGTGTTTGCAGTGTGGTGGATAAGGAAGCGGATAAGAGGGGACTTGCGATAGGACGGCATGGCGTATAAAGATAAACGAGTGGGAGATTAATCATTTGTTAAATTTGCGATATGATAAAGATAACGCTAAGAGCAGTGAAGTCGGACGTGCTGAACGAGGTGGCACGGACGACAGCCTACGAGGGCAAGAAAGCCAGCGATGAGGGCGCGTATGAACGCATCTTCACCACGGAAGAGGACCGGAGCATGCTGCAACGGTTCTGGGACGAGGCGGCAAGTGCCATCACGGAGAGCATGAAAAGGTTTGTTACCTCAGTGAATGACAGCTATACTGAAAGCGTGACAGAGGACGGCAAGACCGAGACGGAGACGGTACCGGCATACGTTGCCGACTTGGAGTTGAGCAACAGCTATGACACGGCCCTGACCCCATCAGTTGAGAAAAGCCTTTTCAGCTACTTTGTGAATGCCATCGTAAGCAAGTGGAACAACTTCGTGAAGAAAGACGGTGTGGAACGCTACGAGAGTGAGGCGGGTGACAAAATGACTGATATTATGTCTAAGCTGTACTACAAGAAGAAGCCCACGAGGATAAGATTAGGGCATTGACGAGGCAGCGGACAACGATAAATCATAAAAAACAGATATAACAATGGCAAAGAAAACGATAACCCTGACGCTGTTTGTCAGTGAGCTGGTGTATGACATCCAGAACAAGACCTACCTGACTGGCCGGAGCCGCAGGACTGGCACCAATCATGAAGAGGTTGCGAACATGCAAGCCAACGACGATGATGAGAACTCCAATCAGATTTTGCGCTCTATCCAGAACGCTTTTGGCATGTTGAAAACGAAGCTTGCGGAATGGCTCAACGACGACGGTACGACATCGTCGGACGAGCTTATGGCTGTTACCGAGCCGAAAATGGAGTATTTCAAGGCGACTGTCGACGGCACAGGCGTACGCTGGTCGCCCACCACTGACGCATCAGATAAGAGCGTGAGCAAGGGTATAGTTGGAAAACTCCCCACAGAAGGCGTATTGAGCAACGATGTGTATGCTGTTGTCAATGCTGGCAGCACATTGACGGTAGAGTTGAACATGCCGAGCAACTACAACAACTCGACCCGTGACTCCATCAGTTCAGCCCTTCACCAGTTTATCGTGAACACCGCGATAGGCGACTGGTTCACCATCACAGACAAGGCCGACGCATCTGACTACTTCACACTTGCGACGAACAACCTTGAAACCATCAGAGAAGCCGCCAACAAGCGCATCAGACCGCAGCGGCAGAGCGTGAGCTAAGAGAGGAAAGGAGAGGCTTATGTATGAATGCTGGGGCAAATGTACATGCAAGCGTAAGGACGGCAAGCTGAAGGTTACTCTTGAATTCTACATCAAGGAGCTACTCTACGACATTGCCAACATGGCATGGGTACAGGGTGATTTGATGGACGGCGTGGACTATAACCACATCAAGCACTTGGTTCAGGACGTTGTGGAGGACGGCAACCGTGACCGTGTGATGCGCATTGTGGACTTGGCTCACGCTGAGACTAACGAGATGCTTTATCCTTGGAGCCGTGAAGAGATAACGGACACTCCACTGAAGCTTAACGACGAGCCGAAGGCGGAAGACGTGCTTGCCATCAACCTGAATGTGCCGACAAACACGAGTCAAGGTACCATCAACCTGATACTGAAACTCGTACATGAGTGGATAGTTTGCCGTGTGCTTCAAGACTGGCTGAGCATTACCTATCCTGAGAGCTCCGCCGTGTGGGCGGCTAAGATAGAAGAACTCAAGGAGGCTATCAGGAACGCTAAGAACAGGAGCAACTGGATAACGAGACGGAAGATGTTCCCTTCATGGTAGGTTGCTGCCGGTGGGCAGCAGCCTACACGCCCCTTCCTATATATAAGATGAAAGCCGAGGTGCATCACGCATCCAGGCTTTCTAACGTTATAAACACTATGAATTACATAAAGTGAGAAAATAGTACCTTGCTTATGGGTGTAGCCGCTGCACAGCAGCGGCGAACCGAACCCAGCCAAGCACGCCGCCTTGTAAGGCGTCGCACGGAACGGAGCTACCGGCAGCGGCACACGGCCGCTTATTAGCGTGGCTGGTCGGTGAGGCGAGGGGTGAACTGTATGGAGGAGCCGTAGAGGCTGTCGCCCTCACGCAGTCGTCCAATGACCGCAATGCGGTAGTACTTGTATGGGGTTCCGGCAAAGCCACGTAGGTAGTGGTCGGCTGAGGACCATACGAGCTGCCAATGGTACATGTCTCGTGAGCCATATAAGACTTGCGCGACACTGCCCTTTGGGAATACTCCACGCTGTATGATGGTGTCAACGGTCTTCTGAATGTCTGGTGCTTCGAGCTTCAAAGGTCGTGTGATGAGCAGGAAGGCCTCAGCTGTCGTGGCATACTCAGAGAAGTTGACAAGACGGTGGTCGGCGTCCATGGCCATAGCGTCGGGATAGGAGTTGACGGTATGGCTCATCTTGTGGAGCATAACCATCATTCCCCACGCCTGCGAGCGCATGGAATAGACGTAGGCATAGTTGAAGTCCTGATTGAATACGATGATATGCTGGTGTGTGTAGTCGTAGGCAATGCGGCACCCGGCGAGGAATGCTCGGAACGGCTTAAGTGTGAAATCCGCCGACAGCTGCAAGTTGCCTTGTTTCTCATCGTCCGCGAGCCAGCCGTTGAACACGTTGATGATGTCGGCAGCGTGTGGCAGTGACGCCATGTCGAAAGGCGTCTCCGTATCGAGAATGTCGCTGAGGCACTCCGTAGATGAACCGGAAATGTGCATGATACCCCTGTCGGTCACGAAGACCACGGACGAGTCCATTTGCGTTATGGAGTCGGGATTGGTACAGACATCACGTGAGATAGGCTGCCGCGCCTTATAATAACCATCAGTCCCCACCTCCAAGGCCCAGATACCGTCGGTCGAGAAGCAATAGAGCGGGAATTGTCCGAACTGTCCCTGTGAGAGTGCACGCGCCGCTGAGCTTATGCCCACGATAGTGCCTGTGCCCACGGTGTTGATGCCCGCAAGCGGGAAGAAATAGGGGTCGTTTACAGCAGAAGTGTATATTTTGTTAGGCACGTCTATCATCATATCGTCGGCAGAAGAAGCCGCTGGCACACTCCCATTTTTTGTAGGGTTATCCCATCCGCTGAAGTAGAAAGCCCCGTTGAGAGCAGTGTGTGCCTCCATTGGCACCTCATAGACATTTGCGAAATAGTTCCATTCGACGATTACCGCTTTGTAGCAATTGACGTTAGGGTAATAGAGGAAGAGGAACGGCGTGTCGTATCCCATTTGGAAGCTCTCTCCCTGCACGAAGATGTCGCGTCCGTCCTGCTTGATGACAAAGAAAACGCCGAATGACCTTTTATCGTCAAACATTGTCGGTTCAGCATCTTTCCAGTTTGTTACATATCTGTCGGTATAGCAGAGCAGTGTCCCCATGTTGTAACCGTTGTAGAGCCGCTTTCTGATGTTGGCGATATTGAGTCTTGCGTTGTAAGCGAACGCATATTTAGCAATGATTGTGTCGTGGCTGTCGTAGTCGTCGGTCATTTGTTCCCTGTTGACGAGCGACTGGAGATAGTCTTTCTCGACGGGTATCAGTGTACGCTCAGACTTCAGTTCATCAATCTTTATGCTTTCGAGCAGGAAGAACTGTGAGCAAGACCTTATGTCCGCCTTGACGTCCTCCGCCGACCTTTTTGGAATGATGAGTCTTGCGTCGGAATATGTGAAGTTAGTGGGGTCGAACGTGAAGGCATACATCGACGAGAACGAGCGTTTCTGATAGCGTATTGGATATTTCGTAGTGTCAGCCATCTGATTTGTATGCTTGCAGACACAGTAGCAGTCGTTGTCGCTTACCTGAGAGAACTTTGTACACTGTCCGTTTTGGTCGTATGTGTAGATAGGCTTCGATATGAAGATGTCCACAGAGCGCACGATGTCCTTCCAGAGTTTGAGCTGTTCAATGCGTGCAGGCAGAATAACGGCATAGTCGAGGGAGTGTACTGCACAAATGACCCTGAGCGTTGCATCCGTGTATTTTCCCTTACCCGTGATGTGGGACCACGCCACCTGCGGTGCGAGGTCGGACGAGCATATCATCAGTACAGGTGCCGAGTGCATAGTCAGCGAACCGTCGAAGAGGCGGTAGGCGTATCTGACGAGGAAGGGGTAGATGAATTTCCCGGCATTGACCGATTTGTCGGCAATGAACTTATTGACCTTCGCAAGCACTTGTGATGTTATGCGCGTCTTATTTGAGTCGGAGAACTCATCCCATAGGTTTCCCTCGCTGATTGCGTCGAAAGAGATATTGAACTCGTCTGTCCGTACCATTTCCCCTTGCAGTCCGAAGGAGATAGGCAACTCCGGGAGGTGCGTTCCGAGATTGAGGTATCCTTCCGTCTCACCTTTCCACAGGATATAGTGCATGCCGTCTTCAGCGAGGACAACGAGCGTATTTCCGACGGCAGTTACCTGAAAGACCTTTTGTAAAGCAGGCAGTGCGTAGGTCTTTGTAGTATCTTTAGCGTTGATAGCCTTGATAGCCCCAGAGGAAGCCGTATAGACGATGTAGTGTGTGAAGTTAGTTGTCTTGTGAATATAGACCACATCCTCACCATCGGCGAGCGCGAGCACCACCTTTGGCGGGAAGACCGGCTGGAAGGTGCCGTTGTCGGGAATGCCGTTTAGAGACAGCGACAGGTCGCCGTCCGTGCAAGAATAATCGGACGGCTGCGCTGTGTATCCATTGTATTTTATATCCTTAATCATGGGCGTAAAGATAGCTGTTTGGCACGTGAAGAGAAGTTTAAGTATATACGGAGCTACTTTCTGTATGACGGATTGTCGAAGGGTATAGTGAACATCATCTCCCGCAGCCGGTCCTGAATGCGTTTGCCGTACCTCTTGCCGAGCTGTTGCGGATCCAAGTTGGTGGTGATGAAGGTTGGCAGCGAGCGTTCATATCGTTTCTCCAGAATATCAATGACCGGGTTGTAGATGTTGCCGTAGCTCTGGACCTCCAACGGTTCCTGCCCCATGTCCTCAATGACAAGGATAGGTTTCGCGGCAGTGGCGAATACCCCGTCACGTTCAGCATAGGCACAATCCATAGCGTCGGCGAAAGTGTAGTGGACATCGTCTTTATAAGTGCCATATCCCGGTTTGTAGTGTGTGAACGCCCCGAAGTCGTCTTGTAATAATTCGGTTGCAGCAGCGACAGCATGCATCATAGTCGTCTTTCCGTTGCCGCAGTCGCCACAAAGAATGAACCCACGCTTCACTCCACAAAGGTTATTCATCGCTTTTGCTACGTTCATGATGTTTGAAGTTGTGTAACCGTCCATGATACATTGACCTCCACGCGCCTGCACTTGTGCTTGGTAGGCGGCAGTTAGGAGACACGTACAGTCATCAACACTGTACCCCCATCTAAAGGGACGAATGATAGTCCGTCGTTTCAGCAGGCGGGACGTCAGTTCTTCTACGGAGAGCTTTTCTTTTGTCTGATTGTTCATTGTCTTGTTTTCTTTGTAATTGAATACGCAGCCACGATTTGAAATGTTGCTTGCAGTCGTTGAGGTTGTCGTGCTGTAGCCGTCCTGAGGTCTCACATTCGAGCCGGAAGACGGAGAAATAAGGTGTGAGCTGATTGGGCTGTAGGTGGAACATCATGCAGACGGACTCTATCCACGACTGGTCACGTGATATTTCAGCTATCTCACGATGCAGGGGCGGGACCTCGTTTGAGGCTTTGAGCCTCTGCAATGCAGCGGCATACTCAACCTTTCTGGGTTTCGGAGGGGATGCCGCAACGGTGTCGGGGCTTACGGTAGCTGCTACGGGTTGCGGCTTATGCTTGGCTGCATTGTAGTTGCCGACGGGAGCACCACGTCGTGCAGGCTGGGAAAGGTCGGTTTTCTTCGTACGGTCAATGGAAGGCTGCATGAGCGTCCACATAACGTTGGCTATCTTGTTGTCGATAGCCGGTAGTATTCCGTCAAGGGCGTAGTCGGCAATAGCATCGTATAGCGCGAGTTGCTGCCGACGTGGCAGTTGCCGGATAGCGTCACGGAAGGAGCGGTAGAACATGAAGCCGCCCACGGTCTGTTCGTTTTTATTGCTCATGATTGAATGCCTTTCAAATATTCATTTACCTCACGCATGAAATCGTCGATTGAGCGACAGACAACATACTTATACTCGTTGAGGCGTGTAAGTTCTTTCTGCCATTTCTTCTGCTCCATGGACTGCCGGGAATACTTCTCAGAGACCTTCATTTCGATGAGCAGGGCATGGAAGTGCCTGTTTGGCTTCAGGAGAATGAGGTCGGAGACACCACTGATAACACCTTCGTCCTTGAGTTTGGAGGCAGTCTTGCGGTCGCGGTATCCGCCGTTGGGCACTGCGAAGAGGCGCAGGGTGAGACGTGGATACTGATAGCGGAACCACTCTACGCATGCCACCTGCAGGTCGTGTTCCCTGTCGGGGTTGTGCGTCCGCTGGTGCTTGCGGCTTTTCTCCAGAAGTTCATCAAAGGTCGTCATAATTTTCTTGTTTTCTTTTTATCTTTCTCACAAGGTTACGAATGAGTCGTGCCCGGTTGTATGCCGTCGTGTTGTCGATGCCATCGTAGAGCGTTGCAGCGTCGAGCAGGTAACGAGTAATGGTGTTGATGTCGGTCTTGCAGATGTTCATGGGCTTTATAGTTTATGGGCGGCGCAATGTATTGCGCCGAACAGGACAGAACGGGACGGAGCTAACCGTTGTCCGGGAAGAGGGACGGTTGCTGTTGTTGTTTGAGATATTGGTCGCCACGTGCCAACTCATCGTCAACACGCCGCTCCAAATCCTTTGAACGGACCAGAGCTGAGTGCGCACGTGTGCGGAAATATTCTTTCTGTGCCGCGCGCATCTCCTTGACGAGGTTGAAGAAAGCCAAACGTCCGTTGTTCATACTTCCATAGATTTGGTGGTGCCTCCGATTTTGAAAATAAAATCGGCCCAAATGTCAATGAACTGTTTCCCGGCGTATTCCGCTAACTTTCTTGTTCGGAAGGCAAGGCGCACCCCGTCGCCCGTGCCCGAGCCCGCAGAACCGTTGCTCGAGTACGCATACACGAGACCGCCGTTCGCATTCGCATCGCTGCCCGAACGGCCGACACAGCGCCGTTTTCCCTCCGCACTTAGCTGCTCATACTCTTCCTTGGTGAGAACGTAGAAGTAAGGATAGTAACGCCATTCGTCTTTGGTGAACTTCGGTTCCCAGCCTTCGTTAAGGGCAGCAGCGATGATACGGAGTTTGAGGTAAGCCATAACATCGGCAGAGTAAACTCCGCCTATCTGCTTGCACCACGTGATGTACTCAATTACAAGCGGATGTTCATCGCCAAGCTCTTTGACAGCATCTTGGAATGTCTTGACGCGCTCCATGACGCTGGAAGCGAAGGTGTCTGCACCGAAGAGTTGCTTCATGAACTCTTTCTGTGATTGTTCAGCCTCACGGTAAGCTTTGAGCAAGTCTTGCTTGCTGATGTTGATGTTTTCTGTTGCCATAGTTGTTTATACTTATTATAGTTATTCAAGTTCAAAATGGTCGTCACCACGATGATAGACGACGTAACTGAAACCGTCACCACCGGGTACAGGCATTGTAAGGCTATTGATTACCGGGTGGTCTCCGCAGTCTTCGACGGCAGCGTTGAGCTTTCGAGCGAGCTCAGTTGCCATGATGGAGTTCGTTTCCTCTCTTAGCTCTTCTTTGGTATGAAAGACACGAAACGTTGTGTTGAAACTTACCGGGTCAAAGAACTCCAAGGTATTGTTCTCAAAGACCAGCCACGTGCCGTTTGGAATATCTATGTCGTGATTACCCATTTTGTCTTTGTATGCGATGGATAGAAATGGCGAGATGCCATCCTTAATAAACATTGCATACGACACCCGAGGTCTGAGGAAGTTGTCTATAGCACTATAGCTTTCCATGTCTCCAAGCCAATGGATAGCTGATACGGGCTGCCTGCGCATGACCTTTATTGCTTGATTATTGTTCATTTCTTAATGAGTTCTGATAAGTTTGTATATATTATCATGTCTGTTCTGTCACACCAAAATGAAATATCTTTCGGATAGACAGTGATACCATTGTTGTCAGCAAACAGTGGCCATGTTCGCTTTGTTGCTTCATCATATTGGACACCTATGAATTTGGCCTCTATGATGTGTCTTGATGTAAGATATAGCAAAGCAGACACACCGTGAAACAAGCTCAATTCCGATTTCTTGTGCCAAATGGCTATAGAAATCTTGTCGCAATCAAGTTGTTTCTCTAACGTCATTGGTACATCCTTGCGAAGCTGTCTGATTTGACGCATAAGCTTTGCGTAACACTCCTTGCACATTTTCTTTCGTGCTTTGGAGAATGAGGACAGAGGCAATTCCCTGCCACATTCCGAGCATTTTTTTTGTTTCTTCCATATCACTCATAATTTGTTTTTACTGTTACTTTAGTTTTATGATATTGATTATCATGAAATGCAATGTAGCGGACGGATACCAACCATTTGATTTTGCTATATGCCTTCCACAAGCTATCTTATATGCAGCGGCCGGTGAAGTTGCACGGATAACATCTGTATCATAACTTACATCTGTCCCAAGATAATGACCTGATGGGTCTTTCCAATTCTCTACACGATAGGAGACTAAGTATTCATGCTGAACTGTTGAGACTGGAGCATGAAGCCTTCTGTATCTTCTTGATTTTCTATTCATGATTATTCCTTTTATGGCTGCGGCAATGCCGCAGCGTACACTACCATTCTATTTAATTAGTTTAGGTATATCCATATACAATGTTGCACGGATATTATATATGCCAAGTTCTTTTGCACGTGGATTGGGAGACAGAACAGGCAGCCCGTATTCATCAACTCCGTTTGGATAATTCCCGTTGACATTTGTGCCATAGCGTATTTTGCTACGTTTGACTAAGTCAACAACGCCATCACCTAAAGGATAATAAACGAGGATTATGCGTCCAAATGGAGGTTCTTTATGATTACCGTCAAGTGGCACCCAAGGTGAAATGGGGTGTTTGTCAGCCCACTTTGCGCCAGATATAAAACCTATGCGCCTTTTGTCGTTAATGATAGGAGACTCGTAAAGGCGCATTTGCTTTTTAGCTTGCTCTTTGATTTGCTCTTCTCTTGTCATAATTGAATTTTTATAATGTTTTTACTGAAAATATGCACGGCAAAGGAAACCTTTGCGAGGCATATAGTCTTTAAAATCCGACGAAACATATATTTCCTTGCAATTGCTCCATCGTGCCATATCACGTTGCCATTGTGGAATGTCCTGATGAGCCTTGGAGAAGTCAAGCATTGGCTGGGACTGACAACAAACACGGTGTTGATATCGTGAATTTTTTCAATAACTGATTCGATAGTAGCACTCTTCGATATTGCCATGTATCATTGTATAAAGCATATACATTTGGCGTTTGTCGGAATAGCTGTCTATCTTCTCAATGGCTTTGGCACATGCATCAATCTGACCGTGAGTATCACAACCAAAGCGTATGTATGGCAGCCAACGGATTTTTGCAATGAGTTTTGCCACTTCATCGGTAACGAGCCGAGCGTCCATTGCCTGATTGAAGTCTACAATATACTTGCGTGCTGCAATCTTTTCGAGTTGCTCCAGTCCGTAATCACAAGCAAGTATATTATTGTCCATCAATATGAGCTTATTTCTACCTTCAATGGCTATCTCATCAACGTCCATATACGGTTCTATCATTCCTTCTTTCTTAGGCACAATACACCACGGACATTTGTTGATACACCCACGGGTGAGAAACCCGTATGCCGTGTGACGGTCAATCATGTCGCCGTAAACTGTATAATCCGGCTGAGTACGGTCCACCTCAAAGGGTAGTCGGCTATTTACATCGTAGCCAGTACCACCTTTGATTATTTCTTTGGCATTCGTTATAGAATAATCGTAGTCGGGAGTATGGGTAAAAACTTTCGACATATATAATCTGTCATAACTGCCAAATAGCGGATCGTACATTTCCACGCTGTCGCCGTGCGCCTTGTGCCACCGCGCGAGCTTCATCAACGCAAGGTTTGGAAAGTGGTGACCATCTACATCAAGCAGGGCGATTTTCATTTTTCTTCATTCTTAGGTTTCAAATCATGCCGTCCGAATTTATACTCTTCCATGTTCATTCAGTTTTGTTTTTATTTTCACTATTGTACAGCTTATCGGTTAGCTTGTCCAATGACTTGACGTAATAATCGTAACTCTTCATTGTGTCGTCCACCAAGCTATTCACAAGGTCAGCGTTCTTTTGGATTTCCTTGCTTAATCTTGCAATATCATTACAACATGCATCGGTGAACTTTTCATAATCCTTCCTGAGTTTCTCGACTTCTTTCTGCAAGTCGTGATGTCTTGCTATCTCACGGTACATGGTAGGTGCAACGAGGATAGCGCAGCACAGGACAATTCCAGTCATTATTATCAGTGTGTTCATAATTGTTACTATTAGTTTTCGCAGCGGCTTATAAGCCGCTGCACGTGACGGAGCTTATATATTATTTCCATCCCATGAAATTATACATCTGCTAACGAGGTCAATGGCCTCTGAAAGGGTCGGCCGGAGACGTGAGCAAGCAAATGCTGACAGCGTATCGGCAAGTAGAAAACAGCGTTGTTCGTTTTCGAGCGAAGAAGGATTTAAACTTTCATCTTCTTCCTCCGTGCCTGTGGCTATGTTGTCAAGATAGTATTCCTCAATATCATCATTGTCGGCATCTTCGAGGTTGAGGCGCATGAAATCTTCCTTTTCCGATAAGTTTAATTCTCTGAAACCTTGGTTGAGGAGTTCGGCGATGTCGTCGTGGTCCATCTCGTGAAGGTCTATTGTTGCTTTTACGGTGAATTCGTTGCTCATGATTGTATGTTTATTTGAAGTTATAGTTGGAATAGATGCTATAGACTTAATGGACGCTATAGATGAGGCTCATCAAGTGCGATAGTATGGGGTTATTTCTTACCCCCCCCGGTGAATAGATTGGGATGAGGTGTGCGCGTGGGTCGCAGAGGTCCTCCATGTGCCGGACTTTGAACCACTTCTTGGATTTCCACCGGCGTGCCTTCCGTTTTGGTGAGAGACCGCCGACGTATTGATTTGGATAGCTCATGATTGTACAAAATTAGAAGTCCAGCATTCTGACTGGCGTGAGAATGAGAGTGACATCGGGATAGTCCACGGACTTGCGAGCGGAATAACGAATGTACCTGATGCCACTTTTGTCAATCGGAGCCTCGTACTCTTCAATGTTGTCGTACGTGCAGCGCGGGAAGTTCTCTTTTCCAGCGTACACAGTACCTTGAAGGTAGCTAAGCAATTCGGGATAGTCATCGGCCTCTATAACGGTGTTGTTGAATTGCGCCTTTGCTTCTTCTGCAATCCATTGACCTTTGATGTTGTTATGGTGGGTTTCCACCTTGACATAATATAATTCTTCCATATTTGTTTGGATTTATAAATCAGGGAACAGCGACAGTTGTACGGTTTTCATTTGTCTGCCGGTTCCTCGTACTTCTGTCTTATCTCCGGCGGACAGGGCGGTAGCAGGCCTTTGTCGGCCAGACGGATGAAGAAGCGCATCTGTTCGTCGGAGCTCATTTGCTCCAGATTGATGGTGACTTTTATCTTTATCTTGCTCATGATTTTGTTTGTTGAAGTATGCAGCAGCTGCACGGCGAAAGATAGCGTAGAACTCGTTGAGGTGCTCAACTTGGCAGTGGTTGTGAGTAGCGTCCCAATCTGTGCGGAGGAATGAGCGCCAGTCGGTGTTGGCGTGGACGCTATCCACGGCTTGTAAGCCTTGGCACGGGACGCTGCCACTGGGAGCTTGCGGGGCGGAGACGGGCGTACACCACCGCTTGTGCACCCATCCGATAGTATGCTCATCTTGCTGAAACTCGTACATATCGTGCATGAGACCCGTGGTGATGAATTCCCGGACGGGATAGATGCCGTCAGTGAGACCAATCTTTACGTGTATGAACTGCTGTGGCATGATTAAAACGGTGTTTTGTTGAAGTCGATTTCTGTTCCACTACTGGCAGCAATGACATTCTTGCATGTTGCTTTTGCAATGCCATAGGTGAACTCACGTGCGTTGCTGTTGTCGGCAGACAGGTGGATAAGTACAATGTTGTTGACCTTAGAGAGGTTGTTTGCAAGCAGCGTCGAGAGGCATGTTTCATAGGACATGTGGGACTCGATTGTGCGTGCATAACGCTTGTGGTCGATGCTTCCGCGCTGTACGTTGTGTTGCAGCAGGTCAAGACGGTAGTTGCACTCGATGAGGAGGTTGCTAAGCTTTGGGAAGCGGTACTTGATGTAGTAGGTATCTGTGGCGAAGAGTACGTTGCCGCATTCCGGGTGCTGGATGAGCCACCCGAAGGGCTCCGCCGCGTCATGCTGCACGGGGAACGGCATGACCCTGAAGGAGCCTATCCTTAGTTCCGTGAATGGCTTGACGCACCGTGCACAGCTTGCCGGAGACAGCTGGAGAGCCTCGCATGTGCCGGTGGACATATAGACGGGTATGTAAGCGTCGATGAAGTCCTTTGCATATTTTGCGTGGTCGCCATGCTCATGCGTGATGCAGCAGCCTACGATGTTGTCTATGTTGAAGTTGACAGCCTGCTTCACTTTGTCGAACCTGATGCCCGCCTCCAGTGCAAGCACCTCTCCAGTGCTGGACTGGAAGAGGTAGCTATTGCCGCTTGAAGAAGAGCCTAAAACTCGGAGTTTCATCTATTAATCGTTATTGAAGTGTGTGGACGCTGCTGAGCAGCGCCGCACACAACGGTTGGGATATTAATAACCGGGACCTGCTTGTGAGTTGAAGAGGTTGCCGGACTGCTTTTTCGCAGCGGGCTTGTCGCCGGACTTGGCAGGCTGAGTGTCGAGTATCTCGCCAGTCTCCGTGTCCACGTTTGCCGGGGCTTTGATAGCCTCACCGGGAACATCTTCAGCAAAGCCAATGTTCTGCTTGTTGGCGTTCTGGTCGATTTCGTGTGCTACTTGGTCGGTTACATCGACATACTGGTTGTCGTTGAACTCGTTGGAGACGTACATGCCTGAGAGGTTGTTGGGGAAAGCCTCGCGGAGAGCCTGTACCTCGGCCACCTTCTTAATCATAGTGAGCGGTATCTGCTTCCATGTGGACTGACTCTTGTCGTACTCCGAGATAGATACACGCTGCACGTATGGCTTGCGTCCGTGGCGGTAGACCTTAGCCCATCCTCCGATAAGTTTCCACTTGGGCGGCAGGAAAGAACCCTCGAAGTCCTTGATGACGTCTTGCTCGTTCATTCCAATTACCCCGGACTCGATGCCCTCGAAGTCCTGACAGCGGTCGGCGCGTTTCATGAACGCATCTTTTGACGTTATCATCTGCGCAGGCTGTGAGCCATACTTGACAAGATAAGCCTCGCGTAAGAAAGGGTTGAGCTGGTTGACCTGACAGAGCGTTAGGAACTGCACCATGTCGGAGTCGGAGATTTGCATACCCCGACAGATAGTGTCGTTGAGGATCTTCTTAGTGATTTTCACGTCCTTGCCGTCCGGGCCTTTGATGTTGACTACCATGCGGTCGGCGATTGTGCCCTGAGTTGCTACTTCAGTGTTTTGCTTGTTGTTGTCCATAATAAAT
>OGJK01000435.1_pt1 | contig 45374 bp, 58 predicted proteins | sample 1571961 | NCBI WGS metagenome assembly OGJK01 (sample SAMEA2582120, study PRJEB24529) | metagenome | biome: Human gut stool | place: China | collected 2011 | reverse complement strand
CAATTGCACCTGAACCGATAGCAATCGCAATAATTTCCGGGCTGATGTCGGGATACAGCGGCAGCACAATGATCCATATTTATATTTTCTTCTCCAGGTTGGCGATGCCAGTTGGCATGTTTTACTTACTTGCCTATATGGTTACTCGTTGGCGAGAACAGAGGCGGAATTGGGGACAATTGTCCGGGAATTATTGTTATTTTTTATTGTATTGCTGTGTCAGGTGATAGGGCGTTGGATCTCGCCAGTGACGTCTGTTTCTGCTACAGTGCCCGTTTTACGGCAAACGGCTTGGGTATGGCTTCATTAAAGGATGTCGCACGCCTGGCGGGAGTGTCGATGATGACAGTCTCCCGGGTGATGCATAATGCAGAATCTGTGCGTCCTGCAACGCGTGACCGCGTATTGCAGGCAATCCAGACCCTGAATTATGTTCCTGATCTTTCCGCCCGTAAGATGCGCGCTCAAGGACGTAAGCCGTCGACTCTCGCCGTGCTGGCGCAGGACACGGCTACCACTCCTTTCTCTGTTGATATTCTGCTTGCCATTGAGCAAACCGCCAGCGAGTTCGGCTGGAATAGTTTTTTAATCAATATTTTTTCTGAAGATGACGCTGCCCGCGCGGCACGTCAGCTGCTTGCCCACCGTCCGGATGGCATTATCTATACTACAATGGGGCTGCGACATATCACGCTGCCTGAGTCTCTGTATGGTGAAAATATTGTATTGGCGAACTGTGTGGCGGATGACCCAGCGTTACCCAGTTATATCCCTGATGATTACACTGCACAATATGAATCAACACAGCATTTGCTCGCGGCGGGCTATCGTCAACCGTTATGCTTCTGGCTACCGGAAAGTGCGTTGGCAACAGGGTATCGTCGGCAGGGATTTGAGCAGGCCTGGCGTGATGCTGGACGAGATCTGGCTGAGGTGAAACAATTTCACATGGCAACAGGTGATGATCACTACACCGATCTCGCAAGTTTACTCAATGACCACTTCAAATCGGGCAAACCAGATTTTGATGTTCTGATATGTGGTAACGATCGCGCAGCCTTTGTGGCTTATCAGGTTCTTCTGGCGAAGGGGGTACGAATCCCGCAGGATGTCGCCGTAATGGGCTTTGATAATCTGGTTGGCGTCGGGCATCTGTTTTTACCGCCGCTGACCACAATTCAGCTTCCACATGACATTATCGGGCGGGAAGCTGCATTGCATATTATTGAAGGTCGTGAAGGGGGAAGAGTGACGCGGATCCCTTGCCCGCTGTTGATCCGTTGTTCCACCTGATATTATGTTAACCCAGTAGCCAGAGTGCTCCATGTTGCAGCACAGCCACTCCGTGGGAGGCATAAAGCGACAGTTCCCGTTCTTCTGGCTGCGGATAGATTCGACTACTCATCACCGCTTCCCCGTCGTTAATAAATACTTCCACGGATGATGTATCGATAAATATCCTTAGGGCGAGCGTGTCACGCTGCGGGAGGGGAATACTACGGTAGCCGTCTAAATTCTCGTGTGGGTAATACCGCCACAAAACAAGTCGCTCAGATTGGTTATCAATATACAGCCGCATTCCAGTGCCGAGCTGTAATCCGTAATGTTCGGCATCACTGTTCTTCAGCGCCCACTGCAACTGAATCTCAACTGCTTGCGCGTTTTCCTGCAAAACATATTTATTGCTGATTGTGCGGGGAGAGACAGATTGATGCTGCTGGCGTAACGACTCAGCTTCGTGTACCGGGCGTTGTAGAAGTTTGCCATTGCTCTCTGATAGCTCGCGCGCCAGCGTCATGCAGCCTGCCCATCCTTCACGTTTTGAGGGCATTGGCGATTCCCACATATCCATCCAGCCGATAACAATACGCCGACCATCCTTCGCTAAAAAGCTTTGTGGTGCATAAAAGTCATGCCCGTTATCAAGTTCAGTAAAATGCCCGGATTGTGCAAAAAGTCGTCCTGGCGACCACATTCCGGGTATTACGCCACTTTGAAAGCGATTTCGGTAACTGTATCCCTCGGCATTCATTCCCTGCGGGGAAAACATCAGATAATGCTGATCGCCAAGGCTGAAAAAGTCCGGACATTCCCACATATAGCTTTCACCCGCATCAGCGTGGGCCAGTACGCGATCGAAGGTCCATTCACGCAACGAACTGCCGCGATAAAGCAGGATCTGCCCCGTGTTGCCTGGATCTTTCGCCCCGACTACCATCCACCATGTGTCGGCTTCACGCCACACTTTAGGATCGCGGAAGTGCATGATTCCTTCTGGTGGAGTGAGGATCACACCCTGTTTCTCGAAATGAATACCATCCCGACTGGTAGCCAGACATTGTACTTCGCGAATTGCATCGTCATTACCTGCACCATCGAGCCAGACGTGTCCGGTGTAGATAAGTGAGAGGACACCATTGTCATCGACAGCACTACCTGAAAAACACCCGTCTTTGTCATTATCGTCTCCTGGCGCTAACGCAATAGGCTCATGCTGCCAGTGGATCATATCGTCGCTGGTGGCATGTCCCCAGTGCATTGGCCCCCAGTGTTCGCTCATCGGATGATGTTGATAAAACGCGTGATAACGATCGTTAAACCAGATCAGGCCGTTTGGATCGTTCATCCACCCGGCAGGAGGCGCGAGGTGAAAATGGGGATAGAAAGTGTTACCCCGGTGCTCATGAAGTTTTGCTAGGGCGTTTTGCGCCGCATGCAATCGAGATTGCGTCATTTTAATCATCCTGGTTAAGCAATTTTGGTGAATTGTTAACGTTAACTTTTATAAAAATAAAGTCCCTTACTTTCATAAATGCGATGAATATCACAAATGTTAACGTTAACTATGACGTTTTGTGATCGAATATGCATGTTTTAGTAAATCCATGACGATTTTGCGAAAAAGAGGTTTATCACTATGCGTAACTCAGATGAATTTAAGGGAAAAAAATGTCAGCCAAAGTATGGGTTTTAGGGGATGCGGTCGTAGATCTCTTGCCAGAATCAGACGGGCGCCTACTGCCTTGTCCTGGCGGCGCGCCAGCTAACGTTGCGGTGGGAATCGCCAGATTAGGCGGAACAAGTGGGTTTATAGGTCGGGTGGGGGATGATCCTTTTGGTGCGTTAATGCAAAGAACGCTGCTAACTGAGGGAGTCGATATCACGTATCTGAAGCAAGATGAATGGCACCGGACATCCACGGTGCTTGTCGATCTGAACGATCAAGGGGAACGTTCATTTACGTTTATGGTCCGCCCCAGTGCCGATCTTTTTTTAGAGACGACAGACTTGCCCTGCTGGCGACATGGCGAATGGTTACATCTCTGTTCAATTGCGTTGTCTGCCGAGCCTTCGCGTACCAGCGCATTTACTGCGATGACGGCGATCCGGCATGCCGGAGGTTTTGTCAGCTTCGATCCTAATATTCGTGAAGATCTATGGCAAGACGAGCATTTGCTCCGCTTGTGTTTGCGGCAGGCGCTACAACTGGCGGATGTCGTCAAGCTCTCGGAAGAAGAATGGCGACTTATCAGTGGAAAAACACAGAACGATCGGGATATATGCGCCCTGGCAAAAGAGTATGAGATCGCCATGCTGTTGGTGACTAAAGGTGCAGAAGGTGTGGTGGTCTGTTATCGAGGACAAGTTCACCATTTTGCTGGAATGTCTGTGAATTGTGTCGATAGCACGGGGGCGGGAGATGCGTTCGTTGCCGGGTTACTCACAGGTCTGTCCTCTACGGGATTATCTACAGATGAGAGAGAAATGCGACGAATTATCGATCTCGCTCAACGTTGCGGAGCGCTTGCAGTAACGGCGAAAGGGGCAATGACAGCGCTGCCATGTCGACAAGAACTGGAATAGTGAGAAGTAAACGGCGAAGTCGCTCTTATCTCTAAATAGGACGTGAATTTTTTAACGACAGGCAGGTAATTATGGCACTGAATATTCCATTCAGAAATGCGTACTATCGTTTTGCATCCAGTTACTCATTTCTCTTTTTTATTTCCTGGTCGCTGTGGTGGTCGTTATACGCTATTTGGCTGAAAGGACATCTAGGGTTGACAGGGACGGAATTAGGTACACTTTATTCGGTCAACCAGTTTACCAGCATTCTATTTATGATGTTCTACGGCATCGTTCAGGATAAACTCGGTCTGAAGAAACCGCTCATCTGGTGTATGAGTTTCATCCTGGTCTTGACCGGACCGTTTATGATTTACGTTTATGAACCGTTACTGCAAAGCAATTTTTCTGTAGGTCTAATTCTGGGGGCGCTATTTTTTGGCTTGGGGTATCTGGCGGGATGCGGTTTGCTTGATAGCTTCACCGAAAAAATGGCGCGAAATTTTCATTTCGAATATGGAACAGCGCGCGCCTGGGGATCTTTTGGCTATGCTATTGGCGCGTTCTTTGCCGGCATATTTTTTAGTATCAGTCCCCATATCAACTTCTGGTTGGTCTCGCTATTTGGCGCTGTATTTATGATGATCAACATGCGTTTTAAAGATAAGGATCACCAGTGCGTAGCGGCAGATGCGGGAGGGGTAAAAAAAGAGGATTTTATCGCAGTTTTCAAGGATCGAAACTTCTGGGTTTTCGTCATATTTATTGTGGGGACGTGGTCTTTCTATAACATTTTTGATCAACAACTTTTTCCTGTCTTTTATGCAGGTTTATTCGAATCACACGATGTAGGAACGCGCCTGTATGGTTATCTCAACTCATTCCAGGTGGTACTCGAAGCGCTGTGCATGGCGATTATTCCTTTCTTTGTGAATCGGGTAGGGCCAAAAAATGCATTACTTATCGGAGTTGTGATTATGGCGTTGCGTATCCTTTCCTGCGCGCTGTTCGTTAACCCCTGGATTATTTCATTAGTGAAGTTGTTACATGCCATTGAGGTTCCACTTTGTGTCATATCCGTCTTCAAATACAGCGTGGCAAACTTTGATAAGCGCCTGTCGTCGACGATCTTTCTGATTGGTTTTCAAATTGCCAGTTCGCTTGGGATTGTGCTGCTTTCAACGCCGACTGGGATACTCTTTGACCACGCAGGCTACCAGACAGTTTTCTTCGCAATTTCGGGTATTGTCTGCCTGATGTTGCTATTTGGCATTTTCTTCTTGAGTAAAAAACGCGAGCAAATAGTTATGGAAACGCCTGTACCTTCAGCAATATAGACGTAAACTTTTTCCGGTTGTTGTCGATAGCTCTATATCCCTCAACCGGAAAATAATAATAGTAAAATGCTTAGCCCTGCTAATAATCGCCTAATCCAAACGCCTCATTCATGTTCTGGTACAGTCGCTCAAATGTACTTCAGATGCGCGGTTCGCTGATTTCCAGGACATTGTCGTCATTCAGTGACCTGTCCCGTGTATCACGGTCCTGCGAATTCATCAAGGAATGCATTGCGGAGTGAAGTATCGAGTCACGCCATATTTCGCTATCAGGATTCTGTGTGATGGTTACATCGCCCGGCCCAGGGCTGTTTAGTCATCAGCGCTTTCTGACAGTGCTGAGATTTCAACCTGTTGCAGTAAAAATGAGTAGATATAAGGCAAGTGTGCTGCCAAACCCATCTTTTACGGGGTGAAGGTAGATTTCGTTTGAAGGGTATCTGGTGTCCCCTGCAGACATCTACTTGAGGCGGCAGGGGGTTGATTAGAATGGTGTTTTTTAGATGTGAGAAATATTTTACCCGCTATTTTACCCATTGGCGCGGCTTAAGAGCTTATTTTTGAATTCACAATGGTCACGATATAACCATCTTGCTCGCCCGTGGATAACTTTGGCTTTAGGCAGGTCTCCGGACTTAATCCGGTCATAGATGAAGGTTTTACCGAAGCCAGTATCGGCCATGATGAATTTCAAATCAACCAGTGAATCAGGCTGTAATTCGTGTTGCATGGGTGCTATCTCCGAATAGGGAATCGAACCTGCAAATCAGGCAATAAAAAACCGCATTGATGCGGCGATGGTAGGTCTGGATATCATTGAGCAATGAACAGGCCTCATCGAGTGTGAGGCGGGTTAGTCCTTGCGTAACTCGCTAATTCTTCTGTAAGTCTCTGGTGCTTTGTTTCCGTGTATCTTCATTTCAGACTTCAACAGAGCAACGAGAGAATCCCATTCGTTGAGGATGCCTTTGAATGCCGGAACGCGCTTTGCAACCTTGTCGAATGAATCTCTGATTTCTGGAATCTGCTCAACAAGTGCAACGCATCGCCGGAAATCGGCTGCGTCATGTGGAGCGCCGAAGTGATGACCATAGATATTCTTTTTCAGTCCACATGCGATTGAGGCAAGAGTTGCGCTACTGATGCCGACATCGCCAGTCGATTGCCATTTCAAAACCTTCATAGCCAAATCTGACATTTCTTGTCTCCAATAAAAAACCGCCATCAGGCGGCTTGGTGTTCTTTCAGTTCTTCAATTCGAATATTGGTTACATTGTTTTCATATATGAATAAATAAATTAGCTTTTTTCGTTACCTTCGCGTTCTTTATTAATTTTGACAAACTCGTTTTTACCACGCTCTCCAAATGCGTCTTTAGAGTCGTTGTATCCGCAATCGCAGCACACATAATCATCAGACCATCCACGCATTGTTTTTTCTTTTGCAATATTTCCAGAACCGCATTTTGGACAAGACATATCACTACCTCCAAAGCATGAGAGAGATGACAACGTAACATTGATTGGAGATTAACAATAGATTGCTGATGTAAAAGATATGTATAAGCTTAGCTATCAAAGGGGAGGTTCTGGTAGTTGCATCCAGTCGGTAACATTGCGACTCTGTGTTTCGAAAAATTCATCACCATTGCGGACAATATCGAAAAACTCTCCGTCTCGATATTGCGCATAAAGAACGAATGCGCCATCACATAAAATAATTACGTGCTGACCATCATCTGGCATTAGCTCACTACAGCTTATCCAACCATCCGGAGTTACCGGAGAGTTGCCAGCCAGCGCGTTCAACTTGTAAGCCTGGCTTACAGGTTCGGCACTATGAAGCATGGCAGCGCGGCAGGCGTTCCAGCCAGATGTTCGCCCAAGCGCGTAAACTTCAGATGGCTCAAGATAATCAATGTCATGCCCGTCCTCATCGTCGTTCTCAGGTAATGCAGCAGGTACTACCGGTACTGGCGGGGCGGTGTAAAGTGGAATAGCTTCTGTCTTGCACCCATCCCCCTTGCCGGGTGATAGTGGCGCAAGACACACCCGCCACGGGCCAATCTGCACACCGTCAAAAAGACTAGTAAGCCGCCATTTCCACGCTACAGGCTCCGCTTCGATCGATGCCAGTGCAATCCGTGCCAGTTCTTCCGCTTCTTCTGCTGGCAGTACAACGTTGCTACCCGGTCCGTATGTTTCTCGCCACTGCTTGATTGTCAGCAGTCGATCTTTGGTAATAGTGGTCATCTCACTCTCCTTTGATGCGAATGCCTGTTGCAATGCTGTTTATGATGCTGTCAGTGCATGGGGTAGAAAGCTGGGCATCTCCAGCAATTTTCATGACCTCAACATCTGCATATCGAATACCGAGGTGTATCAGACCGGCTATGCCTGACTTAAGCCGAGCATTTTCCATAAATAGAACCTTTGCCCGCTGTTTTTCTGCTTCAAGCTCAACGCGCAGCTTCCCTACCGTTAGCGCAATATCCTCGTTCTCCTGATCGCGGCTTTTGATGTATTTCTGGTTTCTTTCCCGTTCATCCAGAAGCGCCAGCACAATGTGTGGCGTTATCAGGGACTCAAATTCGGCAACAGCTTGCTCGCCTCGCTTGTAATTCTTAATCCCACCTAAATCTTTCGCGTTCTGCGCCACCTCACGCAGTGCCTGGTAATTAATTTCGCTCACTGATTGCCTCCTTTGCGAAGCTGGGCAGCAAAGTCAACTAACCACTCAGTCATTTCAACCTTCCCTACCAGGTCTGAACCAGGGTGCATACAGCAATCACTCTGCGCCGCTTTGAAATCCTTACACTCATATTCTTGGGCCACCAGATTTTTTGCAGCTTCTATAGCAGCATCCACCCCCTGCGCCCGGACTTCAGCCAGGAAAGCATCAGTGGTTGGCGTTTCAGGTATCTGTCTCCTCATCCGTTCTATTGCATGATTGAACCCGAAGTCTTCCGCGAGAGATACGTCATCCATATTGTCATTGTCATCCTCAATATCCCGTGATTCTGGAATTGCAAACTTTATTCCCGCATTCTCCGCTGCCAGCGCCGCGCACTTGGCTTCAAGAGCTGCAACCACTTCCTGATGGTCTTTGTACTTAACGTATGAGCCGGAGATGTCATCACCTTCGGTGTTTAGCCATGCGTCATTGCAATTCACTGCGTAGGTTCTGATGCTGATGCTCTCCCGCCCCTGACAGACGCCAGGCCAGTCAATAAAGTATCCGCAATGCCTACCCTCAGACGTGCGCGCAGGATAAATGCCGTTATGACCCGGCAAAATATATGCTACCCATTCATCTTGCGTTGCCTGTTCCGCCGCCTCGCGCAGTTCTTGATAGTCAATCTTGCTCACTGGTTGCCTCCTTTGCGAAGCTCAGCGGCGAACAAACGTACACCAGACGCTTCACTGCGTAGAAACTTAACGGCATAATCAAAACCACCTCGTTCTGCGTCGTCTGCTCCGTTGTCGAGGTTATCTGCGTACATCTCTACCCCCTGCGCCAGCACTTCAGCCAGGAAGGCGTCGGTTGCTGTGGTGTTAAGTGAAAAGTCCTGTCGGCCTGATTTCAGATACGCAATGGCGATCTTTGTTGCTGCGCATTCGACAGCGAATTTCTCTTTTTCAGCATCCAGCGCCGCGCACTTGGCCTCAAGGTTATCAATCGTGATTCCAGCAGAACGACACTCCCGCAACGCCGTTTCTAGTTTTGATTCAAGTTCACCGAACTTACGCACCAGATATTCAGCGTTTGTTTCGTTAACCTTTAAATCTCGGGGGATGCATTTACCTTTCAGAAAACCATCCATCTCAATTAGTGACATTTGTTTCATTTCTTCCCACTCCGCCACATTGCATTCAGATATTTGTTGTCATTAACAGAGCCGAAACTATTTCTCTTAAGCAATTCCTCTCTCGATGGCATTGGCTTTACGCGTTGGCGAATAATCATTTCTGCCGGAAGAATGCCGGGATTGTATGCAAGTCCTCTCATGGTAAATTTCTCAGTCATTACTGATAGCGCCATAACGTGAGCGGTAATTACGCAGGCGCGGGTCAATTTCAGGGAAGTGGGTATATGTGGCTTTGCGGAATGGTCGGATTGATGTCTGGTAAATTCGCTCGCGTTCTTCTTTCTCTGCAAGCCATATACAGTGGCGAAATTCCTTTTCCTCTTTCGTTTCCTGCGGTAGCGACATTATCCGATCGTAGTTTTTCCTGAATTTATCCAGCACCTCCGATACGGAATTGCCGGAACAGCGGCGCGGGTCATCCGCACCATACAGAGGCGCTGGCATAATGGAATCCTTATTTTTCTAAATCAGAATGGGATGGAATCGTCGTATACAGGAGTGTTCTGCTGGTTACTACTTTGCTGCTGCGGGCTGTTTCCTGAAGTTGCAAATCCAATCTTTGCATTCAGTAATTCAAGAGTGATTGATTGACCATTTTGCCCCTGATAAACATCAACCCTGATGTTTTCTCCGGTAATTTCTACAATGCCACCTTCAACAAGAACACTACGGTAGTAATCCGCTTGCGCTCCCGGCTTGGCAAATACAACGGCGCTGTAGTTTGTCCATTCTTTCTTTTTTGTCTGGCGATCGTAATACTGAACGCCAGCACGGATATTGAATCCGATATTTTCCCCGGCCTGAAACTCTCTTGCGGGCTTGTTTAGTCTTACAGTAATCGAATGTGCCATTAAGCAGCCGCTCCTTCTAATTCGTCTCGTCTGATGTTGTAAACGTCCTGCGCTTTGTGCTGCTCAGGTGTGCCTTCGAGCATCTTCCACGCTTTGGCGAACGCCTGTTTAAGCTCTTCTACGGTGTTTTTCTGCAATGCTGCGTCAGTGAATGCTTTTAGAACCTGTTCAGGTGTAGGTGATGGTTTTGATTGCTTTGCTGCTGCGTTCTGCTGATGTTTATGCTCGTCGGTATCTGCATCTTTTGCATCATCAATGCCGAACAAACCATTGAGGCAATACTTGCGTGCATAAGAGCTTGTAGCTCCCGTAACTTGTGCAGAATCCATTCCTTTCTTGCTTTCTTCCTCTCGTGCAAGAGCGGTTGCCGTATGACTGTTTTCGCCATCGGTAATAGTTGCCGTGGCTTTCACGTAATACCGATCACCAATCAACACAACTTCATCGCTGATTGATAAAAACAGACCATTCAGTAACGGCTTAACGCCTTCAAGAATATCTTCGCAGCTTCTGTATTTATATTTACCGAATGAGTTGTACTGATTTTTTGGCGCGTTCAGATTCTCCTGAATGGCTGCCAGTCTTGCGTAAAATTCTTTGCTCATATGACTGTTCTCAGAATGGACATGGCCCAAGGAAATAACGCTGATTTAATACTTCGACTCGGGACAAATTAAGGCATACCCGCATTCCTTCGCGGTCGCCATTATGGCGATACCAGAGAGCTTTCTGTGTGTACATGCGTCTCTGTAACTTGCTCTCCTTCACTGTGGTTGCAAGTGACATGAATATCTCCTTCGTTACCGATTAATTCTTTCATCTGACGAATGAATTCTTCGTCTGACCAGTTATCTGTAAAACTCATGGACGGCCTTGTTGTTTCAAAATATCCCAAAGCTTTTCGAGCAAGCTTTTCATTCTTGGTTGTTTAAAGTCTGCTCCGGTTAAAATATTTTTTCGTGAATGCTGTACCGATAAAATCGGGTTGAAAGGGCGAACCGATGCCGCCCCTGCAATAGCGAACTGTTGCATAGGATGCTCCTTCTGTTTGATTGCATAACGAAAACGCCTCGAGTGAAGCGTTATTGGTATGCGGTAAAGCCGCGCTCAGGCGGCTATTTGATGTCTTGCGTGTAGCCTGTACCGCAACAGCATGAGCATTGCTCTATTGGCGCGTGAATGGTATCCATAAGCGTCGTAAGGAAGTTATCAATCATTTCCTTTAGCTCCCATTCGTTATTGGCTTTGAACCCTTTAATCGCCGTATAACCTTTGTAATTTTCTTGGTCATGTGTCATTTGGAAAATTTCAATTTCTTTCACCGTGTCAGTCTTAAAGTGCAACTTTGCTCTTTGCTTCTTGGTTCTGGCAAAAATATCCTGATATGAATATGTGTGAGGCTTAAGGAGCGGTATTATTTTTTTAACGGTAAAGCAAAATGCGTAATCACTTGTTATTCTAGCCAGTTTGTTGTCGATGTTATCTTTTACGTGCTGGCGTACAATGTCATACATTTCTTTTGATGAAATTTCACAAGGGCTGTTAGCCCGCAAAGGCTCAGGAATTATGATGCAGTCAACAAGAGAGTGTTTTACGTTTATGTTTTTTACAACGTACCTCTCCTCCCGGAACCCAACATGCCTAATTGCAGAGTAATTAAATTCTGGTGCGTCACGAAAATTTTCAACCTCACATACTAATGTGAATTCAGCGTCAACTGGAGAGGTGTAATCAGGTGCAGTATCGTATTTGTATTCATAAAGAGAGCCTCTGATATCCTCGTCCACTGCGTCACGCTCATTGTAACTAAGTGTCAAAGGGTATTTTTTACTCTCAAGTTCAGCATCTTTAAGCTCGTAGCGAACATTAATTCTTTCACCAGAGATAATTCTCTCAACCTTTTCAGGGTAATGTTCAATTTCAAACCAGTTTTTGTGAAAGCTGGCTTTGGGTTTAACTCCGTCAAATAGGAGATCAGCAATTTTAGATTGATGGTACTGGTAGTGATAACCGTCCTTTGCTGTGCAATCAGTGATAAAACATTTACCAGCGTCGGTTTTAATAATGCTTATTTGCAATGCGTTACTCATATCTCCTCCAGGCAAAAAGAATGCCCTCACACTGGAGGGCAAAGAAGATTTCCAATAATCAGAACAAGTCGGCTCCTGTTTAGTTACGAGCGACATTGCTCCGTGTATTCACTCGTTGGAATGAATACACAGTGCAGTGTTTATTCTGTTGTTTATGCCAAAAATAAAGGCCGACTATGCGGCCTCGGAAGGAAGTCCAATCATCTTATTCAAATCTTCTACCCGTAAAGCAGGAAGTGCTGTACTTGCTTTGTCTGCTTCTTTTGGTAGCAATTCTTTGCTTTCAGGCCAAACTTCAATAAGTCGCTTAACTGTTGTGACTGAGTTCAAAGCAGCCCATACATTTGATTCGATATCCTTTTTCTTGGCTTCAAGTTTTTGTTGCAATGCGCAGATTTCATCAAACCTTTTTGTTATTTCGTGTTCTGCGTCAAACATGCATTTATCTTTGGTCGGAGTAGGGAGCAATATATCTTCGCCGTTGCCGTCTTTCCCATATGAATGCCATCCAACCCTTCTGCCAGATACAGTCAGATAAATTGAAGTAGAACGAACATCGTATGAGTAAAATGAACATCCCATCTTTTCAAGTTCTTCACTTATAGCTACCAACTTGGATGATAACTGATCCACTTCCTCAGTTTTCTTTTTACCGCCAAACGCAATAACTCTGGCGTCAAGTGCAAGCTGGTTCTTTAACTTTGTTACTTCTTCAAGTTCAGTGAAAACCCCAGACTTAATTAAAGCGTTACGAGCGATTTCCTCTTTCATTCTCGTAGTTAAGCGGATTGATGACATATTAATTCCTCTCAAATAAGTGCTTTGCTGCCAAAACAATGAACCATCCGGAAATTCCAGATAGTTCATAATTCACTCTTCAATACTTCCAACTTACTAATCGCCGATAGATATCCGCGCTGATAGGGCATCATCATTCCTTCGAGCTTGCCACTTCTTAACTCCTCCCTGAGCAATTGTATTGCTTGATCAATAACCTCTGCCTTAGCGTCCTTTATGGCTTGCTTGCGGGGCTTTGCTTTCTGCTTTGGCAGATTTCTCAAGCATGATGGAATGTATGTCTGATTCATCACTTACCTGGCTGTCAGTTGTTTTGATTTCCGGTAGCCTGCCGAGTAAATGGCTACGTTTGGCAGGCAAATACTTCCACTGCATTCTTCTGCCTTCTTGCAGCGAAGGCTTCCGAGTGATGCTGCTTTGTCTGCTCTGACGCAACCAGAGAGATTTAGCGCAATTTTTCGCGCCAGTGCTTCATTACTGCGTCGCTCGGCAATAAGTTCTGCTCTGCGAGCTTTGTAGCGGCTTTTTGCCGTACCTTTGGATTCTTTCCAGACAATGGTTACCATGATGGTCTCCTTTAAGTGGCTTTGGCGCATGACGCGTCGAGGTGCTTATCTTCTCGATCGCTGTCTTGCAGCTGCAATTCGCGCCATCCCCAAAACCACTCAAGTTCTGGTCTCAACGGTTAGGTTGAGAGTCCGTCGATGTTAAAGAGCCTGCCAATCTGTTCCTTGTGGCGTCTCAGCGTCCTGCTGATGGAAATGATAGTCACATATTGTGATTTAATGGTCAATCACAAAATGTGTAAAATAAAGGTGTGACACGTTATGTGTATGATTTTTTTGTGTAAATAGTTTTACCCGCGATGGTTTTGCTTACTTAAGTCGGTGACAACAGCAGGATGGGTGCTGAAAAGTTCGAAAAACGAGCGAATGGGGTGGTGGCGAGATGGCGGGATATGGGAGTTGTATTAAGAATTATAGTAATTTAATCAATAGTTTGGACCGGCGGGCAGGTGCTGTCCTGATAGTGATCGGCGGGCAATAAAAAACCCGGCTCGGTGGCCGGATTTGCTAAATTACTGACCTTTCTTAAGGTACAAGTTTATTAGGAAAAATATAGTTGGCATAGCAAGCGAGGCCAGGAGAACCCCGAGCATCCATACTTTTACATCTGCTATCTTGGTTTCCAAAGCGGAAAATTTAGCTTCAAAGTAGTCAACCGATGGTTTCTTAGATAATGAAGCATCAAAATCCAGGCTCTTCTGTAAAAGTACAGCGGTGTCTCTTTTGGCGTCAGTAGAATCAGAAGATATTTTCCGGGTATCCTCTTTAATTCCTGCCATGCTGCTCTTGATGTGCGCAACTTCAGCTTCAAGAACTGCTAATCGCTTATCCATGTCGTCGCCTCCATCATCACTTGTTGTTTGAATGATCTCAGTATCATCCATCACAACCGATGTGACAATCCGTTTTTCTTTATCTGAAGCAGCAACAGAACAAGCTTTCATCAAGAGCGTTGCTTGGCTTGATGCTACAGAAGAAAATTCCAGCCCTACTGTAGAGCCATTCTTATCAGAGTAAGCAATTACTAGCTTTCCCTCATCCAAAGATGATTGAGCTGCATTCATCAGCTTTTATTCCTCGAACATGCTTTTCAAGGACTGATAGAAATCGAAGGCCTTCTGTTTACTTAAAGTCACGGACGCAACCTTAGTGCGCTGCATTCCTGCCACTGCGATTTCGCCATTCATATGGCCGATGACAGGGGTGCTATTGAGAAAAACGAAGTTAAAAACTTCGTAGCCATTGTTATCCGTTCCGATGGTTACAACCCCATCAGCATTAGTTTCAATATAATTTTTGGACTCCAGCACATCATTGATATGTGCTAAGGTAACTTCTTGTTTATCGCTCACTTATGTTCTCCTGAACCAACAAAATAGGTAAAAATCTTTTCAATTTCATTAGATTAATTTGCATAAAAAGAACAGGGAAAAGTTGGATTACCAGCTATGCGCCGACCAGAACACCTTGCCGATCAGCCAAACGTCTCTTCAGGCCACTGCGCCTTAACTACCTTGCCTATGATGCGGCAGCTATGGTCGCAATCCAGGGTTCTATATGCCGGGTTTAAAGGTACCAGGTAACTAACCCCTGCATCCTTCTCATACTTCTTGAACGTTGCCTCTGAATCACCATTTGCAGAAGCCACGCAGAAATCCCCAGACTCTACCGGCTCAGCCGGATCAACGAGTATCAGCATGCCTTCCGGAAAACTTGGACGAACCCCCTGAGGCGCCGTCATTGAATGCCCCTTCACCTCAAGCCAGAAAGCTTTTTCGCTGGCTTTTGTGGTCGTTGGGACCCATGCCTTTGCATCGCTGGCTGTGTAGCTTCCCACCTCCGAAAATGGCCCGGCCTGCACTGAAGAAAATAACGGGTATTCATATTGGCGAAATACGGCGTCTGAATCCTCGCCAAACATTATTTTTGCCGGAGATACGCCGAGTGCCGCCCCAAGAACCAGCGCGTCATCCGCGCTAACCTTTCTTGTTCCTAACTCGTAGTTCCCCAGGCGTGAAGGCGCAGCCCAGCCGCAAAGCTTGGCCAATTGAGCCTGGCTAAGTCCTTTAGCTTCTCTAAGGGACTTTATCCTTTCCCCGATAATTTCATGCATCGTTTTCATCCCTTAAATGTAACACGCAACGTGATTGAACTCTGTACACGAATTGAGGTTGACTGTTAATCACAAATTGTGTGTAATGGGTGTGTGATTAATGCTAGGGAGACCGCAATGAACAAAATTGCCCAGCAGCGAAAAAAAATCGGAGTTTCGCAAGCTGTACTAGCTTCGGCAATTGGTTGGGGGCAATCCCGCATCGCCAACTATGAGCTGAATATCCGTACTCCTGGCCTTAACGATTGCCGAATGATCGTAGAAGGCCTCAGGAAGTTAGGGTGCCAATGTTCTTTGGATGATGTTTTCCCTCCATCCAGTAACAAAGCCGCCTAAGCAGTACCCGCTCTTTAACAGTCATGGCCTTTCACCTCTAACCGGGTGAGCAAACATCAGCGGCAAATCCATTGGGTGTGCCGCTATAACTCAATATCAATATAGGAAAATTAACAAATGGCACAAGCAAGCTACAGCAAGCCAACACAGCGAGAAATTGATCGCGCTGAAACTGATTTACTCATCAACCTGTCAACGCTTACCCAGCGCGGTCTGGCAAAGATGATTGGCTGTCATGAATCGAAGATAAGCAGAACGGACTGGAGATTTATTGCTTCGGTCTTGTGTGCTTTCGGAATGGCATCAGACATCAGTCCGATTAGCAGGGCTTTTAAGTATGCGCTTGATGAAATCACAAAGAAAAAATCCCCGGCCGCCACCGAGGATTTTAAGCAAATTGATATGCAATTCTGAGGGAATTACTGGATCAATCCACAGGAGTAATTATGACAAAACAACTCAGTCCTTACCAGGACAAAATTCACAAACACATACTACGTGATCGCTTCCTGTCCAGCTTCAAGCAGCCTGGTCGATTCCGGGCTGAGTTGGAAAAGGTGAAGCTGATGCAGAAGGAGAAAGGTCATGAGTAACATATCTAATCTAGCCGAAGCCAGAGAGGCCAGAAGGCTACAACAACCGCATCAAAGCAGCGGTAAGGGGTATGCCTTGCTGCACCGTAAAATTATGGATGTGCCGTTTTACAAGGATGCAGAAGCAGCGCATCTGTGGGTTCACTTAATCCTCAAAGCAAAGCATACGCCTGAGTATGTAATGACTGACGCAGGAGAAATTCTGGTAGGCAGAGGGAAGCTACTTGGCGGTAGAAACTCTCTGGCGTTTGAAACAGGACTCAAACCAGATCGCGTTCAGTACCTGCTTAGAAAGTTCAAAAAACTCGGCATGATTGACTGGGTTTCACACGGTAAATTCTCAGTTTTCTCGGTAGAGAAATATGACGATTATCAGTCAAATTTTGTACCAGCAGATTACCAGCAAATTACCACCTCAAAGCCAGCAATACCAATGCCTGTAAGCAATACTGTACCAGCAGATTACCAGCAAATTACCACAGATAAAGAATATAATAATATTATCTCTAATACTGACGTATTAGAGAGTGCCACAGTAGACAAAAAGTCTGACAAGAAAAAACCTTCCGTTAGCTGTCAGGATGTTGTCGATGCTTACCACGAAATCCTTCCTGAAGCGCCAAAAATCCGCGCACTGAATGACAAGCGTAAAAACCAGATCCGAACGTTCTGGCGCAAAGCCGGAGTGATAACCCGCCAGCTTGACGGGCATGGGTTCACGATGCAGGACTGGAGAAATTATTTGATCTACGTAGGCGAAAATTGCCGATGGATGTTCGAAGAACGCCCAAACCATCAACGCGGAACCGTCTGGCACAAAAAGGGATTTGATTTCCTGCTTAACGACAATACCTACCTGAAAGTTCGTGAGGGTGAACACGATGACCGATAATTTTTATGCGCCGCCCCATAGCATCGAGGCAGAGCAGGCGGTGATTGGTGGATTGCTTCTGGATGATGACAGCAGTGAGCGCGTCCAGAAAGTTCTGGCGATGCTGAAGCCCGATTCATTTTACAGCCGACCACACAAAATCCTTTTCGAAGAAATAACCAGAATGCACCGGGAGCAAAAGCCAGTAGATGGCCTGACGCTTTTCGATGAACTGGAGCGTAAATCGTTAACGGCGTCTGTTGGCGGTTTTGCTTATATCGCTGAGATCGCAAAGAACACGCCGAGCGCCGCAAACATCGTTGCCTATGCAATGCAGGTTCGCGAAACCGCAATGGAACGCTACGCCATCAACCGCATGACTGAAGCGACGGAATTGCTCTATTCCCGCAACGGAATGACTGCAACGCAGAAGTACGAAGCTATTCAGGCGATTTTCACGCAACTGACAGACCATGCAAAAACCGGATCGCGTCGAGGCCTTCGCTCATTTGGTGAGGTCATGGAAGACTGGGTTAGCGACCTTGAGAAGCGATTTGACCCGTCAGGCGAACAACGAGGAATGAGCACAGGGATCCCATCTCTGGACAGGATGCTGTCACCGAAAGGTCTGGTGAAAGGCTCTCTGTTCGTCATTGGCGCTCGCCCTAAGATGGGGAAAACGACGCTATACAGCCAGATGGCAATCAACTGCGCAGTGCATGAGAAAAAGCCCGCTCTGATGTTCAGTCTTGAAATGCCAGGCGACCAGATACTGGAAAAGCTGGTAGGACAGAAGTCAGGTGTTAACCCGAATATTTTTTACCTTCCGGCGACAAATGACGCTGATGACGGCTATCAGGGTGATTACGATGGTGACTTCAACAGGGCGATCGAAACAGCCAATCGCTTGAGTGAAATCGACCTGCTTTACATCGACGACACGCCGGGATTATCTCTGGCTCAAATCGTCAGCGAAAGCCGTCGAATCAAGCGAGAAAAAGGATGTGTTGGCATGATTCTGGTCGATTACCTGACACTAATGACCGCTGAGAAGGCCGATCGCAACGACCTTGCTTACGGCATGATCACCAAAGGACTGAAGAACCTTGCCAAAGAGCTTGATTGCGTTGTTGTGCTTCTGACACAGCTTAACCGCGCACTGGAAAGCCGAACCAATAAACGCCCATTACCAAGTGACTCACGAGATACAGGGCAGATTGAACAGGATTGCGATTATTGGGTGGGGATCCATCGTGAAGGCGCTTTTGATGACAGCGTTCCTCCTGGTGAAACCGAACTAATCCTTCGCCTCAATCGTCATGGCAATACCGGCACGGTGTATTGCATTCAGGCAAATGGCGCTATTTATGACACAGACCAACAGTCTGCTGAAATGCGCCGCCGTGAACGCGAGGAACCGCAGTCCAAGAAGAAAGGAGGATTCTGATGACCATCTACATCACTGAGCTAATAACAGGCCTGCTGGTAATCGCAGGCCTTTTTATTTGGGGGAGAGGGAAGTCATGAAAAAACTAACCTTTGAAATTCGATCTCCAGCACATCAGCAAAACGCTATTCACGCAGTACAGCAAATTCTTCCAGACCCAACCAAACCAATCGTAGTAACCATTCAGGAACGCAACCGCAGCTTAGACCAGAACCGAAAGCTTTGGGCTTGCCTTGGTGACGTCTCTCGTCAGGTTGAATGGCATGGTCGCTGGCTGGATGCAGAAAGCTGGAAGTGTGTGTTTACCGCAGCATTAAAGCAGCAGGATGTTGTTCCTAACCTTGCCGGGAATGGCTTTGTGGTAATAGGCCAGTCAACCAGCAGGATGCGTGTAAACGAATTTGCGGAGCTATTAGAGCTTATACAGGCATTCGGTACAGAGCGTGGCGTTAAGTGGTCAGACGAAGCGCGACTGGCTCTCGAATGGAAAGCGCGATGGGGAGACGGGCTGCATGACTATCAAATCAAATACGCCAGCACACGACAAGGACTGCTGGCAAACGCCGCTTTGGCTTTTTGATGCACTGGATATTGAGTTTGGATTCTGGCTGGATTCGGCAGCGAGCGACAAAAATGCTCTGTGCGCTCACTGGTTAACTGAGGCCGACGACGCGCTAAATTCTGAGTGGATAAGCCACGGTGCAATCTGGAATAACCCACCGTACAGCAATATCAGGCCGTGGGTGGAAAAAGCCGCTGAGCAGTGCATACAACAGCGACAGACGGTAGTTATGCTTGTGCCAGAGGATATGTCAGTCGGATGGTTCAGCAAGGCTCTGGAGAGTGTCGACGAAGTTCGCATTATCACTGATGGACGGATTAATTTTATCGAACCATCGACAGGGCTGGAGAAGAAGGGAAACAGCAAAGGCTCCATGCTGCTGATTTGGCGACCGTTCATCAGTCCTCGACGGATGTTTACTACCGTATCCAAAGCGGCATTGATGGCGATCGGGCAGGGCGTCAGGAGGGCGGCATGAGGCGACAGCGACGAAGTTTCACCGACATCATCTGCGAAAACTGCAAATACCTTCCAACGAAACGCTCCAGAAATAAACGCAAGCCAATCCCAAAAGAATCTGACGTAAAAACCTTCAACTACACGGCTCACCTGTGGGATATCCGGTGGCTAAGACATCGTGCGAGGAAATGACAATGGATTATTCACAGTTAAGTGATTTTGAAATTAACGTGGCGGTATTCGAAGCCATTCATAACGGATCACCGGATTACAAAGAAGGTGAGAATGGCGATATGGTGTTTGTCTCATTTGAGGGAGACATTGTAAACGGAGACGCAGTTGAAGTAGAAGTTGAGCGCGGATCCTTTAACCCATGCGCAAACCCAGCAGACGCATGGCCGATTATTGAAAAATACAGGATTAGCATTATCAATCTCGATGAAGACGAGTGGGGTGCACGCGGTGTGGCCTACTGTAAATCTAAGCGAGCTATACATGAAAATCCCCTCCGCGCCGCCATGATTGTCTTTCTCATGATGCAGAGAATCCAATAATGCTTAGCCCATCCCAATCCCTTCAATACCAGAAAGAAAGCGTCGAGCGAGCTTTAACGTGCGCTAACTGCGGTCAGAAGCTGCATGTGCTTGAAGTTCACGTGTGCTCCGATTGCTGCGCAGAACTGATGAGCGATCCGAATAGCTCAATGTACGAGGAAGAAGACGATGGCTAAACCAGCGCGAAGACGATGTAAAAACGAAGAATGTCGGGAATGGTTTCACCCTGCATTCGCTAATCAGTGGTGGTGCTCTCCAGAGTGTGGAACCAAGATAGCACTCGAACGACGAAGCAAAGAACGCGAAAAAGCGGAAAAGGCAGCAGAGAAGAAACGACGACGAGAGGAGCAGAAACAGAAAGATAAACTTAAGATTCGAAAACTCGCCTTAAAGCCCCGCAGTTACTGGATTAAACAAGCCCAACAAGCCGTAAACGCCTTCATCAGAGAAAGAGACCGCGACTTACCATGTATCTCGTGCGGAACGCTCACGTCTGCTCAGTGGGATGCCGGGCATTACCGGACAACTGCTGCGGCACCTCAACTCCGATTTGATGAACGCAATATTCACAAGCAATGCGTGGTGTGCAACCAGCACAAAAGCGGAAATCTCGTTCCGTATCGCGTCGAACTGATTAGCCGCATCGGGCAGGAAGCAGTAGACGAAATCGAATCAAACCATAACCGCCATCGCTGGACTATCGAAGAGTGCAAGGCGATCAAGGCAGAGTACCAACAGAAACTCAAAGACCTACGAAATAGCAGAAGTGAGGCCGCATGACGTTCTCAGTAAAAACCATTCCAGACATGCTCGTTGAAGCATACGGAAACCAGACAGAAGTAGCACGCAGACTGAAATGTAGTCGCGGTACGGTCAGAAAATACGTTGATGATAAAGACGGGAAAATGCACGCCATCGTCAACGACGTTCTCATGGTTCATCGCGGATGGAGTGAAAGAGATGCGCTATTACGAAAAAATTGATGGCAGCAAATACCGAAATATTTTGGTAGTTGGCGATCTGCACGGATGCTACACGAACCTGATGAAAAAACTGGAGACGATAGGATTCGACACCAAAAAAGACCTGCTTATCTCAGTGGGCGATTTGGTTGATCGCGGTACAGAGAACGTCGAATGCCTGGAATTAATCACATTCCCCTGGTTCAGAGCTGTACGTGGAAACCATGAGCAAATGATGATTGATGGCTTATCAGAGCGTGGAAACGTTAATCACTGGCTGCTTAATGGCGGTGGATGGTTCTTTAATCTCGATTACGACAAAGAAATTCTGGCTAAAGCTCTTGCCCATAAAGCAGATGAACTTCCGTTAATCATCGAACTGGTGAGCAAAGATAAAAAATATGTCATCTGCCACGCCGATTATCCTTGTGACGAATACGAGTTTGGAAAACCAGTTGATCATCAGCAGGTAATCTGGAACCGCGAACGAATCAGCAACTCACAAGACGGGATCGTGAAAGAAATCAAAGGCGCGGACACGTTCATCTTTGGTCATACGCCAGCAGTGAAACCACTCAAGTTTGCCAACCAGATGTATATCGATACCGGCGCAGTGTTCTGCGGAAACCTCACATTGATTCAGGTACAGGGAGAAGGCGCATGAGACTCGAAAGCGTAGCTAAATTTCATTCGCCAAAAAGCCCGATGATGAGTGACTCACCACGGGCCACGGCTTCTGACTCTCTTTCCGGTACTGATGTGATGGCTGCTATGGGGATGGCGCAATCACAAGCCGGATTCGGAATGGCTGCATTCTGTGGTAAGCACGAACTCAGCCAGAACGACAAACAAAAGGCTATCAACTATCTGATGCAATTTGCACACAAGGTATCGGGGAAATACCGTGGTGTGGCAAAGCTCGAAGGAAATACTAAGGCAAAGGTACTGCAAGTGCTCGCAACATTCGCTTATGCGGATTATTGCCGTAGTGCCGCGACACCGGGCGCAAGATGCAGAGATTGCCACGGTACAGGCCGTGCGGTCGATATTGCCAAAACAGAGCTGTGGGGGAGAGTTGTTGAGAAAGAATGCGGAAGATGCAAAGGTGTCGGCTATTCAAGAATGCCAGCAAGCGCCGCATATCGCGCTGTAACGATGCTAATCCCAAACCTTACTCAACCCACCTGGTCACGCACTGTTAAGCCGCTGTATGACGCTCTGGTGGTGCAATGCCACAAGGAAGAGTCAATCGCAGACAACATTTTGAATGCGGTCACACGTTAGCAGCATGATTGCCACGGATGGCAACATATTAACGGCATGATATTGACTTTTTGAATAAAGTTGGGTAAATTTGACTCAACGATGGATAAATGCACTCGTTAAATAAAGCCCTGAGTTAATAGCTCGGGGCTTTTTGCGTTTTAAGCACGGCCTTTCTGAAAGCACATCAAACCAAATACCAGACAGACAAAAATAATCACCTTATCCGCTGTGGCTACGGTGCGGTGTGCTTTGCATAAAAGAAAACCAGCTCAATGGCTGGCTTCGTGAAAGCGGGTGGCAAGAGGTTGCGCTAACAACCTCCTGCCGTTTTTCCCGTGCATATCGGTCACGAACAAATCTGATTACTAAACACAGTAGCCTGGATTTGTTCTATCAGTAATCGACCTTATTCCTAATTAAATAGAGCAAATCCCCTTATTGGGGGTAAGACATGAAGATGCCAGAAAAACATGACCTGTTAGCCGCCATTCTCGCGGCAAAGGAACAAGGCATCGGGGCAATCCTTGCGTTTGCAATGGCGTACCTTCGCGGCAGATATAATGGCGGTGCGTTTACAAAAACAGTAATCGACGCAACGATGTGCGCCATTATCGCCTGGTTCATTCGTGACCTTCTCGACTTCGCCGGACTAAGTAGCAATCTCGCTTATATAACGAGCGTGTTCATCGGCTACATCGGTACTGACTCGATTGGTTCGCTTATCAAACGCTTCGCTGCTAAAAAAGCCGGAGTAGAAGATGGTGGAAATCAATAATCAACGTAAGGCGTTCCTCGATATGCTGGCGTGGTCAGAGGGAACAGATAACGGACGACAGAAAACCAGAAATCATGGTTATGACGTCATTGTTGGCGGAGAGCTATTCACTGATTACTCAGATCACCCTCGCAAACTTGTCACGCTAAACCCAAAGCTCAAATCAACAGCCGCCGGACGTTACCAGCTTCTTTCACGTTGGTGGGATGCCTACCGCAAGCAACTTGGCCTGAAAGACTTCTCTCCCAAAAGCCAGGACGCAGTGGCATTGCAGCAGATTAAAGAGCGTGGCGCTTTACCGATGATTGATCGCGGTGATATCCGTCAGGCTATCGACCGTTGCAGCAATATCTGGGCTTCACTGCCGGGGGCTGGTTATGGTCAGTTCGAGCATAAGGCTGACAGCCTGATTGCAAAATTCAAAGAGGCTGGCGGAACGGTCAGAGAGATTGAGGTATGAGCAGAGTAACCGCGATTATCTCCGCTCTGGTTATCTGCATCATCGTCTGCCTGTCATGGGCTGTTAATCATTACCGTGATAACGCCATCGCCTACAAAGAACAGCGAGATAAAAAAGTCAGTGAGCTGAAGCAGGCGACCGCCACCATTACTGACATGCAGCAGCGCCAGCGTTCTGCTGATGCACTCGATGCTAAATACACGAAGGAGTTAGCTGATGCGAAAGCTGAAAATGATGCTCTTCGGCGTAAGCTTGATAATGGTGGTCGGGTGCTCGTCAAAGGAAAATGCCCTGTGCCATCCTCAGCCGAAACCTCCAGCGCCTCCGGCATGGGCAATGATGCCACCGTCGAACTCTCTCCAGTTGCTGGACGAAACGTTCTCGGTGTCCGGGACGGAATTATCCGCGACCAAACAGCACTGAGAACGCTTCAGGAATACATCAGGACGCAATGCCTTCGATGATAGCGATAATTTTACTCATCATCCTTCACATCTGGCTCTGTAGACAGGGTGGTGATCACTTCTGGAGTGAATCCAGATTAAACATCTCATTGCTGATGCTTGATATTGAGCATCTTGCGCGCGGTAAGGGGCTGCGTTGAGATAAGAGCCAGTCATTACAAATACCAGGATTTAGCCTCGCATTCGCGGGGCTTTTTATAGCCATTACAAAAGCCACTCCCTACAGAGTGGCTTTGATAATGGCTTATACCCTGCACGGGATAACTTAACTGATATCCCTTTTAACGGATAAACGGAGCCAACAATGGCAGAGATTATTCCCATGACTGAAGAACAGAAATTCCAGTTAGAGATTTATAAACTGGTCATGAACCAGAACGCAGCCGCAGAGGAAGCATTTCAATTCATTGGCACTGACGAGCTGAAGCTTGAGCTATTCAAAATTCACTTCCAGTCAGGCGGCGCTAATTCAGATATCACGACCAGAACTATCGAAGCGGTGCGTAAATCGAAGGAAGCGTTAGACCTGTTCACTACCGGAGCATGATGCTCAACCTGAAATAACAACTAAGTGAGATGAATATGGCAGCACCAAAGGGCAACCGATTTTGGGAAGCCCGCAGTAGTCATGGGCGAAATCCTAAATTCGAATCGCCTGAGGCGCTGTGGGCTGCTTGTTGTGAATACTTCGAGTGGGTGGAAGCTAACCCGCTATGGGAGATGAAGGCATTCTCGTATCAGGGTGAAGTGATACAAGAGCCTATCGCCAAGATGCGAGCGATGACTATTACCGGCCTCACTCTGTTCATTGATGTGACGCTTGAAACATGGCGCACATATCGCCTGCGAGAAGATTTATCTGAAGTCGTTACGCGAGCAGAGCAGGTCATCTACGACCAGAAATTCTCTGGCGCAGCCGCTGACCTTCTCAACGCTAACATCATCGCCCGTGATTTGGGCCTCAAAGAGCAGTCGCAAGTTGAAGACGTGACACCTGATAAGGGAGATCGCGATAAGCGACGCTCTCGTATCAAGGAGCTATTCAACCGTGGAACTGGACGCGATTCTTGATAACCTGAGCGACGAAGAGCAAATCGAATTGCTCGAGCTACTCGAAGAAGAAGAGAACTACCGGAACACACACCTGCTATATGAATTTACGCCATACAGCAAACAGCGTGAGTTCATCGACGCCGGGCATGACTATCCAGAGCGCTGTTTTATGGCTGGTAACCAGCTTGGTAAGTCATTTACTGGTGCTGCTGAAGTAGCGTTTCACCTTACAGGGCGTTATCCGGGCACAAAAGGCTATCCTGCTGATGGTAAATATGGCGGTGAGTGGAAAGGTAAGCGTTTTTATGAGCCTGTTGTCTTCTGGATTGGTGGCGAGACAAACGAGACTGTAACCAAAACGACTCAACGCATCCTGTGCGGTCGTATTGAAGAGAATGATGAACCGGGCTACGGTTCAATACCGAAAGAGGACATCATTAGCTGGAAGAAGTCTCCTTTCTTTCCGAACCTTGTTGATCATCTTCTGGTTAAGCATCACACGGCTGATGGCGTTGAAGATGGCATTTCAATCTGCTACTTCAAACCATACTCGCAAGGCCGCGCTCGCTGGCAGGGTGACACAATCCACGGCGTGTGGTTTGACGAAGAGCCACCATACAGCATTTATGGCGAAGGTCTTACCCGTACCAACAAATACGGGCAATTCTCAATTCTGACGTTTACCCCGCTGATGGGGATGTCTGACGTTGTTACCAAGTTCCTGAAGAATCCCAGCAAGTCGCAGAAAGTGGTCAACATGACCATCTATGACGCTGAGCACTACACCGACGAGCAGAAAGAGCAAATCATCGCATCCTATCCTGAGCATGAGAGAGAGGCGCGTGCTCGCGGTATTCCTACGATGGGTAGTGGTCGAATCTTCCAGATACCGGAAGAGACAATTAAGTGTCAGCCGTTCGAGTGTCCTGATCACTTCTACGTAATTGGCGGGATGGATTTCGGATGGGATCACCCACAGGCGCAGGTTCAGCTTTGGTGGGATAAGGACGCAGACACAATCTACGTTTCACGCGTGTGGAAGGCGAAAGAAAAAACAGCCGTTCAGGCATGGGGAGCCGTTAAATCATGGGCGCATAAAGTGCCAACCGCATGGCCTCATGACGGAAACCAGCATGAGAAGGGCGGCGGTGAGCAGCTCAAAGGGCAGTATGCCGACGCTGGTTTTATGATGTTGCAGGAGCATGCGACATGGCCTGATGGCGGTAATGCTGTTGAGCCTGGCATCACTGAATTGCGCGACATGATGCTTGATGGTCGCTTCAAAGTATTCAACACCTGTGAGCCATTCTTTGAGGAGTTTCGCCTCTATCACCGTGATGAAAACGGGAAAATCGTCAAGCTTAACGACGACGTGCTATCCGCCGTTCGCTATGCATACATGATGCGCCGCTTCGCAAAAATGATGCGCGACATCAAAAAACCAAAAGAGAAAAAGATACCAGCCCCAATCAGGCCCATCGCACGGAGAACTTAAATGGCCGACGAAAACAGACTCAATTCCATTCTGTGTAAGTTTGACGCAGACTGGATGGCGAGCGATGAAGCCAGAACCGAGGCGACAAATGACCTGTATTTTAGCCGAGTGTCGCAATGGGATGACTGGCTATCAAACTACACCACCCTGCAATATCGCGGACAATTCGATGTTGTTCGCCCGGTGGTCAGGAAGCTGGTCGCAGAGATGCGCCGGAACCCTATCGATGTTCTCTTCAGACCAAAAGACGGCGCTAATCCTGATGCTGCCGATGTGCTGATGGGGATGTATCGTACTGATATGCGCCATAATACGGCAAAAATTGCCGTTAACGTTGGCGTTCGTGAGCAGATAGAGTCAGGCGTTGGTGCATGGCGTCTGGTCACGCAGTATGAAGACAACGATCCAACAAGCAACAATCAGGTAATCCGACGCCTGCCAATCCATGAAGCCTGCTCACACGTCATATGGGACGCCAACAGCAAGCAGATGGATAAGAGCGACGCTAAGCACTGCACGGTGATTAACGCCTTGTCACGCAATGGCTGGAAAGAGTTCGCAGAGGATTACGGTATTGATCCGGATACCTTGCCATCTTTCCAGAATCCGAACGATACATGGCTGTTTCCGTGGGTATCGAATGATGTCGTCTACGTCGCTGAGTATTACGAGGTCGAAGAGAAGAAAGAGAAAGTCTTCATATACCGAGACCCGTTGACAGGTGAGCCAGTCAGCTATTACCAGCAGGATATTAAAGACGTTATCGACGACCTGGCTAATCGTGGATTCATTAAGGTAGCAGAGCGCAAGGTGAAGCGTCGGCGTGTGTATAAGTCGATCATCACCTGCACGCAGATACTGAAAGACCGCGAGAAGATAGCCGGAGAGCATATTCCAATCGTTCCAGTGTATGGCGAATGGTCATTCGCTGGTGACAAGGAGTGCTACGAAGGAGTGGTAAGGCTGACGAAAGACGGTCAACGCCTTCGTAACATGATCATGTCATTCAACGCCGATATTGTTGCTCGTTCACCGAAGAAGAAACCGACCTTCTTCCCTGAGCAAATCGAAGGCTACGAATACATGTACGGTGGAAATGATGACTATCCGTACTATCTGCAGAACAGGACCGATGAAAACGGTAACGACCTGCCGATTGGTCCAATCTCCTACATGGAAAACCCTGAAGTGCCGCAAGCCAACGCTTACATGCTTGAGGCTGCCACCAACGCAGTGAAAGAGGTGGCTAGTCTTGGCGTGGATGCGCAGGCGGCAAATGGTCAGGTCGCTTTCGATACCGTCAATCAACTGAACATGCGGGCAGACCTTGAGACATACGTGTTTCAGGATAACCTGTCTACCGCAATGCGACGTGATGGCGAGATTTATGCCTCAATGGTCAACGATATTTATGACGTTCCTCGCCATGTAACGCTGACTCTTGAAGACGGAAGCGAGAAAGACGTTCAACTCTACGCGCAAGTTGTAGATTACCAGTCCGGCAATGTGGTCACACTCAACGACATTCGCGGTCGCTATGAGTGCTATACAGACGTTGGACCATCCTTCCAGAGTATGAAGGAACAGAACCGCGCAGAGATTCAGGAGTTACTCACCAAGGTTCCACAAGGTACTCCAGAGTTCCAGATGCTGATGCTGCAATACTTCACGCTGCTTGATGGTAAAGGCGTCGAGATGATGCGAGAGTACGCGAACAAGCAACTGGTGATGATGGGGCTGAAGAAACCAGAAACACCTGAAGAGATGGAGATGGTACAGCAGGCTCAACAGCAGCCGCAGCAGCCATCAGCAGAGCAAATTCAGGCGCAGGGTATCCTTCTGCAAGGTCAGGCTGAATTGCTCAAGGCAGAGAACCAACAGGCGCAGATTCAGGTTGAAGCCGCCAAGGTTGAAGCCCAAAACCAACTCAACGCCGCGAAGATTGCGGAAATCTTCAACAATATGGACCTCGACAAGCAGGCAGAACTGCGTGAGTACCTCAAGCTCGTAGGTCAATTCCAGCAACAGCGCAGCAAAGATGCTCGTGCTAACGCTGAGCTGCTTCTTAAAGATGCAGACCAGACTCATTCACAACGCATGGATTTCGCGAATCTTATGCGTCAAGTTCAAATCCCCTCCGGCGGAGTAGCCGAGACACCTCAATAAGAGAGAGTTAACCATGGACCAAACCACCGACATTCAGGCTTCTGAAGAATTAACCCTGCCCGGCAATCATGCAGCGGCATCTGCTGATGGCTTAGTTGTCGATAATGCCAACGACAACGCAAGTCAGGAAGAAGGCTTCGAGATTGTCCTGAAAGACGATGAGAAACCAAAACAAGACCCGGCAACTAATGCTGAATTTGCCCGTCGCCGCATCGAACGCAAACGCCAGCGTGAGCTTGAGCAGCAGATGGAAGCGGTTAAGCGTGGAGAGTTGCCGGAGCACCTGCGGGTGAACCCTGAGTTACCAAAACAACCAGACCCTAACGATTATCTTTCCGAAGATGCACTGGCTAAGTACGACTATGACCAGAGCCGCGCACTGGCTGCCTTCCAGCAGGCAAACAGTGAATGGCAGATCAAGGCTATGGACGCACGAAGCCAGGCTGTAGCCGAGCAGGGCCGCAAAACTCAAGAGTTCACCCAGCAATCAGCGCAATACGTCGAGGCAGCCCGTAAGCACTACGACGCAGCGGAAAAGCTCAACATCCCTGACTATCAGGAGAAAGAGGATGCATTCATGCAACTGGTGCCGCCAGCAGTCGGTGCCGACATCATGCGCCTCTTCCCGGAGAAATCCGCTGCTCTCATGTATCACCTTGGTGCTAATCCTGAGAAAACACGCCAGTTGCTGGCGATGGACGGGCAATCCGCGCTGATTGAACTCACTCGACTGTCAGAACGTTTAACTCTCAAGCCTCGAGCAAAGCCTGTTTCAGAAGCCCCGTTACCTGATGAACCCATTCAGGGACACGCTGTTGCTGCAAATATCTCTGCGATTGAAAAGCAGATGGAAGCGGCAGCAAACAAAGGGGATGTAGAGACATACCGCAAGCTCAAGGCGCAACTGAATAAAGGAATTCGATAATGGCATTAAATGAAGGTCAACTGGTCACGTATGCTCTGGATGAAATCATCGAAACCGTCCAGAACCTGACGCCAATGGCGTCCAAAGTGACAAAATACACCCCTCCGGCAGAATCCATGCAGCGTTCAAGCAACACCGTGTGGATGCCTGTTGAGCAGGAAGCGCCAACCCAGACTGGCTGGGATTTAACTGGCAACGCAACCGGGATTCTTGAACTCTCCGTGAAATGCAACATGGGCGATCCGGATAACGATTTCTTCGAGCTTCGTGCAGATGACCTGCGTGATGAGCGTTCTTACCGTCGCCGCATCCAGGCATCCGCCAAAAAACTGGCGAATAACATTGAGTCAGCAATTGCCAAACAGGCAACCGAAATGGGCTCACTTGTTGTTCACGATACCCGCGCAATTGGTCCATCTACTGGCCTGTCTGGCTGGGATTTTGTGTCTGATGCAGAGCGCCTGATGTTCTCCCGTGAGCTAAACCGCGATATGGGCATCAGTTACTTCCTGAACCCTGACGATTACCGCAAAGCAGGCCGCAACCTGGTAGATGGTGACATCTTTGGGCGCGTTCCTGAAGACGCGTATCGCAACGGTACTATTCAGCGTCAGATTGCTGGCTTTGATGAAATTCTTCGCTCACCGAAACTTCCGGCAGTTACCAAGTCAACCGCTACTGGTGTAACTGTTTCTGGTGCGCAGAAGTTTAAGCCGCAGGCATACACCCTTGATACCGATGGTAACAAAGAGAACGTCGATAACCGTGTTGCAACGGTGACCGTATCCTCCACCACCGGATTTAAGCGCGGCGACAAAATCAGCTTCACTGGTGTGAAATTCCTGTCTCAGATGGCGAAGAACGTGCTGACTGATGACGCGACTTTCTCAATCACCCGTGTGATCGATGGTACTCACATCGAAATCACGCCGAAGCCTATTGCGCTGGATGACGCGTCACTGACAAAAGAAGAGAAGGCTTACGCTAACGTAAACACCTCTCTTGCTGATACCACTCCGGTAAACGTTCTTAACGTGGCAACAACCACCGCTAACGTGTTCTGGGCTGATGACTCAATCCGCCTGCTGTCTCAGCCGATTCCGGTAACCCATGAGCTGTTTGCTGGCATGAAAACGTCTTCCTTCAGCATTCCAGGTATTGGTGTTAACGGCATCTTCGCAACGCAGGGTGATATCAACACTCTGTCTGGTAAGTGCCGTATTGCTGTGTGGTATTCAGCATGTGCTGTACGACCAGAGGCAATTGGTGTTGGTCTGCCTAACCAGACTGCGTGATAACCAGAGGGAGCTTCGGCTCCCTTTTTTATTTGGAGACAAGCATGACACACATGATCTTTCGTCATGGCGACATGAAGAAGTGGAAAGGCGTTGGCTACGACTTTGAAATCGTGAAAGCCGAAGAGATTCATGAATATCTGGATGCTGGTTGGTTTGCACATCCCGATGACCTTCTGAAGGATGTTGCAGAGCCAGAGCCAGAGCCAGAGCCAGAGCCAGAGCCAGAGCCAGAGCCAGAAGAAAAGCAGCGTAAAAAGCCTGGTCGAAAACCTAAGGCGGCATCAGATGAACCTGACAACGAAGGGTGATCTAGTCCTTGCGGCATTACGTAAGCTCGGTGTGGCATCAAATGCCACGTTAACTGATGTCGAACCGCAGTCTATGGAAGACGGCGTCAACGACCTTGAAATGATGATGGCTGAATGGCTTGGCGGTGATGCGTCACCTGGGATCAACGTTGGCTACATTTTTGCTGATGCAGATGTCGCTCCGGATCCGGGCGATGAGCACGGTTTATCAAATAACGCTATCAATGCCGTCATTTTCAACCTTGCCTGCCGCATTGCTCCGGATTATGCGCTGGAAGCGCCAGCAAAACTTATAACCACTGCCAGATACGGGAAAGAGCGACTCGTCAAACTGTCTGCAATGGACAGAGCAAAAGCCGCTAAATGTAAGTCCGGTTATCCAAACCGTATGCCTGTTGGCAGTGGAAACCAGTTGGCGAAGTGGAACGGTTGGAATTACTTCCACCGAAAGGAACCTTGCGATAACGGGAGCGAATAATGCCTATTCAGCAACTTCCGCTTATGAAAGGTGTCGGCAAAGACTTCCGAAACGCCGACTATATCGACTATCTGCCAGTGAATATGCTGGCAACCCCCAAAGAAATCCTGAACAGCAGCGGATATCTTCGCTCATTCCCGGGCATTGCCAAGCGTTCTGATGTGAACGGTGTATCTCGCGGCGTTGAGTACAACATGGCGCAGAGTGCTGTTTATCGCGTGTGTGGTGGGAAGCTCTACAAAGGAGAAAGCGAAGTCGGTGACGTCGCCGGAAGTGGTCGCGTATCAATGGCGCATGGTCGGACATCACAGGCTGTAGGCGTTAATGGTCAACTGGTCGAGTATCGCTATGATGGCACGGTTAAAACCGTCTCAAACTGGCCTACAGATAGCGGATTCACTCAGTATGAGTTAGGTTCGGTTCGTGACATTACGCGCTTGCGCGGGCGTTATGCGTGGTCAAAAGACGGCACTGATTCATGGTTTATCACTGACCTTGAAGACGAATCACATCCTGACCGTTACAGCGCACAATATCGTGCCGAGTCTCAGCCTGACGGCATCATCGGCATCGGAACATGGCGAGACTTCATCGTCTGCTTTGGTTCATCGACGATTGAATATTTCTCCCTGACTGGTGCAACCACCGTTGGTGCTGCTTTGTATGTCGCACAGCCATCACTGATGGTGCAGAAAGGCATTGCCGGGACTTACTGCAAAACTCCGTTCGCCGATTCGTATGCGTTCATCAGCAATCCGGCAACGGGTGCGCCGTCTGTATACATCATCGGCTCCGGTCAGGTATCACCAATCGCCAGCGCGAGCATTGAGAAAATACTACGCTCCTACACTGCTGATGAACTGGCTGATGGCGTGATGGAATCGTTGCGGTTTGATGCTCATGAGTTGCTGATTATTCACCTGCCGCGCCATGTTCTTGTTTACGACGCATCTTCAAGCGCCAATGGTCCGCAATGGTGTGTGTTGAAAACAGGCCTGTATGACGATGTGTACCGCGCAATCGACTTCATTTACGAAGGCAATCAGATAACGTGCGGCGATAAGCTGGAGTCCGTGACCGGGAAATTGCAGTTCGATATCAGCAGCCAGTATGGGCTACAGCAAGAACACCTGCTGTTTACTCCGTTGTTCAAAGCGGATAACGCCAGGGTGTTTGACTTTGAGGTTGAATCGTCAACTGGCGTTGCGCAGTACGCCGACCGCCTTTTTCTCTCTGCAACCACTGACGGAATCAATTACGGACGTGAGCAGATGATTGAGCAGAATGAACCGTTCGTTTACGACAAACGCGTTTTGTGGAAGCGAGTCGGGCGCATCAGGAAAAATGTCGGCTTCAAATTGCGCGTTATCACGAAGTCACCTGTCACTCTGTCAGGCTGCCAGATAAGGATTGAGTAATGGCGGATTCGAATCTCAATGTTCCGGTAATCATTCAGGCTACACGACTCGACACATCAGTACTTCCACGCAATATCTTCTCGCAGTCGTATCTGCTTTACGTTATCGCACAGGGTACTGATGTTGGTAATGTGGCGAACAAGGCCAACGAGGCCGGACAGGGCGCTTATGACGCACAAGTCAGGAACGATGAGCAGGATGTGATTCTCGCTGACCATGAGCAGCGAATTTCTGCTGCGGAAGCAACGCTTGTTAATCATGAGGAGCGAATCAGCCAGGCAGAATCAACTCTTCAGGACCATGAAACGCGAATCGCTCAGAATGAAAGCGATATTGCGTCGCTTGATACCAGAGTTCAGTCGCTGGAGTTGCAGGTTTCAGACCATGAAACGCGCATTGATGCTCTGGAGTATGCCACTACTCGCAAAAAGTCAGAGGTTGTTTACTATGGCGTATCTGTAACCATCCCGACAGCGCCGACCAACCTTGTTAGCCTGCTGAAAACGCTCATGCCGTCATCCGGCACGTTGGCACCATTCTTCGATACCGTTAACAACAAGATGGTTGTGTTCAACGAGAACAAAACCTTGTTCTTCAAGCTGTCGATCGTCGGGACGTGGCCCAGCGGAACCGCCAACAGGTCAATGCAGCTAACCTTTTCCGGCTCTGTTCCTGACACACTGGTTAGCAGTCGTAATGCGGCGACAACAGCCGACAACATCCTGTTAGCTACGTTCTTCAGCGTGGATAAAGACGGATTTCTTGCCACAAATGGCAGTACGTTAACCATCCAGTCAAATGGTGCGGCGTTTACTGCCACAACCATCAAGATAATCGCGGAGCAGTGATGATTCAGTTCAAACCAACGCGAAACATCGACCTGATCGAAGCAGTCGGAAATCACCCTGACATTATTGCCGGAAGCAACAACGGTGATGGATACGACTACAAGCCTGAATGCCGTTACTTTGAGGTTAACGTGCACGGTCAGTTTGGCGGCATTGTTTACTATCAGGAAATTCAGCCGCTTACATTCGATTGCCACGCCATGTACCTGCCAGAGGTTCGTGGATTCAGCAAGGAAATCGGGCTGGCGTTCTGGCGATACATTCTGACTAACACCACCGTTCAGTGCGTCACATCGTTCGCCGCACGCAAATTCCGCCACGGGCAGATTTACTGCGCAATGATTGGCCTTAAGCGTGTCGGAACCATCAAGAAATACTTTAAAGGTGTGGATGACGTGACTTTTTACAGCGCCACACGCGAAGAACTAATCGACTTCCTGAATCACGGGAGATAGCCATGTTATATGCATTTAAGCTGGGCAGAAAACTGCGCGGCGAGGAACCTTGGTGCCCTGAAAAAGGCGGGAAAGGTGGCTCAGATAAAAGCGCAAAGTATGCAGCAGAAGCCCAGAAGTATGCCGCAGACCTGCAAAATCAGCAGTGGCAGACGATCATGAAAAACCTTGCTCTGTTCACGCCTCTTGCGGAGCAGTATGTTAACCAGCTTCAGAACCTTTCCAGTTTAGAAGGACAGGGTCAGGCACTTAATCAGTATTACAACTCTCAGCAGTATAAAGACCTTGCAGGTCAGGCTCGTTACCAGAGTCTTGCTGCTGCGGAGGCTACGGGAGGACTTGGTTCGACAGCCACAAGCAATCAACTGGCTACGATCGCGCCGACTCTCGGTCAGTCTTGGTTATCAAACCAGATGAGCAATTACAACAATCTGGCAAACGTTGGGCTTGGTGCTCTGCAAGGTCAGGCAAACGCCGGGCAGACGTACGCCAACAACATGAGCAGCATTGCACAGCAAAGCGCAGCTCTTGCCGCTGCTAATGCCAACAAACCATCAAGTCTTCAGACGGCAATTAGTGGCGGAACGTCTGGTGCGATTGCCGGTGCAGGTCTTGCCAGCCTTTTGGGAGCATCAACGCCTTGGGGCGCTGGCATTGGTGCTGGTATCGGATTGCTTGGCTCGTTGTTTTAAGGGGTAATCATGGCTACTTGGCAAGGAACAAACGGCGGATTGTTGGCTGGTATCGGCGGCGTCAACTCAAACGCTCCGATCGTAAATGACATCGGCAATACGCTTCAGCTTATCAGGCAGAACAATGATATTGAGCGTTCAGGCGCTAACAATGTTGGGCTGACTGCTTTGCAAGGTCTTTCAGGTATTGCAGGGGTGTTTCAGCAGGAAAAGCAGGCTCAGCGGCAGAAAGAATTTCAGCAGGCATACGCTAATGCTTATGCGTCTGGTGATCGCGGTGCTTTGCGTCAGTTGGCTACTCAATATCCAGACCAGATTGAATCTGTTCGTAAAGGCATGGGGTTCATTGATGAAGACCAGCGCAATTCTATCGGCACCTTAGCGGCTGGCGCCCGCCTTGCATCATCGTCTCCAGAAGCAATGCAATCATGGCTGCAAAACAACGCCAAGGAACTGACTCGCGTCGGTGTTGACCCTAATAACGTTGCTCAGATGTATCAGCAGAACCCTTCAGGATTTGGTGAGTTTGTTGATCACCTTGGAATGGCTGCTCTTGGTCCGATTGATTACTTCAATGTTCAGGACAAGATGGCTGGTCGTGAGATTGATCGCGGAAAACTTGCAGAGACAATCCGCAGCAATCAGGCTGGCGAGGCGCTAACAGCACGAGGCCAGAACATCACGATGCGCGGTCAGGACTTATCTGCTTCTACTGCGCGACGCGGGCAGGATTTGGCAATGCAGCGAGCGTCAACAAGAGGAACCGCTGGGAATGATGAGCGTACAGTTCAGTTATCAGATGGCAGAACTGTAACGGTAGGCGGGAAACTTCACGGCGCTGGGGCTAATGCGTTCTACGAAGGCATCGACAACGAGGGGAATATGGTTCGCGTTCCTGCCAGTTCAATCGCAGCGCCTGCAACATCGTCTGCATCAGCACAAAACTATGCCATGAAGAAGGATATCGACGCGATCGCAAATGCAGACGCTTCTGCTCTCGATTTCATGACAGGAATGACAGGCGGTGCAGGTAATCCAGCAATTGGTGCTGATGTTCGCAGCCGATTAACAGGAAAAGAGCAGCGCCAGTTATATAACTCAGCACAACGTATTCAGGGCAGAATGCAGAATCAGGGTGTGGCGGCAGCAAGGGATATGGGTGCCAGTGGTATTAACACCGTTGCAGAAGCGAAGATGTATTTTCAGGGGATGCCGCAGGTTGACTATTCAAGCCCGGAGGCTATGCAGCAGTCGATTCGTGAGATTCAGGAATACACCAACAATTACAACCAACAATATAACGTTAATGTTGGTAAATCTCAGCGGCAGCAATCTCAACCTGCACAGGTATCACAGCCAGCAGCCAGCAGTAACTTTTCTTCACTATGGGGTGATTAATGGCTAAAGCATGGAAAGATGTTATCGCCTCTCCACAGTATCAGGCGTTAGCACCAGAACAAAAAGCGCAGGCTCAGGAGCAATACTTCAATGAAGTCGTGGCCCCGCAAGCCGGAGAAAATGCAGAGCAGGCTAAGCAAGCTTTCTATGCTGCCTATCCATTGCCATCTGTGCAGCCAGTGGAGACACAACAACCAGAAGCACAGCAACAACCACAGCAAAGTGGATTTATGTCTGATCTTGGCGAAGCAGTAAAAGAGACTGGTCGCGGACTGGTGCAGGCTGGCGTGAACGTGGCAAACATACCTGCATCAGTTGCAGATGCTGTAACAAGCGCGGCGGCTTGGGCTGGCGGTAAACTCGGCATTGGCGATGGTACATATCACCCAGCGCCACGAGTAACAACGCAGGGATTAGAGCAGGACTTTGGCCTTCAGCAAGGCGCGCTGACTCCACAAACGACAGAGGGAAGGGTATTTGCTGAAGCATTGCCTTACCTCACTCCTGCTGGCGTTGAGAGAGCGGCAACACAGGCACCAACACTTGCTGGTCGAATTGCTCAGGGTGCAACTCGCCTTCTCGCTGAAAACGCAGTTGGATCACTTGCTGCAAATAGTGCGAAAGATGATGCGGAAGCACTCGCCACCGATTTAGGCGTTGGTGTGCTGGCTGGCGGTGCTATTAACGCTGCCGGACGTGGATTAGGTGCTGCTTATCGTGGCGTACGTGGTGCTATTGCGCCAGAAGCGCAGCAGGCTATCAGATTTGCAGAGCGTGAAGGAGTTCCTCTGCACACCACAGACCTGTTACAACCAACTTCACGCGTCGGAAAAATGGCGCAGACTACAGCAGAAAATATCCCTCTGGCTGGCACAAGCGGAATGAGAGCAACGCAACAGGAAGCGAGAAGCCAGTTGGTGCAGAGATTTGCTGATAAATTCGGTGAGTATGATCCAGCTGTTGTTATTGACAGCCTTAAAGCGAAAACATCAGGAATTCGTCGTGCCGCCGGTAATCGACTGGAGCAGGTTCAGAATGCTATGGCTGGAGTAAACATTCAGCCTGCACGAGCAATTCAGCAGATTGATACAGAAATATCTAACCTGCAGAAGCTTGGTAAGGTTGCTGATAACGAGACTATTTCAAAACTTCAGTCATATCGTGATGAGCTTGTTCGCAATGCTGGTCCTGATGGTCCGGTAAATCTGGATTTGAAGCAATTAAGCGACCTGCGCAGCCAGTTCAGAATGGACGTGAAGGGTGAGCGACCAGTGTTACCAAACCGTTCCGATGCCGCCATTCAGCGCGTTTACAAGGCGATGACAGACGATATCAATGGTGCCATTGGTCAGAATCTTGGCAACGATACTCTCCGTAAATATCAGCAGGCCAATGCCGTCTACGCTGACGAAGCAGCGAAACTAAAGAATACCAGGCTGAAGAATGTTCTCATGAAAGGCGATCTGACGCCGGAAGTTGTCAACAACATGCTATTCAGCAAGAACAAATCTGAAATTAAGACGCTGTATAACTCAGTTGGTCGTGTTGGCAGGGCGCAAATGCGCAATGGCATCATTGGAAAGGCGATGGAGAAATCTGGCGGATCCCCTGACCAGTTCCTTCGGCAGCTTAACATCCTGCAAAACCAGACTGGCATCACATTTAAGGGGCAGGACGCTGCTTATCTGAAAGGATTGAAAAACTACCTGCAATCCACGCAGCAGGCTGCAAAAGCGGCAGTAACAACACCCACAGGACAGCAAACTATCCCGTTCATTATTGGGTATGGGACGGCAATGAACCCGGCGACAACTGGCGCAGCAGTAAGCTACGGACTTCTTACTCGCGCCTATGAGAGCGAGCCATTCAGAAATGCAATGCTCCGAATGGCAAACACCCCACGCGGATCAACAGCCTTTGAGAAAGCAATGCAGCAGGCACAAAATGCAATTAACGCTCTGACGCAGGGGGCTAAGTCTGATGCGTTGTCAGAATAGCTCTGCAAATACCAGGAAAGTGCAAAAACCAAATATGTAGAATGCAATATTCATCATATCTCTTTGCATAAATCCTCCGTAATGGATGGTTAGTTGCTGTCTTTTTTATATAGCTCCTTGAGCGTATCAAAGACAATTTTCTTAACCATATCAGATTGTTGTTCTGCCATACGCTCTGCATCGTCAATGTAAACTGATGCAGAGCTTTGTTTAGTCAATGATTCTTCAATCGCTGCAATTATCTCAGAGTTCAGCGACCTGTTATTCATCTTCGCGCGCTGTTTAATTTTCTCGTGGAGTTCATGCGGAAGTCTCAAGTGAAACTGCGCCTCGTCGTATTTGCTGTACATCCTTGATGCCTCACCAGTTGGGTGGAATGGCATCGTAACCTACTGGATAAATACTCAATAGTACCATTTCGGTATGCAATCACATCATGGTTGCATCATATCATTCGTCTGGAGCAATGAAATGTCAGATATCACCTACTCAACAGATGGTCAGCAACCATGTTTGCTGCCTTATAAGCTATAGCCGCTTCATCAATGGTGTTGAATCTCCCAAGGGTTATGTTTTTACCTGAGACATTTATCTGAGCTTGCCATTGATTTCTGGCTTGACAGAAAGTTACCCCCTTGATTCCAGCATTGCTATTTCTAGGTCCGACATTTAATGCATTTACGACTCTGCTGACATCCCTAAGGTTTGAGATTGCGTTATTTCTTCTGTTTCTATCAATGTGGTCAATCTCTTGTTTGGGCCATTCGCCATATACATACAGCCAGGCAAGTCTATGTGCAAAATATCTTACGCCATCAATATTAATTGCGTTATATCCATAAGAAATTGTGCCAGCAACTTTCCCAACAGCACCTCTGGCGCTTAATTTCTTTTTCCAAGTGAAAATTCCTGTTTCTTTATTGTAATCGAGAACCTCCATAAGGCGCTCCCGAGTTACTACCTCGTGACGTCTCTTACTCATTATTTTCTCCGGAATGTTTATTATGCCAGAACAATTATACAACGTTGTTGTTTCACAACCAAGTCAGTTATTTACTTTAGCTCGCTCGTTTAAAGCAAATGCCAATGGCAAAATTTATATAGGAAAAATTGACACTAACCCGGTAAATCCTGAAAACCAGATTCAGGTTTATGTGGAGAACGAAGACGGCTCTCACGTTCCTGTTTCGCAACCAATCATCATTAACGCTGCTGGTTATCCTGTATATAACGGACAGATTGCCAAATTCGTTACTGTACAGGGCCATTCTATGGCTGTTTATGATGCGTACGGTGCTCAGCAGTTCTATTTCCCTAATGTACTGAAATATGACCCCGACCAATTCAGTATTGACATCGTTAATCAGCTTGCTCAAACGGGTAAATATTTAGATGATGAAAGTAAAGGTGATGCGTTAATTGGCGTTAAACAGCCTTTTTTTGATGCAATAAGAAGGACTCAGCATGATAAAAATTCTGACCTGCTATCCATACAAGATTTAGGGGCAATAAGTGGCTTAGCTAATCCAGAGGTGGATGACAAAGTTATTTCTGTGCTTAATGCTAATGCTGGATTGTTAATTCCTGCTGGATTTGTCTACGTGACATCTAAGCCAATAGCTACATCGGCAGGTAAAGTCTTTAGCATCGTATGCCCAAATGGAAGGGCCACCATCAAAGCATCAGGAAACTATGCAATGTTCACTCAACCAGGCATGTTCAAATTTGAGAGATGTCTTTTTGAAAACATACTGTTTATTGGTAATGGAGTATCTGATCTGAAATCAGTGTTCATGGAGGCTGATGATGGTGAGTGGGTGGCTAACTTTGCAACATATAACTGCTCATGGGAAGCATTCCATACTATATGGAATGCTTCATGGATTGCAGTATATCATTATTACCCTAAATTTAAATCTGTGAACGATTCAGGATATATTCTTACTACGAATAAGTCTGGTGCAAATAACTTTGCAGCATTCAATCTCAATGTTATGGATAACCCAATATTCGAAAACTGTAGAGCAAGAATTTACTTCGATATAACAGGTGGATTTAATTTTACCATCAACAATCCATGGATTGAGAAAGGTGAGGTTTTTGGTGGTGCATTTTTTAGACTAAGGCAGTTCTTTAATTTCAAAGTTATTGATGGTTGGTTTGAGTATTTCAAAGGGGGAAATTTTCTGTACTTAAGAACAGATGGCACAGAGAATACACAATCTGACAACATAACTTTTGATGGGATGCACATTAATAACTCTCGCTCTGATTCAGAATTTAAAGGATTGGTTTTAATGGATCAGCCGCAATATGCAGAGAATTATACCGATCCTAAATTTACGTTTAAGAATATTGTAGAACACAATAGCTCTTCTTCAGGATGGTACTTACTAAAATCCGGTGATGTTACCAATCGCTCAGAATCACTTACCGTAATAGAAAATCTTCGTCTTAAATATGGACATCCACCTTGCTCAGATGGAATGACTATAGCAAGAACACAAGACGGAAATAGCCCAGACATTAAAAACTCTACAAGAAACCTTAGCACTAATGGTTTACAGTTTCTGCCTAGAGCCTTTCAAACAACAACATACCGGACAAAAAATGGAGAATATCAGCAACAACAAATAGTTGATAGTACATCTAATATAGCATACTGGAATATCGGTACCTCAACGGTTCTCGTGTGGGGCGTAGATTATGTTAGGCCTGGTCGGCAGAACGCTCAAACATGTGGAACGTCAGCATATGCATGGTCAGGTGGGTATACACAAACAGCTTTTCAGGTCACGTCAGACAGAAACTCAAAAACAGAAGAGTCACAAATACCTGATGCTGTTCTCGACGCCTGGGGTGACGTTCAGTATGTATCATATAAATTAAAGGCAAGCGTGGCAGAAAAAGGTAGTAAAGCCCGGAGACATATTGGGGTCATAGCCCAAGACATCAAGACAGCTTTTGAATCACATGGGGTTGATCCATTCGAATATGGCATACTATGTTATGACAATACCCCAGCAACAGAAGCTGTTTACGATATTTTAGAAGATGGTACTCAGGTAATGCTTCAGGAGGCACGTGATGCTCACTCAGGTTACACTGTACGCTACGAAGAAATACTTTGTCTTGAGGCTGCATATATGCGTAGAGAGATAAAAAGGATGCAGAAATAAACAAACGCAATAGTCTATAGTTATTATCTATATACCACCTCAACATAAGAGGTGGTATATTTTTTTGGGGAGCGACTAATAAATTATATATTTTATTTCAAAGATTGAAGTAAGTCTGTTTTTTTGTCTAAGACTTCTCCAATGTAACTTGCTCCATATTTCGTTAGATGGTTTGCATCATATGATAAAAATTTGCCATTCTCATCAAAAACTCTAACCATTCCATTGTTGTCTTTTATAAGGTCAAACAAATCTATGTAGTCATCGCCAAAAATCATTTTCGCCTTATTGTTAAACTCTATATATCTTGATAGCGGGTATGTTTTTGCTAAAACTCTGTCATTAAGAGACAGGTTAACAGCAAAGTTATTGTTATACCCGAAGTTTTTTGTGCCAATCAAGTACATTTTTGCAGTTGTTTTTGATTTTATGTAATCGTAACAGTGTTTTAACTTTTCAACGTTATTATTATAGTCGCCTGCACCCCAATTCTCCGAATATAAAATAATGTCTGAGTCATTCAAGTAGTAATCTAATTTATTTTTATTATCTATTGACCAATCACATCCACCCTCAAAATATACAATATTAAGATCATTTGTTTTAATCTTTGTAGATATTGCATTAATTAAATCTCTCGCATATGAGTTACCCATGATTAATATTTTCTTTCCATTGTCTGAGAACTCAATATTCTTTAATTTCTTCGGGCTATCCACATACTCCTGTGGATTTCCTCCATATGCAAGATCAGGCCTGATATTTTGCAATCCATATGTTTTGTGCATCAAAATTCCTGATGCTGATAACACCAACGAAAATGCTAATGTATATGATAAGATTTTTTTTGTAGATGTTTTTCTCTTGTTTCTGAATGGTTTTTCTACAAAAACATAAGACATCCACGATATAATAAAAATTAAAGGAATGGATGCGATAAAATATGTTGTTGACGGTTCAAATTTTGAGTTTAATCTTATAAATGCAAAAACAGGTTGATGCCAAAGGTATAGAGAATAACTTATCATGCCACATAACACAATTGGTTTTATTGACATGAGCTTTCCAATTCCTTTAGATGCATTTGAATGCATTAAAAACAAACATGCACCAAGAACTGGAAATAATGTTTCAAATCCAGGGTGTGATTTTTTACCATTCACAATGAAGTAACTTGATATTATCAATAAAAAACCAAGGTATGCTAAGATGTTACTTTTTCTTTTTATTTTATAGTGCGCAATAGCGGCAACCCCACCAAGAGCAATCTCCCACGCCCTTGAAGGGAGCATAAGAAATGAAAGCTCCATATTATGCACTGTTGTAATTGTTGCATATAAAAAACTGGCAATTGATATTACCAGTAAAAACATAAAACTATTCTTTATTAGTTTATTATGATTTATTGAGTAAATTATATATATTATTACAGGGGCTACAAGATAATACTGTTCTTCTACAGCAAGACTCCATGTGTGATACAATGGTTTAAATTCAGATGCTGTAGACCAATATCCTGACGTTAAGTACAATAATATATTGTTTGCTGAAAAAATTGTTGCAACAACTGATTGACCTAGATTCTTTAGGTCATATGGAACCATCATAAATAATGATATAATGAATGTTACTGATGTCATTAGAATTAATGCAGGCGCAATTCTACGAACCCTTCTCTCATAAAACCCAGAGAATGTAAATGTTCTATTGCTGCATTCTTTCAGCAAAATGCTGGTAATTAAAAAACCACTAATAACAAAAAAAACATCTACTCCAAGAAAGCCGCCAGGAATCCATTGAACACCTGCATGAAAAAAGATAACAGGTAAAACAGCTAATGTTCTCAACCCATCAATTTCGGGTCTGTATTTCAGTTCCATATGTTATACCATTTAATGTTAATTACATCAAAAAAAGACGAATGCTACATGTGTGATTGTTTCTGTGGAAACATGTTAAATTTATTTGTATTCTATCATTGCTGTGAATCATGATCGATACTGTGACTATGCAATGTTATTCTAATTTTTGCTCATGCATGGGAAAACAATTTCATTGATGTGGCCTAAAAGTTGCGCTATTTTTCTCTCCATCAAGCCAATCTGCCCACCACTGCATCATTTCTCTGCGCTTATCTAGATACTGAGCATGGTTGTAAATCCCGCGCACAGATCCGCCGTTGGCATGTGCAAGTTGCACTTCAATAGCATCAGCAGGCCATTCGTGCTCGTTCATAATCGTGCTGAATTCATGCCTGAATCCGTGACCGCTTTCCAGACCCTCATAGCCGATTCGTTTGATCACAAGTAATACCGCGTTCTCGCAGATTGGCTTCTTCTTATCGTTACGCCCGGCAAAAACAAACTCTGATACTGGTTTGGTGATTGAGCTTAGCGTAGTGAGAAGTTCAACCACCTGGTCTGACATAGGAACCACATGAATTTTGCGTCCCTTCATCACACTGGCGTCGATAGTGATAATCCTGTTTTCAAAATCGACGTTCTTCCATTGCATGGAACGAAGCTCTTTCGTTCTTAGGGCTGTGTAGCGTAAAACTTTGGTCGCAATGAGCGATACGATGCTTCCTGAAAATGTTGCCAGTGCTTTGTTGAATGCCGGGATCTGGTCTGCAGGAAGAAACGGGAAGTTCTTCTTGCGGTATCCTTTCATGGCGTCAGCAAGGTCAGGTGCCGGGTTATATTTAGCCCTACCAGTGACAATAGCGTAACGGAAAACCTCGCCGCATCTTCTGCGGGCTTTATTTGCTCGCTCCATTGCACCGCGATCTTCAAATCTGCGGATTACTTCCAGTAGTTGCATCGGCTCAATATCCTGAATTTCAAGACCGCCGATGATGGGTAAAATGTCGTCATCAAACATTTTTGCAAGTTCATTTGCATAGCCTACTGACCAGACTTGCTTCTTGTGCTCGTACCATTCCTTGTAAATGGCGCTAAAGGAATTGTTGTTAGATGAAGCCTTTTTCGCCTTTACCGGATCGATGCCAACCGAGATGTCTTTCCTCGCGGTCCATGCTTTATCCCTTGCTTCCTGCAAAGTCATAAGCGGATATTTTCCGACAGTCAGGATTTTCTCCTTACCGTCAATCTTGTAGCGAAGCTGCCATACCTTTTTCCCTGATACAGGGACATAAAGGTACAGGCCATTACCATCGAGTAGGCGGTATGGTTTTTCTTTCGGCTTTGCTGCTTCAATCTGCTTAACGGTGAGCATGGGTAAAAATCCGGTGGGTAAAATTATTTTATCCACTTTTTACCCGTCATGGAGTGCGGCTGTCAACGATCTGACGCGAACCATGACGAACTGTGAATCTACGGAAGGCTTGATATTCAGGGGATTTTGCGGACTGGTACGGATGGAGGCGAACTGATAAATGGTGTCCCCTGCAGGAATCGAACCTGCAATTAGCCCTTAGGAGGGGCTCG
>OGJK01000434.1_pt1 | contig 45386 bp, 28 predicted proteins | sample 1571961 | NCBI WGS metagenome assembly OGJK01 (sample SAMEA2582120, study PRJEB24529) | metagenome | biome: Human gut stool | place: China | collected 2011 | reverse complement strand
GACGAGTTTCAAGCATAGAATCTACTGATTTGGATGATTGCGGATATTCATTTAATTTTTACAACTAACTAAATAAAAATAGTTTAATGTTGATACTTGACTATATAATATACGTTTATTATAGGCTTACATGTGTCGATCCCTTTTGGAACGCAATGCCTTATTTAGGGAGCTCTTTTTATCTATCAATTCCGATTAGTCTACTTTTTAATAGATTTTTAAAGGTATGTGGGGTAGAATATAATACTTTCAACATACTAATCTGTTTTATCCTAACGTGGCTTATTCTCTATCCTTTTATGAAAAACAGTTGTAATAGAGCATATGAAAGGATTAAAGCAAAGAAAATTCTGAGCCAATGGTGGACATGTATGCTTTCATTTATGGCATTTAATATTATAATAATATTGTTGTTCATTATATAATATTCATACCTATTAGATAATTATTTGTTGCCCGTGAGTTGTGGATACTTGTCAATTAGCTTGTTCATCAGCACATCAAGATTGTCGTCTAAGTCACGTGAATAGTCAATAGGCACAAACACTTCATGCGCCGGCATCTTCACTCCTAACATGTTCAATGCCTCGTGATAGATGACAGGGAGATGGATGTCGCCGAATGCGAAAGCGAACTTGCCTCCGCGGGATGTGTAGTCGTTTATTTCTTGTTTGAACGTAGTCTTATCCATTGTCTGTTTCAGATGTTTGGTACAAAGGTACAACTGTTTTGTGAAATCCCAATAGAAATTTGCGTCTTCTGAGCGGCAAAGTAAAGTGGTCAAGCAAAGAAAGAGAATACAGTTAAGCGTAAAAAGGTAATATTGGCAGTAAAATGTAAAAATTTTAAGCATTGCTGACAACGATGGCAAGGATTGTCACCTTTGGGCACGCATATTGCACTGATGGTTAGTGAAGTTCGGACGTCGGACGAGGGCAACGAAAGAAGCCTGAGGACGATGGAAGAGCTCCAAAGATGATAAGGAATTAATTGACAATTAGGAGGTATTGACTTATGTTGTATCCAGTTTTAAGAGACATGAACAATTGGCTTGACAATGATTTCGACGATATGTTGAACACAAGTTGGATGCCGCGCATAAATGTCACAGCACCTGCTATCAATGTCAAGGAAAATGATAAAGCTTACGAAGTTGAGCTTGCAGCCCCTGGTACCACCAAGGATGACTTCAAGGTGAACGTTGACAAGGACGGTTGTCTGACCATCAAGTTGGAGCACAAGGACGAGAAGAAAGACGAGAACAAGAAGGAGCACTACTTGCGCCGCGAGTTCTCATACAGCAATTACGAGCAGGCTCTGACGCTGCCTGATGACGTGGAGAAAGACAAGATTGAGGCTAAGGTTACTGACGGTGTGCTTCATATCACACTTCCTCGCACGCAGAAGGCTGAGAAAGAGACAAAGAAGATTGAAGTCGCTTAACCGGCTTTCGGTTCTGCTCTGATACATGGGGACTGCTCAAAAGGCAGCCCCTTTTTGTTTTTATAGGTATGTCAATCCAAACCATTCTGGTAGCATAGCATAAGCAAAATCCTATTTGTGTTGGGCCGGTATCATCTGTGCAAAATATAGATGGTGCCGGCTTTTTTCGTCTATACAGCGTATTCTCGCCAAAACTTCGTACTTTTATCATTATATAATTATGTAGGTGCGTTAGTTCTACCTTTGATTTTAGAATTCTATAAAACTAAATCCTATATGGACAGAGAAGAGGAAGAACCAAACAATGCTTATATCATTATTCAGTCACACCGCGTCCACTGTGTCCTAATCATTTTCGGCATATCACTATATCGAATGCCCACCATGAGCGTCATGGTCTTCTGGAGGAGGCCAAAACACACAATCATGAGCAATGGGCCAAAGACATAGTCATACCAATAGGCAATATTGTACATTGCGAGATAGGCTATCATCATCACGCTTACGACAAACTCCAACCATGCCGTCACCATGCCGGGCGTATAGAACCGCTTCATGCGAAAAAGTCGGATGCCCATCGTATGGACAAAACACTCTATGAAACCGAAGGTTGCCACGGCGACGATAATCAAAGGTGTCGTGTCGAAAACAAACGGTACGATGCTTAGTGTCAGCAGCAGGATACCGGCAGGAATTCTGCTGGCACGGCTCATATCCTCATCCACTCTTATACCGACAAGGCCGGAGATTAGTTTGATGAACCCACCAGGATAATGCCCCTCCTCCCATTCATGCAGGACGAACAACAGTGCATCGACAACTACAAGTTTCTGAACCGTTGACAAGTTGCCTATGACAGCCGTAGCAACGATAAACGACAGTGCCAATACGGTGTAAATTTCCAGTGCATAATACTTAATAAACCTTTTCATGTTCTGATGTTTCTTATTTCGAATGCAAAATTACTATGAATCAACAACAACTAAACAAACAATTAGCCTACTTTTATGTACAATTCCACGGAATAGTATTACCTTTGCAACAGATCACATACATATATGAAAGGAATAGAGACCATAGATGCTTCCGATATCAAAAACTGCATCAGCAAAGAACATGCGCCACACAACCAAGATGGCCGGAATGTGGTGGGCCAGCATTTCATTCTTGTCAGAGAGTCGGACATAGTAAAAAAGCAAATAACCTTCAGACAGCCCATGAGACTTGCCGAGTGGAGACTGCTGCACATATTAGCCGGAAGTGCATCGTATCGTATCAATCTCGTCGACCATCTCCTGCAAGGCAATGAGGTACTTGTTCTACCGTCAGATACGATTGTAGAGGTGCTGAGCCTCAGTAAGGACTTTGCCGCCGAGGCTTTGACGGCGATTGATCTTCCTGGCATTGACGGCGACAGCACAGATCGTCTCCTGCCCAAGGAAGTGCAGCACTTGTTTTTGGAAGAGGCCGACCGCAAGTGCTTCGGCGCTTACTTTGACCTTCTTCACAAACAAATGACTCGGTCAACCGTGAGCGAATCTTCCATCAGTCTTGTCTTTCTTGCTATGGTGGCCGATACAGCAAGCCTCAATAGGACAATGTGTGCCGGGAATACCCGTCAACAGTCAAGAGGAGAAAAAATAATGGCGCGTTTTATCCACTTGCTACAGCAGTTTGGAGTGACCCACCGAAACATTCCTTTCTATGCTGAGCAACTCCATGTCACGCCCAACCACCTCAGCGATGTGGTGCGGCAGCACTCCGGACTGTCTGTGATGGACTGGATTCATCGCACAACGACGACGGAAGCCAAGCTCCTGCTAAAACACACCGACCTGATGATTTATGAAATCAGCCAGCGGTTGAACTTTCCGGAGCCCACCGCTTTCAACCGCTATTTCAAGAAACAGACGGGAGTCACGCCATTGGCGTACAGAAACAGTTTGTAGATGTATTGCATGCTCACCGTTGTCAGTATCCAGACTCCGTTGCCCTTACTGATGGTACCGGCTTTTTCATATATTTCGATATATTCTCGCCAAAACTTCGTACTTTTGTAACATCATTATGAAGTTGCGCGCGGTCATAGAGCGTATTACGTATCAGAATGGCGAGAACGGCTATTCGATACTGAAGGCACGGGTGAAGGGGTATGATGACCTCGTTACCCTTGTCGGCAACATGCTTGACGTGACCGTGGGCACGGTGCTCGTCGCCGACGGTCAATGGAAGGTTAACAGGCAGTACGGCAGCCAGTTCGCCGTCGAGACCTATGAGGAGGCCATGCCCGCCACGCTCTTCGGACTGGAGCATTGGGCCAATTGTTCTTCTTGCTCCTTTGTTGACACATCTGTTTCAATGATAGGTCCAACGGTGTGGAAGACATGCTTGGCTGGCAAGCTATAGCCTTTTGTCATCATGACCTCGCCTGTTTTCAGGAGCCTGCCCTGCAGTGCAGTTGGTCGTTGCACTCCTTTCTGAGTTGGATACCCGCTGCCGAGTAGATGCAGTTGTCGATACAGTTATGGAGCGGTGCCCAGCAGCCCAGCCCCTGGGCATTGGCCGCATTGACGATGGCATCTACTTTCAATCGGGTGATTTTAGCGAAACTATTTCTTCAATCGTTGCATATCGTAAATCTGCTTCATCAGCAGTTTCTTGGGGAAGAAGTGGGCCAGATGAGTGAAGGCTTTCTGCATCAGCGTGAGACCGCCAGTGACGGTCATCTTGCCCTGCATCATGCCATTGAAACCGGCCTTGGCAACGATGGCGGGCGACACCATGTGCTCGAACATCTTGGTGTTCTGCATGTCGCTGGCACGCGTAAAACCGCTGTCCATAGCACCGGGCAATAGCGTCGTAACGGTGACGCCCGTGTCCTTGGCCTCGTACCAGACGGCATTGGACAGCGACGTGACGTAGGCCTTCGAGGCATAGTAGACGGCCTGCAACGGTCCGGGCATCTCGCCAGCAGGCGATGAGACATTAAGGATGCGTCCATGACCGCGGCTGATCATCTCCGGCAGGAAGAGTTTGGTCAGTTTTGTCAGGGTCACGATGTCCACCTGAATCATCATCATCTCCTGCTCCATGGGACGCTCGGCAAACGTGCCGCGACCTCCGAAGCCCGCATTGTTGATTAAGTACTCGACGGTAATGCCCTTCTGCTTCACCTCCTCATAGACCTCTTCTGGAGCCGTGGGCAGCGAAAGGTCTTTGGCAATGACGGTGACCGTCGTGCCGTACTTCTTTATCAGTTCTGCTTCCAGCTAAAGCATTTTCTCCTTGCTTCGTGCTACCAGCACGAGGGAGTCGCCGTTCTTTGCGTGCAGACGGGCCAGTTCCATGCCCAGTCCGCTTGAAGCACCCGTGATGAGTGCCGTTTTGTTTGTTCTTGACATATTTCGTGTTTAATTAGGATGATACTTTAAGAGAATTTCGCGATACAGAAGTTGATAATCTCCATCATCTTTTCGCTTTTGAATATCTGGATGCAAAATTATGCAGAATTGCCGAAAAGAACCGAGCGGATGATGCCATTCTGTTTGCAAAGTGCGCCAAAATGAAATTTGGCAATTATGGCACGAATTGCAAATCTTTTGGCGCAGGGTGTTGGTGATGGTTTAAGAAAAAAACAGTACCTTTGCGGCGTTATTGCAGCGAAGACGCTTTATGAAATACGTATTTGACAGACAGTTTGGACGATTGTTCGAGCGGGCGGGGTTGGATGTCCGCGAGTTGCTGATGAATGCCCATCTGCCAGAGGACTTGTTTGGCAGGCGTGACGCGATGCTGAGCAAGGAGGAGTATTTCCGGCTGATGGCGACAGCGGGGCGGATGGCTCCCGAGGGGACGGCCCTGCGGATTGCGACGGAAGAAGGCATCGAAACCTTTTCGCCACCTATCTTCGCAGCCTATTGCAGCAGCAATGCAGAGGGTTTTATTGCTCGTTTTGCCCACTACAAACGGTTGGTTGGGTCGCTGCGCTATCTTGTTTCGAGGCACGACGGACAAATAGAGATTGAGATTCGTGGCGTGGAGGATGACGACAGGATAGCGGACTTCTGGGCTGAAATAGAAATCGCGTTCATCGTGTGTCTGATTCGCAGGGCAACGCGGATGGAGGTGAAGCCCGCCAGCGTGACGATGCACCACCTGTGCGAGGACAGGGCGCTGCTGGAGTTTCTGGAATGCGAAGTGGCAGAGGGCGAGCGAGTGCTGCTGACGATGCGGGAGGAGGACATGCTGCTGCCGTTCGTCTCGCGTAACGACTCGATGTGGCAGTATATCGAGCCGGAGTTGCGCCGCCGGTTGTCGGAGATGGAGGTCGATGACTCGACGGCGGCGCGTGTGCGTAGTGCGCTGGTGGAACTGCTGCCTGCCGGGAAGACCACCGTGGATGATGTGGCCTCGAAACTGTGCATGAGCCGCCGCACACTGCAACGCAAGCTGACCGACGAGCAGACAACCTTCCAACAGCAACTGAATACCACGCGACTGCTGTTGGCAAAGAACTATCTGAAAAACAGCGAACGGACGAGCGACGACATTGCGTACCTGTTGGGATATGAGGACACCACCTCGTTTCTCAGGGCGTTTAACATGTGGACAGGCATGAGCATTACCGAATATAAGAAAAGATGAAACGAAAGATGATATACACATTGTTAATAATAGTAGCCGTGCTGATAGGCTGGCAGGGCTATGAGTTTTGGGTGGCGGTGGGTCGCAATCCTCGTGGTGAACGATTGGAACGGTGTAAGCAGTCGCCGCAATGGAAGGACGGAGAGTTTGTGAATGTACACGAGACGCCGACGCTGACGGGCGATGACGGGTTCTTCGAACAGATGTGGAAGTTCCTGTTCGGTCGGGTGGACAACCTGAAGCCAGGCCGCGACATCCCCGTGGTGAAGACCTCACTGAAAGACATTTCCCGCACTGAGGAAGTCTGCGTGTGGCTGGGGCATTCTTCGGTCTTTATCCAGACAGGCGGGGTGCGGTTCCTCTTCGACCCAGTGCTGACAAACAAGTTGCCCGTGTGGTGGTTCATGCGTCCGTTCAAGGGGGCCGATGCCTATACCACGGACGATATTCCCGATATAGACTACCTTGTCATCACCCACGACCATTGGGATCATCTGGATTGGAAGACAGTGACGGCACTCAGAGACCGTGTAGGGCAGGTGGTCTGCTCTCTCGGCATTGGTGAGCACTTTGAGTATTGGGGCTATGACCCGAAGAAGATTCACGACCTCGACTGGGGCGAGAGTTATGGGCCGTTGCATTGTCTGCCTACAAGACATTTCTCTGGCCGCATGGGGCAGCACAAGACGCTGTGGGCATCCTACCTGATTGACGGCCCTCGTCGCATCTTTGTTTCTGGCGATGGCGGCTACGACGAACGCTTCAAGCAGATTGGCGGGCAGTATCCAGACATCGACCTTGCTATCATGGAGAACGGACAGTACGACGAGGGGTGGCACTATATCCACACGCTGCCCTGCGAACTTCCTACAGCCATCAGCGATCTCGGAGCCCATCGGGTGCTGACCTACCACAACTCGAAATACGCCTTGGCCAACCACTCCTGGACTGAACCCCTCGACAGTATCTACGAGTATGCGAAGAGCCAGCCGTGGCAACTGCTCACCCCTCGCATCGGTGAACCCATCCTGCTCAATGAACAACAGACGTTCGGGAAGTGGTGGTAGGCTGTTATTGTCTACTTTGCGTGAACAACCAGTCGCGTACGGACGAAACTACAGGCTGGGAAATAGTGTGTATGTCCTCTGTGAACGAGACAAAGCGGTGAACATTGGTATCCGTCAGATGTGGATAGTCACGGTTGAAGCGGACGAGGATGGTCCGTGGAAACTGTACTGTGCTACCATGCGCTCGAAGGGGAAACGTATGATGACAGGCGTGTTGAAGCCTACACCAAATTCAAGTAGCAGCAGACGGTGGATGCTGACCTGCTCGACAAATGCCTCATAGCGGTGAGCCTGCTGATGCCAATGGTCATCCTCAACAAAGTTTTTGTCACAGCGAACATTATCAGTCATCAGTTGACGCAAGATATAGTCAATATTCTCCGTTTTGTTCGCCATGAGTTTATTTCTTTTGCGAATATCTCTCTCTCCAACATATCCGTCACCCGTGTCGCCTGTTATCAAGTCAAAATGCTTCAGGAAGGGTGGCGTGGGACGAAGGTCGAAATAGTCCATTTCTGCTATGTTCAGCGAGAAGTATGCCAACTTGTCGTAACTGGTGTAGAGACGGGTCAGCACATCGTTGTTATCGTAAATCCACCGCTGAATGTCATCGGGAACATCGAACGTGACGGCTCCGACGCAGCGGACACTCATCTTGTCGGCACTGGCCAGCAGTTCCACGTTGGGATTCTCGCGCAACTGCTTATAGACGGACTTTTTGGGGAAGGTGGCGAAATAGAGCACCGTGTCCTCCTGCTTCATAATCTGGAACACACGGATTTTGGGAATATTGCCCTCGCACGTGGCGAAGGCAATCTCGTTGTGGTCGCGCAGAAGTTGTAATGCTTTCTGTAGCATAGCAGCGCTTAGTATCCAATGGTGAAACGCTCCTTGTGGTGTGCGGGTTTCTCCAATTCATCGACCATTGCCACGGCATAGTCCTCGACGCTGATGTGGCTCTGACCGTTCTCGTCAACGATGAGGTCGTCCTTGCCCAGACGGAACTGGCCCGTGCGCTCGCCTTTCTCGTCGAAGACGGCAACTGAAATCTTTTGTCATGACGGTCTTCTTTCCGTCAATGGTGATTCTGAGCAGTATGGCTGTTGTACCGTCTGCCCTTGTCTTTGCCCTGTTGATATAGGGCATCAGTCTGAATGTACTTCTAATCATAATTGCAGTATTCTATTTGTCCTGTTTGTTTGTGATTTGCTTATCGCTTTGGTTGAGTACCAGCACGAAGTCCTTTGTTGCTTCGATGAACTTGTCGGCTTCCTCAAAGAGTTTATCCTGTGTCACCATTGCATATACTTGTGTCATTCTCACATTGGTATGACCGAGCATCTTGCTGATAACGTCAATTGGTACGTCATTGTATAGCGTGAGGATGGATGCGTAATAGTATCGCCCCATGTGATGGGTTATCGGCTGTGTGCAACCTGCCATTTCCGCAATCTTCTTCAAGTTCTTCAATAGGAAGGCATAGTTCTGGCGCGGCATCAGTGTAGAAAGGCCAACATTTTTATACTTGTCGAACAGTTCAATGGCCTCTGGTATCAGTTTAACCACTGCTTGCACTCCTGTCTTCTTGCGGTTGTATTTCAACCACATACTTCCGTGTTCATCACGCGGAAGGTTATCTTGTGTAACGGACACTGCATCAATGTATGCCATACCCGTATAGCAGGCTATCAGCAACAAGTCACGTGCACTAATGAGCGATGATTTGTCCGATGGGATTTCCAGACTGACTATTCGTTGGAAGTCTCTGGGGTGATAGTCCTTGGTGCCCTCTTCGGTATAGTCGGTTCCTTGTATCGGGCAAAGAGGTATTTGTCCGTTAGCCCATCTGTGTATGCCCTATGGCAAGCCAGTTTCAGATAAGTGAAATGCTTGTGGGCAGTTGCAGCCTTTTTACCTTGTCCGTCAATCAGGAAATGCTCGTAGTCACAGATGAACTGATTAGTCATCTGACCGAATGCCATATCACTGACCCCATACGTTGCAGATATGAAGTCTGCCAGAGAGTCCTTTACCTGTCTGATGCAGCGATAGGTGGCTGGTGTCCTGTCTATGCCTACACGATTCTTTGTCTCTTCAAGCAAAATGTCGAACACTTGTAGGAGCGTTACCTGTCCGTTGACGCTGCCCTGCATCATATCCTTGACCATAGTGGCCGTGAAGTCAATGTTAAGCTTCGTGAGGTTATCCACTGCAGAATTGACGGAGAGCAGAGTTTTTCCTGGTTTTGGTTCAAAAAACTATTTTCCTTGAGCTATGCATCCCTCTAACCAACTACGGATCTGTAACCAGTGAAGTAGACTTACATCCGACCCACGGAAAATATCCGCTGCGCAAAAAAATCCCGAAACAAAGTATAAATTTGTTGATTTTTAATGATTTACGAACATGAATAGACGTTAATGTGAAAAGCAGGGAAATGTCCTAGACTTCTATTTTGCGACATCCTTTCTATAAAATGAACCATACGTTTGTTCTTATTTTATTAGTTTGAACTAATTTTGCAGTTGAAAAAAATAAATACGATGCGGCCTTAGGGAAGAGATTCTGCATCCTTATATTTTTTCAAATCGACCAAAAACTAAAAATAAAATATTCCTAGTATGAGCATTTCACGGCTAAAAACCAAAACAATGTGTTTTGTCGTCCTCCTTCTTGCTTCGTTGGCGGGACTCTGTTCTTGTTCCGACGACTATAAGTATGATGACGATGATCCGACTTGGCTGGACAGCAGTATCTATGAGTACCTGCAGAGCCAGGGCCATTTCACCAACTATCTTCGCCTGGTGGATGATTTGGGCTATAAGGAGGTGTTGTCACTGACGGGAAGCAAGACCGTCTTCCCCGCCGACGACGAGGCCTTTGAGCGTTTCTTTCAGAACAATCCTTACGGTGCGACGCGCTATGAGGACCTCACCAGGGCCCAGAAGCGCGCCCTGCTCTATTCGAGCATGATCAATATGTCTTACCTGGTCAACATGCTCTCGAGCGTCCCCTCAGGGTCGGGCGTGTCGGGAGAGGGCCGGGCTGTCAGACATGCCACCAGTTATTCTTATCTTGACAGCATCCCCTACATCACCGACGACGTTCAGCTCTCCTCTCCCTATTGGACCCGCTTCAAGGGGAAGGGACGACTCTATCTGGTGGACAATCAGACAGCGACCTGGATGGTCCACTTCACTCCTCTGCACACCGCTACCAACAACATCAATCCCGACGACCTGTCGCTGATATTTGGCGACACCTATGACCAGGGCAACCTCTACGTCAACGGCATTCCCAGAAAGGAAATGGACATCACATGCAAGAACGGCTATGTGCATGTGATGAGTGATGTCCTCACCCCACAGCAGAATATCAGTCAGATTATTGCCTCTAACGGCCAGACCCCGCTTTTCAGCCGCCTGATGAATAAGTTCAGCGCACCTTATTATGATAAGGATGTCAACGCTGCTGTGCACCAGCTCTATTCCGGTACCGATGGCACACACCAGCTCATCACCGACAGTGTCTTTGTGAAGCGTTACTTCACGGGCAGCAATTCGGCCGATCCTGAAGGGAAGGATATGACGGGCTACGGCGAGCTCTATTTTGATCCCAGCGACAATTCTTACTCGAGCAATACCGATATGGGTGTGATGTTCGCCCCGACCGATGCCGCGATGGATGAATATATCAACAGCAGCAAGGGCCGCTATCTCAAGGACGCCTATGGGACGTGGGACAACATCCCCACATCACTGCTTGCCCTCTTTGTGAAAAATCATCAGAAGCTGTCATTCATGAATTCACTGCCCAGCACATGGAACGTGATGACCGATGAGCAGAGTTTCGATATGGACATCAGTACCAGCGATGTCGTCAAGACTTACATCGGGACCAATGGCATCGTGTATGTCACCAATAAGGTCTATCCTCCCATTGACTATCAGTGTGTCTATGCCTCGGTGCTGACCAACCAGCACTCTACCGTGATGAATGCCGCCCTGCAGGACAATGTGATGCGATTCAAGTTCTACCTCCGCTCTATGGAGAACATGTATAATCTGCTCATACCCACCGATGAGGCCATGCAGTACTATCGTGACCCCATCTCTTGGGCTTTGGGCAAAAGTCACCGGCAGATTTGGGCCTTCAGATATGACAGCGAGCAGGCGAAATACTTCGCCGATATCTACTGCGTGAATGGTGACGGCACACGGGGCGAATACCAGAGCACGCTGGAAGATCAGAGCATCATTCGCAACCGGCTCAATGACATCTGCGACCGGCACATCGTTGTGGGCGACATGGACGCGGAAGGCAACATGTCAGGCTATATCAACGACGGAGCCCATCAGTTTGCCCAGACCAAAGGCGGCTCGACCATCAAGATCAGCGGCAGTGGCAATCAGGTGACCGTGACGGGCGGCGGCGACTTGGAGCAGGGCGTGGCTCCGGCAAGCGTCGTGCAGTTGGCCAACGGCTATGATCTCTACGATTCAGACAACGGGCGTACCTATTTCATCAATAAGATAGTGCAGGACCCCACCAAGTCCGTGTATACCTGCCTGCAGGAGCACGGCGAGTACAGCAAGTTCTTTGAGCTGCTCAACGGCAACGACCAGGTGTTCAAGCTTTTCCAGAACGACTCGGAGATACGCGCCATCTTCTCGTTGAAGACGACAAGCACCACGTCGGGCTTGGGCAATGTGGTCAACTCCTACGGCAACTTCCGCTACACGGTCTTCGTGCCTACCAATGATGCCGTGGAGCGCGCCTTTGCAAAAGATGCGGAACTGCACACCTGGGATGAGATAGCCAGCCAGAGCGACGAGGCCACGCAGCGCCGTTGGACAATCCATCTGCTCAGATTCCTGAACTATCACTTTATGGACAACTCGGTCTACATTGACGGCAAGAGCTTCACCGGTAATCAGTATGAGACCGCTGCCCGCTCCAACAATGGCAAGTTCCAAAAACTGACCGTCAGCTCCACAGGCAGTCAGCTGAGTGTGACCGATGCGCATGGCAATACGGCCCATGTGGTAAAGACTCCCGGACTGTACAACCTGCAGAGCCGGGACATCATAGTCAACAATGCTGACTACCGCAATGCGACGCAAATCATCTCCTCCTCCTTCTCAGTCATTCATCTCATTGACAAGGCCCTACTGCCTGAATAACCAGAAAATTTCACACCAATGAAGATATTTGCAAATAAGGGCAAGCGCAAATGGTTTGCAGCTTGCCGGGGACAAATGCTCAATGCCAGACAGTTGTTCCTGACCATGTTCTTCCTTGGGCTTTCTCTCACGGTGTCAGCACAGGACAATGTCATAACGGGCACGGTGATGTCGCCCGATGGTGAGGCCATCGGAGCCACGGTCATTGAGCAGGACAAGCAGGGGCGCATCATCTCCTCAACGGTGACCGATGTCAACGGCAAGTTCTCTATGGCGGTAAAGAACCCGGCCAACCGGCTGAAGTTCTCCTACGTGGGCTGCAAGACGCAGATTATGCCCATTGGCAGCCGCCGCACCTTTGAGGTGACGCTCAAGGACGACAGCCACATCATCAATGAGGTGACGGTCAAGGCCAGCCGTGTCTCGCAAGAGGGAGGACTGCTCATTCCCGAGCGGGAGATATCGGGTGCCAGCCAGACCATCAACATGAAGGCCTTCGAGGGTATGTCCATTGCCTCGGTCGACGATGCCCTGCAAGGCCGTATCGCCGGCCTGGACATCGTGGCCAACTCGGGAGACTTGGGCAGCGGCTCCTCGCTGCGCATCAGGGGCACCACAAGCATCAACTCCAGTTCGGAGCCCCTGATCCTGCTCAACGACATTCCCTTTGACTCCAACGTGGATGCCTCCTTCGACTACAACAACGCCACCAACGACCAGTTTGCCACGTTGCTCAACATCTCACCCGCTGACATCGAGGAGATCACGGTGCTCAAGGACGGCGCGGCGTGCGCCATTTGGGGGTCGAGAGGCGCCAACGGCATCATCAGCATTCGCACCAAGAAGGGCGTCACCGGAAAGACCCGCGTGTCTTACTCTTACCGCTTGTCGGGCAACTGGCAGCCGCGCGGCATGAAGATGCTCAATGGTGACGACTACACCATGCTGATGAAGCAGGAGTACTTCAACGTCAATCAGAATGAGAGCGATGCCAATATCGAGGAGTTCAACTATGACCCCAACTTCTCTGAATATGAGCAGTTCAACAACAACATCGATTGGGTGAAGGAAGTGACTCAGTTCGGATGGACGCATGACCATTCGCTCTCCATCACCGGTGGTGGTGAGAAGGCCAAGTTTCGTGCCTCGTTGGGTTACTACAATCAGACCGGTACCATCATCAAGCAGCTCATGGACCGCTTCTCAGCCCGCATGAACCTTGACTATCAGGTGTCTGAGCGGTTGAAGTTCACCAGCGAGTTCTCCATGACCTACACCCGCAACGACCGCAACTACCAGTCACTGCTCGACATCGCCTATAAGAAGATGCCCAACGTGTCCATCTATCGCCAGGATGCCAATGGCAACAACACAGATGAATACTACAACATCAAGTCAAGCTCGCGCTTGAACAGCGACCAGAAGGACCTGCTCAACCCCGTGGCCCTGGCCAATCTTGCCACCAACAAGCAGACCAACATGCGCATCATCCCTACGCTGCGTGTCCAGTACGACTTCATCCAGCCCACCAACAACCAGCGGCTGCGCTACAACGGCTATATCACTTTTGACATTGAGAACACCAAGACCCACAGCTTCCTGCCCAAAGAGCTGGAGCCGAGGACTTGGCTCGACTCCAATATCAACAACAGCACCCGCAACGAGACCGAGGGACTGACCATCATGAGCGACCAGAACCTGACCTGGCAGCCCAACCTGGGTGACAGCCACTCGCTGCTTCTCTATGGCTCATGGCAGCTCACCAGCGGCAACTCCGATTCACAGTACTTCACTACCTACGGCTCACCCTCGGAGAGCATCAAGACCACTTCTGACGGTGCCAACATCAGCAACTTCAGCAGCGGCTCGGGCCAGTGGCGCTCCATGGCCTTCTTGGGACGTATACACTATGCCCTCCTGGGCCGCTACATCCTCGACGGCACCATGCGATGGGACGGCAGCACCCGTTTCGGACCCAACAACCGCTGGGGCACCTTCCCTGCCGTCTCGGGCAAATGGATAGTCAGCGATGAGCCCTGGATGAAAAAGTGGTCAGAGAAGTGGCTCTCCGAGCTCTCCATCCGTGCCGACTACGGCGTAACCGGCAACCAGCCCAACTACGAGTATCTGTACTACAGCCGCTATAACGGCTCATGGAGCACCGGGGGCAACAACTACAACGGTGTGCCTACCATCCATCCGGCGTCACTCAAGCTCACCAATCTGAAGTGGGAACGCTCCACGAGCGTGAATCTCGGATTCAACCTTGCCTTGTTTGACAACCGCGTCGTCTCGGACATCAACATCTACCATCGCCGCACGTCTGACCTGCTCTTCGAAAACCAGAGCATCCCCTCCTCAACAGGCTTCAGCAGCATCTCATACATCAACGGCGGCACCATTGACAACAACGGCTGGGAGCTGAACGTCTATACCAACAATCTCATCAAGCTGGGCAAGTTCACGCTCGACTTCAACGGCAACCTGTCCAATTACGAGAACACCATCAAGCAGCTCAACGACAATGTGCTGCAAAGTTACCATGGTGACTTCTCCTATAACAACGGCAGCTACCTGAGCCGCATCCAGGTGGGCAACTCATTTGGCTCCATCTACGGATTCCGCTACAAGGGTGTCTATCAGTATGACACCTATGTGGAAGGCCGGGAGGGCTCCTGCCCCGTTGCTAGGAACGACAAAGGCAAGGTGGTAAAAGACAGCTACGGCAAGGCCGTACCCATGTACTTCGCCTATGGCATGTCCAGTTCTTATCGCTTTCGCGGTGGTGACGCCATCTACGAGGATGTCAACCACGATGGCACCATCGATGAGCTCGACATTGTCTATTTGGGCAACTGCAACCCCAAGCTGGAGGGCGGCTTCGGATTCAATCTGCGTTATGGCTCACACCTGTCGGTCAATTGTTTCTTCAACTTCCGATACGGCAACAAAGTCATCAACTATTCCAGAATGTACGCCGAGAATATGTACTCGAACAACAACCAGTGTGTGAGCGTAAACTGGCGCTGGCGCAAGGACGGCGACCTGACAGGCATACCACGCGCTCTCTACCAAGCCAGTTACAACTGGCTGGGCAGCGACCGGTTTGTGGAGAACGGGTCTTTCCTCCGCTGGAAGCAACTCACCGTCAACTATAACTTTGACAGGAAACTGGTGCAGCCCATCGGACTGAACTCGCTCGAGCTCTCCTTCACGCTGAACAATATCCTGACCTTCACCCATTACAGCGGAGTGGACCCGGAGGTGGGCTACTCGAGCACAGGCATCTGTGCCGACTACAACAACACCCCGCGTGCCAAATATTTCACTTTCGGACTGACCTTAGGCTTTTAATACTTATAGACCATGACAAAGTTAATGCATCATAACCAACAAGAAATAATGGAGAAGCGTGAGAGGGTGACCACCTTGTCACTCACTCTGCTCACCGTGCTCTTGGCCTTCGCTCTCACCTCCTGTGACGACTGGTTTGACATCAAGCCGGAGACGGAGCTTGTGGAGGAGGACTTCTGGAAGAGCAAGAGCGATGTGGAGAGCGCCGTCTCATCCTGTTACCGGGCCATGGAGGAGCCGTCGTTCATGGAGCGCCTCATCGTCTGGAGCGAAGTCCGGTCGGACAATGTGCTCAAGGGCACCAGCCTCACCAATGACATGAGCGACATCCTGAACGCCACCCTCGACGCCAGCAATGGCTATACCTCCTGGGGACCCTTCTACACCGTCATCAACTATTGCAACACCGTCCTGGAGAAGGCCCCGGGCGTGAGAGACCTCGACCCCAACTTTAAGGAGGGCGAGCTCCGCTCGTACATCGCCGAGGCTAAGACTTTGCGAGCCCTTTGCTATTTTTATCTCGTGAGGACCTTCAAGGACGTGCCCTATATCACAACGGCCTATACGGACGACACGCGCAATTTCAGTGTTCCCCAGACTGATGGCGACGCTCTTGTCGACTCGCTCATCCTCGACCTGGAAAGCATCAGTGACAACTATGCCAAGAGTGTCTACTCGACTACGAGCGCCACCAAGGGACGTGTCACCGCCAAATGCCTGTGGACCCTCCTGGCCGACCTGTATCTCTGGCGCAACAATTATGACAAGTGCATAGACTATTGCAACCGCGTCTTGGAGACCTCGACCAATGCTCTGTCGCTGGAGTCATCAACCGATTACAACCGGCTTGTCTTCGGGACGGGCAACAGCAAGGAGAGCATCTTCGAGCTTCAGTTTGACAATGAGACTCCCGACTATGTGGTCAATGAGATGTATGGGACGACGGGCGGGCGCTACAGTTACAACCAGCTGTCATCGCTCGACTTCTCCAAATACGACCTTTTCATCGACCGCAATTCCGACCTCCGTTACAAGGACCATCTCTACGTAGGCGGCTCCTCACAAATCATTCCCATTAAGAAGTATGTGAGCTATCGCAAGGAGAACACCTCTGGCTCGGTCACCGCTGGCGATTATGTCACCAACGCCAATACCCAGCACTGGATATTTTACCGGCTTTCGGATGTCTATCTCATGAAGGCGGAGGCTCTCGTGGAGCGCAATCAGGGCACCGACCTCACCGAGGCCTTGGAGCTGGTGGGCAAGACTTACGACAGGGCCAATCCCAGTGCAGGCTCCGGCTCGCTCTCCGCTTCCGACTATTCCTCGCAGTCGCAGATGCGCGAGCTCGTCTTCAATGAGCGGCAGCGCGAGTTCCTCTTCGAGGGGAAGCGCTACTACGATCTCCTCAGGCGCATCCGCAGGGAAGACAATCTGGGCAGCATCGTTTCCACTTATCTCATGAGAAAGTACAACAGTCAGGACCAGGCCACGGTGACGACTCGTCTCAGCTCACTCAACGCGCTCTATATGCCCATCAACGAGAACGAGCTGAAGATGAACAAACTGTTGAAACAGAACCCATTCTATGAGAAATCATCCGACATTGAACAAAACAAATAGAGCCATGAAGCGTATCATTTATTATATGTCAGCCATTCTGCTTCTGTTGGCGGGTGCTCTCGCCTCGTGCAGCAGTGAGGTGGAGGGCGACAGCTACTACACCTTTACGGGTGAGACCGTGACCAGCTATTGCGCCGGTCAGCCTTCTCTCTCCATCTTCTCTAAGATTATCCAGGAGTCCGGACAGGCCAATCTCTTGTCCACCTATGGGCATTACACCTGCTTTATCCCTACCGACTCCGCCTTTGAAGCCTACTTCAAGAATACGAACACCACCTATGAGGACCTCACGAAAGAAGACAAGGTGAACATCGTCTTCAACCATATCATAAGAAGTGTCACCGACGACTACTATACGAAGAACTTCACGGAAGGAGCACTGAAGACCGCCAATATGAACAACCGGTACATCGTCATCTCCTATGTCCCCAACAGTGAGGGCGGCAACGACATCATGGTCAACAAGATGGCCAAAATCACTACTCCCGACGTCGAGCTTCACAATGGCGTGGTGCATGTGGTCAATCGCGTCCTGGTCCCCTCCGAGGAGACGCTGGGAGCCGTGCTCGGGCAGCAGCCGCAATTCTCGATTTTCTCCAAAGCCTTCAACCTCACCCATCTCAATGACTCAATCAAGGAGACCTACGACATGAGCTACAAGTGTCCCTACACCTCTGAGTATACCACGGTGCTGGGCTACACCATGAAGACCATACAGCAGAAGAAGCTGGGCTACACGCTCTTTGCCGAGCCTGACAGCGTGTTTCGTGCCCATGGCATCAACGTGAAGTTTGCATCCACCTATTACGGCAGTGAGGACATCAACGACTACACCAGCCGCAACAATCCACTCAACAAGTTCATCTCCTACCATTTGCTCAATCGACAGATGTCGACCAACTCGTTTGTCTATCCCGGTCGTAACACGGCACCCGGCGCCATGGACCTGCACTACGAATATTATGAGACGTTTCTGAAATACAGGCTTATCGAGTTCAAGGCCGGCAACCGTCTCAACATGCTTCGCGACGGCTCTTATGTGGGGGTCAATGAGGCCCAGAGCAACATCAGCGGCATCAACGGATTCATACACTGCCTGACCGACATCCTGGTCTACGACGAGAACAACATGGTCAATGATGTGCTTGACAAGCGCCTGCGCATCGATCCTTATTCAGTCCCGCCTGAGCTGACCAACAACAACATCCGCTGGAGCCTCAAGAGCTACACCATGACGCCGGGATTCTGCGGCGAATACTTTAAGTTTAATGATGCCACCAAGGGCTCTGAATACTGGGACGACTATCAGGCCGACGAGATGTCCATCCGCGGCTGGTACGACTTCACGATGCGCATGCCGCCGGTGCCGCCGGGGACTTACGAGATTCGCATTGGTTACTCGGTGCGCCCTTGGGGTGGCCTGGCGCAGATATTCATCGACGGCAACATTGTCGGCATCCCCATTGACTTCAAGACCAATGCGACCGACCCCAAAATCGGGTGGATAGCCGATGACGACACCAAGGACAACGGTGTGGAGAATGACCGCACCATGCGCAACCGTGGCTACATGAAGGCACCCAGCTCAGTCATCAACTGGGGCTACGGGACAACGCTGCGACAGTCGTCTGCCGACATTCGCGTCATTCTGGGCACCTTTACTTTCCAGGACTATGCACCCCATTATCTGCGGGCCAAGAACATTGAGAGCGAGATGGGCGAGTTCCATTTCGACTACATAGAGTATGTACCTGTTGACGTCATTGAGAACGAGGACAGAAATTAACCCTAAAGACTTAAAAAGATGAATAACCTCAAGCAATACAGGATTTTCTTCCTGGCCGTACTGTCCCTCTGTCTGACAGGCTGCTCTGACTGGGATGACCACTATGATGCAGACCAGGCGCGGACGGGTGCCGCCAACCTCTATGAGCTGTTGTCACATGACAGCAATACTTCCTCCTTCGCCAACATGCTGGCCAGGGTGGGCTATGACAAGGTGCTGTCTGCTTCACAGACCTACACGGTGTTTGCCCCCAACAATGAGGCGCTTGCCGGTGTGGATCTCAACGATGATGCGCTGGTCAAGCGTATTGTCCTCAATCATATCGCACGCTATACACAGCCCACCTCCACCTCTACTGCCAAAGGTGTGAGGATGCTCAATGGCAAAGTCTACCACTTTGACAGTTCCGGAGCTTTCAACGGTGCTGACATCGTGGCCGGCAACGAAGCGGCTTCTAACGGACTGATTCACGAGATGAGCTCGCAAATCCCTTATGCGTACAATATCTATGAGTACTTGCAGGACCATGCCGATTATTCAAAGCTCTACAACTTTATCCATCAGTACGACAGCATCACTTTTGACAAGGACAACAGTGTGGAAATAGATATCGACGACCAGGGACGACCCATCTACGACTCGGTGATGGTCAGTTACAACCGGCTGCTGGATGACAAGACTTACGGTCTCGGGCAAATTGATAACGAGGACTCCGTCTACACCATGATACTTCCCGACAACGGTGCCTGGGACAAGGCCTATGCCCGCCTCTCCCCCTCGTTTGTCTGTTACAATCCTGTTCAGGCCGTGGCCGATTCCATTCAGGACATCCGCACGTGCCAGGCCATTGTCGGCGACCTCATCTATCGCGGCTATCATCCGCAACCCTCTGCCGAGGACAGCCTGACATCGACCACGGGCAGCGTCATCTCTTCGCCCGCATCCCTCTTTGCCGGCGCCACACTGACCAAGGCCTCCAACGGATGCTATGCCACAACCGGCAGTCTGAACTATGACAACATCGAGACCTGGAACAAGCCTATCGAGGTGGAGGGCGAAGTGCAGGAGGGACGTACCTACAACAACACTTTGACGGCCGTTTACACCCGCAACGTCACAGCCGAAAGTCTCGTCTCGGGTGTCAGCGGCGACAGTTACATTGAAGTGATGCCTATATCCTCGACCACCAACCCCGTCGTCATCTTCGACATACCCAATGTCCTGGCAGGAACCTATAACATCTATGCGGTGTTTCTGCCCTCTACCGTGACGGGTGAGGCGGAGAGTCCCGACTCCACGCGCATCTCCTTCACGCTGAACTATCAGAACAATAAGGGTCGGCAGACATCAAAGACAGTCCGCTCCACATCCAGCCTGGCCTTGATTACCAGCGGCACCAAGGCCGTGAAGATGACCGTGCTTGAGAACTTCACCTTCCCGGTGAGCAACACCACTGACCGCTTGTGGCTGATGGAGGAGGGGCACAATGCCGCTGATGTGGAGACCACCACACATCTCTCTATACAAACCAATGTCACTGCACGTGAGTTCTCTTCGGGCAAGTACGCGCGCAGTTTCCGGCTTGACAAAATAATTTTCGAACCTGTGAAAAAGTAACATACAATGGACAGAATACTTCAAACATCTTTCATAGTCCTGCTCTCCCTCGCGTCGCCGTTCAGCGCCGTGGCCCAGTCGTCCATCACCGGTAAGGTGCGCAGCGCTGCCAATGGCGCCGACCTGACAGGCGCCCGCGTCTACAGTGTGGGCGGCAAGGAAGTTGCCATGACCGATTCCACAGGTGCATTCTCCCTAAAGGTCGGCGACTTGAAAGGCATGCTGCGGGTGGAGGCTCCCAACTTCGAGATGCAGTACATTCCCGTGCAGGGCAGGGACAACCTTAACATCAGTCTCATCCCTAAGGCACAAGCGGAGAGTATGTACAACGACTACAGCCTCAGCGCCAACAGCGCTTCGGTCATCACCATGATCTCTCCCTCCTCGGCCTCGGTAGACAATGACATCAACATGCGGCTCTCCGGCGCTCTGCGCAGCGAGCTGCAGTCGGGCATCGACGCCGCGGCATCCACAATGATGGTCCGCGGTCTGCACACCATCAACAACTATGTCACGCCTATCTATGTCGTCGACGGTGTCATCTGGCAGGACCAGGCAGGCCTGTCGTCGGTCAACAAAGGCTATTTCAGCAATCCTCTGGCTCTCATCTCTCCCGATGATATCGAGAGTGTGCGGGTGCTCAAGGACGGCACTGCCATCTATGGGGCCAAAGCTGCAGGCGGTGTGGTCATCATCAACACCAAGCGGCCGCACAACATGGCAACGGAGATTACCGTCAATGTGTCGGCCGGCTTCCGCTCTCCCTTCAAGACCATGCCCATGATGGAGGCTGGCGACTACCGCATTTATGCTTCTGACGTGATGTCGGGCATGGAGGATATCAACACCAGGCTTGGCAAGTATGCTTTTCTCAATGACGACCCGTCGTCGTCCTCCTATCTGAGCTCGCACAACAACACCGACTGGATGGACCAAATCAATGGCACACGGACCCTCCAGAACTACGGCTTCTCCATTCGGGGCGGTGACAACGTGGCTCTCTACTCCTTCTCACTGGGCTACCAGAAGAACGACGGCAACATCGACCAGTCTGACTTCAAGCGGCTCAATGTGCGGTTCAATTCAGACATCAGGCTCACAACGCGTTTCACCACCAAGGCCGACATAGCCTTCTCGCAGGTCACCCGCTCGCTCTTTGACGACGGCATCAATGAGTACACCTCGCCCACCTATCTTGCTTCTATCAAGTCACCTCTGTACCACCCCTATCAGTTTGATACTTCCGGCCGGCTCTTTGATAAGATTTCAGATACCGACGAGCTGGGTATAGGCAATCCCTTGGCTTTGACTCAAAACAGTGATAACGAGTCGAAGAATTATCGCTTCACGGCTACCCTCCTGCCTAAGTATCAGTTCAATGACCGCCTGTCAGCCTCCATTCTCGCGTCCTTCTCTTGGGACAAAATCAAGGAGAAGGCCTTCACGCCTGACTTCGGGCTTGCTGAGATTGAGTTCTACAATGCTCAGGGCGACTGGTATGGCGAAGGCAAGAACATGGTCGCAAGTCAGATGATACGTCACAGCACGCTCACGCTGGGGGCTGATATCCACTGGAAGCCCCTCGTGACCCGCTCGCAGACCCTGGACTTGCACGGCGGTATGCGCTACTATGGAGACAATCTGGAAAGCAGTTACGGCAAGGGCTACAACACGGGCAGCGACAATCTGAAGAGTCTCTCGGTCACCAATTCCTCTCTGCGCACCATGCTCAGCACTGACATCAACTGGAAGACTTTGAAGTGGTATGTCTTCGGTGACTACAACCTTCTCAACCGATACTTGCTCAGTGCCGGTGTGAACATGGAGAGCAGCTCGCGTTTTGGCGACGACGCCAAGAGCACGATGCGCCTCTGCGGGCTTTCCTGGGGACTTTTCCCCTCGGTGACGGCAGCATGGATTGTCACCAACGAAACCTTCATGCGCGGCCTGCCATGGCTCAACTACATGAAACTGCATGCCGGATATGAGTTCACCGGCAACGACAACATCCCCGTCAATGCCACGCGCTCCTATTTCGAGGCCATTTCCATGGCGGGACTGGCCAAGGGCCTGCAGCTCGCCAACATCGGCAACCGTCAGCTCACCTATGAGAAAACCGGCACGGCGAGCCTCGGGCTCGACCTCAAGATGCTGTCCAACAGGCTGGGGCTCTCTTTCGACGTCTACAGTGCACGTACCAGCAATCTGCTTGTCCGCAAGCAGCTGCGCGATGAGTATGGACTCAAGTATTACTGGGCCAACGATGGCCGGCTGACCAACAGGGGATTTGAGCTCCAACTGCAGGGCCGCGTCATTGACCACAAGAACTGGAAGCTCTCTGCGGGGGCGATGATGGGACACTACAAGAACAAGGTGACCGAGCTCACGGCCAACTCCTTTACCACAGAAGTACTCGGTGGAGAGGTCCTCACCTCGGTGGGCCATCCCGTAGGTGTGTTCTACGGTTACAAGTCGCTCGGTGTCTTCTCTACTCAGACTGATGCCGACGCCGCCGGCCTCAGCATCGTGACCGATAACGGCCAGAAGAAGGCCTTCATGGCAGGCGACATGCACTTTGAGGATATCAACCATGACAACATCATTGACGAGAAAGACAAGCAGGTCATCGGTGACCCCAACCCCGATATCTACGGCAATTTCAATCTCTCGCTGCAGTATCGTGGCCTCACGCTGAGCACCCTCTTCACCTATTCGGTGGGCAACGACGCCTACAACGCGCTTCGCGCCCAACTGGAAAACGGGGCTTCACTCAATAATCAAACCAAGAGCATGGTCAACAGGTGGACAGCCGACGGACAAGTGACCAGTGTGCCCCGGGCCACCTATGGCGACCCTATGGGCAATGCCCGATTCAGTGACAGGTGGATTGAGGATGCGTCCTATCTGAAGCTCAAGCAGATCATGCTCAGTTACCAGCTTCCTGTCAAGCCCCGTTTCATTCAGGGCGCCTCGGTGTGGGCTGCTGTCAACAACGTGTTCACGCTGACCAAATATTTGGGAGCTGACCCCGAGTTCAGTTATGGTTACTCGCCGCTCTACCAGGGCGTTGATGCGGGTCTGACCCCGTCGTCACGCTCCTTCCTCTTCGGACTCAGACTCAATCTATAACCCAAACACCAAATTTGAACAGCATTATGAAATATTGCATCAATAATCCATTCCGGCTCCTGGCAGCCCTCGTCTTTCTTGCCTTTCTGCCTTTCCTGGCGGGTTGCTCTGACATGATGGGCACCGACAGTGATGACGTGGCCTTTGAGGGAGACCACAAGCTGGACAATTCCAATGACTCCATCTATTCGGTCATGGGCGTGGTGGCCAAGTTGCAGAAGGTGGCTGACCCCTGTCTGCTGATGGGCGAGCTCCGCGGGGACCTGATGACCACTGACAATGCTTATGCCGTGACAGACCTGCAGGACATCAACAACCTTTCCATCTCAGACGGCAATGCCTATGTGGACAAGCGACCCTTCTACGACATTATCAACAACTGCAACTACATCCTGGCGCGTATGGATACGAGCATTACCGACGGACAGACCAAGGTGATGATGCCCGAGTATGCGCAGACCAAGACCCTCCGTGCCTGGGTCTATTGGCAGCTGGCCATGATGTATGGCAAAGTGAATTATTTCACCCGGCCTCTGCTCTCCGTGGAGGACGTTGACAGCGCCTTCACCGTGATGGACCTTGACGCGCTCTCCCAGACACTGATAGATGACCTCACTCCCATTGCCGACGCCCGGCCCCTCGACTATGGCACTGTCGACGGGTGGAGCTCCTCTCAGTTCTTCCTGCCCGCCCACATGGTGCTTGGCGACCTCTATCTCTATCGCAACGACTACGAGCAGGCTGCACGCAACTACTACAGTGTCATTTACAACCGGGGGCTCACGGTCACATCCGGCTACGCCAACTATTGGAACAACACCACGCGGACCGACCTGAACAGAGGACATCTCGCGGCCTACCGCAACGAGGTGGTGTCACGCATCATCTTTGACAGCCAGCTGAAGAGCAACCACAGCCAGCTGCTCAAGCTCACCTATAGCAAGGAGCCGAGCCTGCTGCCCACTGTCGGCTTCATGGAGAACATGAACTCGCGCACCCATTTCCATTCGAGCGGCTCCTCTATATCGCGCTATTTCGACGGTGACTTGCGGGGGCATATCGTCTACGGCAACGGTACCGAGGAGGCCGATGCCTTCGGCTCGGCAAGCGTGGACGGTGCCTCGCCCCGCACGCTCATCACCAAGTTCTACAACAATCTGAGCGGCAGCAACACTGACCTGCTGGTCAACCGCCCGCTCACGTCTCTGGCTCTTGTGAGGCCGTCGACGGTCTATCTGCGCTATGCTGAGGCCCTCAACCGATTGGGCAAGCACACGTTCGCCTTTGCCGTGCTCAAGTATGGACTGAAGAGGGCCACCCTCAGCGACACCCTGCGCGTGGACAGCAATGAGGTGAAGGACCTGCCTGCCTATATGGACTTCACCGACAGCCGCTTTGACGCCAATGTCGGTACGGCTGCAAGGGGGCAGGGTCTGGGCATACAGTTTGACCGCGCGTACTATGTCATCCCCGACGATGTCGACTCCACCGAGTTTGTAGAGAAACGCATCCTCGACGAGCTGGCCGCCGAGAACTGTTTTGAGGGCAACCGCTTCTTTGACCTGCTCTGCGTCTCCCGGCACCGCGACAATCATCCTGCCTATATGGCCTCGCGTGTCTCGCAGAAGTTTACGGATCCACAGGTTGTGTACAAAAGGTTGCTGAACCAGTGCGAATGGTTTGCTAAGTAAGGTCCTACACTTCCCACAAAAGGATGCCCCATATTTCCTTCAACAGAGACTTTTCTATAAGTTGAGGAAATTTTGGAGAATAAGATTTCATTAAATTCACCTCCATGTATAGCCGACAATCAGGTGAGCATGGAGGCAATTCCTTATATTGGAATACTTCGCAAAAAATCTGAATATAGCCTGTTCGAAATGACTCGCTAACAAGCTCAAAAAAATCTTTGGGAAGCAATTAATTCAATAGCATACTAGGACATAGAATAAAAAAGATTAGTATTTATGTGTTTTACCGATGATTGAAACATATGTTTTGTTTTTTTCTACATTTGTGCATCGTTATTAAGAGAATCCGAATTAATTTTGCGCTAAGAAAGGCAACAGTAACGTATTTTCAAAACTGTACACCTTAGACCAGTATGTTTTTTTCACAGAAACATCAACCAACTAATTATTATTATATGAAACACTGTACTTACAAAGCAATGATGGTCATACCATTTATTAGTCTCTTCACGAGTGCCCATGGTCAGGATGTCTTCACATTGAGCCAGGACTATACCAAACAGATGGCCCCCGTGCACCGCGGCATTCCCGCTTTTGGCGATTTCAACAGCGATGGTCTCTACGACATCTATTACGGTGGTCAGGGTTTGGAAAAGACAATGCCCTTCGCCTACGACTCACTGGGTGTGGTCAAAGACGCAAGCTGGTGGACCGTGGGCAACCTTGCCGTCAATAAGGGCAAAGGCCTTATCGACATGCAGCGTGCCTGGTGTGCTGACTGGAGCGGCTGGTACTATGGCGGTGTGGTCAAGACCAACGGTGCACACGGTCTGCCACCTTCGACTTTCCAGAAGAGCGTGTGGTTCGACTACAACAATGACGGCAATCTGGATATTCTTATCCATGGGAAAAACGAGTATGGCTGGGAGCCTACCGACAAGAGCGTGTACCCCGACGGCTATTACACTTACCTCTTCGCCAATACCGGCGAGACCGGCAATCCGGACTCCACCTATTATTTCAATATGAATCCCAACCTGGACTTGCCGCAGGCCAACAATGAGGTGGATGTAACCAACAATACCAACTATGCCATGGCAGACTACGACCACGATGGATATGTGGACATCCTGACGATGTGCTACAACAAGTGGTTTGACGGTGATGAGCAGAAAGGCGGACGCCTGGTGGGGCTCTATCACAACAATGGCAATGGCACATTCACCAAGAAGGCTGTATTCAAGCCCATTCCCTACGAAAGCAATCCGCAGCCCAAGGGACTCTTCACCATCAATGAGGAGACTCTGGAGGCCACTCCCACCTACGAGGCACGGCCGATGAGCCATGGTGCTGTGGCTTTCGGCGACCTCAACAACGACGGTTATGCGGACATTGTCACTATGGGCTATTCTGACGACGGCCCCTCACTGACCATGTACCGGAACAACGGTGACGGCACATTCCAGGAGGTGGCTCTTGACAAGAGCATCTTCACGAATGGATATGAAGGTGACATCGTCATGGCCGACTTCAACAATGACGGCCTTCAGGATGTCCTCGTGTTTGGCACTCCTGAGGACGGCAGTGAGAAGCACGCTGATATCTACTTCAACGACGGCGACTTCAACTTCCACTGCAGCTCAAGGGCTGACGGCAACGGGCTCTACGGCTATTCACAGGCTGGCGCACGGGTCTGCGACCTCAATCACGACGGTCTGCTCGATGTGGTGGTCGGTGGCTGGGGCCAGGAATATAGGGACTGGGCCATCGATGTCTTCCTGCAGAATGCTGACGGCACGTTCTCTCATGCGCAGAGAATGCCTCACTGGCCGAGTGCTGGCGGCTTTGACTTGGGTGACATCAACGGAGACGGTGCAGCCGATTTCGCTCTGCTTGGATATGGCTGGTCAACAACTGGACAGACCAACAGTACCTCGTTTGACATCATGCTGAACACCAACACCGAAGGTGCAATCATTCCCGACGCACCTACCAATGTCAAGGTCGAGGATAAGGGCGACTCCATCCTCATCAGCTGGGCCGGTGATGAGAACAACCCGGGTTACGGCTACAACCTTTATGTCAAGAACACCGATAACGGCTGGCTCTCACAGCTCATTCCCGCCAACACCGACAACGGCAAGCTGCTTACCTGCTCCAATCTCGCTGCCGCACTCCATAGCACCGAGCCCGGAAGCATGAGCTACACGATGAAGAAACCTGCTCTGGCCTCCAACATAGAGGTGGGTGTCCAGGCCATTGCACCGGACTACAACGCAAGTGCCTTCACCAAGGTACAGACCACCATCGCTACCGGCATCTCAACTCTACCCAAGAGTGTCAGCTCCTCTGCCATTGACATCTATGGCATTGACGGGACGACAATCGCTAAGAACGTCAGTGCCGACCAGGTCAGCAAGCTCAACAGGGGTGTGTATATCCTCAAGAGTGGAAAGACGGTCACAAAGATTGTAAAGAGATAACTGTCCATAGAGCGCTGGCAGATGTGTTATTTTGAATAAATACAGCCAACCGCCGAAAGACGGCTGGCTGCTTTAGCTTTAAAAAACTTATGACTATCAGCAAACCCACCCACCTGATTACCCTTGTCCTTCTGCTGGTCACCACCTGGTGCCAGGCCAGAGAGAAGAACATCACCTGCGGTGCCTGGCACCTCAGTTATGACGAGCGCGCCGTCACATTATCCTATAATAATAAGCCCCTGCTTTCTGGCGTGACCGCCAGTTTTACTCTTGGACAGCGCGCCATCAGTACTGCTGACTATGAGCGACAGCGCCTCAGGGTCAGCACCGTCAACGATGTCTTCGGCAAGGGCAAGTGCGTCACCATTGTCTGTTCCGACCGTCGGTGGCCCCAGCTCATCCAGGAGTTTCACATCTATCCCACCCACGTCACGACACGCCTCACGGTGCGGTCGGACAAGCAGCTGGCCGTAGCAGGCATGAAGCCCATCATAGCCACGGCCGGAGAGCTGCTGAGCAGTGCAGCCAACCGCCGGCTGTTTGTCCCCTATGACAATGATGCCTGGATTCGCTTCTCATCTGTGCCTATGGCCAAGGACACGCTCACTACCAGCTATGAGGTGATGGCGGTCTATCAGCCTGCCTCGCGGCAAGGCGTCGTCATCGGTGCCGTCAACCACGACCAATGGAAGAACGCGCTGTTCACCAGTGACAGGGGGCGGCATCTTGAGGCCCTGTCAGGCGTTGCCGATAAGCTGACGCGTGACCGGCGTCCCCACGGTGTGGTGAGAGGAGAGCAGGTGAGCTCGGCCATGTTTACCATTGGCGTGTACAGCGACTGGCGCGACGGCATGGACCAGTATGCACAGTTCAACTGCAAGATTACCCCTTCCCGGAAATGGGACAGGGCCATGCCCGTGGGATGGAACAGCTGGGGGGCTCTCGCCTTCAATGTCAACCATGACAACTCGGTGGAGACTTCCGATTTCTTTGCCCGGCACTTGCAGAACCATTCTTTCTGCACGGCCGACGGGCTGACCTACATCGGACTGGACTCGGGCTGGAACGCTTTCACCGAGCAGCAGCTCAAGGACTTTGCTGACCACTGCAAGGCCAACCACCAGGTGCCCTGCATCTACTGGACCCCCTTTGTGGACTGGGGAAAGGATGGCAACCGCTCCGTGCCCGGTGCGGAACAATACAAATACCGGGACCTGTGGCTCCTGGCCAATGGCCAGCCACAGGAACTCGACGGAGGCTATGCCATCGACCCCACCCATCCGGCGGTGGAGATGATGATGAGACAGACCGCCGACCTCTTCAGGCGGTGCGGCTATGAATATGTCAAGATGGACTTTATGACCCATGGCCGGCTGGAGGCCGACGCCTGGCATGACAAGAATGTCACCACGGGCACCGAGGCCTACAATTATGGCATGTCGCTGCTCGACAGCATCTTCCATGACATGTATCTCAACCTCTCTATCTCGCCCATCTTCCCTGCACAATATGCGCAGAGCCGGCGCATAGCCTGTGACGCGTGGAACAAAATCAAGGACACGGAATACACCATGAACGCTCTCTCTTACGGATGGTGGGTCGGCCAGGTCTATGACTACAATGACGCTGACCATGTGGTGCTGCGCGACGCCACCGAGGGCGAGAACCGGGCCCGCATCACCTCGTCGCTCATCACGGGCATCTTCATCCTCGGTGACGACTACAGTGCTCACGGTGACAGTGTGGCCAAGGCCCGCGCCCTGAAGCTGCTGACCCATCCGGAGATTAATCGCATAGCCACGGGCAGGGCCTTCCGGCCTCTTTGGGGCGACAGTGAGCAGTCAGAGAGCGTCTTCTGCCGCACTGAGGCCAATGGGGATGTCTATGTGGCCGCATTCAACTACCATGACAAGCCACTCAGCTTCACCCTGCCCCTGGGTGAATTGGGCATTGACGCTGATGACATCGCTGCCATCAAGGAGCTGTGGACCGCCACGTCGCTTGACAAGTCAGACCCTGAGATGGTCATCCCTGCCAAGGATGTAAGGCTGTTACATATACTCAGGAAATAAGTTCAGAGGTCTCTGCGACCGGTAGAGGAGGATGCATGACTCGTCAGTGGGGGTGCATGCCGCTTCTAAGAGATGAGAAAAACAAATGACCGTATGAAACACATTTCAACACTTCTTTCAGCACTGTGTGTCACACTGTCGCTGCAAGCACAATCAATCCACGAGAATGACTGGACCATCACCTTTGACAGCAGTGCTAGGACATTCACCGTCCTCAAGGGCAGCACCACGCTCCTGAGCCATGCCTTTGCGGAAGCCAGCTACGCAGTGGGCTCCGGCAAGGAGCAGTCATGGACATCCAAGCGTGACGCCACGACAATGACGGTGGGGCAGGGTCACCGGGTGCATGACGCCTTTGGTGACGGCAGCCAGTATGTCGTGGAATACACCCGTGCAGACGGCACAAAGTTGTGGCAGACGTTCAGCTTCTACGACAACTTGCCCTATTTCGTGACACAACTGTCCATCACTCAGGAAGGTCACACCGTGAGGAGCAACCACATGGTGCCTCTGGCCACTACCACCCCGTCGGCCTTCCTGCCTAAGGACGGCAGCAACCGGATGCTCTTCGTGCCATGGGACAACGATGGCTACGTGCACTACCAGTCGCGGTCACTAAAGGACAAAGTGAGCTCTTATGCGGTCTCCTCCGTCTTTGACGCCGTCTCAAGGAGGGGACTTGTCATGGGTGCCGTCGACCACGACCAGTGGAAGAGTGCCGTCAGCATGGGCGCTTCCGATGGTTACAGCCTCGACTCGCTCAGACTCATCTCCGGCTACACCGACTGCTACAGCCGTGACACCGTCATCACTGCCTCTGCCACAACCGTGGTCCCTCACGGATGGGTCACGGGGGACACAGTGCGCTCCTCGCGCTTCGTCATAGGGCTCTTTGATGACTGGCGGCAAGGCATGGACACCTATGCGCAGGCCTGCACCAAGGTGGCGCCCGCACGGACCTGGGATGCGGGCAAACCCGTGGGGTGGAGCTCCTGGGGGACCATGCAGACCAAGGTCTCCTATCAGGGCATCATTGACGTGGGCGACTTCATCAGGGACAGTCTCATGACCCGAGGCTTCCATGACAAGGACGGGAAAGTGACACTCAGCCTCGACGCCTGGTGGAACGACAATCTGTCCTCCTCGCAGATAGAGCAGTTTGTGAGCTACTGCAAGGCCAACAACATGACGCCGGGCATCTACTATGGTCCTTTCTGCCTTTTCGGCAGTCTCGACAGTGATGTGCCGGGCACCAACGGCAGATACAAATACCGCGACATTGCCTTGAAGGTCCATGGGAAGTACAAGGTGCTCGATGGTGCCTATTGCATTGACCCCACCCATCCGGGAACCAAGATGGCGATAATGAACGAGATACACAAGTATTCACTTTGGGGCATCAAATATGTGAAGCTCGACTTCATGTGCAACGGTGCCATAGAGGCCGACAGCTGGCACGACCCCACCGTCACTACTGGCATAGAGGCCTATAACAAGGGAATGGCATTCTTGGTCCAGCAAGTGGCGAGATTCAACAATGGCGACAGCAACAGCATGTTCCTTGACCTCAGCATGGCTCCCCTTTTCCCTTATCAGTATTGTCACGGGCGCCGCGTGTCTACAGATGCATGGAGCAAGATTGACAATACGGAGAATGTGCTCAACGCCTTGTCCTTCGGGTGGTGGGCCCAACAGTTCTACGTCAGTCTTGACCCCGACCATCTGGTCATGCAGTCCAACGGCCAGGTGGTCCACGAGTCGGTGGGCGTCAACCGTGCGCGCCTCACCTCAGGGGCCATCACGGGTGCTTACCTCACGGGGGACAATCTCTCTTACCAGGTTGATGCAGGATATCCGTCGGGCAGCCGTGCCCGTGCCCTCCAGTTGCTCACCAATGAGGATGTCAACGAAATGAGCCGTACCTGCGAGGCCTTCCGCCCGGTGGAAGGCAACTATGCGGCGGTCAATCGGACCGAGAGACTCTTCACGTGCGAGAATGACAAGTATGTTTACCTGGCTGTGCTCAACTACAACACCAACCTGTTTCAAGGCTCTTACAACGGGAGCGTGTCATTCAGCAGGCTGGGCATTGACGAGGCCAACGTCGGCGACATCAAGGAGCTGTGGAGCGGCGACAATGTCTCGGCGTCAGGGGGCGGCATCACTTTCAGCATACCCTATTCTGACGCGGCCATCTACCGCATCAGCAAGAAGAACACGACAGGTGTGGCCGGCGTCACGGCCGAGAGCCACCGTCCCGTGCTGGTCTGCAAGGACGGGTGGGTCATGGTCAAAGGCTCTCAGCCGGCAAAAAGGATAGAGGTCTTCAATGCCGCTGGAGTCAAGGTGGCAGGAGGCAGTGGTGACACCGTGCGGGTGGAGACTCTGCCGGGAGGAGTGTATATCGCCGTCGCGACATTCAGGGACCAGGGCTCAGCATCGCTCAAATTCTTGAAATGACTTTCACGTTACAAACTTATCAATCGTTATCAAGCGCAATGAAAAAATACTTTCTTCTCTTTCAGATTCTTCTCCTGTCCCTTGCCGCACATGCGGTGCCCAAGTTGCCGACCCTGTTTTCCGACAACATGGTGATGCAGCAGAACACTATAGCCCAGCTGTGGGGCACGGCTCGGCCAGGACACAAGGGGAAGATGAAAGCCTCCTGGGGCGCCGGGCAAACGGTCATGGCCGACGCTGTGGGCAACTGGCGGGCAAGCCTGCCGACCTCGGTGGCTGGAGGGCCCTACACCATCACCGTGAGCGACGGCAAAACCATCACCCTGAACAATGTCATGTTGGGAGAGGTGTGGCTCTGCTCAGGGCAGTCGAACATGGAGTTCCCCGTCAAGGGATGGGCACAAGTGCTCCATGCCGATGAGGAGGTGGCTCAGGCCGTCCATCCTGACATTCGCCTGCTCCAGATACATAAGGTCTCAACGCTGCACCCCACAGGTGAAGTGATAGCCAACAGCCCCACCTGGCAGGAGTGTTCACCCCAGACCGTGCCCGAGTTCTCGGCCGTGGCCTACTTCTTCGCCCGCCAGCTCACCCAGGCCCTGCATGTGCCCGTGGGCGTGATTGACGCCACATGGGGCGGCTCCAACATCGAGTCATGGATATCGGGAGAGACCCTGACGCAGCTGCCCTATATGAAGAGCATCTGCGACCACCTCTCCGGCCCCACTGACCGCAACACGCCCACTGCTCTCTACAATGGCATGATCAGGCCGCTTATCCCCATGGCCATGCGGGGAGTATGCTGGTCTCAGGGTGAACAGAATGAGCGGCGAGGATATGAGTATCGTGACCTCTTCAGCATGTTGATACGTGACTGGCGCAAGGCCTGGCAGCGCGATTTCCCATTCTACTTCGTCCAGCTCGCCAACTTCCACGAGCGCCATCAGGAGCCTGTGGAAGCAGAATGGGCTGAGCTGCGCGAGGCGCAGGACCTGGCCCTGCACCTGGCCCACACGGGCATGGCAGTGACTATGGACATCGGCGAGGGTGGCAACGTGCACTATCCCAACAAGCAGGAGGTGGGCCGACGGCTGGCCCTGCAGGCCTTGGCGAAGACCTATGGGAAGGACGTGACATGCGACGGTCCCCGTCTTGCCGGCTATACCATCAGCCGCGACACCGTGACCGTGGCTTTCGACCACGCGGATGGCGGACTCAAGGCAAAGGCAGGCCGCCTCACCCAGTTCACCGTCGCCGGCCCCGACCACATCTGGCACAATGCCAAGGCCGTGATAGTCGACGCCAGCCACGTGGCCGTGTGGAGCGACAGCGTCCCCATGCCCGTAGCCGTGAGATATGCCTGGCAGGACAATCCTGACGCCGACCTCTACAATGGCATGGGGCTCCCGGCGGCTGCCTTCCGCACTGACGACTGGCAGGGCATGACCTATGCAAAGAACCGTACCAATACGGACCACTGACCCTCTCCACAAACCCAACGCAAAACCTAGTCATCATGCAGACGACAATGATAGAGACTATAAGGCGGGTGGCCGCGCTGTTGATAGGACTTGTCTCCATCCATGCCTCAGCGGGCAGCTTCACCCAGTGGGTCAACCCCTTCATCGGCACGGGCGCCATCCAGGGCGGACTGTCAGGCAACTGCTATCCGGGCGCCACTTCACCTTTCGGCATGGTGCAGCTCAGTCCGGACACCCGTGAGGCTCCCGACTGGGATTGCGCCTCAGGCTATGACTACAACGACAAGAGGCTCTACGGTTTCAGCCACACACACCTCAGCGGCACCGGCGCCTCTGACCTGATTGACATCCTGCTCATGCCTGCCACGCGGCAGGGCACAGGCACATCCTCGTCAGCCTTCTCCCACGGGCAAGAGCAGGCACACCCTGGCTACTACAAGGTGCTGCTGCAGGACTACGGCATTGAGGCCGAGCTGACAGCCACACAGCGGGTAGGCGTTCACCGTTATACCTATCCCCATGGGCAGTCCCGGTGGCTGCTGCTCGACGTCAACCACTCGGCGCAGAAGGGTAGCTGGGGCAGGCGCATCATCCAGTCGCAGATTAGGGTGGTCAGCCCCACCGTCATTGAGGGGTACCGCATCATCACCGGGTGGGCCAAGCTGCGCCGCGTCTATTTCCACATGGAGCTGTCCCAGCCCATGACGAGCTTCACCATGCTGGCCGGCAACCGGAATTTGGGCCCCACGTCACTGGCCAATGGAGACAACCTGCGGCTATACATCAATTTTGACAAAGCCCCATCAGACAGCCTCGTAGTCAAGGTGGCGCTCTCAACCACATCAACGGCCAATGCCGCTGCCAACATGAGGGCCGAGGCCGGAGGATGGGACTTTGACCGCCTCAGGCAGGAGGCCGACATGCGGTGGGACCATCTCCTGGGCAAGATAGAGGTGAGCGGCAGCGACGGGCAGAAGCAGATGTTCTACACGGCTCTGTATCACGCGCTCATACAGCCCAATGTCTATAGCGACGTCAACGGCGACTACACCTCGACAGCCTATACCACCGAGCGACTGCCGACCGGTCGGAGTTACTACTCCACCTTCTCCATATGGGACACTTACCGCGCCGCCCATCCGCTCTACACCCTGATCGTGCCGGACCGGAACGAGGAGTTCTGCCAGTCCATGCTCCTGCACTTCAAGTCTTACGGCTACCTCCCCATCTGGGACCTGTGGGGCCAGGACAACTACTGCATGATAGGCAACCACACCATACCCATCCTGGTCGACGCCGTGCTGAAGGGCACCCCCGGCCTGGACCCGGAGGAGGTGCTGCAGGCCGTGGTCCAGTCGGCCACGCTGAGTCATCCCGGCTCCGACTTTGAGGTCTGGGAGAGGCTGGGTTACTACCCCGAGAACATCCTCACCCAGTCGGTGTCGGTCACGCTGGAGCAGAGTTTCGATGACTGGTGTGTGGCCCAGCTCGCCCGGCAGCTGGGTCGGCAGGACTTCTATGAGCGCTTCATCAAGCGCAGCGGCAACTGGCGCAACCTCTACAATGCCGGGTCGGGATTCTTCCAGGCCCGCAATGACAAGGGAGAGTGGCTTGAGCCCTTCGACCCGCTGGTCTATGGAGCCAATGGGGGCAGCCCCTACACGGAGGGCAATGCCTGGCAGTGGCTTTGGTATGTGCCTCACGACATCCCCGGGCTGATATCCGTCAGCGGCGGCAAGAGGAAGTTCTGCAAGAAGCTGGATGAGTTTTTCACCACCGACGCACGCAGCGGGGAGCTCAACAGCAACGCCAGTGGCTTCATCGGCCAGTACATCCACGGCAACGAGCCCAACCATCACGCACCTTATCTTTACGCCCTGGCCGGGGAGCCCCGCAAGACACAGGAGCTGGTGCACCGCATCATGACCACCCTGTACAACACCTCCTCAAGCGGCTATGCCGGCAACGACGACTGCGGAGAAATGTCGTCCTGGCTCGTTCTCAGCGCCCTCGGATTCTATCCGGTCAATCCGGTCGGCGGCGATTACGTCATCGGCACACCGCTCTTCACACAGGCCAAGATACATCTTCCCGGCGGCAAAATCTTTGAGATAGAGGCCAGGCGTCGGCAGGCATCCGACATCTACGTCCACGGCATGACGCTCAACGGCCGGAAACTCTCCCGATGGTACATCACTCACCAGGAAATTACGAATGGTGGGCGACTTGTCTTCAACATGGGAAAATAGGAAGGCTGTGAAAGAAAGAGGGTGTATAGACTAAAAATCAACTGCTGAAAATCTCGGACTGCAACTGAGCATTAAAAGAGCCTGTGCCTCTTGCCAATGCCTGCGGTTTGGCGTTCCAAAACCTATGGTTTGGCGTCACCATCTCGGCCTTTTGGGCTCACCAAAGCACCGCTATGGTGACACCAAACCATAGGTTTTGTCAGTCAGTGCTATCTCATCATATATTTCCTCACACAGTGTTGCTGGTCAGCAGTGGTTACTTCAACGAGATATATACCACTGTTGAGTGAACTGAGCGTGGTGACACGTCGCGGTGTGGAGTAGGAGCAGGCATGGACTTCCTGCCCCGAGAGGTCGAGTGCCCGTGAGGCTATGATGCCTTGGTTGGCGCTGATGATGAGGTTGTTGCCGTCACGCTTGAAGTTGACATTGTTCTCGTCACTCACGAGGGCTGCTACCCCCGTGGTGTTGGTCTTCTTATGTATGCGATAGATGTGTGCGTCCTTGGCAGGTACATAGTATGAGAAGCCTTCGCTTGTGACGTTGACATCAGCCCCTGTCCAGAGCTCCTTCACCGAGTCCACTCTGGCAGGGTCAATGCCGAGCTGCTCAAATGAGAGGGAGCCGCTTATAGGTGTCAGCACCGTGTTGTAATTGATGGCTGCCAGATAATAGTAATCCTCGCTCTCGCCAATCATCAGGTTTTCGGCATCGTCTTTTTTCTGAGGTACTCCGGTGACCGGACGGAAAGATGTGCATGTCCGCGGAATGGCATTGACATCCTGGTTGGTCACAAACTTGAGCGCGCGCTCCCGTGATGCGGCAGGATAGCCCTGGCTCACCCTGTCGCTGAAATTGTCACTGCACAGATACATGCCCGTAGCCACGCCCGAGGTCAGACGGGCCCGGTTTTCTCCCTCCGTCTCCTGGCCATTGTGGTAAAGGCTCTTCAGCACAAGGTTGTCAGGGTCGTTGATGTAGAATTGGTCGAGCCACCATCCGAAAGTGGTGTTGTTCATGACATAGTTGGTGTTGTCGATATTGCTGTAGGCATCGCAACTGATGCGCCGGCACTCTGCATATTGGTAGGGGAAGAGGGGTGAGATGGACAGGTCGATGATGAAATCGTTGCCACACTGCTTCCGGATGAATTCCAGTCCCTCGTTGTAGGCCTGCATGCCGGTGGTGACAGTCTTGTCATACCAGGAGTCGGCCTCTATGGCACCATGGTCCATGAAGTCAAGCTTAAGATACTTTATGCCGATGCGCTTGAGCTTGTCCAGCCAGAACTTGAAGGCAATCTTCGTCCCCGGATGGGTGGGGTCAATGGCGTAGGCATTGACCATATTGATGCACTGGCCGTTTCGCTTGAGCCAAATGTCCTTGTAGGTGTATCGGCTGCCTTGCACGGGGGCATTCCCGTTTTTGCCCCAGTCGCAGAACGGACAGGCGTAGACACCCGGGATCATGTTGTACTTCTTGCAGGTGTCGACAAACTGCTGGAGCTGAGTGTCGTTCAGATTGGAGTACCAGGAGTCGAGACTGATCAGGACTTGTCCCTTCTTGTCATAGAAGCCTTTGGGCTTGAGATTGCTGTTGATGAAATGGATGACATCCATCACGCCGTCGAATGTGATGTGAGTCTGCTGCACGCCCCAGGAGTTCCACCCATAGAGGTTGCCATTGTCGCAGATGCGCCGGGGAGCCACTTGGGTGCAGGCCTGTCCGAAGGTCTCCATGCCGATGCGCCAGTCATCGAAGAGGCCGACAATGAATCGAGACGAGCTCACCGTGTCACCCGCTACCTTGCCGTGAGGCATGACCACCTTGGCGCTGATGGTGTCGCGGGTGTCGTAGGCCGTGTAACCTGAGAGCAACTTGAGTGAGTCCATCTGATGGTAGTCGCTGGACCCGACCTCGATGGCATTTTTCCACTGGTTGTGATCCACGGCGCCGATGATGAGGCCCTTGCGCGAGTCGGCATTGTAGATGGCTGTGGCATTGTTGGAAAAGGTGGTCCCCTTCATGTAGTCGGCCCGATAGCGGGAATAACCGTCATTGTCCCAGGGTACATAGAGCACGCGGTTGTTTAGGTCACGGCTCAGAAACGACACGGCCGTCCGGGTCCGGAGCGGCACCATGTAGTTGCTCTTCACGGCCTTGCCCTTGTCCGTCACTGAGCAGTGGACGAGAAAGTAGGGCAGATTGTCATAGAAGCGGAAATTCTGAATGAGAGTTCCTCCGTCTTTGGTGAAGGTGTAGGTATAGCTCATGCCGCGGCCGAAGCTTTCGGTGACGGCCCTCTTGGTGAAAGTGGCGAGATGCCCGTCTGTGCTGGAGATGGTGTGCTGACGCGCCCCGTCTTCATACCGGCATTCTGCATATCCACCCTTGATGTAGACTTGTCCGTTCTGGCTGATGTCTATGGTGTGGCTACCCCGGTTGTAAGTGAAGGTCCATGTCCCTTGGTTGAAAGACTGGGCGTAGCAACCTGTTCCTAAGGAGCAGGCTCCCATAATCAGACTCATCAATTGTATTTTTTTCATTGTTCTGTCACTATTTTGATATTCTGTTTTTCGAGAATAAGACTTCTGTCCGATGTCCTTGGGGGCATGGTCCAGAAGTCGTTGAGGTGGGGGTTACTTGATGACTTTCATGGTGTGGACTCCGGCTTTTACTAGGAGGACGCCGTTGACATTCACGGGAATCACCTTGCCGGTCGTGCCCTTAGCGAGCAGGTGGCCTGCCGGAGTGTAGATGTTTACGGTCTGCTCTTTTGCAGAGTCTACCCTGACGCCATTTGTCGTGACATGTACCTTGAACTTGTCACTGGGTCCGGAGACCGACTGGATGTTCAGGGTGACATCGGTCGTGGTGAACGGGCTGGCCGCATAGCCATTGTCCACGGCCTGCACACCTATTTCGTACTGGTGCGACTGGTCCACATGGATGAAATAGGAAGGTGACTCGGGTGTGTGCACCATGTGCTGCATGTCGCGGAAGGCGAGCAGACGTCCCGTCACCAGGTCGGCTGGATAGAGCATGGAGACCCTGCCCGTGGTGAGGTCTTTCACATACACATTGTAATAGAGTCCCTCGGTGGGGGTCTGCTCGTCGGTGGCGGGGTCCCAAGTGATGGTCAGTTTGTCGCCAACCTGCGACGTGCTCAGATTGGTTGGAGCAGACGGCGGGGTGTTCTCATTGTCATTGTTCGACTTGTAGAGGTTGCAGTCTACGCTCCAGTCCTGGCCTTTCCATGAGGTGTTCATGCCGAACACATCCATTGCGTTGCGTTGGTACATGTCTCCAATGGCATGGCTGCAACTGAACCAAGGCAGCCCGGACTCCTGCTGTGTGAAGGTGTTGTCACTGTTCTGGAAGAACACATAGGAGGACCAGCTGTCAGTGGAGTTCCATCCTGTGATAATCATATCTGCCAGTCCGTCAGCATTGAGGTCAACAATGTCGTTCACACTGGCCGACACCGTCTTGAGTCCGTTGCCTCCCTCTGAGGTGCTTTGTGTGAATTTGAATTCGCCATTGTCGGTGCCGTTGTTCAGGTAGATGTCGGCGCGCTTGTCTCCCGAATTGGGAGTCCCGGTAAGTAGGAAGTCCAGATAGCCGTCGTTGTTGAGGTCAGAGACTTGAAACTCGGCCTCATAGCAACCGATGAAGTTCTGGCCGGAGAGGTCCACCTCTTGGAACGTGCTGTCGCCATTGTTCTTATAGATGTAGAGCGCGCCGCCACCGTTTGCTCCATCCACCCATCCTGTACAGATGATGTCCAAAAGGCCGTCGTTGTTGAGGTCAGCAAACTTCACGGCGCCATTTGACATGGGCTTGGCAATCATCAAGGGACGATATTCAAAAGTCAGTGTGTCAATCTCAAAGAGATTGCCGGGACGCGGATTGCTGTCGTAGGCGATGGGAGAGAATACCTTCTTCTCCGAGAAGGTGTTGGCGCCATTGTTGTGGAACAACTTGACATACCGCTCCCACTTCTTGTCCTCACCCACCATGTAGTTGCGCTCGCCGAGCATGATGAGATCCTGGTAGCCGTCGTTGTCGTAATCGCCGAAGTCATAGTAGGAATGGGCGTAGTTGTCGCTTGCATGCGCGTCGCAGGCATTGATGATGCCGCTGTTGGGCACAATGGAGAACTGATGGCCTGCCTCTGCTCCGCCATTGGTGTAGAGCAGGGAATAGTGGTGGTCGGGCTCGTCGCCAACAACAAAGCCACAGCCGGCGTCACTCTGTCCTTGTACAAAGAAGTCGAGATAGCCGTCGTTGTTGACATCGACGAAATAGGCCCTTCCCCAGTCGGTGGGTGGCAGCCCATGGGCGGCAAATCCGGCGCTGTCGGTCAGGAGACCGCGCTCGCAGGCAAACTCACCGTTGCCCTTGTCTGTGTAAAGTATGCCAGCCGTGACCCAGTTGGGAATGATGGAGTCGATAAGCCAGTTGACACCACCGTAATAGATGTCAGGAAGCCCGTCACTGTTGTAGTCGCCAATAACGGGCGTGGAGCGATGCGTCCCGATGAAGTGGATGTCAGTCTGCGCGAAAACCTGTCCGAAGACACCTTGAGTGGCAATGGTCAAGGCTGTTGCCAGTAAGGATTTGATAGTAAATTGTCGCATAAGCATTAAAGGTTTAATATATATATGTTAGATGTAGTCTATATCATTCCCATGAGTTCCTTTCCCATGCAACGGTTTATCAATTGGCAAAAGTATGGATTTATTTCTGGAAATGTAATGGACCAAAGGTTTTAAAATGATGGACAATGTTGCGATTGTTTTGTCTCGTCGGTAGAAGTGATTGATGATGCCCTTGCATCTTGCAACAAGAAGGTGTTTCACTGTAGGCGGCTGGCGGTGAAGCAGGCTTTCCTTTTCTTCCGTACATAGACTGATGCTAATGCAACTACCGTTAAATCAGGATATATCCGAAGTTGCGCACGCATCACACCTCTTTTCGGATGTGGGTGCCCCGCAGTCTGCGCCCCTCTCTGCACGCTGCGGATAGTCCTAATGTGTCACTTTATGAAACAAATGTCGCAGAAGAACTATATTAGGACGATATTATTATTTTGTGGCCGGTGATTAGAGATGAGAAATAAGAAAAAAGATATAATTTTGCCCGAAACTGAAAACCATTGAATTATGAACATTATCAACCGTCTTGTTATTACATTATTATTGATGGCATCCTTCGCCGCTGAAGGTGCGGCCTCGTCCCGGCTCGTCTATAAGAGTCCCTCGGAGAAATGGATGGGATCACTCCCCTTGGGCAACGGCCGGTTGGGTGCCATGGTCTATGGGGGCACGTCCCGTGAGACTGTCGCCCTCAACGAGGTGACGCTCTGGTCGGGCCAGCCCGATGAGGAGGGTAACAACATCTGCGGCAAGGACAAGCTGCAGGAGATGCGTGACTGCTTCTTCCGGGGTGACCTTGTCAAGGGCAATGAGCTCGGCTGGCAGTATCTCAGTGGACACGGCAAATCATTTGGCACGCATCTGCCCTTTGGTGATATCGCCATCGACTTCAAGGGCCGGGAGGGTCAGGCCGACCACTACACTAGGACCCTTGACATGGCTCATGCTGAGGCAACGGTTGACTATAGCATATGTGGTGTGCGCTATACCAATACTTACTTTTGCAGCAGTCCGGCACAGGTGTTCGTGGCTCATTTCTCGGTATCCCGGTCCAAGCAGGTGTCCGCTCAGGTGGGCTTGAATGTGCTTCGTCACAATCGCGTCCACACTGTCGGCAACCGTATCATCATTGAGAGTGACGCCCTGTTTGACAAGTGGGGAGGGGGCGGAGTGAAATACTATGCCGTCCTGGAGATACGGGCCAAAGGAGGCCAGGTACATGCTGGTGATAAAACGATATCAGTGGAAGGGGCAGACCAGATGACGGTGGTGATGGACCTGCGCACTGACTTTCACAATCCAGATTATGTAGGCCAGTGCGAGCGCACGGTGGCCGCCGCCGCAGGACAGGCCTACAAGTCGCTGGAGCGGGAGCACAGGGCTGACTTCAACCGCCTCTACTCCCGCATGGACCTCCGGTTGGGTGGGGGTGACGCGGCTGCCAATATTGACGAGGCCTTCAAGCAGGCCCATGGTGGAAACCCCTCGCCCGACTTCGACGCCACGTTCTTCCAGTATGGCCGGTACATGCTCCTCTCCTCTTCACGCGAGAACTCGCCGTTGCCAGCCAACCTGCAGGGTATCTGGAACGACAACCTGGCCTGCAACATGCCCTGGACGTGCGACTACCATCTGGACATCAACATTGAGCAGAACTACTGGTCAGCCAACATCGCCAATATGGCGGAGTGCAACACCCCGCTGTTCTCCTACATCAGGCAGCTCTCCCAGTATGGTCACGAGACGGCCCGGAAGATGTACGGCTGCGACGGCTGGGTGGCCCATACAGTCAACAATGTGTGGGGAGCCACCTATCCCGCCGACGGAGTGAACTGGGCTATGAATGTCACGGCGGGCGCCTGGCAGGCCACCCAGCTGTGGGTGCACTATCTCTACACGCAGGACAAGGACTATCTCCAGCACACGGGCTACCCCCTGCTGAAGGAAACGGCCAAGTTCTTTGTCGATTACATGGTGCGCGACCCTCGTACCGGTTACCTTGTCACTGGCCCCAGCATTTCACCTGAGAACGGGTATCGCACCGCCGATGGCCATGACCTGTGCCTCTCCATGATGCCCACCATTGACCGTGCCGTGGTGCACTATATCTATCAGGCGTGTATCGAGGCCAGCAAGATTCTCAATACCGACACCGACTTCCGTGCGCGCCTGGAGCACGACATCAAGTTGCTCCCTCCCTACCGGATTGGGCCCAAGGGAGACCTGATGGAATGGGACCTGGACGTGTCGCGCTCTGACTATTCGCACCGTCACTCGTCCCACTTGCTGAGCCTGTATCCCTTTGGTGAAATCTCGCCCGAGCGCACCCCCGATCTCGCCAAGTCGTGCAGCACCTTCCTGAAGCTTCAGACCAGCAATGAACATTGGGAGGACACCGAGTGGACGCGCGGCAACATGATATGCTACTACGCTCGTCTGCTCTCCGGCAACAAGGCTTACGAGTCACTCAAGGGGCTGTACAAGGGATTCATGCGTGAGAACCTCATGACGGTGTCGCCCGCGGGTGTCGCCGGCGCTCAGGAGGATATATTCAGTTTTGACGCCACAGAGGCCGCCGTGGCCGGAATGTGCGAGATGCTCCTCCAGAGCTATGACGGTTATCTCAATTTCCTGCCCGCCCTGCCTGACAGTTGGCGCAGCGGCTCGGTGAGGGGTATCTGTGCCGAGGGCACCATAGAGGCTGACATCACCTGGAAAGACGGGAAAGTGACCTCGGCGGTGCTCCGCGCCAAGACTGACCGGACGGTGAGATGCAAGGTGAATGGAACCATGCGCACGGTCACGCTCAGGGCGGGAAAGAATACACGTGTCATTTGACCCTCAGCTATGAGACCGACAGTTGAAAGATAGTTGAACACCACGCTATGAATAAAATACTCTTTCTTCCACTTGTGTGCTTCCTGCTTGCTGTGGCACAGCAGGTTGAGGCGCAGAGCCATTCATGCTATCTGCACGATGGCTGGCGCTTCCGCCAGGGCAACTCGGAGATATGGCACCCCGCCCGGGTGCCCGGGTGTGTACATCTGGACCTGATGCGCAATCATATCATCGAGGATCCCTTCTTCCGCATGAACGACCGCAGTGTCCAATGGATTGACAAGGAGGACTGGTGGTATGAAACCCACTTCGAGGCGACCGCCGATGAGGCGAAGGCTTCTGCCCAGCAGATAGTGTTTCATGGGCTTGACACCTATTCGGTCATCTATCTCAACCATCAGCGGCTGGACTACACGGACAACATGCACCGCACCTATCGGTTTATGGTGAACGGCATACTCAAGGAGGGAGACAATCTCCTCGAGGTGCAGTTCCATTCTGCCATCAAGCGCAACATCCCCAAGTTTGATGCCCTGCCTTACCGGCACAACACGGGTCCCGACCATTCTGAGCTTGGAGGCATATTCAATAAGACCATCAGCCCCTTTGCCCGTACGGCGGGGTTTGAATATGGCTGGGACTGGGGCTCGCGGTTTGTCACGTCAGGCATTTGGCGCCCCGTGGAGCTCAGGACTTGGGACAAGGTCCGCCTCACTGATGTGTGGCATGAGCAGCACCAGGTCAGTGCCCGGCGTGCCTCACTCACCACCCACGTCTATGTCAATGCCACTCAGCCCATGAGCGGGGTGCGCGTTGCCGTGAGGGCCAACGGCAAGGTGGTGGCCTCGGCGACGGCCAATCTCAGACCGGGCGACAACACCATCACGCTCAACTACAGCCTGTCCAAGCCCCTCCTGTGGTGGTGCAATGGCTTGGGTGAACCTTATCTCTACGACTTCACCACCACGGTGGAGGACAAGGGCACACAGCTTGACAGCCGGCATGACGCCATCGGGCTGCGCTCACTCAAGGTGGTCAACCATGAGGACGCCTGGGGACGCTGCCTGTACTTTCAGCTCAATGGGCATCCTGTCCTTGCCAAAGGGGCCAACATGGTGCCCAACGACAACTTTGCTAGGGCGGTGTTTCTCAAGATAAAAGGTATTGATAACTTCTTCTCGGACAACTATTTCGACCTCTTGCCTCATGAGAAGCGCACCATCCATGTCTCTACGACAAAGGACCTGCGCACATTCAAGAGCGGCCTGGAATGGAAGACAATCGGTGATGTCAACTGACTCGAATTGATATAGATGGGTAGTCTTTAACCTTATTTCTGCGGTTATATTGATTATTTTAGAAGGTTTGAGATGGAGCAGGGTCTGGCCGGAAGTGTTCTGCCCGTCCTGCTGCTGTCTCATCTCTCTTTGCTGTACATCTTTTATTTTTTATGCGCTTGTTGTGAATCAGCCACTTGCAGCTGCCCTTTGCTCTAAATTGGCTGAAAAGAATGGCCCAGCATAAACGGGAAAGCTCTTTTTTTTTGAATAAATAACCTGAGTTCGGGATAAGAAAAGGGTCTTAAAAGTTTGGTAATCTCGCATAATT
>OGJK01000429.1_pt1 | contig 45805 bp, 27 predicted proteins | sample 1571961 | NCBI WGS metagenome assembly OGJK01 (sample SAMEA2582120, study PRJEB24529) | metagenome | biome: Human gut stool | place: China | collected 2011 | reverse complement strand
CTCAATAGTTTATGTAATCACCTGCTTTCTGTCAATAGTCATAAACTCCCAATCACAAGCAAAACAGCCGTACCACAATAACTGCAGTACGACTGTAATTTTTAAAAATTCACCCCGGAATCAACCAAATCTAAATTGATTCCGGGGTGAATTTTAAGGAATATCTATTGCTTATTCTATTTTGTAGTACCACTTATGTAGCTATAACCACTGTAAAGCGGTGTGTTTCCGTCAAACGAATACGCCTTCACTCTGAACTTATAGTTCTTTTTAGAAGCAAGCTTTCCAACTCTTAGGGTTGTAGTCTTATTAGATGTTATTTTTTTAACTCTTACCCATTTTTTTCCATTATACCGCTCAACGATATAACCATTTGCGCCACTATTCCTGTTCCAATTCAGTCGAAGTGCATCCTTGGCTGTACCACCAATCCTAAGCCCCGTAATATTACGTGGGTTTGTCTTGCCATTGATATATGCATACTGACTGTAAACAGCTTTCTTTCCTGAAAAAACAAATGTCTTCACACGGAATTTATACGTACTTGAGGCTGCCAAACCCGCAATACGATATGTATTTGTCTTATTATTGTCAAGTCTTGCAATTCTGACCCATTTGCCGCCCCTGTACTGTTCAATAATATAGCCCTTTACACTACTGTCACTATTCCAATTCAGTCGGAGCGCATTTGATGCACGTCCACCTATCTTAAGCCCCTTCACAGCATTGGCTGTTACTGTATTACCTGATGAATTGCCCAATGTAGGAGAACATTTAATCTTATTGTCTAAAGCATATTTGTGAGCCGTTGAGTTTTTATAGCATTTGATTGTAAGATTATTATCATTTCTAAATACTTTCACACCAAACTTAACATTTTTATTTTTAACTGTAACACTGGTTAAAGCAGTGCAATCCTCAAAGGCACACCATTTTATCTCATTTACCTTCGCCGGTACCACAACAGATTTGAGCTGTGCACAGCCAGCAAATGCCGAATAACCTATATATGTGACATTCTCAGGTATCACAATGCTCTTCAGCGAATTGCACTCGCAAAAACTCATTGAATCTATTGAAGTAACAGATTTAGGAATAATAACTTTTTCCAGATAGTGTGCATTTGCAAACATATCTTCAGGAATCTTCTTTAAAGCACCGTTTAGCTTTACTTCCTTGAGATTCTTGCAGCCATAAAAGATGAAAGAGCTTGTCTTCTCAAGCACGCCGCTATTAATCTCAAAACTGGTAAGCCCACTACAGCCCGAAAAAGCTGCATAACCGATTGTTTTCACTTTAGAAGGAATGACAACCGACTTGAGCGACTCGCACCCATCAAAAGCTATCCCGGCGATTTCAGTAAGATTTGCAGGTAAACTTATACTCTTAAGTGAATCACAATTTGCAAAAGCACACTGACCAATTCGAGTAACTGTACCCGGAATACTAACCTTTTCAAGACAATCAGCATCGTCGAAAAGATAATCCGGTATCTCTTTCAGCTTGCCTGTAAGCTTAATTTCCTTTAAATTCTCACAGCCCGAAAAAATATACATACCGGCTTTCTTTAAAACTGCACTCTTGATTTCAAAATATGACAGACTTCCACAGCTATAAAATGCCATGGAATCTATCTTTGTAACCTTAGACGGAATCACCATCTTCTTTAATGCATCACAATTAGAAAAGGCTTTTTCACCAATTGATGTTACACTGGTAGGAATGGTAACCGAAACAACTGATTTATTGTTCTCAAAAGCGCTGTCTCCTATTGCTGTTGCCTTTGAAGGGATAACAACATTTTTGCTCTTTCCCTTATACTTAACAATCTTTGTACCACTCCAGGTAAAATCTGATGCAGGTGTCTGATGATTGAAATCTGCATCCTCAATCAAGTCAAATGTGTTCTCTGTTTCTGAAGCAACTGTTTGTGTGCCTGCAACCGCATTAAGCTCCGCTGCTCCTACAGTGTCCATCGGAAACTGTGTAAAGAGCATCTGTGCTGCTAAAAAAGCAACGAGTAATCTCTGTTTCATAACTAAATATCTCCTTTCCATTTTTCAAACTCGTCTCTCAATAGTTTATGTAATCACCTGCTTTCTGTCAATAGTCATAAACTCCCAATCAAAATCAAAACAGTCGTACCACAATAACTGCAGTACGACTGTAATTTTTAAAAATTATGCGAGCTTATTTTTCTCGGTCTCCATCCAATACATTGAATTGATAAGCTTCTTAAGCTCTGGTTTCATATTTCCTTTTATGTAAGCCTTTGCTACATAATTCATAGGGCTGTACATGAAATATTCTGAATTATTTCCATCTGAGATTTCAATCGTAGGTCTCTCAAAAATTGATTTGAACGAATCTGTTGTCTCAATATAGTACAGGTCACCTTTCTTTTGGAATTTACATTTAGAGCTTGAATAAACATTATTTGGAAATTCAAGTTTCATAGTAATGTTTGCATAATAGTTTGATATATCACGACCTTCCTCAAGCTTAAAGTAATGACGCATTGTTACTTTATCACCGAGTACAAGACTTGTTCCATAATAAGTCAGCCCCTTAATATGGAATTTCTTATTGATATTAAATCTTTCAATATCCTTTTTCGGAATATCACCTATAGTCTTGTCCTTATCTGCAAGACAGCTATTGGCAGGTTTTTTTGTATCATAACCAAAATAGCTCTGTGCTGCTGCACCATAGTTAAGCATTGACTTAAGCAATGGTTTATACTTGGCATATGAAGCATCAGTGCTGTCCAAAAGTTTTTTGGTATATGATGCAACCGATGTGGTAAATTCTTTGATAACATCGTCACCATATCCTGGTCTCATTACCAATTGAATCTTTATGTTTTTTGCTAGCTGTGCAGCCCCAAGCTTTAATGTAGTCTTATAATGATTTAGTCCATCGTCATCTGAAACATTGCTGCTTTCCAAAGTCTGATACCAAGTATTATATGGTTCACCCTCAACTGAATACTTAACGGCACCATACAAGCTGTCTTTTGCTGTCCAGTATATATTTAGCCCAAGTGTGTTATTGTCAATTAATGTAACACTCTGTTGTGCCTGAATAGTCTGATCTGCTTCATCATAGCTATAAGCATTCATCGAATATGTCTGTTTCAATGTTTCCCTGCCATCTGAGACTTTCGGTGTCCAAATAAACTCTATATCGTTTTGTTCATTTCGCTTATCAGACTTATTACACATTGTAACTGAGCCATCTTTATTTCTTGTAATGTCAGTGACATCTTTTCTGGTTGGCTCAACTGTTAAATTATATTCAGATGAAACATCCTTTCCTGTAGGATTATCCTTGCTATATTCTGTAACCGAAGGCATTACAGTAGCTTTCCAATTTGCCACAAAATACATACCATTAATATAGGCCCTATATTGTGGTTTATTGTATATCTGAATATATGTATTAGAACTCAATATTTCTTTTCCATCAGAATCATATCCAGATACATAAATTGATCCTTGCCCTTCACAAGAATCCTTACTAATATCTAGTTTTATCTGTGAACCATTCTCTATGGAAACATTCAAATCCACTTTATCATCCCCATTAACAGAAGGATTATATTGCATAAAATCACACTTAAAACTATATGGACTATCAATGTCTTGTGATTGTTGAACACCATTTTTGTCATATGAAATTTGCTGACAATGTATCTTATAGTAATATGTATTTCCCGCAAATTTATATTGACTGCCATCTGATTCAAGCCACAAATAAGTATATGAATTCTTTATATCAAGAGCTGTGGTCGTTACCGCATCCACTCTCTTTCCGTCTTTATAATAATGATAGTAGGCATTTACCTGTGTTGTGCCGACTTTTATTGGACAATACTGCCAATAACCATCATTATTAGTTATTTTCATTATATTGTTTCCTTCTTCCTTTAACGAATCAAGAACACAATAATATCCTTTATTATCAAAATAATATACTCCAGATCCAGACAATGTCACATTACAATTAACTAAATAGCTCATTGTATCAATTTTAAAAGGTTCTGTTCCATAAAATCTGTTAACAAATGCAGAATTTGATGCTACTTTTTCTCCTTTATTTGAAACTATTGCTTCAATATTAATACTTCCTGAATTTATATTTTGCCTTAACCATTTCGATGACAAACTATAATAGATAACGTTTCCACATGTTCTACTAGTATATTGCGATGAGTTAATCAAAACTTTTTGTGATTCACCATTATTATTATACGTATATGAATACAAAGAAACACAATCATATGGAACTGTTACTCTTTCCATATTAAGACAAAGCTTTACATCATTTATTCCATCATAACTTAGACTGTCTTCAACAAACCTGACATATTGATTTGAATCACTATAATTAAAATTAAATTGTTTATAAATATTATAATTACGTGATCTTAAATCAAATTCAACATAATCATCTGAATTTCTTGTAATCTCAAATTTGCCGTCTGGCATTGCAACCACATCAACTGAAGAAGTTTGCCAGCTACAATAGATATCTGCATCCTTTACCGCTTCCTCTTTATTGCCAGAAGAAATTCTTTTCAGTACCGGTGTTACAACAACCTTATCTCCAACAGCTAACGTTTCAGGTAATCCCTCACACTCAAGTGTATAATAACTATCCTCTATTGTGAAACAATATGAAAGAGGATTATCTGAATTGGACTGCACATTTCCCTCTGAATCAACATAAGAATATGTAAGGTAAACAGCCTGTGAAATACCTGTTGTATTGTTTGCAACCTTCACATGACAAACTGACGAATCTTTTTCATCCGTTGTAACAGTAACTCCCTGACTCTCATTCTGATCCACATACCATTTATATGTAATATTTCGCTCGGATTCCTGTGTGCATGAACCACCATTATCTGTAGACATATTAGATTCTGCATTCGCTTTTAGATTAAACTCCGTCCCCGGAACAACTGTACTAGTATCTTTCAAATCAGATGTAATATTAAAGTTTACAATCTCATCCTTGGCTGTGAAATCCAGACTACAATATCCATCCGGGTTATCATCCTCGTATCCGTCAAGCTTAGAATAATATACCTTTACTATTGCGTGTCCAACTTTCTTTGCAACAACACTAGTATTCCCACTCTCATAAACAAATGCAAGTGGTGTACTATCATCGTTAATCACATCAATATATGTTGCAACAACATTATTGGTGTACTGTCCTGTCGGATTATCCCAATCATATTTCTCACATGACCCTAAATCAGCTAATGAAGATGCCCATAACACATTCGATCCCACTACATACTCGCCACCACTCCTATTAAGTGAATACTTAAAATGTGGCTTTTTAACAGTAATTGTTTTTTCTTCTTTACAGTCACTCTCACCATTTTCATTATAAAATCCATAGGTTATTGTATGAGTACTGTCCTCATCATATTTCGAGATGACATCCTGCGGAATGCTGATTGAACCCAGAGAAGAGTCATTACATTCCACGCCATACTTAGATGTAATATCTTCATTATCCAAATATACCTTAAACTTAACAGTATCATTCTGGTAATTATATCCATAAAATGAACAATCAAAGCTATGATTTGTATACGCATAATAAGTATCATAACTATCATAGTCATATTGATGATCAACAGACATACTTAAATCGCCATTATCATAATAATCAGCCATTACCCCTGTAGGCAGCAATGTCACAAGCATTGCTGCTGCAAGCACTATGCTTGCCAGTTTTCTTTTAATTTGTTTTCCCATAAATGTTTCTCCTTAAAATTTACAGAATTGGAAGCTCCCAATCCTCATCCGGTGCATTATATTTGAGTGTCTTACCGCTTATAGCTTTATAATTGCTGTAAGATGCCTTACCTTTATAAATGCTAAATGCCTTGACTCTAAACTCATATTTTGTCTCCGGCTCAAGTTTTTCTACCCTATAAGTCTTAAGATTCTTGCCCTCAAGACGTGCAATTCTCTTCCAGGTTCCATTGACCTTCTGCTCGACGATGTAACCCTGGGCACTAGCATCAGCATTCCAGTTAAGTCTGAGTGCATTATATGCTGAACCGCCAAATTTTAACCCACTTATCTCAGCAGGATTTGTCTTTCCGGTTGCATAAACATATCCACTGTACGAAGCTTTTTTGTTGTATAAATTGAAGGAACACATTCTAAAGGAATATTCTGTTCCCGGTTTTAATTTTTCTACTCTGAAAGTCTTATTCTTTGCTCCCTCAAGTCTTGCAATTCTCTTCCAGCTTCCATTAGAATCCTTCTGCTCAATGATATAACCTTCTGCCGAACTGTTTACATCCCAGTTTACACGGAGTGCATTATTTGCCCAACCAGCGACTTTAAAATTGGTTATTGAACCTGGATATGTCTTTCCTGAAACGTTGACATAGCCACTATAAACCGCCTTTTTGTTGTAAAAAGAAAAAGCTCTAATCCTAAATGAGTACTCTGTAGACGGCTGTAATTTTTCTACTCTAAATGTCTTTGTTTTGTTTCCCTCAATTCTTGCTATACGTTTCCAGCTATTGCCGTTTTTCTGCTCAATAATATAGCCCTGTGCCCCACTATTTACATTCCAATTAACACGAAGCGCATCTTTAGCCCATCCACCGATCTTAAAACCTGATACATTAGCCAAATTAGTCATACCGCTTGTATTCACATAACTACTATAACTTGCTTTTCCCTTATTAACTGTAAAAGCCTTAATTCGGAATGAATATTCTGTTGCAGGCTTCAGTTTTTCAACTCTGTAGGTCTTTGTTTTCTGACCCTCAAGTCTGGCAATTCGAGTCCATTTACTGCCATTTTTTTGTTCAATGATATACCCCTGTGCCGAAGTATTCACGTTCCAATTTAGTCGGAGTGCATCTGTTGCCCATCCTGCCACCTTAAAGCCTGTAACATTAGGTACTGCGCTGGCAAAAACACCCTCCCTCAGACAAACTATGTTCGTCACCACCAGTAACGCTAAAATAAGACCTTTCCATTTGCATCTCTTCATGTAATTTTTACCTCCTGTGTTATAAAATAATTTATTTCGAACTTAGAATTAAGGTTGTGTTCTTCCTGTAATACCTACTGTTGCACCATACAATGGTGTTTTACCATCAAAATCAAATGCCCTGATTCTAAATTTATAGGTTGTATTCGTCTTAAGTTTTGAAATCCTAAGTGTCTGTGTATTGACATCTGCTATCCTTGCAATTCGTATCCATCTTCCATTATCATATCTCTCAACAATATATCCTGAAGCTCCGTTTACTTTATTCCAATTAATTCGCAAAGCATCCTTCGCTTTTCCGCCAATCCTCAGTCCCGTCACAACCTTTGGATTTGTCCTTCCTGAAACATATGAAAAACTACCATATATTGGTTTATTATGCTCAAAATTAAAACCACGAATTCTAAACTTATAAGTTGTAGAGCATGTAAGTCTTTCTACTCTGTAGGTCTTAGTGTTATTATTGGCTATCCTTGCAATTCTTGTCCACTTTCCACCTTTATACTGTTCGATAATGTATCCCGATGCACTCTTGTTAGTATTCCAATTTATTCTAAGTGCATCGCCCGCACGTCCGGCTAATTTCACGCCACTCATAGCTGAAACCTGTTTTGCCTTTTGTTTTTTTAAATATTTAAGCGAAGCACATCCCTTTATTCCTTTATATGTAATATGCGCCCAATGTCCATCAGCTTTTGATACATACACCTCTGCTCCTGATGGAATAGTACCTATTATTGAGCCTCCGTGTCCATTTCTGATATTAAGTGCTGATGCTGCTGTACATACATAATATCCGGCATAAGACTCACTACATGTACAATCGTCTGTATTTCCATGAAGAAACAGCGAAGCTTCTGCCTTTCTTCGTCTAGTAAGACCCTCCAGGACTTTTCCTCCAGCTCTATTCCATCTGGTAAAAGCCGCTGTCACTTGCTCATCCGAATACTTTGACACTCCATTTATCAGATATGTCTTCAAATCAAATGTATCATACTTTTTCCATATATTTCCCAGATTATAGGTAAAACTCACAAGCGCATCAAACTGATTCTGGTTGATGGTAATGCTATATTGACTTAAAAAATCATTTACATTTTTCTCAAACCTTACTAAATCAGATTTGAGCATATCCTCAGCCTGTTTCTGCGTAATCTTCATTCCTGCTGATACATCCGCTCCATAGTGACCATAACCTATAGTATAATACTGTTCGCTGCTTGTAGCCTTATAGGCCGTCAGACTACATCCCTCAAACTCTTTAATCAGATCTACACCTACCTGACTAATCTTCATATTAACCGAACGATACAAATTGCTTTCGGAATTATATCTATAATAATTTTTGTCTTTAGCAATATTATTTTTATCATTTAGATTAACTTCATCCGATATAATATCTTTTCCGGAACCATCCTCATAAAAATCATATACTATTTTTTCATTTTTTGTTTCATCTGCATAAACAAATATGCTTCCACAAATTAAGACAGTTAAAAACAAAAGTAAAGCAAACCCTGTCTTCTTTATAAACTTACGTTTCATTATATTCCTCCGGTAATTTATCTGGTATTCCCATCTATATAACTGTACTGGCTATATAAAGGAATCTTTCCATCAAATGCAAATGTTCTCATTCTAAACTTATAGGTTGATTTCGACCTTAAACCTGCGATTCGATACGTAACAGTAGATTTGTCCCCAATTCTGGCAATTCTCACCCATTTACCATCTTTATATTGCTCAATAATATAACCTGCTGCCGTACTATTTTTATTCCAATTCAACCTTATAGCATCATTAGCACGACCTCCAATCTGTAATCCTGACACCTTTAAAGGCGCGTTAACCGCCGAATTTGTTTTCCCTGAAACAGTAGAATACGCGCCATATAAAGGTGTATTTCCATCAAAGTTATAGGCTTTTATTCTAAATTTATAGTTCGTCTTTGCTGAAAGTTTTTCCACTCTATATGTAACAGTTTTATTTGATTCTATTTTCTTGATGCGCTTCCAACTATTTCCACTGAATTGCTCAATAATATAGCCACTTGCAGAACTGTTTTTATTCCAGTTCAATCGTAAAGCATCTTTAGCTGTTCCCCCAATCTTAAGCCCTGAAACAATGCCCGGATTGGTTTTACCATTTACATATGCATAGTTACCATAAAAAGCATTGGCTCCTGACATTTTAAATGCTCTGATTCTAAATTTATAGGTAGTTGAAGCTGCCAATTTTTCTACACGATATGTCTTTGTGTTTTTGTTTCCTATTCTGGCTATTCTGTTCCATTTCCCACCTTTATACTGTTCAATGATATAACCATCAGCTTTCGTATCACTGTTCCAATTTAATCTCAAAGCATCTGCAGCGCGACCTGCAATTTTCAAACCAGATATATTATTTATTGTAACTGCAGGCTTTGTATCTGTCTTTGTCTGTACTGTCAAATATTTAATGCCTGAATTAGTTACATACGAAGGGGCTGTACTAAAACGAGCTCCATTATATGCTTCTATTGGTGTTGCCTTGCATCCACCTGTAAGTAACGAATTTTTATTTATGGTAAACCAATTATAATTACCATTTTTAAAATATGGTGATTCATATCCTGAATTTGTTAAAGCATCATACCTCGCATCAGGCTTATATTTATCCCAGAAATCCTCTGTTACATGATGTCCTTGCGGATCATACTGATTGATTGTAGATTCACTTCTATCATAATATGAATAGTCAATAAAACCATAACCATAATTATACTGGTCCGCCCAAGTAGCATCTGCCACATACCAGTTTCCATGTATTTTCACAAGATTCCATGCATGATCATCGCTCGTAACTTCTACCGTATCTATTCCTACTGCATTCATTAACATCTGAAAAGTTGCTGCATATCCTGCACAAACAGTGCTGCCCTCGCACACCAGACTATATGCCGACTGATCATAGTATCCAAATTCGTATATAGAATTATTACATAAAATATCAAAAGCCGCCTTTTCCCTAGCTTCTTCAAGATTTCCTGATTTCTTTTTTATCGCTGAAACCCAGTTGTCCACCTTATTGCAAAACAGCTTAACCTGACTCTTTCTATATGAGCCATCTGCGAAATCACTATATACACCTAAATTCAGCCAATATCCCTCTGAAGTATCACGCCAGGTCACACTACACCTGTTATTAAGAAAAAAGAACTGCGGATGAGATAATTTAAAAATATAAATAAAATGCTCTACATCCCTTGAATTCCATCCGGCAAAATATAGATTATCTGTAGATATCATATAATCAAAAAAATCATAAGATATATCAGCCTCGGTTTTTGCAAAATATATACATTTCTGATTCAGCTCATTCCAAGCTCTTTTCTCCTCTGCGGATAATTTATTATAAAAGTAATCACTGCTAAAACTATCCCAGTATTTTGTATCCTCAATGTTATATAATGATATTTTCTCTTCATTTTGTAAAAGTTTCTCTTCATATTCCTGACTGGTAAGCCGCTTTGACTCGAAATTTATACCTTGATAACCATTCTTTTCTGTTACAGGAATATCATTCGCTGTCTTAGGAACTTCTGTCGCATCCACTCCTACAGATGAGAATACAAGTATTATAGATGCTAAAATAATGGATAATAATTTCTTGCTCATTACATCCCCCTCCTTAAACATTATTTTTATATGCTATACCATTTATATTAATTATGCTACTTTATTCCTAATTTTGCAAGTAAATATTTATAATAAAATGAGGATTTGGCTTATACCAAATCCTCATAAGATTAACTCATAAGATTAATTATAAAGTTTTTCCTGAAATATACCTATATCCACTATATATTGGTGTCTTACCATCAAAATCATAGGTTTTAACTCTGAATTTATAGGTTTTAACTCTTGAAAGACCAGCAATTCTACATGTTGTTGTAGCATTTGATGTTATTTTCTTTACTCTTACCCACTTACTTCCATTATATCGCTCAACAATGTATCCCTTTGCAGAATAATTTCTACTCCAATTAAGTCTCAAAGCATCCTTTGCTCTTCCACCAATTTTAAGAACTGACATCGTTTTTGGACAAGTTCTTCCATTAATATAGACATAACTGCTATATATTGGTGTTTTTCCAGTAAATCTATAAGTCTTTACACGATATTTATATGTTTGTGAAGCAGTTAATTTGGATATTCGGTATGTATTTGTTTTATTGCTTGTTAATTTGACCAGTCTGACCCACTTATTTCCTTTATACTGCTCTATAATATATCCATTTACCTTTGAATCACTATTCCAACTAAGACGTAATGCATTAGATGCACGACCGGCTATTCGAAGTCCCTTTACTGCATTCGAGGTTTCAGCACTTTTAGGTGCAGATGCAGGGCGCGTATTTTTATATTTTATTTTATTATATGTAATATATGCAGGTGCCTTAGCTACCGATGCATTATTATATGTCAAAATTGGAGCAGCCAGATATCCACCTGATAACGAGCCTCTTTTATTAACAATAAACCATTTATAGTTTCCACTATTAAAATACGGAGAAACATAGTTTTTTGTTGTTAACTCATCATATTTGGCTACCGGTTTTTTCCAAAATGACTCGATTGCATGATGCCAGTCTTTGCCGCCCTGAGTAAGAGTTTTTTCACTTTTACCATAATATGTGTAATCAATGCCATCACTATCCTTATCGGCCCAAGTTGTATCAGATTGATACCAATTACCATGAATATATACAATATTCCACGCATGGTCAATACTTGTAACCTCAACTGTCTTAACTCCACAGGCATTTAATAACATCTGTAACGTTGCTGCATATCCGGCACATACAGTTTTTCCCTGACATACAAGACTGTACGCCGACTGATCATATGTACCATATTTGTATACAGTGTTTTTACATACTATATCAAACGCGGCTTTATGACGTGCCTCTGGAAGTTTACTTGGCTGTTTTTTTATCTGAGCTACCCAGCCATTAACCTTCTTACAAAACGCATTTACTTGATTCTTTCTATAAGATCCATTCTTAAATGAGTCATACACCCTAATTCCAAGTATATATCCCTTAGTCCAATTCCTTCTTAAAAAAGATCTGTTTGATAAGAAAAAATACTGTGGATGTGAAATCTTGAAAGTGTTTACAAAATCAAACGCTTTTGTTGTAGACCATCCCTTAAAATAATAATTCTTTGTTTCAACTCCATAACCGCTAATATTCGAGCTGCTCTCCGCTACAGATATACAAAGTCTGTTAAGCTCATCCCATGCCTTCTTTTCTTCTTTGGAAAGCTTTTTGTAATAATAATCACTAGTAAAGCTTCCCCAATAAGATGCCTTTGCTGCACTATATTTTTCAGACTCCAGAGTTGAATTTTTTTGTTGTATTTCATTGTACTCTTTATCGGTTACATTTAAAACCTCTGTTTCCATTCCTTCGTAACCGGTTTTGTCTACTGGTGCCTCAGAGCTTACTGTCTCAGTCTCCTCAACAACCTGTGTTTCCTGCTGTGATGCATCTGCAGCCTGAGTATCCTCGGCAGCATAGACTCCAATTGTTGAAGAACACAGCATAAATACTGATAAAACAATAGATAGTAATTTTTTTCGCATTTTCATTTCTCCTCTCATTTTATTTATTTTGGCTATCTATTATGTTATCCCTTCTTATTATCTCTTATTTATTACTCGTTTAATACCCCATTAATAAGCTCTTTTGCATGGTTTACATCATCCACATTAGGTTCCATTACATAAGCCCTTGTTCTAGGCATAGAATATGTGGTGCAGGATTTTCCTTCACCGGTGACAGTATAAGAATCAATTGTATATGACGTATTGTTCACAAGCTGATTCTTAACCAGTGAATATATATCCTCTGATGACATATCTGTCTGGAATGCTCCAGCCACACCATCCAATATCTTAGAATAGTTATATAAAACTTCCTTTGATGAAAGCTTATTAATCATAGCAGTTACAACCTTCATCTGGTTTTCTCCTCGCTGAATATCTCCAGCGGCAAACGCATGTCTCTCCCTTGCGAAAGCAAGCGCCTCTATACCTGATAAATGGTTTTCTCCCACAGTATAATGCTTTACCGGTTCAACTGTAAAGTCCTTATCGGAATAAACATCAATTCCACCCATGGCATCTATAATCTGTTCAAATCCACTAAAATTCATACGAACATAATAATTTACTTTCACATCATAAAGGCTCTCAAGAGCTCCTATAGAATTGTCCACTCCATAAAGACCTGCATGTGTAAGTTTATCCTTCACACCATTACTCTTTGGATGAGTCACATAATAATCTCTTGGAGTGTTTATAAGCTGAATATGCTTTGTTTTTGTATCTACAACAGCTAAAATATTTACATCACTTCTGCTTCTCACAGATACATCACCAAACGTATCAATACCACTTATATAAACAACAAATTTATCAAGGTTATTCTCCTGACTCTTATCAACCACCTTTATATAATTGACTATATCATTAGAATAGATAATCTTGATTTTACTCTCAAAATCCTCATATCCTTCGCCTTCCTCAATAACTGATATATTTGCTTTGTTTAAAACCATTGCCTTAATCGTTTGGTTATACAATGCATCAACCATAGCAAAATTATCATCAAAAGCATTGTAATTGGCAGAACCACCAACACTATTATCAATTTCACTCATTATCTTTTTAGAAGATTCAAGATCATCGTCATTAACATAACCTATCAAAAGCTCTGACAAATCAGATATATCTTCTGTCTGGGAATCCTTGAGTACAGCAATAACCATCTCTGTCTTTTCCTCACGTCCCTTATCTGTTACCTTGTCTACAGTGTTGTCAACCTTATTGATTGCAAGTACACCTACTATCATGACAGCTATAAGAGCAATTGAAATGATACTTGTCAATATACCCGGCCAAAGCTTTCTGGCCGCAATAAGATCTATCACAATTATAAATACAATCACTGCAATTGCAACTGCCAAAAACTTAGTTGGTAAAATATTCATATTAATTATTTTAGTCAAAACTACAACAGAGGTAATAAGAAACGCCACTGCTATCATCCATACTATGTACTTAAATGAAAATTTTTTGCTATTACTTGTTTTCATTGTTTACTCCTTCTTGTTAACCTAATTAACGTTCACCTGCAAATCAAATAAAGAATTTATCATCTTCAAATATCTCTCATCATGCTCTGCTGCAACAAGCATAGGCGCATAAGCATCGCTGCCTGAGATATTATACATATAGGAAAACTCTCCATCTGCAGCACTGCCAAAATGTGCATGATAATCATCCACAAAATCTAATATTCCACTTTGAATATCATTTATTCCATTCTGATTGGCATCCTGCTTACCAAACCTAAGCTTATAATTTCCATCATCCATCAGCTCAAAACCAACAAACTGTGGTGTCGGAGATGATAAAAGCAATTCCCAATATATGTTATAATCCTTATTTAAATCGTGCTGTTTCATAATGCTTCTGTTGTCAGCAAAAGAATATAGATATGACACCAGCTTTTTGCTTTGTAAAAATGAATCACTGGAATCAGGCTCACCATTATGAACTGTGTTTGTTCCTGCAATTATACCAACCAGCTCACAATCTATATGCCAAATGTTTTCAAACAGATATCTAAGAGACATCGCTCCGCTTCCTGCCCAGCCTATATCAACCGCTACAACTTTTTTGGCGCAACATACTACACTATTATAATATATTTTTGCAGCTTTGTGTTCATTTTCGTAAAATTTTAGCACATTTTTCCAATTTTGTTTCAAAAAACTCTCAATAATTTTAACATTATCATTAGTAAGAACATCCGTCTTTGATATTTGATTATTTATATTACCTGCATACTTCTGAAAATCTTCAAACAAGTCCGAAAGCTCCATTGATTCAAAAATATTACCTATTGTAATCATTTGGTTAACTTTATGATATAACATTCTTCTAAAGAAATCATACCTGTTGCTTTCCGCCATAAGCTTTGTAGCTGCTTTTCTGGACCAATATGCATATTCAGTAGCCTCATCCGGAAATAATTTATCATATACCTTTTTCAGTATGTCTCCATCTCTAGACAAGAACAATACCTTATCAATATTATTCTTTTTCACATAATCATGAATAAAGCAACAATATCCCATCGCAAATAATCCACCATATATATACCCATATTCATATTCTCGTGAATATCCTGCTAATCCACAATATATGTGATTATTCACTATCCCTCTATATGCTCCACCGACTATGCTACTGATTTCATTTGCTCTGAAATCCTTCGAATACTTATTAACATTAGGATAATAACAAGTCGAAATACCTTTCTTTTTTGGTACTTTAACATCACTGTGCAGATTATCACCCACATGTATTATTTTATCTGCTGATATCTTTAAATCGTCAAGCACCACATCATATAATAAACCATCCGATTTACTCTTACAATATTCACATGAAACATAGATTTTAGAGAATCCAGTATATCCATTTTCTGTAAGAAGCTTCTCCAAAAAATTTTTGGGAAGGTACATATCTGATGTAATAATAATTTTCTTTCCCGCCTTAATAAGCTTAGTAAATACCTGCTTCATAAAAGGATTTGCATAGCAAAACCTAAGCTCATATTCCTGTTCCAGCTTCATACCATTTTCAACAGATATATCTATCATTTCACTAAGTCTTGTCCAAATATGCTTAAATCCAACCTCATAAGTACCCTTTGAAGAAAAATTTTCGACTCTCGCATTATACTCAGCATTCTGTCTCAATCGATTAAAGTCTAATATGCCTATCTGATCACCTATAAGATAAAACAAGTCTGTAGGTTCCGAAAACGGTCTGAAAATCAGAGTATCAAATATATCAAAGGAGATTACATCGAACTGAACAAGTTCTTTGTACATTTCATCAACATTCTGATATTTGTTTACTCTAACCATTGATTCAGACATATCAAGAGGCAGCCTCTTGTGTTTATTATTCTGCTCTGAACCTGTTTTTTCAGGATAACGTCCCAACGTAAATAGACATATAACGTTTAGCACTATAAGATAAAACCATGATAAAATATTTTTGTAGCCATGCGCTCTGTCATGATAATTATGATATTTTTGTCTTATCCCCGAGTGTCTATTTACAAGGAAATTATATACTACTAGTTTCATACATCGCTGCTCCCTCTTATTAGTGTAGGAATAGTCATTAATACAATCTTTAAATCAAGAAGTAATGAATAATTCTCAATGTAAATCATATCCCATCTCAATTTTTCCAAAAAATCCGTGTGATAATCACCATGTACCTGCGCATAACCGGTCAATCCGGCCTTAACGGTTGTCCTAAACGTATACTCCGGTATATCTTTTAAAATATCCTCTATAAGCTCAGGTCTTTCCGGTCTTGGACCAACCAGACTCATGTCACCCTTTAAAATATTGACAAGCTGTGGAAGCTCATCTATCTTTGTCTTTCTAATTACATATCCCACTTTAGTGATACGTTTATCCTTATGTTCAGTGATATGCAATTTTCCAATTTCATCATGCTCCACCATACTGCGGAATTTAAGAATGGAAAATACCTTACCACCCTTGGTACATCTGTCCTGTCTATAAAATACGCTTCCACCATCTTCCAACTTTATAGCAATAGCAACAATCAAAAAAATCCATGATGTAAACACAAGTCCCAGTACTGATATGATAATATCAAATATTCTCTTTACTACAGCAGCTCTAGCCGGTATTGATGGTCTAGGACAATAAAAGCACGGCTGATCACTATCCTGTGTCAGATATGATGCACGAAGCTGTATATCTGATATTTTTGTAGACATATACACATCTTTTCCAGCATCAAAACAGGCTTTTAAAATATCATTACGCATCTCTGCAGTAACATCATATATATATATAATCTCATTTTCCATTATCTGAGCTATGAGTTTTTCTTCGGATTCATCAATTGATATACATTTATCAATCACCCTCATATCCGCCGGTTTATCTTTCTCGTAAATATACAGAATACTTCCTTTATTTCCTGTATACACATATTTATTCCAAATAATACAAAGTAAGAGAATAGATACAAAATGGATAATTACCATAATAAAATACCCAATCCACCACTTATCTGATGTACTAAGTATTCCGGCTCCGCAGCTCTTATTTCCATCCGAATAAATAGCATAAAGGAATACTCCCATCACAAAATCCGTTATAATTCCTTTAAGAACCAAGCTCAGCTCTCTCTCATAATACAAGTGTACATTTCTACCATGGTTATTACAGGTAATAGTATATGTAAGAAAAGTATACCCAAGCATCATAAGAGCACTGACCTTTTCAAATGGAACAGCCAAAAAAAACAAACCATATTCAATTCCTAACACAAAAAGGATAAGCAGGTTTGATACCTGACATCCTGCTGATATTTTAGATTTCATATTTTCTCTTGTATTTTATTTCTACTAATCTCCAGGCAATTGCATTTTTATATTTATTGCCCTTCATTTTTCTCAGTCGTATGTGATACTTTTCTGAATCAATTTTCTTAAGCCAATCAATTCCTTTTAAAAAATCAGCCATTGCCCGAATCACATAATACTCTGTAACATAATCATTATTTTTATGATATAAAGAAATTGTTTTTTTCCAATTTTTAAATACTTCTACCGGTTCATTTCCAAGCGAATGTAATGAATTAACAAATAAAGGGTTACGTGTATCATAATAATGCATTATTGGCACCATGCGTTTATCAAAGGTTTCATGCCAAACATGCACGCCCTCAATTATAATAGGTGGCTTTCCACATCGAAGTCCATACTCAACATCATCACAATGAATAAAAAAAGGCAATACATCATTATTCTTTACAAAACTCATTGGGAAACAGCAAAACCACCATCCACCATACTCTGCCCCAGAATCATAGACCACTCTTCCGGGTTTATAATTATCAGAGGTAATCTTTCTCATATACTCTATATGCTTCAGATTACCTCCATTCCATATCTCAGCCGCAGTATATTGAATATCCGGCTTGTCCAAACAAAACATGCGTCCTGCAATCGGATTATCCACATACTCATCTGAGACATCTCGTAGGAAATCAAAGAGAATATAAAAAGCTTCAATGTCAAACTCTACATCATCATCCATAAAAATCACATGCGAAAACTTATCATTATATCTTCTGATTTCTTCGATTCCTCTCTGAAACCCTCCAGAGCCTCCGGTATTTTTGTTATAAAAAACATGTACAAAACTATCATCTTTTCTTTCAAGCTCTGCCCCATTATCTACTACAAAAATCTGAAGTCTCCCAAAATAAACCAACTCTTTTTTATCAAAAAATTTTGATTTAAGAAGCTTTGATACATTATTTTCCACATATTTTCTTCTATGGTATGTACATATATTAACTGCAATATTTATATCTCTCAAAACTCGCTCCTACGCTAATTCTTTTTCACACATATCAAGTGCTGATGCAATAACAGCATCCATGTCGTAATACTTGTACTCTCCGAGACGTCCACCAAAGATGACTTTCTCTTCTTTGTCAGCTAAAGCCCTGTAATCAGCATATAGCTTGCCATTTTTCTCATCATTTACAGGATAGTATGGCTCATCTCCCGGTTTCCACTCTGAGCTGTATTCCTTACTGATTATAGTCTTTGGAAGATCATTTCCATTCTCATCTTTGCCGAACTCAAACCATTTATGCTCGATAATACGAGTCCATGGAGTCTCTCTATCTGTATAGTTTACAGCAGCATTTCCCTGGAAGTTAGGCTTGTCAAGAATCTCATTCTCAAATCTTACTGATCTGTACTCAAGATTTCCAAGAGAATATTTAAAGTATGCATCAATTGCACCTGTATATATTACCTTATCTGCCATAGCATCATACTCAGCCTTCTTCTCCAGATAATCCTCATTGAGACGTACCTCAATACCATCAAGAAGATTTTCAACCATCTTGGTATATCCACCTACCGGAATTCCCTGATAAAGAGCATTGAAATAGTTATTGTCAAAAGTAAGACGAACCGGAAGTCTCTTAATGATAAATGCAGGAAGCTCCTTACAATCACGTCCCCACTGCTTCTCTGTATAGCCCTTTACAAGCTTCTCATAGATATCTCTACCTACAAGTGATATAGCCTGCTCCTCAAGGTTCTGTGGCTCTCCCTTTATCTCTGCTTTCTGCTCCTCAATCTTTGCAGCGGCTTCCTCCGGAGTTACAACACCCCACATTTTATTAAATGTGTACATATTAAAAGGCATTGAATAAAGCTCACCTTTATAATTTGCAACCGGTGAATTTGTAAATCTGTTGAAATTTGCAAACTGTGTAATGTAGTTCCATACCTTTGTGTTGTTTGTATGGAAAATATGAGCTCCATACTTGTGGAAATTGATTCCCTCAACCTTTTCTGTATAAACATTTCCGGCAATATTAGGACGCTTATCTATAACAAGCACTCTCTTTCCTTTTGCCTTTGCCTCGTGTGCAAAAACTGCTCCGTATAAACCAGATCCTACCACTAAATAATCGTACTTCATAATATAATTCTCCTTTGAAATTATTTTGTTGTTCCCATAACAAACTCTGAATATCCGCCATATAAAGGTGTCTTACCATCAAAGCTGTATGCCTGTACTCTAAAAATATATGTAGAATTTGACTTTAATCCAGAAACACGGCATGTTGTTGTTTTATTCTTTGTAATCTTAGCAATTCTGACCCATGAACCATTCTTATACTGCTGTACAATATAGCCACTTGCTTTACTATCTCCATTCCAATTTACTCTCAATGCATCCTTCGCTGTTCCACCAATTCTTGCACCCTTTACTGTAGCTGGATTAGTTTTGCCATTTACATATGAATAATTACCATAAATTGCCGTCTTTCCATCAAAAGAAAACGATTGCACCCTAAACTTGTACACTGTTGATGGACTCAACCTTCCAACACGGTATGTAGTTGTTCCATTATTTTCAAACTTCTTAAGACGGGTCCACTTACCACTCTTATACTGTTCAACAATATATCCTGATGCTTTGTTATTTTTTGACCAATTCAGACGAATTGCATCTCCTGCGCGTCCACCAATCTTCAATCCAGCTAGCGTAGCTGGATTTGTAAATCCGCTTACACTCTTATATGCGCTATATACTGCCGATTTTCCAGTCATTTTAAAAGCTTTTATTCTAAAACTATACTTTGTAGAAGGACTTAGTTTTTCTACTCTGCATGTTACCGTGCTATTACTTCCGATTCTTGCAATTCGAGTCCAACTTCCACTCTTATACTGCTCAACAATATATCCATCCGCTGATGTATTTTTGTTCCAGCTTAATCTAAGTGCATTCCCTGCTCTGCCCGCAATTTTAAATCCAGATACCGCTGTAACTGTTGAAGGGGTTGGTGCAGGCATAGGGATTGGTTCATTCTTAGCCGTAATTTTAAAATTATATATTACACTGCTTACATAATATCTTCTTGGTGTCACTTTTAAATAATATGTACCGGCTGATAAATCCGTAGAAATTACAGCTTTATTATCGGTATCACCACAATAAACCGTACCATCAGTTATTTGCACGCGATCAGAATCATATAATGTAATATTCCAACCATGACTGCCATTACTATCATACTCTTTTCCAAAATTAATGCTAACAGTTCCGTTTTTTCTTAAATTAAATGTATAGCAATCGTCATTCCATTCTGTTGTTGTACCATAATAAGTTTTATTAACATTAATTTTATTTGGCACACCCAAATCATCATTGGGTTCTCTTTCCCATGCATCACTTGCAGAAAAATTAATTTTGAAGTTATATGTAACGTTTGTATCATAATAATCTCTTGGCTTAACTAAAATGTAATATGTTCCCTTTGGCAGACCATATTCACAGGTAGAATCCGTTTTAGTATTTCCACAGTAAAAAGTCCAAGAAATCATTTCTTCCTGATCAAAGCTGTATAAAATAACATCCCAACCATGTCGGTCATTACTATCATATTCTTTTCCAAAATCTATACGTATATGACCATCTGAATTCAAAGCAAATTTATAATAATCATTATCAGTTGAATCACCATATGAAATTGAACCATAATAATTATTATTTACTTTGATTTGATCAGCGGTTGCAAATGAATTATTTAGTTCTGTCTCCCAATCGTTTTCATTAGAATAAACTATTTTAAAATTATATTTTACATTGGTCCAATACCAATCCTTTTGTTTTACTTTAACATAATATAGTCCAGAATCTAGGCCTAAGACACTTGAGCTGTCAGTTTTTGTATTACCACAAGTAAATGTATCTGTTTTTACTATTTCCCAATTACTATTGTAAATAACTACCTGCCAACCATTACTGTCATTACTATCATACTCTTTTCCGAAATCAATACGTATATGTCCAGCCTTATTAAGAGTAAATTTATAGCAGTCCTCCTCGTCACTTGTAGACAATTCACCATAATATTTTTTATTTACAACAATGCTCTGACTAGCTGCAAGTATTCCATCACCATAATTCTTTTCACTTTCCACACCCGCAACAGGTTTGCTTGCATCCTTTTCCTCTGAAATTAACTCGTTTTTTTTGTGAACAGTTGACAATGTTTCATATGATTTTTCATCTTTTGTCTCTGAACCAATATTCTTCTGTTGCATTTTATTATCAACTTCAGTGTCAGTATTAATTTTTTCAGTTTCTTCCTGATTAACAATTATATTATCTTTTACATCATCACTTTTAGTTGCAGAAACATTTCCCCCAAAATTTGCAACATTTTGTTCTGTTACAACAGATGTATTTACTACATCTGTTGCATATACCGAAACACTTCCCGGCAATACCATTGTTAAACTTAAAAGCACTGCTAAAAACTTTTTCTTCATAGTTTTACCTCCATAAAAAATGTAAATCAATTACACTAAAGCATTAACCTAAATCACTTATTTAATAATGAATTAAGTTTTCTCTCAATATCAAACATCTTACTATCAAGCATCTTGAATTCATCCATCTTTCTAGGTCCATCAATCGCATTGAACAACCACTCCAAGGACTCTTCCTTTTTCTGTTTCAAAATATTATCGACCTCAGTATAATCAATATCTGAGAACAATTCATCTTTTCTTTCCTTTATTTCATCAAATGAATAAACTAATCTATTTAACAATCCTAGTTCCTTTAGAACAGAAATAAAACGGTTCTCGCCCCTTTGTGTATTTGCAATACTAATAAATGGTTTATGGAAAATAATTGCAAAACAGGTTCCGTGAAAAGAATCTGTAATTATAAAATTACTATTTGAATAATAGTATAACCAATCCTCAATTTCTGCATATGCCTTCACATTATCCATATTCATTTTCTTAATATTCTCTTCAATGTGATCTGCATTTATCAAATTAATATATTGTTTATTTAATATTTCATGAGCATATTTTATAATTTGGCGTTTTTCTTCCGAAGGATCCAGATAAAAATTAACAAAGAAATCCTTTTCCGTTGCATTACTCTTCTTTGCTTCATCTAAATACACATTTTTATCACATAAGAATACGGGATCAAGTAACTTCTTTACTGATAGTCCAAACGTATCTTTTGCAATATCAACTGCATAATCTTCACGAACAGATATACCATCAAATCTGTGTAACCAGTAATTTAATTTATCTGTTATATTGATATTATCAACATAAGCGTTTCCAAATGATGAAGCAACTCCAATCTTTCTATTTCTACCATCAACAAAATCAAGGAAATACTCTGGTCCTGACCATTGCCATAAAGTAGGATTAAATAGCTGATCAGAACCTGAAATAAATGCTCTACAATGATTATTCAAATCATACATACCAGAACTTGTATGAACTTTACTGATATAATAATGCTTCATTGCAAATTTATATGGTATCGAATTAATATCAGGTCTGTAATTAGGATCATTAGACTTTCGATTTATCATCAATACACTATATCCATGTTGTGTCAATAACTTGTTTAAAGCAAAATAAGTCAATGTTCCACCATAATTAAGGTTATACCACCAACCAACAATTCCTACATCATATTTTGCATCAATTGTCCATGCGACTGCTTCTGAAAATTTCTTATGATTAATTAATTCAAAAAATCTATTTCTCGCCCAATGGCATGGTGTTGAATGTAACAAATTTCCATTCCTTGTTTTAGCAATATCAACTAAATCATTTTGACTTACATTTGCAATTTTAAGCTTATCCTTCACATTATCAAAAATAATTTCCGCCTTACTTGTATTGATAGCAAGTAAACTAGTACCATATCCATCATCAAAATCAGGCAAATAATCATTGATACCCCAAAAATCGCCTAATGTAAAATCGCCTACACGATCTAAATTAGCATACTTACATGTTCCACAACATTCTCTTGTAGAAATTCCTCTTAAAAAGGCTTTATACCACATTCCATGAAAACAATCATCATAATATGATGAACCATCTTTAAACTTAATATACTCAACAGTTCCCCAATGAGCAACACTTTTATCTCTAAAATTCACATGATCTATCTGTCTATTTCCTGCATATTCATTTAACCAACTTCTATAAGCAGCTTTTGATGGAACTCCATGACAAATAATATCTATTGTTACCAACTTTTCATATTTCTTTTTTAAGAAGGTATACAAACCAGCAACCTGACAAGGTGTTCCTGAAAATAATACCCATCTATCTTCATTCAAATATTTTTTTACTTCTGAATAACTTTTTCCAATACTGCTTTGTAAATATTTTGATTTTCTTAGTGCCTCTAATCCCTCCAAAGAATCGACCACAATATGCTGAGCATCCGTGTAATCTGAATTCCAAGAACATCCACACACTACCCCATCAAGCGAAATAATGTGTTCTGCAATAATAGAAAATAATCCACCAGACGAACTTTTGTCTATTAACTCTCTGCTTCCTCTTGCCGCATAATACGCTGGACTAATATCCTTATGATGTATAACTTCAATATCTTTCTCAACAGGACATGTCTCCATGCATAGACCACACTGTATACATTTGTCCTTTGATACCTGCGGAAAAGCAAAACCTTCTTTATCATATTCCATACGGATTGCTTTAGTCGGACAAGCATTGTAACATGCAGAACAACCTGTACACTTATTGTGTTCTACATTTTCAACCATATATCCACTCATAATGTTACCTCCAATTTATACTCCTAGTTATTTTTAAAAATCCTAATTATTTCATCCATTTTTATTTCAGCGTATTTTTTCATAAAATCCAATCTCTTATTTATTTGTTTATCATCAACATCCGGTGATAAATTATTTTTGACAATTAGCTCGACTGCATCAGCAAAATACTCATAAAGATAATGATTAAAATGAAGGGTATGTCTACCAAAATGATGTCTATCATCTGCAACAGTATTTGAAGGAAATTCTACACTCCACATATGTGGCAATTCATCTAAAACAATTTTCTCTGCAAAATCCATAACTTGATTTTGCCTCATTCTTAATGCCTTTCGTTCAATTCCTTTTCCTTCAAAATCATCAAAACTGCAAAGTTTATTATTGTCTTTATTTAAGAACTCATCTGCCTGTTTTACAGAAAGATATATTATGTTCTTCTCACCATATTTTTCTTTAATTATTCTGCAAAAATTCACTAATTCCTGTTTATATAAATTCTTATCTCTATCAGCCAAATGCCAGTCACTTATTGAAATATTATTGGAATTTTCTTTTAAATTTAAAGATGTCTTATATATCGGCCAAGTAACCGGAACTACAGCATTTCCATTATCATCCTTCCATAATTGAAGAGGTAATCTTTCTCCAGCCAAATCAAAAATAAAATAATCAGAATTTAATGTTTTAATATACTCTTCAAATTTATCATGTTTATATATCAAATGTTGCATTCGTCTGCAAAATCCATTTTCAGCAAATATATATTTATCATCAACAGACAAATTTGTAGGCATAAGAATTGTAGAAATATTTATACTACTGTGTGTATGAGATACCACAAAATCCAAATCTCTAGTAAAATTAAAGACATCTCGCGATACACATGTTCCAAACTGTGTAAAAGTTATCATTTTTTTCCTTTCTAACTAGCTTTAAGCAAATAAATCACAACATGCTACATTTTGTTACCTGTTAGATAAATCACCTAAAAACTTATTTCTTTTGTCAATAACCTCGCAAAGTGTTTCTATAACACTTTGATCATCCCTGACTCCACATTCTTTTAACATATCATAATTAATCATTGATGTAATACTAAATAGTGTTTTAACTGTGTTAATCTGACTATTTTCCCCATTTGGGCAGTTTTCTATCGGCATTGCATATGGTTTCGTATTATTACTTATCAGTTTTTTTATTCTATTGCCATTTAGAATAGATAAAACTGTAGTATGGAGTCTGCTATCATGAAATTCAATTGAAATATCAATTAATTTTTCAAACCCAAAAAGGACCTTTTCACATTTTTCTGTACTAATCCAATCTGCGATGTGCATTTTTCTCGTATAGTAGATATCTTCATTCATGCAATATATTTTATTTGTTTTCTTCAACATTTCACATAAAAAGACATAACCTGTAAATATCGAATAATCCCCAAATGAAACTTCCATATCATCTAAAAAAGCTTTATTAAACATACAATTATAAATATCTATCATATATGAACTAACTGCTTTATCCGCAAGCTGTCTAACTTCTTCCATTCCAAAATCAGATTCCTTGCTTATATAATTTACGGCACAAATATCTGTATTTTCATTCTCAGAGGTTCTTATCCAATTATCTAATGCTTTACTGTCTGCATACCAATTCTGTGTCTCTGAAAATACAACATACTTTCCAGATGCCAATCCTTTACCAGTATTCATTATTTTATAAAATGGAAAATACTCCGGTGTATTATATAAACGAATGTTTCCGTTCATATGCAAACATTTTTCTATGTATACATAATCATCATTTTTCATTCCATTATTGATAATAATAATTTCATCATTATTACTTAAGCATTCTGTTAGATTTTCAATTGTTTCCCTTACATACTGAGCATCATTTTCAATAGGAATAATCGTAGAAAGCCTTATATCAATTTTTGATTCATTATAAAACTTTAAAATATACTCAAAATTTCTCACTTTCCACTCTGGAAGCAAATTATGAATTAAATATATACCACATTCTTTCCAAGTAGGAATCAAAGTGTTCGCAATATCTATTTTATCATTTTTATTTACATAGATAAAATCAGAATATATAAATGGTATTACCCATTCAAAATATTCATGTCTTGTCTTCTCATCAGTATCTTTTTCAAATAGTTCCTTTGCGATACTATCCACAAGTTTTGCATGTGCCTTAACTTTTTTATCGAAATTAGCATATACCTGTTGTTGCATAAGTGAATCCGTTCTACACCAAAAATAATTATAAAGTTTATCCGGAATTACCGTAATTCCATTAGCTTGAGGAAATAATTTAGCCTGAAATGCCTTATCCTCACCAATAACGATATCCTCATCAAGTCGTAAATTATTTCTGTCAATAAGCTCCTTTTTTACAAGATTACGCCACAAAAAAGGTGTAGTATCAACTCTTGAAAAAAGAACTTCCGGCACAAACTCATCATAATGAGTATACCTAGGACTCAGGCAATCATATAACCATTGAGATGCTCTTGGAGTCTCCGGAAAAATATTTGCTCCACAAATTACAATCTCAGATTTATCTTGTCTAGCATACTTTACCAATGTTTCAAACATATTCGGCTCAATATAGTCATCAGAATCAATAAATCCTACATATTCACCGCAAGCAGCATCTATTCCTGCATTTCTTGCAGACGGTAATCCTCCATTTTCCTTATCAACAATCTTTATTCTCTCATCCTTTGACTGATATTTCTTCAGTATACTTAATGAACCATCTGTAGATCCATCATTAACACAAATAATTTCTATATCAGTAAGAGTTTGCGCCATTATACTGTCCAGACATCTTCCCAAATACTCTTCAACATTATATACAGGAACCAATACAGATACAATCGGTTTATTCATTTATTTATCCTCACTCTTTCCAAACATTTTATAAAAAACATAACTAGTTGTTTTTTTGAATCCATTATGCTTATAATAAAAATTCAACTTTCCAAAAAAACCATAATTTCTCCACTCTTCATTTACTTCGCCAATATTATTACCATTTTTTCTTCCAAAAATTTTATGGAAAGAATAACTTACAGTTTTCTTAAAACCATTATGTTTATAATAAAATTTTAGTTTTCCAAAGAGACCATAATTTCTCCACTCTTCGTTAATCTCACAAGGCAAGTCCAATCTATCATTATTTTCGTCAGAACTATTTTTGTTATACAATTCCCTTTCAATATCATCATTAAGCTGCAAGCTTCCATCATTAAGCATCTTCTTCAAATTAATCTGGCGCTGTTGTGCAGCATACAATTGTTCCAAATATACAGCATTAAATTGTATATTTTGAAAATACAGAGGTAATTTTTTTATTGTATTCCACCAGAACACACTAAAAATCCCCTGATTATTTTCAATCGGACTTGTTTCATCATAAATTACAAATTGTTTCCAAGTTGTCTCTTCCTGTATACGGCCTCTATTTTTATCAGAATCAAATAGGCGTGTTCCCTTATCTTCTTTTCTTTCGCTTTCAAAGAAATACCATGGAATGTATCCTATCTCACCTGCACAAATATCATTCAAGACATCAACTTTAATATCAGACTCATCAATTGACAGAACCTGTTTAGCAGAAACATGTTTCCTCAATCTACCACAATTTATTACCATCAGAGTATCATCTACCACTTTATTCAACTCTTCCGGTTGGTATCTTTCCTTTGGAAGTCCAACAATATAATAATCATCTGTACTACATATTCTAAAAAATTCTCCAAGATCATGCAACGCTATTACATTTCCATTAACATAAATACACTTATTAACTTTCTTTAATAAATGTGGAAGTATAATAGGTATTGCCTTAATATCAGTATCACATTCCAAAAACTTCAATGTACAATTATCACTATTTTCCACAATACTGTAAAAATGCTGTATACATGATTCATCTATCTGTGAATTTTTAATTATATAAAAATCAAACTTATGATAATGCTCTGTATTAGTAACAACAGATGTCATAAAGCTTGCAACGTTCAAAACATTCTCCGGATATAATGGCATGGCTATTGAAACTGTCATAGGTTCATCAATAAACGAGATTGGTAATGCTCTGTATTTAAGCTTTTCATTTTTCATAAGCTTTGCAACAAATAAACCTGTTAATCTTTCGGATATAAAAAATCTCTTCTCATTAATATCTACTCTCTTTTCAAATTCACCAAGAATATCAAAAATCCATTCACAGTATTCAAAGAATAATTCTCTGCTGAAAATATTCATATTACAGAAATTACTCTCATCACCAGCATAATATTCTTCCATCACAGATTGATACTCAGGATATTTTTCCAGAACTATCTGATTTGCAAGATCAATATCTGTTTTTCTCTGATTTTCTATAAAATGATTGTATACATTGTTAACTCGTCCTATATGTGTTATAAAGTCACATCCATCCAACAGTTCTAAAAGCTTGTCAGAAGAATAGTTTATTAAATCATAATATGTCTCTTCATCAAACTGCTGAATATTATGAACAATACCAACACCTTCATTTAACACGAAATGACGTCTATAATGCATAAGTCCAATATAATCAGGATTACCAAGTGCATCATAGTTTTTCCAAGCCCAATACAATGCTGTCATCTCGTTGTAAGACCCATTTAATTCGGAAATGTTATCCCCGGTATCATCACCAATCATATTATTCATCAACCATTTATAGTTTTCACTATTATGGTCCATATTCTTTTTAGCGTTTGCTCTACCAACGTGAATTGGTGTCAAAATATCATCTTTAAAAAGTGCTGCCTTTTTGTGATAACAAATTAATAACTTTACTTTCTTTTCCACAATTGCTCTCCCTTTAATTATATTTTTTCAATTATGTTTGAAATATTTTTGTTGTAAATATAAGTTCCAAGTAAATATATACCCATTGAATAAACAAATAATTTAATCCATAAACTTATACTTGGCACAACTTTATCAATCAAACTAATTCTAGCTAATGCTATTGAAACATATACTGGATTTAATGATATTAATTTCTGCATTGATGGTGATAATCTTGCAGTATCATAAAATATAGCTGAAGCATAAAATACAAATAATCTAAATATTTTATAAAAATATGTGATATCTGCAAAATAAACATTTATTATCGCCAAAATTTTACCAATTCCTAAAACAAGAAAAACAAACATAATAATATTGGGAATAACTAAAATCCATGTCCAACTCGGTTTTAATTGAAAATACCATGCAACAAGGAAAAAAATTAATGTAGAAAACAAAAAATTCACAAAAGCTACATACACTCTCTCAACCGGATAAAGCTTTCTTGATATTGAGGAATTAATCAAAAAATTTTTATTTGCCGAAAGAGCTGTCAAACAATTAAAAGTCCCCTCTGCAAATAAAGTGTCTATCATTGTTCCTGTCAAAATAAATATCGGATAATACATAAAATTGTCATTTGTAAACATATTAGTAAACAACAATGCCATTACGACCATATAAATAAATGGATTCAGAATTTGCCATAATTGTCCCAGAAAAGCAGAAGAATTACCTCTGCTGCGATCTCTTTTTGCCAACAATCTAATAACATATACGCTATGTTTAAGTTGGCCTAATTCTACTTTTTGCCTATTCATCATTATAACCTTTCCATTATTCTGTTCACACAAAGTTTAAATAAAATTTTACCAAACAAATACATTCCCAAACTCCAAGTGACAATTTCTATAACGAAAAAACTTTCTGGTTTAGTACCATACACCATGCAATCTCGCGTCAGCTTTATAAAAGCATATAACGGATTATGATTAATAAATTTTTGAATTCCTTCCGACATCCAGTCTATTGAATAAAAAATCGCAACAAAAAAACGCAATATAAAAACAACATTAGAATGAATCTCTTTAATATCTGGAAAAACCGCATATATAATTGACAAAGCATATGAAATACCCGCTATAAACAACAAAAACAGCAGGAATATAATCGGCACAAATAAAATATATATTGACAATCTTGCTTTATAAATTATTAATACCAAAATAAATGGTATAAATCCAAGTAAAGTATTTACAAAAGCCGTCAATATTCTTGATAAAACCATCAATTCTCTAGGCAACTTAGTTTTAAAAAGAAAATCTCTATTATCTTTTAAGCATGTCAAAGAGGTCGAAGTTGCTGTACTAAAACATTCGAACAATAAGAATCCAGCAAAATAATATGCCGGATACTTATCAATTCCTTTGCTAAACACCACTGAAAACATTATTACAACCAAAATCATTCTCAAAAGCGGATAAAAAATACTCCAAAGTATTCCCATATAGCTTCTGGCATATTTACGCTTAAGCTCACGTTTTGTAAGCTCCCATAATGCAAACTTATATTCACTTATATATTCTTTTAATGATCTTCTATACATTTTGCTGTTTCCTATATGCTGCACAAACGGTCTTCGGATCTCCTACCATCTGAAGCTTTCCTTTCTCTATCCATACAACCTTTGAACAGTTTTCAAGAATTGTTCCCATGCCATGACTTACCATCAGTACAGTTGAGCCTCCATGTATCATTTCCTTAACTCGTGCAAGACTCTTCTTTCTGAAAAATTCATCTCCTACAGAAAGCACCTCATCCAGTATAAGGATTTCAGCCGCATCTCCTGCTGTTGCTATTGCAAATCCTAACCTGCTGACCATACCACTTGAAAAGTTCTTTACTTTTTCATCCACAAAGTCGTGAAGCTCTGCGAAGTCAAGAATCTCATTGAAATGCTCATCAATAAATTTCTTGCTGTATCCGATTATTGCACCGTTAAGATAAATATTTTCTCTAGCAGTAAGCTCCATATCAAACCCTGTTCCAAGTGTAAGAAGCTGAACCTTTCTTCTATCTACATCCACTTTACCGCTTGTAGGATTTAATGCACCCGATACAATTCTAAGCATCGTACTCTTTCCCGAACCATTTGTTCCAATAAGTCCTACAACCTCTCCTTTAAACACGTCAAAGCTTACATGGTCAAGCGCATAAAGCTCACGATATGCAATCTGATGCTTTAGCTTCTGTATAAAGAAATCCTTTATACCTGATGCACTGCTATTTGAAATTCTAAATCTCATAGTTACATCCTGTACCGAGATTATAGGTTGCTGTTCCGTTTTGTTTTCCTGTTTAGCTTCAACGACTTCAGCACTCTTTTTCTGCGCCGACTCATCAGTATTCTTTATAGCAGTATCATTTTGATTTTGCTTTTCATCCGATTCGTCTTCCTCATCTGATTCAAACTCAGGTGCATAAGGATCTTCTATATCGTCAAGTTCTCTCCTTTGAATATATCTCTTCTTTCTTCTTACATTCCTGAAGGTTTCTTTAAGCATAAAACACATAGCAAAAAGCACTATAAGAACCAAAAGAATCATAATTATCAAAGCAATAATCTTTTTGCCTGTAAACTGCTTTGCATCTTCCAGATTACTATCTGCACTCCATGGCTTAAGCGCTCCTGACTCAACTATATAAAAGCCGGTCTCTCCAGCATCAGTTAATGCATAGCATACATTCTGCTTTTCGGCTACAACACTTGTTAAACCCTTTGGCCAGTTATCACAGGCATAAGGTGACGTATAGTAATAAATTTTGTCCTGACTATTATAAAAGTCACATTCAAATAGTTGTTTCTTTGTATTGCTGTAACTATATAGATGTGTCTCACTATTTGCATCTACAAATGTCAGAAAATAGATGTCATTTGCTTCATTTGACAAGAATGTCACATCCATATCCCCAAGTTTTCCCGGCACCAATGTATATTTCCATTTGACACTGTCAGGCACATACTGATTGGAATCAACCACATAGTAATCTGTGTTATTCATCTTTATTGCTGGCTCCAAATGAGGAACAGTTGTCTCAAATGGTCCTACATACTGTGGTTGCTGTGGCTGTTCATCCTGCCTTGGCGCACCTGTATCCTCTCCTGAAATCTTTATAGGTGCTTCCGGAAGATTTGTCACTTCAAACTGTTCTGTGCTGCCGGTCTGTGATGTATAGATTACTGCATTCTTTACATTTATGTATGCATCTCCGCCACTCTTAGACTTAAATGAAAGCATGTATTTGATTTCATTTGATACACCAATGCCCTCAAGTGTGATTACTCCATTTTCTTCTGAATCGGCACCTCCCGTATACTCCATACGCGAATTATCATATTGAAGCTCCACATGGTATGAGCCCATATCGGAATCTGTCTTCAGATATACACCAATCTGAAACTGTGTATTGTTGTCCTCTTCATAGCTCTCTGAACCGAATGTAACACTTCCCGCTGCTGCATAAACTGCTGTCGGGCAATAAAATAATGCTGCTAACATGCAAAACACTGTTGTAATGTATGTTATCCTGTTTAATAATCTTTTTCTCATCTTGTCCTCATCTGAATTCTTTTTCTTATATATACAAATTTTTTGTATCTTTTTGCAGAACGCAGACTCCTGTCCACACTCTCCCCCAAACGCACGATACTACCTTCTATCCAGGCACTCTCATGAATTTCTCTTTTTAATACACCAATCATAATCAGCGTTTTTCTAAGAAACCTCTGATTGACTATCTCCTCATGTGTCAACTCAGCAGCCACCTTTTTTAAATTGCCCTCTAATACATCATCAGAAAACAATAAATCTCCAAATTCTTCAACCTCATACATCGTCGGTCTTGCCATAAGAGGTTTTAAAAGCTGTTCCACAAATGTGACACTGCCTTTTATGTCATAGTTTTCAATGGAACTCATGTAGCTTTTGAGCAGCTCGATGTTTTCAAGAATAATCGGCTTGTTTGGATTCTCTTCCATGTCAGTTATCGGAATATACCTTTCATTCTGACATTCATAGCCCACTGTCATCCCCTCCGGCGCTGTGAAAACTGCCTCAAACAGACAATTACTGAAATATGATTTTCTATCTAGTCCTCTTAAAGGGTCGAAATAGAAACCATGATACATACCGGAATTTTCTTCCTTAGGTATCTCGTACAATCCAAAATAAAAGCCATCAATTCTTTCCTTTTGTGTCAAATGTCTGATTGTCTGCTGCAGGGTTCCTACCCATCCACTATCCACAAGAGCATAGCTGACATCATCAAGCAGCCCCTCTTGTCTGAGATAGCCTATAGCTTTAGGGTAAGCCTCTTCTGAATGTTTTCTGATAAACCCCATCAGTTTTTTATTTCCTATAAATTTCTGCTTTAATGACATTACCTCCTGATAGTTTAAAATCCTGTCAGGATCTTTTCCTGCATCGCATTCCTTAGCAACTGAATCAATTTCAGCATCTGTAAGCGCAGCTCTTTTCATTATCCTTCTGAAAGTTACATCTATTCCGCCTATAAATATACGATCAAGGCATTTATCTCCAAGCAGCGCATACTCAGGCACCCTCATTGAATATCTAGACACATTAAGGTATCGAATATCAATATCGAGCTTCATTTTTCTGTTTATGTCTTTTGCAACCAGATACATCTGGTAACCATCTCTTGAAAGGAAATAAAGACGGCTGATATCGTTGGCTTTGGCCTGCTCAAGTACCCATGTTACAAACTCTATAAGAACCGGTATCATAGCAGTATTATATAGATTAGTCTGCCTCTGTTTACGATATGCATCGCCATAAACTTCTTTAGTATATATTATTTTCCTGTAATAATCAATTCTGTTTTTATTTCTTTTTTCCATGACTTCTTTCGTTTTACCTTATACAGTAAATCTCTCGGTATCATACACGCTGCAATCGGGCGAATAACATATATCCATCCTTTAGGAAATAATATATGCATTTTTTTAAAATTAACATATCTGACCTTTGCCTCGTTTATGCTTCTATTCAGATCACGCCGTTTATAGGAATTAGCATCCTCTCTGTATGTAAAAAGTGGCTTCTGTATATTGTAACCCTTTTTTCCCATCTGCCTGAGCCTCATAAACAGCTCATAATCCTCACATAATAGAGTCTCCTTTGATACCTTATAGCCTTCTGTCTCTTCAAACAATGAAGCCCTATACATAACTGTCGGATGAATATATGGAGAAAACTTTAGATAATCGTTCTCTGTCGGTCTTTCCGGTCTTGTCGCCATCCCCCAAATTCCATTATCATCCAAAAGCTTGGCATTACAGCCACACCAGCTATACTCTGGATGTGATTCCATAAAATCATACTGTTCCTGAAGTCTTCCCGGGTCTGATATATCGTCAGCATCCATTCTTGCAATATATTTGCCTTTCGCATGCTCTATACATGAATTTAACGAAAAAGCCAGTCCATGATTTTCTTTCTGACCTATTAATACTATTCTCGGGTCTAACTGCTTGATTTTTTCAAGCATTAAAGCGGCATGAGGCTGTGATCCATCATCATATATAATGAACTCAAAGTCCCTAAAGCTCTGATTCAATATTGATTCCACTGCTTTTTGCAAAATTTGCTCATCCCATTGATTGTACACGCCCATTATTACCGAAACAGACACTTCTTTTTCTTTCATAAACCTACCACCGTATATACCTGCTCCATAATTTTATCTGTATGTTCTTTTGAAAACCATTGTACGGTTTTCAAAGCATTTGCCAAGAGTTCCTCTGCTGTCTCAGGATTTTCCTTGATCTTTTTTATATAATACGCAAAGCTTTCTTCATCATTCGGCTCGCATACATAAGCATTCTCTCCGTGTCTGGCATATTCTCTTGTGCCTCTATTATCTGCTGCTATAAGTGGCACTCCACAAGCCATCGCCTCTAAAGCTGCCATTCCAAGTCCTTCTCTTATCGAAGGAAACACAAAACAGTCCGCATTTTGTAACACACTTCGTGTGTCATTCACATATCCGCATAGGTGCACTTGATCATTCATATGATATTCGGCAATCATTTTTTCAAGTCTTTCTTTCGCGTCTCCCTTGCCATATATGTCATACTGTATATTCTTGTCATTTAGCGAACTAACAGCTTTTATAACCACCTGATGATTTTTATTCTGATTCAGTTCTCCAACCGATACTATTCTAAATATATCACCGGTTCTCTCATATTTCTGTCTGGGCTTAAACCTGTCCAGGTCAATTCCTATCCCCGGAATCCGCACAGTATGTTTTGCCTTCATTTTCTGAGATTGTTTATAATCAGCCTCATTTATTGTAATAAGGCAGTCCGTATATCGCGCCAGAACTTTCTCAACAGGATAATAAAACATCCAGTTCTTCACCGGCGCCCCCTTGTAAAAATGGAAGCCATGCGCTGTATATATCACTTTACAGTCTATATTTCTTCCAACAAGACGCCCCAGCACTCCTCCTACAGGGGTATGGCAATGTATCAGATTTATTTTTTCCGTTTTTGCAATTTCAAATATTTCTTTATAGCTCTTATATAATGACACAATATTATAAGGATTTTTATCTATATCTACTTGATGTAAGACAATCCCGTTGTTTATAAGCTCATTTTTATCAAATTCATAAACCGTATTATTAAAATTTGCCGCATAGTGCACCTCATATCCAAGCTTTTGCATTATACGTACATTATCCATCTCAAACCTAGACACAAACCCACCTACAGTTGTGATTATAAGAGATTTTTTTACTTTATTACCGGTACTCATATGCCTGCCTATTCTGCCGGAATCTGCTCTGACGACTGCTCCGATTCCGAATCAGGTGTCGGGGTTGGTTCTGGCTCCGGATCAGGCGTCGGGGTTGGTTCCGGCTCCGGATCAGGTGTCGGGGTTGGTTCCGGCTCCGGATCAGGTGTCTCAGGCGATGGTGTCTGTGGCGTTGTCGCCGGCTCTGATGATGGAGTCTGTGGTGTTGTAGCTGGTTCAGACGACGGCTGTGTAGTCCCAGATGTTGAACCATCAGTCTTATTCTTTGTCTTCGTACCACTCTTTGTATCTGTATTGCTCTTTGTATCAGATGTTGTCTTTTTTTTCTTATCAGATGTTGAGTCATTGTCAGACTCATCAGCACTATCTGTATCCGTATCAGATGCCGACAAAGTAATACCTGCACTCTCAGCCTGTATATAAGCAGCTCGTCCATTGTACTCAACCATTACCCAGCCGTTTGTATCAACATCTCCAAGAGCCTTAACCTTCGTGCCCTTCTCTATACTTCCAAGCTGCGATGCATTTGCATCCGGCTTAGAATATATCACTGAAGTCTTTGCTATCTTTACAGTCTGTTCCTTTACATCTCCTAATGCAGCATTGGAAAATGTGGTTTTTTCTGTATTTTCAGTTGCTTCAGTCACCATTGTGTCACTTTCAACTGTATATCCTTTTGAGACAAACTCTGTATTTGAAGCCTTTTCTGTCTCATCCGGTCCGGCTCCACAGGCACAAATCATACAGCCTGCAGCTATAATTTGTGCCATTAAAAAACATTTTTTACTCATATTTACCTCACAATCATATGTATTTACGAATTATAACATATTTCACATCTGCATTCAATCTAATCAGCTATTCCCTTGCATTTTTTGGTACTTTTTTCTCAAATACATAATTCATAAGCACAGCCGACACCACTCCAAGCAAAGCTCCCGCAAGTACATCCGTTGGAAAATGCATGAAATTGTACATCCTTGAAAAAGCAATGAGTATCGCCAGCACAAGCGCCGGTATTCCCATTCTCTTATCTATAAACATCAGTGTTACTGCTGCTGTTATGCCGTTTAACGTGTGGCCCGATGGAAATGACGAATCAAACGGTATCATTACTATAAGGCTGACCGTTTCGTCTATCTGGCAAGGCCTTAATCTGTTGACCAGGCTTTTTATTATCAGATTGCCAACTATAAAGCTTAAGAGCTCTGCTGAAAGCATCTGCATGCCACCGCGCCGATATTTTTTTGAGATGCACAGCACCACTCCTGTCACAATCCACAGTATTCCTGCATTTCCAAGGGTGGATAAAAGTGCCATGATTCTGTCCAGAAACGGAGTCCTTATACCCTGAAGTGCATATAGGAAGTCAAATTCCCATTCCATATTTATACGCTCCTGTTCTTTTGAAGTTTTGCATAGCAGTCAGAACCTACTGCTTATCATCAGCTTCAAAGTATTTATTATATATAGTAAAAAACGAGTTGGTTTTCAGATCGTTTTCATTTTTAATATCTATCGAATCCCATAGCTGGCTGTTAAGCTCAAAGTCTGCATTTTTGACAAAGCGGTTATAGTCATCGTTAAACTGCTCCTGTTCTCTCTGCTGCAGTATTATTTCTTTGTTTTTCTCTGTCTTTTCCTCATCAAGCTTTGATATGCATTTGATAAAATAATATCCATCATCGGTCTTTATCATATCAGAGATCTGACCATCGTTTAATTCAAATGCCACCGCCTCTACTTCATCCGGAAGCATGCCCTTGTCCACATAGACATCTGTCTGGTTATCCTCGTTTGTGGTACCTGCAACCGTTGCGAAATCATCTCCAGACGCAAGCTTTTCCTTTACTGTCTCAGCCTTTTCTGCGTCCTTTACAAATATTTTCTGAATGTGCATAACTCTCGCATCATCATCGCTCACTTCCGTATCCACTCCCTTTGCAAGGGAATTGTACAGCTTTTTTGCAATGGCATAATTGTCATATGCTTCCTCAACATCAGCCTGCGAAGCCCCGATAAAATCACGCTCAGCATCCGAAAGAGATTTATAATATTCCTTTGCGGCATCTGAAACTGCCTTTTTTTCTTTGTCAGTCAGAGCTATCTTTTTCTCACCGGCTATCGCAACCATACAGTATACTCTGGCAAGCTCGTCTACAGTGACATCCTTTACGTATTTTTCGACCTTTGAAGCATCCTTTGTTTTATAAAGGTTCACCCCATACACATCTCCGTAAAGATTTTTGTAGTTTGCCAGATATAGCTTTGCCTCGGTTATATTACATTTTTTCTTGTCTATCACCAAAAGCGTGTGCCCGCTCGAGCTGTTGATATCCATCACAATCTCCCTGCCGCCGATGCTGCAGCCTGTAAGAACTGTTACGACTGTAAGCAGTACACACGCAATTTTCTTAAAATATTTCATCAGTCTCATTTATCCTTCCACGATGAGAAATCTGCCGCTCGGAAGAGAAAACACTTCGCTCTGCTCAATAAGCTCATCATCGGACATGCCTGATATGTCAGCCCCTGCCTCATCGAAATAGTCTCTTACATCCTTTATATTTTTACATACGACAGCCATACAGTCCTCCAGAAATTCCTCTGCGGCCTCCGGTGTATCTGCAACATTCTCCGGAAAAAGCTGTGACTGATTCTCCAAAAATGTATCTAATACCTCTTCATCATACTCGTACATATAAGTTCCTCCCTGTGAATATGTTTATAAACTTAAACTATTATATAATATATTACTTATCAATGCCAATACTTTTCTGCAATCTGAATGAATATATAAGCTTTTCCTTGATCTCTGCATTTTTGTCACCCACAGAAAATATCCTGCCAAGCGCATCCGCATACAAGTCAAGCTGTGTCTTGTAGCGGTCTACAAGCTCATGCGCTTCATTCACTCTGTCTGTTTTGTAATCAAGAAGCACTATTTTATCATTTTCCAGCCAGAACGCATCTATAATTCCCTGCACCAGCACTCCGTCATAATCCATGACAAATGGCTTCTCACGAAACAAATCGCCTCTTGCAGCAGCTTCTGCCATGCGTTGTCCTGCCTTCGATGCCACAAAACCCTCTATCAGCTTTGGATTTACAAGCTTATACATTTCATCTGCGATAAGCCCCTTTTCAAGCATTCTGTCCAGCTCCTGCTTCACGAACGTGCCTACACCTTCTCTGTCTGATGTATCAATGCCACATATACTCTTAAAGTCCAGGCATTCCATCACGCGGTGCATTGCAGTGCCTCGCAATGCTCCGGGATTGATATCTGTCGTATTCTGCTCAAACGATGGGACATATATGTCCTTCTCTTCCTGCAGAAACTCAGGAATTTCAGCCTCTTTTTCTGTGCTGTCATATTTTTCCACCATTGAATCGTGCTTGAGCTCTGATACAGAATATTTGCTCTTTTTGCTTATATCCGAAGCGTATGCATATTCAAAATCAAAGTCTGCTGCTATTTTCTCTGTGATTTCCTTACTGACTTTTGATATTCTGTCGGCTAGAGCCGCCTTTGATATATCATTTGAAGCCATATCAACAGCTCTTCTGGTGGCAAACTCTGTGGCATCCACCGTTGAAACAGTGTATTTATCAGGATAAGACAGCATTGCGGGAATTATCCAGTCCAGATAGCAGCCCGCGCTCTCCCTCTGTCCGAAGCTTATCGGCTGCCCCTTATTGACATTTCCGCGGTATTTTTCAAATGCCTTCTGCGCATTTGAAATGCCACCTGTCAGTATAATTTTTTCCTTTGCTCTTGTCAAAGCCACATAGAGCACTCTAAGCTCCTCACCGGAGTCTTCTCTTTTGATGCGGCTTTCTATTTCATTTCTCACCAGTGATGGTCTTTTCGTCCTTGGACTTTTTGTCTTTTCAACAAGCCCAAGCCCCAAATCACTGTGTATGACAAGGTCTGATTTAAGCTCCTGTGTATTAAAGCTTTTACCAAGCCCTGATACAAACACTATCGGAAACTCTAATCCTTTACTCTTGTGTATGGTCATGATGCGCACCACGTCATCATTCTCACCTGCCGTATCAGCCTCACCGTAATCTATCTCATATTTCTGCTGTATATCTATATATCTCACAAAATGAAACAGTCCCTTATAGCTTGTTTTTTCATATGACACAGCCATTTCTATGAGCATATCTATGTTTTGTCGGCGCTTTTTGCCTGCCGGCATGGCAGAGGCATAGCTGTAAAAGCCGGTCTCATCAAGCATCATATACAAAAGCTCATGGATTGGTGTATCAGCAACTGCCGCGCGCAGCCTTCCATAAACCTCATTAAAGTGCCTAAGCTTTTCGTCCTCATAGTCAGCTTCGCCTGCCATTGCCTTAAGTGCCGCCTGAGCAAAACTCTCCCCGGGATAAAATGCCTTAATCTGTGCAAGCTCCTCATCATCAAGCCCGACAATAGGAGATGCAAGGACTGCTGCCATCGGAATATCCTGCAGTGGATTGTCCAGTATACGAAGCATCGACAAAATCACCTGTATCTCATAAGAAGAAAAATATCCCGTATTTGACTCAACATGTGCCGGAATGTCACAGTCCTTGAGCACCTGTGATACCGTATTGCCCCAGCTTGCAACGCTTCTGGACAGTATCACAATATCCCTGTATTGCGGACTTCTAAGCGCCCCTGTCTCCTTGTCTGTCACTTTGCCGCAGGCCATAAGCTCCTTTATGCGGTTTGCTATCATCAAAGCCTCTATCTGAACCTTATCCCCCTCCTCATCCTCTACAATATCTGAAAGCTCCTCGTCCTTATAATCCACCAAAAGAAGCTCCGGCTTCATATCCTCATCTGCCTCGGGATAGCCTGCTCCCGGATACAGCGCTGCGTCATCATCATACTGCACATTGCCCAAATCTGCTGACATAATTTTGTAGAAAATGTCGTTAGTGAAATCTAATACCTGAGTTCTGCTTCGGAAATTTTTGTGTAGGTCAATCCTCTGATGCTCACTGTCATCAGTCGTGTACAAATTATATTTTTCCATAAAAAGCTCTGGACGGGCCATTCTGAACCTGTATATACTCTGCTTTACATCGCCCACCATAAACATATTGTTTTTGCCATGCCGCTCTCCCGATACAGCCCTTAAAATATCCTCCTGAACCTGATTTGAATCCTGATACTCATCTATCATGATTTCCTCAAAATGAGCCGAAAAATCCTTCGCCGTCTCTGTAGGCAGGAGTATATCTTCATCAACAAGAATACGCAGTGCAAAATGTTCAATATCAGCAAAATCAAACACTCTCTTTTTTATTTTTTTTGCTTCCATCACCTCATAAAACTCAAGGGAAAGTCGAATCAGCTCATCAATGAACGGTTTCTGTCTCACAAGCTGCTCGTACATAAGCTCAATAGACATGCCAAAATACTTCTTCTGTATGCCATCCACCTTCTTTTTGGCTTCATCGCGCATACTTTTTATTCTATCCTTGAGCTTCGCATCGCCGTCAAATTTTTTTATTATGGCAATCCTGCCAAATGCTATTTTTTTCACAAGTGCCTGTAAGCTGCTGTAATCCTCTGCCTCATCCAGGCCCTCAAAAAGCTTTAAATCATCCGTAAGTGTTATGGCATATTTTTCAAGTCCTACGGTACTTAACGCAAGACTTCTTGCCTGCTCAAGCTCCTGCACAGCCTCATAAATCAAAACCCTGCAGTAGTCTGTAAGCTCCTTTATCACCTCTGACCTTTCAAATTCCTTTACAGATGCCACCTCATATAAGCCTGACAGGCCGCTAATCCATTTCTTAGGCCAGGATGAACTTCCTGCCTTATAGTATATAGCCTCTATCATTTCTCTGACTGCTGCATCACTGCGTCCCTTGCTGTAGGTATCCACCAGGTTCAGAAATGCCTCATTGTCCTGTCTTTTATAATTTTCCTCAAACACCTCCGAAAGCGCATCCTTTAGCATAAGCTTAAGCTCCGCCGGGTCCGCTATCCTGAAATCCGGGTCCAGATTAATCTGCGAAAAATTGTTCTGCACTACAAAAAGGCAAAATGAGTCAATTGTCGTGATAAGTGCATTGTGGACAAGTGTCGCCTGTTTTTGCAGATTTTCATCGTCAGGTGTCTTTTGCAGTCTTGCTTCTATTGCGCGGCTGACACGCTCGCGCATCTCTGCTGCAGCCGCCTTTGTAAAAGTCACCACAAGCATTCTGTCAATGTCCACAGGGGGATTGTCCACACATATTCTGTTTACGATTCTCTCAACAAGCACCGCTGTCTTGCCGGAGCCTGCTGCCGCTGAGACAAGTATATCCCTGTCTCTTAAATCTATAACCTTTTTCTGTTCACTGGTCCATTCTACACTCATGACTTGTCTCCATACTCATTTTTGTGTTCAAGCACCGCCGTCTGTGTGCGCATGCGGTCAAGCACATCATCCTTTTTATCACCGTTATATGTTCTGTCGGCAAATCCCGGCAGCCTTGAATCATGCCTGCATATAGACTCAAACGCACAATATGCACAGCTATCCATCTTTTTGTTCTTTATAGGATTGACATCCACACAGCCGTCATAGATGTCTTTTGCAATCTCCTTAAGCTTTGCGCGCGCAAAGCGCGTTATTACCTCAAACTCCTCACCTGATGCAACCTTTGAATATGCATTTGGCGTCTGATCCTTTTTTAAGGTGACAGGAATAACATCCGAGCTTTTTTCGAAATCGCTGTCCATGCCCCTATACGCCTTTTCATCCGAATTGATGAGTCCGTCCGGCTTTAGCTGCCTGAGTATCATCTGATTGATATCATCCTCTGATAGTTCCTCGTCCGGCGGAACATCCTTAAGGTCTATCACAGGATCATCTATGTGATAATACAGCATTCCTCCAGGCTCCACAGAAAGAGCAGGCAGTGCCTCCTCCTTTTGCGACATCACTGCATCCATATACACAGCAAGCTGCAGTTGTGTTCCATAATATAGCTTTACCAGGTCAAATACTGTCTTTCCGGACTTGTAATCCAGCACCTTGATAAACATCCTGCCATCGTCGGTATAGGTATCAGTCCTGTCTATCCTTCCCTTTATATCAACTCTGACGTCCCCCTCCATATCAAGACTCTCGTAAAAGTCAAACTCAAACTTCTCCGGCACAAAGCTGCCCTTGCGTATCTGAGCCGTGAGTGCCCATACCGTCTGTCTGAAAACTGCCTTCATATGGCTGACCGTGTGCAGGCTTTCCGCCGTATCAAATATTCCATAGGCTGCATACTCGTTGATCACCTCATCTATCGACTCATCGGAAAGCTCCTTTCGCAGATCATCAGACACATTAAACCAGTCAGCATTTTCTTTATCAAGCTTCCTGCTGTATTTTTCCAGTGCCTCATGATATATATTTCCCATATCCAGTGATGAGAATCCGCTCTCCTCGCGCTCCTTAAGTCTCAGTCCATAGTTCAGGAAATGAGCATATGCACACCTTGCAAACTGTTCAAAACGCGTGATACTGCCCTCCATATGCCTGCCATATATGCTTCTTGCCACATTACGGCTTATCGGATCCTTGGAATAATGCTCAAACCTTGCCTCAATGAGCCGCTCCACTGCATTTTCCTTAACATATCCTGTATCATCATAAAGCAGCAATGCTGCCGCAATCTCACACCATCTGTCATCCACCTCGTTTGACAGCAGATAGTCCATGGCACTTCTTTTGCTTGAAAGATCCACAAGCTGCTCTACATCCTCTGTTTCCGTCACCACAAGCTTTGGAAACATTCCCTTTAATATACCTATGAGATACGAAGGCTGGGCAGCCTTTTTCTCACTGTCAAGCCTGGTGTAGCTGATATAAAGCTCCTTAGATGGCTTCGTCATGTTCAGATACAGATAAAACCTCTGTATAAACGCCTGCTCCCTGGCACCCGGCGCCAGCTCTATATCCATCTCCTTAAGTGCCTCTCTCTCATACTGTGATATGATGCCGCCTCTTCCTGCAGCCTTTGGCACAATCCCATCATTCACACCTGCAAAAAACATGACCTTTATGTTGGTCAGACGCGTTCTCTCAATATCTCCAATGGTCACTGTGTCGTATCCCGGCGGTATGACTGCCACCTCTGCTGCATCAAGCCCTGCATCCAATATCTGTGTAAATTCCTCAGCATCCATGCACTCGTCACCAAGCACCGCCACATATTTTTCAAAGAGCTGCATGACTATTTTGTATATCTGTCCGTATTCCTTTGATGCGGTCTGATTTCCTGCTTCAAGCAGTGTCTGTTCCTTTTTTGCAAGCTTATCAGGTATATCAAGTGAAACTGTCAGATTATATATCCCCAGCACATAGTCCTTAACCTTTGAGTTTTTATCGGAAAACACCTGATATACCGGCTTTAGAAGCTCAATTATATACTCCCTGCTTTTGTTTAAAAGCTCAAGGTCATAGCATGCCTTATTCTTTGGCAGCCTGACCCACTTTTTGTCCCATGCTCTTTTGCCTCTCACACCACAGGCGAGCACGTAGTTTTCAAGTATGTCTATTTCACTGTCCGAAAGCTCACAAAACCCGCACCGCAAAAATCTAAACACCGAATCAGCGGAAAAATTCTGTGCCGCAATATCCGGAATGGATCTGATAAACTCAATAAACGGATGAAAAAGTATCTCCTGTGTAGCATCGATAAAGTATGGAATATTGTATTTGTCAAATATCTCCCGCACATAACCGGCATATGTATTCACATCTCCCGTGACTATCGCAATATCACGATAACGCAGGTTTTCGTTTCTGACAAGCTCATTTATAGTTCTGGCTATCTTTGTCAGCTCCTGCTTTGGATCACGCAGACAATCTATATGAATGTGCTTTGGTGCTTTTTCAAAGGCATGCCTGCTTTTTCTGAAAAGCTGCTGCTCCATAAAGCCTAGCTCTTCATTTTCTGCCAATCTGTAGTTTTTATCAAGTATAATTGGCTCCTCGACCTCTATTCCATAAAACGCTGCCATTTCAGTGAGTGATTTTACTGTCCTTTTGGGCATGTCAAACAGCTCATGCATGCCCCTGCTCTTAAAAATGTCCTCACGACAGTCTATTGTGAGTGTGACATATATTTTCTTTGAAATGACAAAGAGCTTTTTCATGAGCTGATTCTGTATAGGTGTAAATCCTGTAAATTCATCAAATGCAATGACTGAATTCCTAAGAATAGCAGACTCCTCTGCCACATCACAGAGCACATTAAGTATTTCCTCCGCCGTGATATATTTGTCCTGCATGAACTTCTCAAATGCCTCATACAGCACAAGTACATCCTTAAGCTTACCGGAAAGCGTATCGGACAGTCTTCCGGAGGCAATATATTTTTCCAGATCCTGTGGCGATATATTATACTGCACAAGCTCTGAAAGCAGAGACTTCACCTCGCTTATATAGCCGATACGGTTTAAGTTTCTGCCTATCACACCAAGCTTATCCGCCTCTTGTCCCGCGAGCTTCCTGAGCACCAGGTTTTTACCGGTCTCCTCCAGCACCGTAAGCCTCGTGATTCCAAGCTCATCAAACACTCTGTATGCCAGACGCTTAAAACTTAATACGTCTATATTCATTATGGCTTTGTTCTCCGACAAATCCACAAGCTGTCTCTGCGTCTGCATTGTAAACTGCTCAGGCACTATGACGAGATAATTATCCCTCGGATTTGCCTTTGCCTCTTTCAATACCCTGTTAAATAGATACTTTGTTTTTCCGTTTCCTGAATTACCTGTGATAAACTGTAATGACATAAAAAGAC
>OGJK01000421.1_pt1 | contig 46322 bp, 41 predicted proteins | sample 1571961 | NCBI WGS metagenome assembly OGJK01 (sample SAMEA2582120, study PRJEB24529) | metagenome | biome: Human gut stool | place: China | collected 2011 | reverse complement strand
CTTTTTTCAAGATTAGATAGTTCTTTTTTGCTGTGTGATATATTAAAGCCCGTGGGCTTCCATATCGAGGAAATCCACGGGCTTTGTTGCGCTTTTTTTTACAGCGCCATCAAGTACATTAGGAAAAATCGGTTATTTCTCGGTTTTTCAAATAAACATTATGTGTATGGTAAGTAAAGATAAGCATATAATCGTAGTTTTTATTTTCTCTGCTTATGGTAACGGAGAAGTCGTCAGCAAGAACAAAAATAACATTCAGGAGTTTTTTCATATATTGCACTCATTATGACCTATAAAGGTAGCTGTTGTTTCCAAAGCCATTGTAAAATCACTCCTGACATACCCAGTATATCATAAAATTCTTCAAAAATCATCACTTTTGGTTGGTTTATCTTCCATTGGGTTGGTGTATAACGCTGTGAGCGTAATCTATACTATTAGTTATAGAGATACACCAAAGTGGGTGATGTGATGCAGCTTGATACAATCGGCAAGAACATAAGGAAGTATCGTCAAGAAGATTTAGCAGAAAGAGCTGGCTTAACAACAAATTATATCGGTATGGTCGAGCGTGGAGAGAAAATTCCGTCACTTGAAACATTTATTAAGATACTAAATGCATTGGAAGTATCGGCGGATATGATTCTTGCTGATGTTTTGGATACGGGTTATACCGTCAAGAACTCCATTCTGAATGAAAAACTTGCCAAGCTTGCTCCGGAAGATAGAAGCAAGATATATGAGGTTATTGATAACCTCTTAAAACACTCAAAGCAGATTACACCATAAATCACGAAAGTTCGCCGTAAAAAGCGAGCTTTCTTTTTTTACCGTGAATTTATTTCTCCCATCGACAAATATTGTGGGACTTCGACAATGAAGATGTGATATAACTATAACTGTTAGTGATAGACAATTACTATAAGACATAGGAAGAATTATATTGAAGAACATCATCAAGGAAGTTGCAAAAGCATACGGAACAACAGAGCAGGAAGTAAAAAATGAAATGAGAATTGCTATCAAGGCAGCTATGCAAAGCAAAGAACCGTCAGCACAGGCATTTTGGAAACAGATTGCTCCGGACAGGAAAGAGCCACCGGTTGAAAAGGTCATAGCTTCCATAGCTCTGATGGTACAAAATAATAAGCTATGTAGTTGAGGTGCAATCGCACCTCTTTTTTAATATAACTATTAGTTGGTATTAGGAGTGAAAAAAAGATAAAAAGTGCGAAATAGCAGTAATTATATTGATAATCGAGCCGCTTTGTGATATACTATTTAATGACTTAGTGTATTCTTGTTGAAACATACGGAAAGGAAGGGCAGGAATGGCAGTTACATATAAAAAAACTGTGGCATATTTTACTCGACCGAGATATGAAAAAAAGAAAGATTTGCAGGAAAATGCGGAGCTAACAAAATATACAATGCGTAAGTTAGGCAATGATGAAGCCGTTACGACAGATACTCTTGCTAAAATATGCAGAGCTTTGAACTGTACTGTTGATGATATTATGTAAGTTTTACCTGAAGATAAGTAACAAGTCCGTTTTATGGGACACCATTATTGATAAAATGATAATGGATAACTGACGAAAAGTTTTCGTTATAATAAATGAAGAAAGGATTTCTTTTATGGCTACCGAAAATAACGCCAATATCGGCTTTGAAAAACAGATTTGGGACGCAACGTGTGTCCTTTGGGGACATATCCCCGCAGCAGAATAGTTTACTTTGTCATTTTTAGTAAGAAGAAGGTTGATAGATACGAGATGCATACATACTGGCTTTTCCAAGGAATACGGCAATCTGCGATGTTTAATAATCGAACAATGCTGTTGATATTACTGCTCTCATCGAGAATATGTTTCTGGCAGCCAAGAACTTGCAATCTTTTATGATTTGTGATACTATATTATTTGCGCAACTAACCAAAAGGTACTCAGAACGAATGAATGGTCGTTTGCCCTTACCATTGTCTACAACGGGGCAAGTTTGTGCGGGAGGGAGATGGATTAATATGTAGCGCATACATACCGGTTTTTTCCATGGAATATGTCGATGCGATTATTCCTTTACAGATTTCACTCCATTATTTCAAAAATAATCTGAAATAATGGAGGTATATGATTTGAAAGCCAAAAAAACTTTATTTTTGTTTCTTGCGATTATAGTGATTTTCTGCGGATTGAGAGCGCCTATTACCGAGGTGGGTTCTTTGGTCAGCACAATTCGTGACGGCCTTGGGTTATCCAGCACTTCTGCCGGTATGCTGACAACGATTCCCCTAATCGCTTTCGGGATTATTTCTGTGTTTGTCGGACATTTTTCCGACAGACTCGGCGCAGGAAAAGTTATGCTTGTCGGTTTACTCCTGCTCGTGGCAGGAATTGTTCTTCGCACCTTTGCAGTCGCAGCAGGCTTGTTTATCGGCACCGCCATCATCGGTATAGGTCTTGCTGTAGGAAATGTATTGATTCCGGCTTTTATTAAAGCGTTCTTCCCTGAAAAGGTCGGAACCATGACCAGCGCCTACACAACATCCATGTCTGTTTTCGCCGGTATTTCAGGTGGCATCAGCGTACCTCTTGCCAAAGCCTATGGCTGGCAGTTATCCCTTTTTATCTGGATCATTCCTGCCGCTACGGCACTACTTCTGTGGCTGCCAAATAGAAACACGGTATTGGCGGTAAAAGCGAAAAGAGCATCGAAAGGCGGCTCTATTGCAAAAGATTCCATGACATGGCTCATTTCACTTTACATTGGCGTCCAATCGCTGCTGTTCTATTGTTTTGTCGCCTAGTTTGCAACAATTTTACAGAGCAGGAGATTTGATTTCTCCGTCTCTGGCTATTATAATTCCATTTATATGCTGCTGGGCATCCCCAGTTCCCTGGTTGTTCCTATCCTGGCCGAAAAAAGTAAAAAATCAATCAAAGTTGGGCGTTGGCCTGGGCATTATTTATATCATCGGACTTGCTACCATGTTACTGTCCGATGGAGTGCCGGCTTTGATTATCGCAATTATCTGCTGCGGTTTTTGCTCCGGTGCGTGTATCAGTTTTTCTATGGCGCTCTTTGACCTCCACACGAAAAACGCGGCAGATACTTCGGCGTTGTCCGGTCTGGCACAGTCTGTTGGGTATTTGCTTGCTGCGATTGGGCCTATTGCGTTAGGGAAAATCTACGATGTTTGTCATAGTTGGACAATGCCTTTGGTATTACTGCTCATCCTTGCACTCGTATTGACGGTGTTAGGATACTTGGCAGGCAGAGAAAAGATTATCAATAATTAAGATGCCGTTGAACTCCTGCGGTTTTATCAATAAATCGTAAATGTTCCTTCCTGTTTTTGGCCGTCCCCTATCCTAACAGAATATTGATAAAGCCCTTTGTTCCACTTGCCCAGTTGAGAATATCCTACCCCATTCCAGCAAGCTATTGTATTTGAATTAAGTGCATGCAACACGTATTTATCACAAAACACCGAATTATCTTCTAAGCAGGTAACTTTTATAAATATCTGAACCGTCATATCATTTCCTGGTTCATCAATAAACAGCTTAAAGTAAATATATTCGAGTGACTTTGCCTCAAAAGCGGACTTATAGTTATCTCTGTCCTTTTCAAGTGCGCCACTTGATTTAGAGGCAAACAGCTTGACATCTCTTACTCTTACACCGCTCTTGGTAAGTTTCCCACCATAGATTCTAAATTCCTGACTATATGTCTTATCTCCATCAAGTTCAACTACCCATTTGTATATTCCATCGCTATAACCGTAAAAGTTTTTATTGCCCCAGCCGGTTGTCTTGAAGTTAGAGGTTCCAGGTTTTAAGGTGTATTCATCGCTAAAAACATTCGAAAAGGCGTTATCTCCATCATAAATTTGTGAACGAACCTTAATCTTACGTGTTGTCTTTAGTGGTTCAAAATAAACTCGCGCGGCCAGATAATCTATGTCTCCCGCAGTAAAATACAAGCCAGAATACCCACAACTTTCAAAAGACATTCTCTTGTACCGTATAATCTCAGATATGTTAGTGCTTTGATTGACTTTTGCTTTTTCCTTTGGAGGTTCTACCTTTTTCGTCACAGAGTGCAAGTGGGAACGCTCTTTAAGGTAGACATCTGAGTATCCTTCATCCGCGTACTCTTTCAAATTGCGAGTAGCATTAGAGTCATTTTCGCTCTCAAAAAGCAACAAGTCATAATATAACCCACATATGCTGACATCTCTCTTGTCTACTGTCAGCACACGAAGCTCGGACATCACTTCTTCGGGATCAGATTTTGTTCCCCACCCCAAATATCTCATAGCAAATAGATAGGGCTGAACTTCTGGAACATGATTCAGATTTTCAAATCTCTGATAAAGTTCCTCATAATCCTCTGACGAAAGATTGACTCGCGCATAAGATTTTGCAATCTCGTCAAAGAGATATTGATCAAATACATCCATGATTAGACTCCTTTATTATGTTTCTTTAAAGTACTCTTAATGCCGTCGATTCTCCTTGATAAATTCAAACATTTCAGGAGCTATTGTTTTATATATTTTGAGCATATCTTCATTTGCAAACGTTATAATTGCTTTCCAGATTTGTTTTACAATATCTCTATCAACATCATTTAGATGCTCATTAAAGCAACGCTCCCTAAAAGCCGGGTAAATAAGTTCATATTCATCAAGAGCGTTAATTACAGATTCTTCATCGTTACTATTAAGCAATGAAAACTCACCATAATTTTCAAATTCAAAGTAATCTACAACTCGCTCTGACTGCATATCTAATACAATCTTTGCTAATGGTCCCACACCTTTATCTCTTGTTTCCATTACACTATACAAGAAGAACGAATCCAAAAGCACCCCATTCCTTCGCTCACAAACTGCTTCAGAATATGCCAATCCGTCTGGTATAAAGTCTTCATTTTCTGCTCTAAAGATAGCTTTAATAATATCCCTATATCTCATAATCTCACCTAATAATTGTTGATGTTATATTGCATTCACGTTCAGATAGTGCTTCTTCAATTTCTTCTGCTGTATAATAAGTTGCACCCGTTCCACCCAACGCAAATGCATTTGAATCACATACATAAAACCCAAGAATACTTCCTGTGTTGTCCTTCTTAACGCTTGTAATTGTAATAGCATGTAAATCGGCATGAATCGGACGTCTTTTAAAGTAGAGCCTCTCCGCATGTACAGATGCGATAACTCCATGTCCCGTCGATACCGCATCAGCTATCGTTTCAATGGATTGCGTTGCCGTATAGCTGGGAACCCCAAAATGCTCTAAGATCTTTTTTCTTGCCTTTGCCGAAGTCCCTCCATTTGAAGAGGGTGCAGAGCCAGTGCGACAAAGTGTTCGCCCAGTTAAAGAAGCCACAAAGGAATTATTTGCGTCTTCATAGGTGGTCGATGCATATCTTACAATATCTGCTTCAGAAACCGAAACTCCTGCCATTCTTAAAACATTTTCACAAGAACAAAGGCCGCATGTGCCTCCAAAATTCTCAACTTTTCCTTGATGAAAATCTAATTTTTGCCCTGTTTCTATTGGAGAATTGTAGGTTAAGTTGCCTTCACCATCTTTTTCCCATCCCTGAGTGGTTTTGCTAAGCGACCTTGCTCCTATTATTCTATGTAAATTCTGAGACGGCTGTACACCCTTCCCCGCGAGAATCTGATTTCTTGGTGGAGACATAGGCTCATAACTGCTGATTCCACCAGTTCCAGAACTGCCCTGTGAAAGGTGTGTTAGACCGAAGATAGTTAATAATCCTCTCTCATAATCCGAAATATCACTTCTTGTTCTTTCACGAACTCTTTGTTCGTCATCAGAATCAGAAGATGAACTACCGCTACTTAGAGATATTGGAGACACATTGACTTTCAACCTTTGTTCGAATTCTTTTCTGCGATCAGATGCAGATTGAACTGTTATATCTGGTTGAGACTTTGTTTTTGAATTGCGATCAGATTTAGAACTTAAGGTACTCAAAATAAAACCTCGTTCTAATTCGTCCGCCAGTTCACGCTCGCCTCTGTCTGGTGCGTTGCTATCCGAACTCCCAGAGTCAGTGTCAGATGAACCAGATGGTATAGGTGTAAAGCCGACTTGATACTGCTGTGCCCATTTTCTTTTCTTTTCTAAATCTGGGCGAAAACTCTCTTCCAATTCATGGCTCTCTTGATTACTCTGAAAGTTTAAGTCATTGGAACCATTAGAGTTGGCATCGTCACTTGTATCAGTCAATGATGAAACAATATACGCGTTTGTCGCTTGTTCACTAATAAAATTTTGTGGCTTTTGCGCATTAATGGTAGTCTGCCCGGAATGAAAGTTTGGAAGAGTACCTGGTGTTGAATTCTCAGTTTGACCAGATGAAAACTGTGACGCAGGAGGATTTGTGGCTGTAACTGATTCTTCACCAGTCTCTCCACCGGCAAAAGCAGCTAAAGGACTCGTTGACAATTCGCTTTGCGGATTGCTTCCTGTTAAAGATGCAGAATTACCTGCTCCCGATGTTGCATTTCCGCTACCTACAAATCCATTGCCATCAACTGAGCCACCAAGGATACTTGCTGCTTGAGACAATGCTGATAAGCTGGTCTGCATGGAATTCTGCAAAGACCCGCCAACCCCAGAATATGCCCCATACATACCTCCTGCAAGGGCGATGTTCTTTGACATTGTTCTCGCACGTTCTTGAATTTCAAAAAGTGTTTGGGCTTTTTCTTCTAATACACTCTCAAGTTCATTTTCAGACTGCTCCAGTTCACCGCCAGTACTATCTAAATCCTGCTCAACCCCTGACAGTTCGTTCTCTGCTGATCCTTTTTCAGCTTCAAGTGATGCAATAAGTCCATAGTCAGGATCGCCATCTTCGTCTGTATCTTCGTATGCCGCTGCTATGGCTGCTTCAAGATATGAAATCGTTCCGTTAAGCGAACTCTTTCTTCCTGAAAGCTCTGAAATGCGACCATTTAACTGCTCAATCTTGCCTTTTGTGGATAACTCATGGCTTTTGATTTCTTCTGCTATTCCTACAAAATCACGTGATCTAATAGCCATGCTTTTTCCTCCTTTCTCCACAATTTCAAGCAGTCATCATTCTTCTGATGCGTCGCAAATAGACTTCATAACGACCGACAGTTGATTCCAATCAGCTTTTTTATCTGTACTAATTCGTTCATCCTGCATCAGTCGCTTAATATATCTTGAACAAACCCTCCAGTTACCGTTGGAAGTATCTGAGATTGTTGTGTGTGTGTATGCCCCTAACCTAAGGATAGATTCCAAATATTTAACATAGTGATTAACAAGAATGCATTCATACTCAAACGAATCTACCCGAACTCGAGCATACATCTGAAACACCGTATTATATTGCAGACACATATTTGACAGGATCTCGGCACTCAGTGTCATTCCGTGTGCTTTATCCAATGTTTCCAGCCTGACCTGATGAAGATAGGAGAATTTTGCTCCCATCTCCATGCTAAGAATTTCGTTCGTTCCGGTCCAGATTTCAGAATATCTGTTCCAATCGGAAAGAACAGTTTCTGCTGACTTATCGCGATAGTCGACAACACTTCTGAAGGAGGCAAGCATTTTGCTCGTCCGAGTAAGTAAAGCTCTACGATTAATTCCGGACACACCAGAAACGCATTTAAATACCTTTACAACATACGCTGCAAGGGCTTTATACAATGCTTTCTTGCGACTCTCGTATTCAACCGCCCTTGTATTCGCTTCATTCCATTCAGCCGTATCTTTCTGGAAATCATTTTGCAACGCATTTTGTATCATCTCGGAGAGTCCATCAACTACTTCATAGTATTTCTCCGCAATTTTAAGCAGTCTGAAATAACTTTCTGAAAATGCGATTCCGAAATCTTCAAATTCCTGTTCAGCCTCTGTTTCGAGAGAGGCAAGTTTTGTGGCTTCTCTTGCAAATGCGGCCGCTTCTGCATCAAAAAAGTTAATCAGATAGTTCCCGCTTTCGTACACCGCATTGCTATATCCAGGGTGTTCTGAAAGCAGTACGTCAGCTTCAGTGAATGAAACATCCACATAATGATTAATGTCCTTTATGACCGTAGCTGTCTCTTTCAAGACTATCTCGTTCAGTCCCACAACATCGTGAAGGGATTTAAGCGTACTAAACAATGAAAAATAATTGTTGATAGTACACATATACATATCATCTGAGTGCGTAGAGTAGTTCTTTGATAGTGTCATATACGCAAAATACAGATTAGCAAATCCCCAACAAATCTTTTTTAGGTCACGGGTGATTGCTCCATTAAACTCAGATACTTTTTTATCATATGCTCTCTTCAAATCAGCAATATGCTTCTTTGTTTCTGCAATATCTCCAGCATCGCTCAGTCTAAGTAGCTTCTTTTCAAGCACTACAAGATTGCCGGAAATGGTGGTCATTTCCGCATACTTCTTATTTATGTCCGCCTTTATAGTTTCAGCCTGCCTTCTTTGCACATCAAATTCAGCTCTCATCTTTTCCTGCATAATTGACGCACTACGAGTCAATAAAGCATTGTAGATCACATTATCCTTTAAATGCTCGAAAAGTTGCAGGTTGGTAGGCGAATCGTATTTCTTTTGAGATGCTCCCTTTTCCCATTCACAAACACGCATTTTGAATGGCTTTAAAAGGTTTTCATAAAAAATCAATGCTTGACCCGTTCCAAAGGTTCCCTGTTCTTCTAACTGGTCAGCTGATGCGGACATCGTACTTCCAAGCAGATTCCGATCATCTTGTGCTGTAATTCTATGACCAAGTTTTAGACCTGTGTTTTTTAGTACCTCAGGTGCCATTGCAGTCGGAAGCTGATCTGCAATTACAATACCTTCGCCCAAAGCGCGAACTTCTGCCAGCATTTTCACGAGGTATTTCGTGGCAGATATCTTGGGATCAACAGAGCCTCCCACAGACTCGTCTGTGGTGGGACCAATGAGGTTATGCGCCTCCTCGTAGAAAATAATATGTTCAATTTCACGTTTTAGCGATCTTTCCTGGTCCTTTGACACATCACTGGTTTTGCGAATCTTAAGCACTTCTCGAATCAGCGTGGATATTAACAGTGACATAAAGTTAGCAGGACCCTCTCCAAGCGATTCCAATTCAATAATTACCGGACGACTTAACCAATCCTCCGGTTCCATGCTCGACTGCCTGACATTATAAACATTACCAATCTCTCTCCGTAAAAGACTCCCTATTCTGACTTCCATTACCGAACGAATATTAGCCTTTGATTCACCTTCATATCCCGACTCTTCAACAGCAACTTTCAAAGAATCGTACAGTTCCTGCATTGTGGGATACTCTTTCGTTCCGTCATTCCGTTCGTTAATATTCCATCCCTTATCCAGGTAGACTTTCTCTATACAGCCATCTATCAGAAATGGAGAGGGAGGAATCAGTTCAAAGGCACCAGCAAAAACAGCGTTCAAATTAGCGATGTGCTCTGCTAAAGTCAGACCTACAGGAAATTGAAACGGATTAATGTGTAACGGGAAATGCGTATCTGCGCCGGGAGAAAATACGCATAAGTCCTGCATGCCATCAATCATTGCCAATGCTCTATACTCTTGCTTTGCTGGCTCCAACACCAAAAATGGAACGTGCTGCTTTGTATCACGCCAGAGAGTTGTAACAAGATAAAGCATCGTGTTCGTCTTGCCTGCGCCAGGCACCCCTGCTATGAACGCATGCTTTTTAAATAGCTTAACAGGGAATGTCACATCATATCCCATGTTGCTTGTTCCAAGCGAGATGACCTCATGTACCTCACCAGTATCCTTATCGATTGTAACTTCTTTAGAGAAGGGGATAGGATCGGTTTCTTTCTGACATTCAATGGCTTCGCCTGGATATAAGATTGGGAACGAAAACATAGGCCTGATTTCTTCCAATGTATAGAGGGACAAGAACGGAGCTACATAGTTACCCGATTCTTTTTCCGTATGAAGGATTTTCGCATCACTCTCATACATATTGAAGCCCTGATTAGAACTCATGGTTTCAATTAGATATGTTCCTGATTCGACCGCCTCCGCCGCAACGCTATCAGCGAGCATAACTGCAATATCCTGCGAATCAGCAAATGCAACGACATTAGCAAGAAATTGAGGGAATTTCATCAGATTATTCAGATATTTATCCCAGGATTTTACGATGCTTTCGCTATTATCATCTTTTCCCTGGTTACGGTCCGAAATTCTCCGGCGTGTTTCCGAGTATGGAAGGCGCTGACGTATATTTTGCGTATGTTCGACAGGAAAGATATCTATACGCAGCACAGCGTTCCGATCATAGCCCTCCATGAGTTTAAGAACATTGTACAGACGACCTGTCTCACACGGTTCCCATTCCATGATGGAGTATAATGTCACTTTCCCCGCATTATCGGTGTTTAAACGGTTCTGAGCAGGGAGGGAATAATCTTTCTTAGTCAGAAAGGCTCCGTATGCGAATTTCTTTTCCAAAATAATCCGTCCAGTCTCATCGACAGGCATACGATTAAAACTGAGCATAGCATCTGCATCTGATGCAATTTCGCACACTATATGTGACTTTTCGCCTTTCTGAATATCTTCTTGCGCCTGCGTAACTTCTTCTGCCTTTGTTTTTCCAAGACTATACTTCTTAATCTTTCCAGAAACATTTATTAACTTGAGTACGGGCAGAGTTGTTCCATCGGAAAGCGGCTCCTCCTCAATGGAGAAATCTTTTGCCACCTCATAGCAAAAAAATTCATAGTAATTGCTTAAAACCGAAGTAGTCAGAAACTCTCGTATACCATCCAGCTTATTCTTGTCCTGTGCGGTAGCATAGAAAATGATGGACAGATGATGCCCTTTTGGAATGCTCTTGTCCGGATTATAGTAGTATAAGAGATGGAAATAGACACCAGAGGTGTACCCCAACCTATGCAATTGACGTAGAAAAACCCCGTGTTTATCCATAATATTTTCAACGCTCGACCCATCAAACACACTATATTTTGTCAGCGTAAGGTCAGGCAATTTGTTGACAGAAAAGCATAGATAGTATAATTGATTCATCAGAATACTCCCTCTAATTCAGCAGCCATCTGTTCAAACTTAGACTGCATCTCATCATTTACCTGATCACTTTCTTCCGCTATATCTTGAAATTCCTGACCGCTCTCCTGGAGACTTTCCGAAAGCTCAGCCCCTGTTTCGCTAAAATCTCCCGTCATCTCCGAGGCTTTCTCCGCATCGGCCATCTCCGTTTCGCTATATTCTGTGGATTGCTCAGATGTCTCCTTTAAGGATTCTCCCACATCAGAGCCAGGTTCCTTGATTTCACTTTCTGCCAGTGCTTTTGCTATTCCATCAGATTCGCTACGAGCTGCATCAACCGCAGCCTTATCATCATCATCAATAGCCTCGATTTGCTCTAATGCCTGAGCTGATGTTTCTGCCTCCTCAATTTTCTGCTCACCGACCTCTTGAATCTCCAGGCCGCGTCCTTGATCGCTCTCAACTTTCTGCCGCTGCTCAAGTTTTAATGATCCCATTGTTTTTACCTCCTGTCATAAAATTTGTATAATACAAACGCATAATACATTGTGATGGCTTTTTAGAACATATCTTCTAAACTTTTTACCAATTGTTTCATTTTCATCTGCATATCTTCATTGATTTGGTCTTCTTCATCAGACATATCGTGAAAGTCAACGGAATCATCTTCAAATGACTTAACATCCGATAAATCATTCGTATAATCAATATCTATGTCTTCTGGTCGCAAAACACATATCATATCAGAGCTACCGTCTTCACATCCAGATTTCCCTTTCAAAGTGCCTGCGACTGCTTCTGCATTCTGCCTTGCTTCTTCGACCATATCCAAGTCATCGTCATCGATATCCTCAAGCAAGCCCAATATTTGATGCCAGCGAGAAGTTTCGGCTTCCATAATCTTCTGCTCACCGACCTCTTGGATCTCCTGGCCGCATTCCTGATCGCTCTCAACCTTCTGCCTCTGCATAACTCTCACTCACTTCAGTTTTTCACTAATCGTTTTCAGCCACTCTTCATCCGGTGCCTGGTATGGTCTGAACTTCTGGTTATCTCTTGCTCTGTTGTAATAGATAGCATTATTTTCACTCATCAAGCTCACATCATTTGCGCTGACAAATCTCGAATACTCTTCAGGTGACATGTCAAAGGCAACCTTCATGGAGAAGTAGGACATCATATCCTTATCATCCTGATACAGCGCATTGAAGCTATCTTGCCAAAGCAAAGTATGAACACCCTTCTTAGCACCATCTTTCACGATAATCCTGAACATTTCTTTAGGCGAAAGTTTAGGTTGATTTGTCCCACTCGGCATGATATTGAATAAGGTATCAATGTCTTCCGACTGCGTAAGCTTTGTTTCAGACTTCAACTCTTCAGCTCTCTGATATCCGAAAACGAAGAAATATTTATCTGTTATTCCTGAGGATGCAGAGCCCGATGCCACTTCATAAAGTTCAGAAACAATTGTCTGTACTTCGGCAATATCTCCGCAGGCAACATATCTCACATACTCCGGAAGAAACTCAGCAAGGAGTTTTGGTGTATCCTTAAAATAGCTGTCATCAAGTGGCTTGCAATTGAAAAGGGTAATAAAGGGTGTCTCCGGTGCCTTTCTGTTGACAATCCAGTAATTGATGCACAAACTCATAATGGCAAAGGCAAACATGCTTCGAGCTTTTTCCGTATCCCCGCCGATCATAAGAAGATTCGAATACTCACTTCTCGTAAGATCCATTGCCATATTATTTATAACACTGAGTGGCTCTCCGATATAGAGTCTACCAAGTGTTCTGTATCCAGCAGCATCATAATTCGGGAACTGGTTAAAGATGCTGTAATTGTTATCCTCGATATTAGAGAGGAGAATTCTGGTAGGCTGTTTGGAATCAGCGAATCCCCTCGTAGAGTCACTGATTTCCTGCAGCATGCTCCTATGCTTACTTGGATCAATGTATGCTACACGGAAATGACTGTTAAATTCCTTGTTACCCGCTTCAGAGTTATATACAGCGCGTCCAGGATCATCAATAGAAATCTGGTCAATCTCGCTACTACCGTTATCTAAGAGCAAATTCGCATCTGCCTTTGAGCATTTCAAAACAATTCGTACCGCCATCTGGTCAAAGACCGCACGATCAATACCTGTAATGTTCGAATAACTCTGGGAAGCAAGAATAAGATGGACGCCGAAAGCACGTCCCTGTCTCACAATTCGCTCCATAATAACGGCGGATTTTTTTGCGAACTCGTCGTTAGCATTTGAAAACAGTTCATGAAATTCATCCATGATGACAAGGATACGCGGCATTTTCTTGCCAAGTTCACGATATTCTTCGATTTTATCAACATGGCTTTTCTTAAACAGATCCGCACGGATTTTCTGCTCACGCTCAAGTGCCACTAAAATGTTGTACCCAAATTCTCGTTCACTCTCAATCGCCACTACTTTGAACGACGGAAGAACAAAGTCCGCATAAATCTTAAATTCAACACCGCGTTTAAAGTCAACAAGATAAACAGACAGTTCTTCGGGCGAATACTGTGTTAATGTCCTAAGAATTATGGTATGAAGCAAGCTCGATTTACCGGAACCTGCAACACCAGCAATAAGAGCATGGTGACTTCCTCCAACTCCCAGCGTAAGATACTGCACTTCATTGGCTCCATGGATGCCGATAGGTATGCGTATACCGTCCTTGGTTGTAAATGTGGTTTCTGCATCACTAACCTTTTCGATTCCAATTACAACCTTGCCCGCATTTTTAATACCCTTCTTCAGAGCAGCAATAATACCATCCATCTGGGTTTGACTTGGAAGAGGAAGTCCGTGCCAAAGCAGCGCCTTATCTTTCACTGTATCCCCAGAGCAAGAGATATTCGCACCATTGCTTGAGTAATCGAACTTCTGAAAACTGGTTTCTATATTCGAGATTAGTGGTTGCGAACGCTCAGACACTTTCTTATATTGGCTCTCATTGCGATAAATGATTGTAAACACGCCACATTTCGGACCGGAGGTCACAATTTGCTCTAATAACTTAAGAGATTGATCTGTCAATCCCGCCGGGAAATCCATAAGCATGATGACTTGATATGCCTCTGCATTTTGTTCAGCCACACGATTATATTCGTAGATGTTGTCAAATTTCCCTTGCAAACATCTCTGGGTTACATTAGAGATGTGATCCGTCATGATTTTCAGCTTGTCCTCGATATCGGCAGGTGCTGACCAAATCTTACCGTTGATAACCTCGCTTGTTCTATCATCTACATCGACCAATCGCGTAAACATGGCAAAACTCTCACCAAGGGTAACAGGATCAATGAAAGTAAAATTAAGTTTCCCAGGAGGAAGCATCATAAACAAACGCATCCCCAGATCACATGCGTCTTTTACGACCTTCTGACGCCCTTCTCCGTTAAATCTAAACAGATAATTGAATTCAGGTCCGAAAGATGCGCAATAGGGAATGCAGATTTTATTCCCTTTATACATGAAGGAATAATATCTGCTCAAAAAAGATTTTGTGTAATCGCTCAACCCAAGCGGCGTGATGTCATATTCCAACGAACTAATATGGACATTGCGATGCATCTCCCCACAACACTCATATTTTTCGTATGACGGTTCAAGGGCGTAAAGCCGTGCATATTCATCAGCAAGTTCCTTTGGAGAAAACTGCCTGCAAAATCCATCTACTAACTTTCCTAATCTCTGTCTTAATACGTCACCACAGGATGAGTAAACCTTTTCGGTTTCTTGACGGCTCGAATCTCTCTGTGTAGCAAACGCAGTAGCTGTTTCTATCAACCCCTGATTTACGGTAGCCCAGTTGGCCGTCATCTGTTCATGCGATCCACTGCCAACATTACTATAGTCGGAGTGCAAAGCATCTCTATTCTGAACAATCATGCCCCGGAGAGACACAATTTCTTGATTCAGAAGGTTTTCGGCCGTCCGACAGAGGCTATAGAACGAGGAGCAAGCAGTTGCCGCACCTTTTTTCTTGGAACTATTTAAAATCTCATTTACTTCAAACGCCTTCGCCACAAAATCCACTTTGCTATGCAAGAGATCCTCAATTGAAATGTCATAAGAAACAGCAGCATTACTTGTTTCAGCTGAATATGTCGCTTTATCAGTTATACTCTTCTCGGCACTCTCTACTAAAGTAAGCTGTTCCTTGCATTTTTGAAGTCTGGTGAAAATCCCACTTTTCTCCCCAAGATCACGCGAGAGCACCCCATCTACCTGTTTTTGAAAATCAGCAACAATGGAGTCAGCCTTCGATGCATAACCTTTAGCTTTCTGTTCAGCACTGGAACGAACTCTACTCCATTCATTTTTTTCACCATCATATCGATCCTTGACAACACGGGAGGCAACCTCAATTGTCGAACGACTATCTTTGTCAAAAGCAATCAGCTTCTTTAAGAAATCAACAAACAGTTTCTCTGTAAAATCCACAATCAACACCCCTTTCTTAGTCCTCGCTTAATCCCCAAGCTGCATAGTAATCTTCCATATCCATTTCGTCATCTGCATCTCCAGATTGCGTTTCATCAACCTCTGTGGAAGAAAACTTTTTGCCAGGAACTATGCTCACAGAAGAACTGACGCCAACTCCAGCACCTCGCAGAACATCATTGAACGCACTTGTTCCCAACAATGCAACCGCGTTCATAAAATCATATTTATCTGCGGCGATAAGAGCTGTTTTGTGTCGACTTTCGATGCGTTCAATTTCCGAAATTGTCTGCTGTACTGTTCTTTCGTAACTCGACAGCGAAGAGATCTCCGAATTAATAAGTCTCACCTTTTCATTTCTTTTGGTCACAAGATCAGAAAACGATTTGACCCAAGGATGTTGTTTCCTCATACTGTCAATCGAGTCTTTGGAAGATTCAGACTGTTGAAGCACATATTCCATCCGCACTTGGAGGGAATGGAGCTTCTCTGCCGTGCACTCTTCCATGCGATATGCTTCAGACTTGATTGCCGATGCTGCTTGAGCCGCTTTCTCCAAACCCGTCTGATGTTCTTTCATAAGTAATCGACAATCCATTTCAAGTGCGTAAAGCGAATGCTCCGCATCCTCCAAATCAGACCAAAGGGAAAACAATTTTTCCTTTCTACGTTCAATTTCCCCTTGCATTGTTTTCTTAATCCGCATGATATCAGTAGCAGACTTACTGCTATACTCATGCTCAGATATTTCTTTCTTCAGCGAAACTCTTATTTGAGACACAGTCTCTTTTATATCTTCATACGCACTGTGTTCTTCATCCACAGAGAAGTCCAAAGCATTGCAAAAATCTGAATCCTCATCGCAAGGAAACCCTTTGCAAATCAAGTCAATTGCTGTAGAACATTTATATCTGGCAAGAAGGCGAAACCAAAAAACTCCAGCCAAATTAGGCATCCATTCGAGAATTGTGTAAGATAATGCGATGGCTTCGTCGTATTTTTTGTCTTCAATCAGAATGTCCATGCGGGCATATTCTTGAGTTATATTTTCATGAACATCGCTACCGCTTATTTCTTCAAATCCTGCTGTGTTGCCGCAATGAAAACATTTCACGGCTTTATGGATATACTTACCACACTTTGGGCATCTAACTATTTTCATTACTTGGCACCACCCTTCTTTGATAAATCATCAGCAATCGAATCAACTTTTCCTTGAAGTTCTGCTGCTTTTGTCAATTCATTCATTATCTCTCTCATTTGCGAACTCGATTGATATGTTGTCGAAACCAACGGCTTATCCGCCGATTTATTTCTTTCACATGTATTATTTATATTCAGTGCCTTTTGTTTCGCCTCATCGGCCCACTTAACCCTTTGTTTACGGGCTTCCTCCGAATTTGCTGCATTTCTGCGGGCAGTCTCTTCATCGGCCGTTGCCTTCATCTTATAGATTCCGTATATTAAACCTATAACTGCCCCAGCTATCGTACAAAAGAGTAAGACATGTCCAAACGAATCTCCACTCCACATCCAAGGAATAGCATCGCCTCCATCACAGTTGCAGGTTAGAATCTGACAAGCACAATTCAGTAACTCAACGCCGAAGCCTAACACATATAGAATCAAAACAACTCCTGCTCCAATTCCTGCTCCTGCCAACATACATAATATTGCGGTCATACAGTTAACTCCTCCTTTACCTCATTTTTATTACATCTGCTATGCAGTGTAACAAGCAGATGTACCCAAATAAGTATGCTTATCACTTGACTGAATGAAACCCCAAAAATAACGCCGCGAACAAGATCCCCTCTGAAAAACTCAATGACAAATCTCCCAATGCTATATAAGAATAGATATCGCCTTAAAATATGCTTGTTTTTCCAGTCCTCACTCCGAACCAAGTGTAATAAGTACAAAAACAAGCAAAAATTGAAAGCCGCCTCTATCAACTGCGTCGGTATCCTGTATGCTGTTGTCACCTCATCAAACACCTTAGTCGTATAATTAATTGCTATGATGCTGTGACTCTCTTTGCCGAAACAACAGCCACCAAAGAAACAGCCGACCCTTGCTACCGAGTGGAATAGCGGGATACAGACAGCAAGAACGTCCATTATATAAACATCCTGCGCTTTCTTTGACATGATGCTATATGACACAAGCAAACCTATCAAACCGCCATAATACACAATTCCTGTTTGTTTTATTCCATCAAAAGTTATTTCCTTACTCATACCAACATCACGGTATATTCCTGAAATACAGCCGAAAATTCTCGCAAATGCAATCACGCATATGGCAACAATAAATAGCATGAGTAAATTTTTTTGTAAAGAATACTTTTTATCAGCTATTAAGGCTATGAACGCACTAATTGAAGTGACGAGCCCAATCACTGTAAAAAAGAAATATCCAGGGATGTCAAATATGGTAAATCCTACCGCATTAAACGCCTCCAACTTTCTTCCTCACTTCTGGTTTTATTTAGTGTTCTGGAGATTCCATCACCTTAGTCATTGAATCACCAAATCCATTTATTTGATCAATCATCGTTTTCGTTTGTTCATTATTTTGGAAGAAAGCTAATAGTGCCAAAAAAATAGTCCACGTCATTTCACGTTTCCCGGTTTCAATTCCACTATAGGTTTGTCTCGATATTCCAATTTTTTCTGCTATGACCTCTTGTGATGCTCTCGCTCTTGCTCGTAGCACCGGTAGTTCATTTCTAAACTGTTCCATTAGATTATGTTTCAGTTCGGTAATATCATCTGTACTAATACCCATGCTAATCCTCCCTTAAAATTTCTTAGAGTGCTTTACTCTACGACCTCAATATTTTCTATTATACACATTGTCGCGCCATTTGTCAAGATGTCGCAAACTTCGACTCTGTAAATTTTTCGCATTCTCTTTGTATAATAGTACTAAGAACCGCCTGTCTTCCGTCAAAATGGTGCTCGGAAGGAGGTGAGAAACATGCCGAAACAAGGAAAAAATATCTAGCTGAGAAAAGACGGACGATGGGAAGGACGTTACATCAAGGATCGGATTTCTGGAAAAACCCACTATGGATATGTATTTGGCAAGTCTTACGAAGAAGCAGAACAGAAGTTAGAAGAAGCCGAAAAATCAGCATTAATCTACGAAAAAGGAGGTTCGTTTGCAGAACTATCTACCGAATGGCTTCAGCCGAAAGCTCCTCAGCTCAAGGCGTCAAGCATCGCAAAATACACTAATCTGCTGAATTTGTACCTGTTACCCGCCTTTGGAGACAAGTCGGTTTCCGAAATTTCACGCTCTGCTATTATTCAATTGAGCAGCGAACTCTTGACCTCTGGAGGAGCAAAAGCTAAAGGCTTGGCACCAAAGATGGTTAACAGCATTCTTTCACTGATGACGAATATCCTGGAGTATGCAGCAAGAGAAAAAAGCATCCAAACCGCAGATACCAAGGACATTTCAATCAAGCAACCTCCAAAGCCTATACGAATTCTGAGCCGTGCGGAGCAGCAAAGGCTTAGTAGTTACCTAAGGGATAACCCGACACCGTGCAATATGGGTATCCTGCTTTGCCTTTATACTGGCTTACGGATTGGAGAAATATGTGCTTTGACATGGGAAGATATCCTTATGGACGAGCAATGCTTGTATATTCATCAAACCATGCAGCGTATACAGGTTAAAGACTGTGCTGGGAAAAAGGCCAAAATAATCATCATGCCGCCGAAGAGCGATTGCTCTATTCGCAGGATTCCAATCCCTGATGAAGTTCGTCAACTCCTGTTGCCAATTCAAAAGCATGATAAGGCGTATTTGCTTACAGGAACGGAGCATAGCTATGTGGAACCCCGCAACATGGAGAATCGCTTCAAAGCAGTAACTAATGAGTGCGATATTCACGATGTAAATTTCCATGCACTCCGTCACACGTTTGCCACGAGGTGCGTTGAGCTTGGATTCGATGTCAAGAGTCTGAGCGAGATACTTGGCCACGCAAGAGTTAACATCACCATGAATCGATATGTGCATCCGTCTATGGAACTCAAGAAGAAGAATATGAATCCGCTCTCTGAGCTCTTGACCTCAAAATAAGCCGTCAAACCAAATAGTCAAAAAGCCGCCAGAACCCTGAACTGACCCCAAAAAGTTAGACAAAGATTCAAAAGAAAATTTATGCAAAGCGACTAAGAGGAATCTTGGTCGCTTTTGTTATGCAGCTTCCTGTCTGAAATCTATAGGAGATAGACCATTAAGCTTAAGCTTGATGCGTTTGTTGTTGTACCATTCTATGTATTCATGAAGCTCTTGAATAAAATGCTCGACAGAATGAAATTCCTGCAAATAGAGAAGCTCTGTTTTCAGCAAGCCGAAGAAATTCTCGGCACAGGCATTGTCAAGACAATTTCCCTTTCGGGACATACTCTGTCTGATGCCTTTCTCTTTCAGCATTTTCTGATAGTGCTTGTGTTGATACTGCCAGCCTTGGTCTGAATGAAGAATCAGATTTGTGTTGTCCGGTATTTTTGTAAATGCTTTCTCAAGCATATCCGTTACCTGATTCAAATTCGGATGACGGCTTAGATTGTATGAAATCACTTCGCCATTACTCCAAATGATAGAGCGTCCATTGCTTACGCCGGATGAACTCAAATCCCTGCCCAAGGGCGACTTTATCGTTATGAAAACCGGTGTGCATCTGATGTGGGTACACCTCATGCTGTTCTTCAAATGGGGCATTGAGTTTGACGATGAACACCCTTACACCGTACCCGACCAAGGCAGAGTATAAGATGGAATCGGTTTGACTTGCGCAGGTCAAAGACCGCCCTTTTTTCTCTGCTGTGGGGCAAAAAGTGTGGCTTTTATGCAAAGCCTCGTAAGAAGCAGTTGAAAAATAGACGGATTTATGCTATAATATAATTTGAAAGGGTATACCCAAAGGTAAACAAAAACGAATGAAGGCGAAATGGGGTCTGTTTATGACCGAACAGAAAAAGAATACTATCATAACAAGCGGCATCGCTGTACTTGCCGTGATACTGGCATATTGCTTCCGAATTGTGGGCAGGGGCAGCTTCTACCCGATGCTGTTTTCCTATCTGCGCAGCTTTATCTATATCGGTCTGTTCGCCGCCTGGGGGCTCTCCGTCCGTCAGCGGATCGTGCAAAAACAGGTGTGCAGGTTTATGACGGTCACCGCGGTACTGCTCATCATATGGATGGTAGTCCGTTCGGCAAAGTATTTTATATTCTGGCAGCCGGATGCCGTCCGTTACCTGTGGTATCTGTTCTATCTGCCCATGCTGTTTGTGCCTATGCTGGCGCTGCTGATCGCCATGTCATTGGGAAAGCCGGACGAATACAAATTCCCCAAGGGAATGTCGATTCTGTGGATCATCTCCGGCACATTGCTTCTGCTCGTGCTCACAAATGACCTGCACCAATTCGTATTTACCTTTCCGAAGGACGCCGCCGTGTGGACAGACAAAAACAACGGCTACTCGATAGGCTACTTCATTATTGTAGGCTGGCAGGTGCTGTGTGCCTTTGCCGCACTCGTAATTATGTTTTTAAAATGCCGTGTGCAAAAAGGAAGGCTCCACTTTCTGCCCATTGTTCCTATGCTGCTGACGATCGTTTACAGCGTGCTTTACTATGCGGGTGCGGATTGGCTGCTCCACTTGTTCGGCGATATTGCCGCATTCCAAAGTGTGATGTATATTCTGACCTTTGAGCTTTGCATCGCCTGTGGATATATACATTCAAACAGCCGTTATGTGGACTTGTTTGCCTCCTCTGTCGGCACATCGGCAGAGATCACCGACAAGGACTTTACCGTTCGGTATGTAGCTGTAAACACTGCGCCTATCTCAAAGGAAACGATTAAAAAAGCCGAGCAAAGCCCGGTCACGATGGGCGGCTTGACCGTTCACACCATGCCCATTGATGGCGGCTATGCCGTATGGACAGAGGATGTGTCGGCTTTGCGTGACATCAAGGAGGACTCCGAACTTCTTGCAGACGAGCTTGCCGACAGGAATGAAATGCTCCGTTATGAATACAAGCGTGAAGCCAAGCGCCGCAAGGTGGAGGAGCAAAACCGCCTGTATGATCTCCTGCGTTCCGCTACGCAGACGCAGATCGACCGCATTGCAGAGCTCACTAAGGAATACCGCCGAATCTCAAGCACCGATCCCGACAGTGCCAAAACGCTCCTTGCCGAGATTGCCGTGCTGTGCAGCTATATTAAACGCCGCAAGCATCTGACGCTCCTTACCGACCGAGATATTAAAATAGCGGGAACGGAACTCCATCGTGCCTTCAATGAGTCCCTCCAAACGCTGAAGCTGTTGGGCGTCCGCAGCTCGCTCTATGTGGACGAGTCTCTTTCCATGCTCTCCGGCAAAACGGCGACTGCTGTATTTGATTTTTATGAATCGGTTATTGAAGCCGACATTTTGAATTTAACAGGCATACAGGTAAGCCTCATAAAGGCAAACGGCTTGCGCTTGTCACTGAATGTGTGCTGCAAAGCCGACCTTTCCGCTTTGGTAAGCGGAGACTGTATCCGCTATGAAAAAGAGGATGACGAGGAATACCAGCACCTTGTATTTGAAGCGAAAGAAGGTGACAGGAAATGAGTGCATTTTCTTCCCTTTCTGAATTTTGGCAGACCATGCTGCCGTTTATCATGCTTGTGGAGATCGTCCTTGAGATCGGGCTGTTTATGTATCAGCTTCTTCGCAGCAATAAGCCGGTGCGCAGCCTGCTGAGTCTGGCAGTCATGGCGGTGATGATCCCGCTGCTATTCTCCGTTTCTCAGGCAGATCCCGATAATATCGGGGACGCATTTCTGCTGGACGCACCGTGGCTGATATTTGCCGCTGCCATTTTCCTTGCGGCAGTTCACTTTGCCATTGCTCTGCCACGGGAATACCGCCGTAAAAAGAACGAGCTCTCGCCGTTCTCCATTAAGGAAGCAACCGATAAGCTGCCTATGGGCATCTGCTTTGCCGACCCGAACGGCAGGATCATCCTGTGCAACAACCGTATGCGCAGGCTCTCCTTTGCCCTTTGCGGCCACGAGCTGCAAATCAAAAGCGATATGGAAAATGCCCTGAGCGCACCGGACAGATCCGTAACTGTCAAGGATGATTGCTACATCCTGCCCGACAAGACCGTCTGGCAGTTTCGCACACAAAATATCACCGTGGACAGCGATCACCGCTGGCAGCAGATAACGGCGCACAATGTAACCGAGCTGTATAACGGCTACCAAAAGCAAGAGGAAATAAATGAAGAACTGGCAGAAGTCAATCGAAAACTCAGGAAGATGTACGCTCGCATGGAGAACGATGTCAAAGAGAAGGAAAGCCTTGACCTAAAGGTCTATATTCACGATACCATCGGGCGAAGCCTCCTGACCATCCGTGACATCATAGACAGCGGAGAGGATACCGAGCGAAAGCTTGAGGCGCTGCAAAATGCCATCGGTATGCTGGCAAGCAACCGCGTCACCTCTGTCAGCACAATGGACGAGGTAAAAAGAACCGCACAGCAGCTTGGCGTGGCTGTAAAAATCGACGGCTACCTGCCCCGTGATACCGCAGCCGAGGAGCTGACCGTTGCTGCCGCCAAGGAGTGCGTGACCAACTGCATCAAGCACGCAGACGGGAATGAGGTATATATCCGCATTGCCCAGCGCGGCGAACGCTATGATGTTACCATAACCAACAACGGCAAAATACCCACAGAGTCGATAAAGGAAGGCAGCGGCCTGTCAACGCTTCGCCGCAGTATTGAAAGCTCCGGCGGTGAAATGCATATTTCGCACAATCCACGCTTTGCTCTTCTGATTACGATTCCCGCAAAGGAGATCAGCCTATGATAAACACCATACTTGTAGAAGATGATCTATACATCCAAAAGCACTTTGTCGACCGTCTTGCGGCAGACGGCGAGTTTCATCTTGTCGGCGTTTTCCGTGACGCCTTTGAAGCGGAAAAGCACTGCGACGCCACCGTAAAGCTCGTCCTTATGGATGTGCAGACGCAGCATAAGCATTCCGGTCTTGCCGCCGCAAAGCGCATCAAAAAGGCTTTTCCGCAAATCAAGATCGTTGTGGCTACCTCGCTTGTCGATCCCGAAGTTTTGCAAAGAGCCAAAATGGGTGCTGCCGACAGCCTGTGGTATAAGGACCACGGAACAGAGGAGCTGATGAGCGTGGTAAAGCGCACTCTGGCAGGGGAAAAGGTATTCCCCGATACCGCTCCTGCCATTGAAATGGAGGGTACGATGTCCGATGTCTTCTCGCCCCGGCAGTTAGACATACTACGCCTTTATATAAAGGGCTTTACCTATCAAGAAATTGCCGATAAGCTGGGCATCTCCAAAAACGGCGTTCGCTGGAATCTGGACGATATGGTGGAAAAGAGCGGCTTTGAAAGCAGAGAAGCGCTGGTTGCAACCGCCATTGAAAACAAGCTCATGGTTATCACCTTAAAAGACGAATAAGCAAAACTGAACCCCTTGGCTGTACGGTCAAGGGGTTTTTCGCGCCCAAAAGGCAAAATTTTTTTGAAAAAAAATCGAGATCTTTCTTCTGTTACTGGCACAAGTGCCAGTGACAAACGCCAAAAAAATCAGTATAATAGATAATGTAAGATTAGGATTGTGCTTTTAGAAGGTGGTGATGAATGATGAAAAAAATCGTTCTGGACATTCAAAGCGATATCCATGCGCACACCATGGAGCGAATGCTGATGCAAAAATTGGACGATTGCCAAGTTGTGATCTCCGAGTCGCCGGACGCAACCGCCGAGTGGTGCAAAACGCATCAACCGGATGTGCTTTTAATGGAGGTCAAGGCGTATTCGCCATGGATGTTCAAAGAACGAATGGCGATCCGTGACAAGGTAAAACGGAACACGGAAAGCTGTCGTGTCATTCTCTTTGTGGATGATGATACAGATGAAGAGTTGACCGAAAAGGTACGGCAGGCAAAGCGCGAGGGTCTGATAGACGCTTTTCTCTTCGGTTCGGTATCCGAAAACTACTTTGCTTCGGTCATCGACAGTGTTTAAATCAGGCAACACAAAAAGCATAAAAATCTTCAAAATAATTATGAGGGAGGAATAATAGTATGACAAAAACGAACAAACGAAGGCGCGTCGCCAGCGTCCTGTTGGCGCTTGTGATGCTGTTCTCACTGATGCCGAGTCTGGAGTTTCCCGCCCATGCCTTTTGGGATGACTACGACACCGGCGGAGATTGCCCCAACTGCGACCACTACCACTGGGGTGAGAATTTGTGCGACTGCCAGTTCTGCACCATTGACTGCAACTACGATTGCTGGGTTGAGACCCATTGTAACGACTGCGGTGTGTGCCTGGGCGACACGCCCTACTGGTGCGAGGAGTGCTATAAATGCGCAGAGTGCATGGAGGACACGCACTGCTCCACCTGCGCCAAGTGCTACATTGGCGAGGATGACCAGCTGTGCGGCGAATGCCATAAGGGTCCCTGCTGCTCCATAACCATCTGCGACTCCTGCGGCTTCTGCGATGACTGCGCAAACGATGACAGCGACCCGATGCACTGCTCGCTTTGCAACAGCTGCTTCGGCTCGGTGGACGAGTGCGTGGACGACGATGATACCGGCGTCATCCATTGCATCGATTGCCACACATCCTGCGAACAGTGCGAGGAATGCCTGCTGAACCAGGAATCCTGCGAGGACTGCGGCCTGTGCCTGGAGTGCTGCCGAGATAACTCCGAGGGCGGCGGCTGCCCAGACGGCGAGACCTGCGTGGAAAGCCCCGAGTGGGACGAGCACATCTGTCAGGGCTGTGACGGCTGGGTCACAGATAAGGAGGACGAGGACGAGTTCTGCGAAACCTGCGAGATGTGCAAGGAGTGCTGCGAGGGCAACTCCGACTGCTCCGAGGGAATGTGCGCAATGGACACGGACTATGCGGATCACTTCTGTGAGGACTGCGGCCTGTGCTTCCACGACAGCGATCCCTGCGAGGACGGCTGCGATCAGCGCTGCAAGGACTGTTGCCGAGATGCCGTGAGCGCTATGGGCTGCGATCATGACGACTGGTGCTTCAGCGACTCTGATTTTGAGGATCATTTGAAGACGGAGCATGCCGGCGCCGGACATACCCACATAGCCTCAGCCACCTGGGCGGCTGACGGAACGCAGCACTGGCACCCCTGCCGCTATTGTGACGATAAAAAGCTGAATGCCGCCAACCATGAATTTGACGCCAATGGCGTGTGCAAGGTCTGCGGCTACATCAGCGGCAGCTCCATCGTCATCAACCGCCAGCCGAGGGGCGTCAAGTGTAAGACCTCTATCTACAGCAGCGGCGATTATGACGAAGAGCCGGAAAACGACCTGCTGTACAGCGAACATAACTGGGTCACCTTCTCTGTCTCGGCAAAGAGCCTGAAAGGCGACGAGCTGACCTATCAGTGGTATCAGAAGAATAATGCGAATCCCACGGCGGCGCCCTACAAGCTGCCGGAGAAAGATTACTATGTGGACGTGAACACCCCAACGCTGAGGCTGTCGGTTTCCGCCGAGGCCTGCATGGATGACTACTCCTACTACTGCGTCATCGGCAGAAAGGGTGACCCTTCGGACACCATGAAAACGGTGGAGGCAAAACTGACTGCCACCCATGCCTACAGCCACAAGCAGGCGGGTGTGCGTGTGCCCACGGAGGAGAACCCCATAAAAGTACACCCAAATATTATTTACTCCACATTCTGCGGAAGCAGAATGTTTCTTTTCTCCGTAAGCCCTTTGTCAAGGAACTTGTAAAAGATGTGAATCTGCCTGTCCTCGTCCTTGCTTTCGGGACGATCACCAATCACGATGTACTCGATAAGCTCCAAACAAGTCTCACGGGTAAGCTCCTGAATATCGACATACTTCTTGATATTTTCAATGTATCTGTCAATATCCTTTTCAGCCTGTTCAGCGGTTTCGCACTTTTCTTTCAGTACAGCGACTTTCTCTCTCAGCATCTTCTGCTCATCAAGATACTGATTCAGCATTTTCACGCAGAGTTCTTCGGGTACAGTACCGAGGAGCTTTTCTTCATAGGTCTTACTGATAAGCGTTTCGAGCTGTGCAAGCCTTTTCTCACCCTCATGGAGTTCCTTGCTGTTATGCTGGCTCTCCGCATCGGCAGTAGCCTGTCTGCGTTTTCTAACGGCTTCACGGAGTGCGTCCTCGTCCTCAACGGCAAGTCGTGCCTTTGCTCTAATATCGTCAACAACAATCTGTGAAATTACTCTTTCCAAAATGGAATGAGGAGTGCAGCCGTCCATTCCGCTTCTAACATAAGTACCACAGCGATAGCTGACAGTCTCATATGTTCCACGCTTCTTAGAGGTGTGCATGGTTCTGTTCATTTTCATCTTGTAACCGCAGTCTGGGCAGTACATAAATCCTGACAGCGGAAGAATCACGCCTTCTTTTGTTGTCTTGCCGATACTCACCGATGCGTCAACCTCTCTAACCTTGTCCCACAGCTCTCTTGAAATGATAGGTTCATGATTATTTTCAATCACTATCCATTCCGACCTGTCCTTGCGTATCTGCTTGTGATTTTTGTAGGATACCGTTGTCACTCTCTGCTGTGCGAGATTTCCGATATAAATCTCATTGTTAAGAATGCCACGCACCATACAATCATTCCACAGATGTGAAGTCACAAGGGGATTATCTTTGCCTTTAAGCTGATAACGATGATCCGAGGGAGTTGCGATGCCGTCCTTGTTAAGCTGTATAGCGATCTGCTTCGGACTTAACCCTCTTGCCCTCTGCTCAAATATACGTCTTACGATAACGGCGGCATCTTCATCAATCAAGGGCGTATGCTTTTCATCATCTGCCTTGATGTAACCATAAGAAGCTGAAGCCGCCAGATACTTGCCCTGCCGAGAATTTGCTGCCATGACACTGCGTACCTTCTTTGACGTGTTGGCGGCGTGCCATTCGTTGAATAAATTCATCACAGGCATAAGATCCATTGCCGAACTGTTTCTGTCAAGCGTGTCTACATTGTCGCTCAGGGCGATGAAGCGGATATTGAATGAAGGAAAAATGTAATCTATATACTGACCGACCTCGATATAATTTCTTCCGAAACGTGAAAGGTCTTTACAGAGGATAAGATTTATCTTTCCCGACTTTGCATCATCAAGAATCTGCTTGATACCTGGTCTATCGAAACTTGTTCCCGAATAGCCATCGTCCTCGCATATCTCGATAAGATTCCACCCCTCCTGCTTGCTGACATATTCCGTCAGCATCTTCTTCTGATTTTCAATCGAAAGGGATTCGCCCGCACGTTCGTCCTCCTGCGACAAACGCACATAGATCCCGACATTGTAAGTAGTTTGCTTTGCCATAATAACTCCTTTCCAATCAAAGCAAACCATATTCGATGATACAACTATTATAGCGCAGAAAACCGAATATGGCAAGTCTTTTTTCAAAACTTTTTAGTTCTTTTCGGTTTTCTGAAACGCTCTTTTGAAAGCAAGTTCATAAAGCACCTTATCAAGGTCTTTTTCACCCACGAAATGACTTGTCACAGCATAACGCTGACCGTCCACTTCGTACACGGCTTTGCTGGTCGGCTTATCTTTATATCTCTCATTCAGCTCAGCCAAAGTAAATCCTGTATCTTTTCTTGGCAAGTGTCTCCTTTCCGCCTGCGATTATCTATCTCTACACGCAATGGCTTTTTGTTGCAGGGGCGTTACGCCTGCACAGGTGCTGTACGGAACGGCAGAGCCGTCCCTTACACAGCAATCGTTTTGTTGTCGGAATATATGTTACTCCGAATAGGAATGATCTGTTTCTGAAAAGCTCATCTGCTTAGCGTACTTTTCGGAATAGCTTTCGTCCGAGCTGTTGTCAGCATCGGCAGAACTATCGTCAGCCAGCTCACCAATCTGCTCATAGGTCATACCGCTTGCTGTCAGCTTGCCGATCAGCGTATGCTCCGCAGTCACAGCATCGAGAAGTGCCTGTCCCTCCGCACCGCCGTAAAGCTGTGAGAGCTTATCGTAGGTGTAGAGCTTGCTATCAATGATGACCTTGCGCCTGCGCTCCTGCACAGCTTTGATAGACTTTTCGTAGCTGTCGAGCTTTGCCTGATTCTCCGCAAGAACAGCATCCGTAATGATAACAGCGGACTTCTCATCAACCTCGGTCTTAGCTTTCTTACTCATTCTCATCACCTCCCAATGTATTGGATTTAGGGATAATACCCTATGCTAATATTATAGCATTCTCGGACAGCAAAAGTCTATTCGCATTGCGCAAGAAGTTGAGTGCGCCATAAAACTTCTTCATTCGTGAAATTGTTATGGGGAATTTTGCAGAAAGCAGACCGAGCATTGCAAATCCGAGCCATATCACATTGACTGCATACTGCATAGGTCACCATTTCTGATTTATTCAATACGGAGAATTATTATCACGGAGCAACTATTTTTATAAAAATCATGCCCGTTTCCTGATTGAACGTGCTTGTATATATAGAGGGGGTTTTATCCGAGTGCCGCCGTGACCTATTCACATTCTGTATAGAAATATGCTGTTGAATTTAGGCACAAGGGAGAACCGTCATGAACAAAGTGTAAACTTTTCTGAAAAACAACGCCATTTTCTCAAAAACACCGGTAGAAAAGTGAAGGGCTTTGACGTTGTGACGATCACACGCACCCCTGCATATCATTTTCATCATAAAATTTTTCTGCGGTATACTTAACGAAGCGGTCAATAATTTGGTATTAACTTATGGGAGCATATTTCATAGGACTGCCGCCCAGACTGCGCAATAACTGCGCTGAGCCAGTTTACAATTTCAAGAGTGATGATATTGAGTGCATCACGCAGGAGCGTGAGCGAGTATGACCGCCGACCTAAGCGGCGGAGAGTTTAAGTCGCATAGCTCCAAATTCGCTGACGGAGCATCGAAAGCCTGAGTGATATGAAAATCCCACAGGCTGGAAAATAGCGCTACAGCGCAACAAAAATAACAAGCATTGTATTTTGCGCCGCACAGCGAGCGAAAATACCAAATGCTTGTTAGGGACACCCCAAGCCCCGAAACGACCGCACAGCGGTCAAGAAAATCGGCTAACGCCGAAATACAAACAAAGGAGACACCACTATGAAAACCGAGAAAAAGAAGCGTGGAAGACCGCCCAAACACAAGGCTATGGAGTTTGAGGGTATGACCTACGAGGGAGCAATCAATCACGCACTTGACAAAGAGGTCAGAGCCGACCTTGACAAGTGCCTTGCCGACAAGGACGAGAGCCAGCTTACCGACGATGAACGCAAGTACCTGAAACGCAAGAAGGAGAAGAAGTCCTACACCCTCAATGTTCGTTTCACCGAATCGGAAATGCAGGACATTCTTTCCAAGTGTGAGCAGTACGGTTACAAGAACAAGACCGAGTATATCCGTGATTGTGTTCGGGCGAGGGTTGATCTCACGCCCGACCGTTCCGAAATTGCCGAGTGTAACCGTCTGATGAAACGCATCGGAGCAAACATCAACCAGATACTTGTCCGACTTTACAGCACAGGTCACATCTATGCCGAGGATATTACCGAGATAAAGAAAGGGGTAAACGAAATTTGGCATACACTTCTATCCATACGATCAGGGCAACAGTCAGCGCAGCGATCGCTTACATCACAAGAGATGATAAGACCATCGACGGTTTATATGTCAACTCTTATGCTTGCCGAGCCGATAGCGCAGGAGCAAGCGAGGACTTCCGAGCCGTCCGAAACACAGGAACAGGACGCACCCAAATCCTTGCCTACCACATGATACAGAGCTTTGCCCCCGGTGAAGTCACGCCCGAACAAGCTATGCAGATCGGAGAGGAGCTGTGCGACCGTTATCTGAAAGGCGATTATCAGTATGTCATTGCTGTTCATCATGACAAGTCGCACCTGCATTGCCACATCATTTTCAACAACACAAATCTGTATAACGGTCTGAGCTTTACCACCGAGCATAATCAAGGCAGAAAGTCTGAAAGAGCGTGGGCAGAGTTGCGTGAGATTTCGGACGAGATATGTGCTGAACACGGTATATCTGTTATCTCCGAGCCTGAAAAGGGACATGGGGTATCTCACTTTGAGAGGAATATGCAGAAAGAGGGCAAGTCGTGGAAAGATAAGCTCCGTGTCAGGATTGCGGAGGTCATGCTTTACAGCCGTGACTTCAAGGATTTTCTTGAAAAATGTTCGGAGTGCAGTATCGAATATGTTTACAAGCCAAGCAATAAGGTCAAGCTGAAATTCCGTTTATCAGGTGACGGTCAACAGAAGTTTACAAGAGCCGACACCCTGGGCGCAGACTTCACCCCCGAACGCATAGCCGAGCAGATAGCGGAGATACAGGAAAAGCTGTCAGCGGCGAATGTCACTCCCGATATGCTTATCGAAGCGCCGAAGCCTGTTGTTCCAAAGACCGAGCCGAAGCCGACACAGACAGTCACCGCACCGACAAAGCCGAAACAATCTGCCGAGCCTGAAACTATCACCGAAACAAGTGAAACCGCAAAGAGAAAAGCTGCTGCGGAACAGGTGGAGAAGTTCTTTGCAGCCCGACGAGCAAGACGGCAGGCACAGCTTGATATGCTTAACGCAACTGCTATCAATCCGAAGCCTGAACCGTCTGCCCGGACACCACAGCCCACACCTACGGAGAGTAAAGCACCTGAAAAGAAAGAAGATCCGTGGAAAGCTATCAGAGGTATGGGCAGAGCAAACGAAATCATCGCAGACCTTGAAGCTGGTGGCGTTATGTCATTCAGCGAGCTGTCTGGATTCTTCTTCAATACACCTCACTCCGATGACCACACAACTGAGCGTGCCGATCTGAAAAAGAAGTTTACAGCTATCGACACGCTCATTGCAAAGATGAAGCACCGTGACGAGCTGGAGCCTGTTTACAAGGAGTATCAGGGCAAATCGGGCTGGTCGCAGAGCCGTTTCAAGAAGAAAAATGCCGCCACTATCGAGGACTACGAGCAGACGGTCAAGTACATCAAGGAGCATATCAAGAAGTATGCTGTTGACGGCAAACCGCCGACGATGCTTGACCTTTTGGAGAAGTCCAACAAGCTGAAATCGAAGTGGAACAGGCTTAATGTCGAGCATACCGCATTCCTCACCAAGCGTGAAACGGCGAAGAAGTACACCCGACAGGTGCGCCAGTACATCAACGAACAGCAGATGAAGCGTGAGCGTGAGAAAAGCCGTCAGAGGACACAGGCTAAACATAGAAATAAAAATACACTTGAATAAAGAAAGGAAACAACAACTATGAGCAAAATAGGTTATATCCGTGTTTCTACGGAGCATCAGGAAACAGCGAGACAGCAGGAGATCATGTGCAGTTATCAGGTTGACCGCATCTTCTCCGAGAAGCTGTCAGGAGCGAACACCGACCGCCCTCAGCTCAGGGCAATGCTTGACTATGTGCGTGAGGGTGACACCCTCTACATCGAGAGTATCAGCCGTCTGGGACGCTCCACAAAGGACTTGCTGAACATCATCGACACCCTCACAGACAAGGGAGTAACGCTCATCAGCCACAAGGAGAAAATTGACACCGACACTCCTGCGGGCAAATTTATGCTCACCGTGTTCGCTGCACTCTCACAGTTGGAGCGTGAGCAGCTCAAACAGCGACAGCGTGAGGGCATCGAGATCGCTAAGGCTCAGGGCAAGTACACCGGGCGAAAGCCTATCCCCACCGACTGGACGAGGTTCGGTCAGCTCTATGGGGAATGGAGAGCCAAGCACATCACGGGCAGGGACTTTATGCGGAGAATGAATATGTCAGCAAATACTTTCTACCGCCGTGTGCGTGAGTATGAACTCCGTCACGGCATCACCGAGCCGACCTCAGCTTGACCGTCAGGCGAACGGAAATGCCACACATCACTATCCGAGCCTGCGGAGCGGAATTCTAACCGCTGAAAAGAAAAAGCCCTCAGAAACGCTTACAAGAGCATTTCCGAGGGCTTGCGGTTATTCAGTTCCAATAGAGTTTGTGCCTGTTGTGGTGTGCCCCACAATGCCTATTCAGACTTGTGTGGAACGAAAAATATAGTATTTGGCAATAAAACAAGATAACAATAAATTTATAGTTTAGTTAACTACATAGACATTTCCCTTTATGGCGATTTCGTTTATTATGGCACTACGGTTCAAATCTTTTTGGGACAATAAAACAATACCTATAATATTAATATCAGATTGCTTAATAGTATCTTTACCTGTATTAATACCGTTTCTTATGTTTTCAAATTCGTCTTCCAAATAAGCGTGTTTATCATTTATTATATTAACAAACTTATCTAATGGTGAAATGAGCTTTTCGCCAGCATAGAACAACGGGATACCATACACTCCTCTTTCGTCATTTTGAGGATTTTGAATCGTTGGTAGTGTTGAATCAGAATCATTGTAAGTATCGACCCAAAGCCATGTCACTGTTCCGTATTCACTATATTCATCTATTACAGATGATATATCTGATGAATTGATTGCATTCTTGAATGATACATATATTTTGCCTTCGCCAAGGATTGTTGAAACATCATTATCTTCTTCTGGCGTGGGGAGAAAAAAACGTTGATATTGAGAAGAATCATTTTCTTTAATAAGACAATTAGGAAAGTCTGTATTTGCGTTTACTCCGCTTGTGCCTGTCAATAAGCCGATTTTTTCAAATATGAATTTCTGATCAAGACTCACTTTTAATCTGAATGTAAATTTGTTAGTGTATTCTGTTGTGCTAAAAGGATAACTAAGAATAGAGTATTGATATTCATTACTGCTCTTTTGCTTGATGTCAAGCTCATTTCCATTTGGACAGCTTATATAATAATAATCTTGTATATCTTTATTCATTTGAGTCATCATTTTATCTCTGTTGTGATACTTAGATAAAACAAAAGTGCCTGCCGTAACTAATAATGATATAATTATAATTATAATTGTTTTTTTCATTGCTTCAACCTCTACTTCAAGGCTGGACACCGCTTATAAGCTGTTCATTATAAAAAACAATTATTTTATCATTTGGCAATAGCTGTTCTGTTCCCATTGAATAATCATTCGATGTATCCCAATTAGACCAATCTGCTGCATTTAGTCTAAAATGGATTACAAACTGTTTATTAGGTTGAAGTTCAACATCGGTATTAAATTTGATTTTTGCATATGTATTTCCGTAATCGTCATTAACAAATTCACAAACCGAAGTATTACCTAAGTATTGATTATCTACAGCAAGCCAGTCGCAATGGTATTCAAGGTTTTCTTTATTGTCTGCATTAAATACATAATTTATAGTTATATCACTCATTTTTAAAGGCTTGTCAGAGTTGTTAGTTATAACTATATTGGGATTTATAGTATTTGAGTTACTAATACCTGCATTGCAAGATTCTACTGTTATTTCAGGTGATTTCTCATCATCTTGAATTACCCCTGGATTGATAGTTGGCGTAACAGTTGTATCTATTTCACCATCATTATCAAGATCAATGTTAATAAAAAATGAACCATCTGATAAATTTAAGAATAATACAGATCCACTATTCACAGAGATATTGGTATACAAATAGATGTTTCCATCAATATTGCACATAATATCAGTGTTTTGATCAGCAAGTGAATTGATTTTACAATCATAATTATCATCAGCAAATTGAGCCAGTAAAATCGGATTGCCAACTGATGTTAAAGGGTCAAATTTAAAATTATTCCCTTCATGAACCTCTGAATTTGTGTAATAATATGAACAGGTTTCGTTTGAAAAGAATAAATCAAAATAACCTGAAATAGCAAGCTTATTTGAAAGTGTCTTGGTTTCTTCTATGGCATTAGATGTAAGATTGTTATTTGCCATTTTTGTTCTCATGGGCAGCTTCATAAATGATTTTGTATCTTTTATGTTTTTTAATATCTCATCTATGCATTCCTGACTCTGTATTAACCCCATATGATCTTGATCAAAGATTTTTATATCCAAAAGATCGTGATTAAAATTCATTGTTGCACTTTCAATTGGAACTACACTATCGCCAATACCATATTCTGGAACGAATTGCAATCCTCTATCGCCAGGACAATGTTGAATAGTTGAAATGGTATTTCTATTACTTCCTACTAATGCTATTCTTTTCAGATTATTAGTATTGTTTTGGGATATTTTTATGCGGCTATGGTTATATTTTCCATCTATCCAAAGATAATTATTATAATCATCAGAAATCAGCTCATCAAATTCGTCAAATGTAAAATACGTAAAATTGCCGTTATCTATAAAATAATCATACCAATGATCATAAGTTCGTTTATATGAATATATCCACTGCCAGTCATCTGTATAATCTTTATTTGGCAACAAATCATAACAACTGCCTAAATTCACCAAAACACTTGGAAGTTCAAATGAAGTAAATAATGATTCTGCTACCCCGAGTCCTCCTATGATATATGATAAATCACCAGTGCTTAAAACGCAAAGCATCGTTGGCGCACCCCAAAATGGTGTTCCGGCAGTTATTTGTTTAGAAATATTATCAGCACCATATTCCGAAATGTATTTTTCTGTAACAATACCACCCATACTATGTGCAACAAAAACTACCTCATTATAATCACTAATAAGATCATGAAGATTATTAGCCGTTATTTGCGCTCCCATTCTCCAATCATACGGGAAAAATAAGATATCATACTTATCAGAAATATCAGTATCATTATTTAGTGATTCAATTATTCCTTTATAAGTATCATCATATCCATAATTATTAACAGGATATAATTCAATATTACTATTACCGTAGTAATCGCATTTGAGCGACTGGAACGCATTGTGAATTTTTTTAACATCATCAAAGTTACTTGGCTGTTCAATCCAAGATCCCCATACACTTTCATCATTTGATGTTTTTGCAAGATCTATTCCCATTATTCCCGGTACTACTACAACGGCTCTTTTCAATTTAGGAATTGTTATGTTTTTGGTTATTCGCTTTACTTCTGTATCACCGGTCTTGGCAACTTTGTATGATAATTCAAAATCCAATTTTGCATTTATATCAGAATTATGTTTTGAATCTGTTGGAACTATAAATTTCAAAGGAATTGAATAGCTTTTACTTGGCTTTATTACCGAATAATTGTGTGTAAGTGAGGTTCCATACTTTGGTTCAAGGTTATCAGCAGTGATTTTTATCGATACATCTGTCGCATCGCCATCTCCAATATTATCCAAATATACATTTGCATTTATATCATCATAATTAAAATTGGAAATACTAACCTTATTATCAGCGTATACACTTAATGCTAACGGAGGAATTAAATTCTGTTCTAACTCACTCAATCCATAATAGGTAACAAATTCTCGTGTTTCACCACTGGTGAAAGTATCTTTGTTCCATGTGATGGATACTGCACTATCTCCATTAGATCGTCCTGGCTGAGTCACATAATCCCATAGCGTACTTGTTACATTTCCCCAATTAGTAAATTGTACTTTATCAGGTTTTCTGTCTCCCGATTTGTAGAATGTACCTTGTGCTACTACACCGGGATTAGTTGCGGAATCAAAGGCTTGCCATATTTGCGGAATATTAGAACCTGAATATACGGTTTCAGTTGTTACATCAGATCCGTTTACTCTGAATGGCGCAGCATCATTACCACCGAGCATAGTGTCCATCATAATTCTTATGCCCACTTGTTTGGCGTATTCTGTATCATTTTTGACGATATACTTAATCTTAACAACATCATCTCGTCCAGTCGCCGAATTCTCAATAATAGATAGTTCTTGTGTGACATCAACACCATCATAAGAAGCTTTGGAAACACTTTTAGAACCATCAGCATCATAAGTTACATTTGATGATGTAAACTCATTTATGCTTTCACCAACAACAATTGTTGTTTTTGATGTTCCTCCACCCGGATGACCGAAAAGCATCTTTTTATTATCATCAGTTGAACTGTTAGGGTTTCCTCCTATTGTACCAATAGTATAGTGACCATTACTTGCAGTGTTGAACTCAATGTAGTCATTTGCTATTAAAGTATTATTTTTGAGAATACTTTTAAGCATTCTATTTTGGGGAACACTTACAGCAGAACTTGCCAGATTTGATTTCCATTCTTGGTACTCTTCACCATTAGGATCTAACGTTGAGTAATATTGATATTCGTCAACATAATCATCGGCAAAAGCAGGTAAACTCGTAAGCATAGTTGTAGATAACGCAATACAGCTAAGACCTGCCACGATACGTTTCAAAATCTTATTCTTAACCATTTCATACCACCTTTCTGCAGCACACAGTTGCCAATTATTTCTTGTTTACATAGTTTCTCAGCTCTTCTGGCTCTACAGGTTGTGCGAACCAATGGAAGCAAGCACTCGGAACTGATGTGGTAGCTACCACCAGCGCAAGAGCCGCCAGTGCCGTAGAAGCCTTCTTTGCTATGCTCATCAGCTTTTTCATTACAAATCCCTCCTTTCAAACAGTTCAGATAAGTCAGGCTCTTTCGGTTGATAAAACGTAATACCGCAAACGCTGCCATTTGAGATATACAGCACCAGCCTTACAAGAGCAAGAATTACAATCGCCAAAATACTCCGTTTTTCTCTTTCCTTATCATCGTTTACTGTTATCACCCCGATTCAAAAAGTGACCGAGCAGTGCCATGATTGCTGACAGCAGCATTCCGCTTGATACATAAAGGCTTAGTTTTTGATATTGGAATACAAGCAGTGCAATCGTGACAACGGATAGGGTAACAGCTAAGATGCAGCTTCTTTTCCTTAGCTTGACACTCTTTTCCTCTGACATCGGTTTATTCGGATGCGGAACGGGAGCAATACATAGAATGATTGGTAATGCTATCATTATGAAACTGATGCTGAATATTGGCGTAATATGTCCGCTTACATTGCAAATGCCGTAAGAGAAAACCATCATCACCATGACAAGCGTGAACATACAACTAAGATGACTGTTAGCGTGAAACCCACCTACAAACTGTCTCAACCCCATAAATACGGCTATGAATACAACAACCGCAGGCAGCGTATGGGAAAACAGAGCAATCAGCAGGACGATAATGGTATTCAGCACATCAGAGATCAGCAGCTCCATTCCATATGCGTAGATCACCTCTTTGGATTCTTCCGTTATGTTCTGAACCACAAAAAAGTGTGCTATGCTTTTTGCAAGTTTTGAAATCATTTCTGAATCACTTCCTGCAAAAATCATAACACAAGTTGCAAATTTTTTCAATAGGTTTTGAGAAAAAAGGTCTCAAAGTGTCCCCAAATGTCGTCTTCTTGTCCCGAAATGCAAATAGTTAAATTTGTAAACAATTACGAACCATAATGTTCAGCTTAAAAATTCCGTCATCATAATCGAAACTTACTAACCCACCCAATCTATCAACGGAGGATTTGATACTGTTTATCCCTATGCCGTGAAGCCCTTGTTCTTTCTTTGTTGATGTTAAAACAGATGTATCTACCTTATCTGATGTATTTGTAATGACAATAAATAGCTTCTCTCGTTCTTCCATTAGGCTTATCCAAATATGCTTATGTGATACACCAGCTCTCTGGCAACCTTCTATTGCATTGTCAAGAGCGTTTCCGATGATACGGCACAACTCCAATTCGTCTGCCTTGATATTTGTTATGATATTGACCTTGCAAATAAACTCTATACCGTATGTCTGAGCAAGAGAACCCTTGATGTTCACAATAGAATCGACGGCATTATTACCAGTATAGCAGAGTCTGTTAGCAAGCCTTACAAATGAGCTTAGCTTGACAAGATATTCCTTAGCAGAATCAGTATCATTGTTTTCCAACATATCATTCAGAACTAAAAATTGATTTTCAATATCGTGTTTAAACTCTCGTACTTGCTTGTATGACAGGGTAAGCAGCTTATAGTTTTCCTGTTCCTGTTGCTTTATTGTTTCAAGGTATTTTAACTTTATCTTATCTTCAAAACTTTCAAAGAAATTAAACATAGCAAGGTTTATAAAGATAATTCCTGCAAGAGAAACGCCCAAAGAAACATAACTACAAGTGTTGCTGCCAACAAATCCATCAAGCATTGTTTGTAAAAGAAAAATACTTATGATTGGAATAACTATTATCAATATCCAATATTTTATCGGCAGTTCACGAATTTTTTTGTTTATTATGCGGTGCATCAATCCTATAAGCCATAAATAAATTATATTTGTGCCTACCATTCCGAGATAACGTCCTAAACCAGACTCTAAGAATTCATCTGGTGTTCCCATATTAGCAATGCAAAGTAATCCAATCACAATAGGTTCAGATATAGATATAATCAGTAAAAACAATATGTTCCAAAATATTTTATGACGGATTGAATCATCATAACAAATAAAGGACATGGAGCTAATAAGAATAATGGTTGTAATCAGATACACTAAAATATTATCTGTCAACAAAACTGTCGCTGACAGTATTACAGTAGAAAGAAGATACGACAGATAAAGAACTGCTTTATTAACTTTTGCCTTACTCAACAAGGAAAAGTATAAGAATACCAACATCATTTCAATTGCTACATTGACAATCTCAATGATATTTTCAATCAATACGGGCAACTCGATCATCTCCCTGTTGCATAGTTAAGATAGCGAGCAACTATCTCATCTTTATATGTTTTGCCTATGGGGATTTTTCTGCCGTTGCTTAGAATAATATCGTACTTGGTAATATTCTGTATATGGTCAAGATTTACAAGTATTCCACGGTTTATAATAGCGAAATTGTACTTTAACAACTCGCCACACACAGTTGAAAAATCGCCGCCGTACTCCAATTCACCATTAACTGTGAATAGTGATACCTTTCTTCTATGTCCCTCAAAGTAAAGAATATCTGTCAGCCTGAACTTGAATGACAGATTTTTATTATTGAAAGTGAAAGTTCTAAATCGCTGCTGGCACTCAGCAATGATAGAATTTAGCTGTTTGGTATATACATAGTCTGGCTGATTTTTCAATATATAGCGAAACGCTCCCACATCGTAGCCCTTAACGGCAAATTCGGCATAATTCGTCAGGAAAGAAATAATAACTGAACCATCTATCTGTCTGATTCTTTCAGCGGTCTGCAATCCGGTCAGATCGGGCATTTCAACATCGAGTATGATGACTTCATACATTCCCTTGACATAGAAACTCAATAAGTCTCTCCCGCTTGTAAATTCGTGTATTTCGCAGTCGGGGAGTTTCATTTCTCTTAATCTGTTATGAAGTTGTTTTAAGAATACAGGTTCATCATCAACGATAGCAATATTCATAGCAATCACCTCACAATTGGTCATGCTTTATGTATCAGTTATCATTATACCACATCGGAGAGATTATTTCAAGAGAAAAAATAGCTATGCCTCCATTAATAGTTTCGGAGACATAGCCTCATGTTGCGTTATTTTATATTCATCGAATATGGTCTATTGCCTGATTTAAGAGTGGGTGTACTTATAAGTGCTTCACAGAAGACAGCGAGAGAACGCCGAAATACAATGTCACTTGGGTCGATAAGCATGGGGTTACCCATGACGGTGTCGTGGGCGGCGACCCGAAATGCGACGGCCACAAGCTCCCGTGCCTGTTTGAAGCAGGCTATTACGAACCGCATTATATGACCACCGGCTCCAAGGAGCGCATCTTCCCGCATACCTTTGTGCTTGACATTAGCTATGACGCAGTGGGCGGCGGCAGAGTCGATGTGCTCAGATGTTCCGTCTGCGACTATATAGTTCCTGTGAAGAGCCATGTCCATGATTACGGCTGGAACTGGGACTGCACCGGCTTCGGCAGTATCTATGAGTATACCTTCAACATCGGCGGCTCGACCAAGACGGTGGAGGAACTCATCCTTGAATCCGGCCATGCCCACCCCGAAAAGTGCAAGGTTCCCGGCTGCGAGGAATTCATCATGGTTTCCCATAGCTGGGGCCGCTGGAATGTGGTCAAAAACCCCGATACCGAGGGCGATAAAGGCGGCATGGAGGCTGAATGCAGCGTCTGCGAATACAAAGAGACGAAAGAAATTGACGGCGATTGGACAAAGGACACCGCCCTTGTGACGGTGAAAAACGGTCGGGCAACCCGTATGATCGTCAAGCCCGGCGACAAGATCAGGCTTTATCCCGAGGAGAGAACCGGTCAGAAAGCCATCGGCTGGAAGGTGGAGTATCGCCGCGAATACAATGAGTATGACATCATACCTGTTACTAGAAATTGGAATGCAAATGAGGCGAAGACCCTGTTCAAGCTGGTGACCAACGGCTCCGCCCTCGAGTGGGGCTGCACGATCCCAGAGTTCAGCGCCATGGGTGCCCCCGGCGGCGGCAGTTTCTTCTTTGAGCCTGTCTATGCAGGCTGTGACCACAGCGGCGGCACAACGCTGCTCAACGCGAAGGAGCAGGTCTGCGACCGTAAGGGTTACACCGGCGACACCGCCTGCGCAGACTGCGGTCATGTCATCAGTGCCGGTTCGGATATCTACCCACCTGCAAACGCCGGTCATACCGGTCCACTGCAGCCGCTGTACTACTACGGCACGGCCAACTCGGCAACCACAGACGCGAGCCATGGCGGCAAACGCTATAACGCCAAATCGGGCGACTGCCGACACCGCGCCTATGAGGGCGACTACCGCTGCACGGCTTGCGGCGGCACCGTAAAGGGCGAGACCGGCGACTTCAGGCATAGCGGTCCTCTTGAACTGCGGGATGTAAGAACGGCGACCTGTACAGAGAGGGGCTATTCCGGCAACCAGTACTGCGCATCGTGCGACAGGATCGCGCATAAGGGCGTCTCTACCCCGTCCCTCCACGAAATTGCCGATAACTACAAGCTGATCAATGAGGTTAAGCCAGGATGCACCACCTCAGGCTATAGCGGCGACCAGCAGTGCACAGCCGGCTGTGGACAGATTATCCGCTACGGTCATGTCATTAATAAGCTCAGCCACGACTGGGACGGCGGCAAACCCGCAAAACAGGGCAAGAGCGAAGGAATTCTCTACACCTGCCAGCGTGCCGACTGCGGCGAGACAAGGTTCGTCAGAAGCTCCGCTGCGACCGGATACATTGTCACGGTTATCAAGGGCACGGCCTCCGTTGCTGCAGGGACACTCATCACAGACAAGATCGCGCAGAACACCGTTGTGACCGTTACGGCGGACGCACCGGAGGCAGGCAAGGTCTTTGACAAGTGGGTCGTGCTGGAGGGCAATGTCACTCTGGCAGACGCCACCAAGGCAACTACCACCTTCACCATGCCCGGCAATGATGTGAAGCTCGAGGCCACCTATAAGGATGCGCCTCCAAGCCATACCCACAGCTACGGCACCGAGTGGAAGTATGACGACACCGATCACTGGCATGAGTGCGAGTGCGGCGATAAGGCCAATATTGAGGCTCACAGTGCCAGCGAGTGGATCGTTGACACGGCAGCTACCGAAACCGCCGACGGCGCTAAGCATAAGGAATGCACCGTCTGCAAGAAGGTTCTTGAAACCGCACCGATCCCTGCAACAGGCAGCAATCATACCCACAGCTACGGTACAGAATGGAAGTATGACGGCACCAACCACTGGCATGAGTGCGAGTGCGGCGACAAGGCCGACACGGCAGCACACAGCTTCCAGTGGGTGATCGACAAGGCCGCTGCCAAGGAGGCCAACGGCATCAAGCACGAGGAATGCACCGTTTGCGGCGCCAAGCGCAGCGAGAATACGGTCATCGACAAGCTCCACGGCGGCGGCAATACTGACAATACAGGCAGCAGTGATAATAACACCAATAAGCCAGGAAATGACGACTCCACCAAGTGTCCTCAGACCGGTGACAGCAGCAACCACATGGGTTGGCTGGCTGCTCTGTGCGGCGTTCTGACTCTGCTGGGCGTAAGCGGCAAAAAGAGAAAGAAATCCGAGGTTAAATAAGCCGACGCTTCCGAAATCGAAATAGCCTAAACACAATAGGCGGTGACGGATCATTCCGCCACCGCCTATTTTCCTGAAAGCGGGCTTGGCAGCAAGTCCCTTTCCGAAAGGCGGCAAGCGACACCCACATTCTGACCATATATCCCCAGCCGAACGGGGACGGCAATCTCCGACACTCTTTCTTTATGCCTTCGACAAAAATCAGAGCAAAGCTCAAAAATCTTTTAGGAAATTAAAAAACTTGGTTTTAGCCCCCTCAACTTTTCGGCATGGAAAGTGAGGGGGCTTTCTCTATAGCCTCCGCCCGTTCTTTGAAAACCGAATAGTACAGCGCATCCTTTTGTAGGGCGTAATTTTTTTGCCTAAAAGCAAATTTACTCACTGTCAAAAGCTTGAACTCACTACAAACAAAAAAATGGTAACACCAGCAGGAAGTTATTTTCCTGCTAATGTTACCTCATTTACAAGTATCACAAGATTTAAAGGGGAAATGATAAAGACTTTGTAATGCTTATCGTAATTCTTGTAGCTTTACGCTTAATTCTTGTAAATGTTTTTTGGCTCTTTAGCTTGATAGCCACCATACATTGATGCACATCCGCAGGCAGCTATACCCATTCTCTTAGTTGCTCTGGCAATAAGGCTGGCAAGCAATTTCTTAAATGATCTCATTCTTATCACACCTCTTTTCTTTGATCTTCGCTGATATTATTAAAACTGCAATTAATAGATTTGTTAACAGGATCATAGATCCAACCATCTGATATCTATTGATAATCGCCCCGCCAAACAGATCAAGCAACAGAAAAACTATCATTCCCATCGCTTTGAACTTTGGCTTTTTTTCTTTTTCTATAGGCTTATTTTTGTTCTCCACAGGGCAGAATACAAAAGCTATTATCTCTTCAAACACAACCAAGGCAACTATCACCCATATATTTATATATCCGCATACCTTGTCATTAAGAAAAGCTGTAGCAATAAATGTTGAACACATCAACAGATTGCATCTGAAATATGTATCTGCATGATACCCTCCGGTAATAACCCTGACAGCAATAAACACTGCCAAATATATTACGCTTTCCAGCAAATGCCCTGTCAATGCTCCCATAAGCAATACAAGCACAATGTTTAACATTGATGAGATAGTTATTTCTATGCCATACCGATAAAAATCCTGTACCTCATCTGCTTTGCCGATAGCTTCCTGCTCGGTCAAAAAATTAAGTATACCCGATACAACAAGATCCATAAACTACCGCCTCGCTTTTGTCTTACCCTAATTTGAATTTTACTAGAATAACAGCAATATGTCAAGCTTTTTGGAATGAGTTGCAGGTTTTTGTCACGAAATGCAGCAACGACCCAGAACAATCAGTTCAGGACCGTTGTATCTGCCATCAATGTCACCTGACAGCAAAACATTCCCTCCGACTCATAGAAATCGCATCTGCCATTATATTTTCTTGCTATCTCTCTGATTATTGAGGTCCCCAGGCCATGCTGTTTTTTATCAGCCTTTGTGGTCGTAAGCCTTGGATTACTATCCATAACAGAATGATCTATTGAATTTTTTATCAAAAACGTATATGTATCCGTTTCTCGGTCGATCTTCAGATACAGAAATTTATTTGCGTCATCGGCTATTTCCTTGCATGCCGTTATAGCATTCTCCAACGTGTTGCTCAACAGGTCGCAAAGGTCAGTTCCCTTTATTCCCTCAAAATCTGAAACTGTTATACATGATATTTTTATCCCCAAGGAAGAAGCCATCGTAAGCTTTGCGTTAACGATAGCATTTACAATATTATTTTTCGTTTTAACATAGGACTCCGACTTCTCGATAAGGTCAAAGTTTTCTGAGATAAATTTTCTCGTTTCATCTATTTTTTGTACTTTCAACAGTTCATTGACCGTTTCATATTTGTCTTTTATATCATGCCTTAGTTTTCTCATGGCGTCATATTGCGACTCGGCGTTTCCGATAAACTGCTCAAGATACTGCTCTCTTAGTTTGACTATCTCCATTTCCTTGAGCTTCCGATTCTTTTTTATCAAAGAATTTATTATCCAGAATATAAGTATATTAAGAACAAAGACAAGCATATATGACAGATTTATATACAGTCTATGGCCATCGTCTGCCGAAAGGGACAGTTCATGTATTACCATAACGAGAGAAAACGAAATAATAAGCACTGCAATTATCGTCACCCAATCTGAAGCCGTATAATCATCTGTGTGTTTAAAGGCCATCAGTATTAATCTAAATACAATGAATATAGAGATCTGGATCATTATAAGCGTCACAAATCTAAGCAAGCTTTGTTCGACCACAAGCTTCCTGAGGGATATTTTAAAAAATGACGATACAACATTTAGTTCCAATGACGTTATCAACAAGATCGCAACCTGCGAGAGGGATATGGAAAGAAATTTCTTTACTGCATTGTCACTAAAAAAGCAAAACGCAAAAACAAGCAGACTTGCCCAGTACAAAGCACTTCCAAAGCCCTCAAATACAGTGAAATAATTAAAAACAGTGACCAGACAGCCTTCACAAACGGCAAATATAACAGCCCATATCTTAGCCCTTTCATGAGATCTTGGCGTAAGAAATCTATATATAAACCATGTTTCCAGACCGCCCTGATAAAAGTTTATCAAGATCTCAAATATCGTCCACAATGTAATAGTCATCACTTTCTCCTCAGATATTCAGTCAAAGCGTCGTCAACTGCATTCTTATATCCTCGGCTCATGGGAAGCTCTGAACCGCTTTTGAAGATCACTGTTTCATTTGAACGGCTTATGTTAAAAACATATTTCAGATTGACGATATATTTTTTATGCACCCGTATAAAATCAAATTTACGATAAGCTTCTTCTATCTCTCCAATGCTATCTCTGACTGCAATAGTATCCTTATTATTTGCAAAATGATATATGATGCTGTGGCTATTGCTCTCTATATAAGTTACATCCCGAAGCTTTACAGAGGTCATTCCCTGCTCCCTATTCTCCAAAACCACCGTCTTTTCCTGCTTCAATGCGTCCGTCAACTGTCCTGCTACCATATGGAGCCTATCCTTCATAACATCAGCGTCAGGATCTTTGCATATAAAATTCAGCGGTCTGAAATTAAAGCTGTCATAAACCAGCTCCTGATGACTTGTCACAAAGATCACGAAGCAATTACCATTCTGACCTAGCTGCCGCGCGACTTCAAAACCGGTCATTTCAGGCATATCAAGGTCAAGAAATATAGCCGAAAAAGGCTTTTTACCATGGCAGTAAAAAAAGCTCTCAGCTTTGGTAAACGTTTCTATATCAGCCTTGACCGACCTTGATTCAAGTTCATTTGCCAGCATAGATTTAAAAAACTGAAGAAAAACAGCATTATCATCACAAACTGCGATCCGCATTTTTTCACGTCCTTTTATAACATAGTCTGTGTACGATTTTATATTACCATAATTATACCATAAGGTCAAGCCATAAGGCATTTCTCAGCTCCCTGCGTCAAGACCACACCTGGCGGCAAACAAAAAAGGCGCTGTAAAAAAACAGCGCTCAAAGAGTCGAGATTTCCTGCTTTTGGGAAATCTCGACTCTTTTTTATGCCAGATCGCAAAAATA